>Ga0209573_1000336_pt1 | contig 106961 bp, 87 predicted proteins | sample TNRBio252014_DNA_FD_185870 | JGI IMG/M metagenome (GOLD analysis project Ga0209573, IMG submission 185870) | Wastewater treatment Type I Accumulibacter community from EBPR Bioreactor in Madison, WI, USA - TNR Reactor_6/25/2014_ DNA (SPAdes)... | ecosystem: Engineered > Bioreactor > EBPR >...
AGTGGTTCCTGTCGCGTATTACGACAACGATCTGGTGCGGGACGCCGTGACCGTTAATGAGGACGGGAAACCAGTCACAGTCTACCGTGCGCGGCGCAACGGGCAGGTTCAGGCAGTGTGCTACCAAATCAGCACTCCAGGTTATGGCAATTCTGCGATGGTGATGGTGATGGGCGTCGATCGCAATGGCGCTCTGTTGGGAGTGCGGGTCATCAGCCATGCCGAAACGCCGGGATTGGGCGACAAGATTGAATTGAGCCGATCTGACTGGATTTTGCGGTTCAACGGCCGCTCACTGAACGATCCGCCGCCTTCAGGCTGGGCGGTAAAAAAGGATGGCGGCGTCTTCGATCAATTTACCGGCGCTACGATTACCCCACGAGCGTTGGTGAAAGCGGTCAAAGACGGGCTGGAATTCTTTGCAGCGCATCGGCTGTTGCTGCTGGATGATGTCGTTGCGGGAGGAAAATCCTGATGAATGATTATCGCAGCCTCTTCGCAGACGGTCTCTGGCACAACAATGTCGTATTCGCGCAGATGCTGGCGCTGTGTCCACTGATGGCGGTTACGACGACGGCCACCAACGGTTTAGGCATGGGATTGGCCACGACCGGGGTTTTGCTATCGGCCAACGTGGTCATTGCCAGTTTGCGCCACTGGATCGCTCCCGAGGTGCGAATTCCCATTTTCGTGCTGTTGATTGCGGCGCTGGTCACGCTGGCCGACATGGCGATCAATGCCTGGTTGCACGAGTTGTACAAGGTGTTGGGGCTGTTTATTCCGCTGATCGTCGTTAACTGTTGCGTACTGGGCCGTGCTGAGTCATTCGCCTCCCGACAGCCGGTGTTCGCTTCGGCAGTAGACGGTCTGGCGATGGGGTTGGGCTTGACGTTCGCGTTGATTCTAATTGGCGGTTGTCGTGAAGTATTGGGGAGCGCCACCTTGTTCGCGCAGGCCTCGTTGTTGCTGGGCCAGAGCTTCGTTTTCCTGGAAATCACCCTGATTCGCAACTATCCCGGTTTCCTGTTGATGCTGTTGCCGCCGGGCGGATTTCTGGTCTTGGGCTTCCTGCTGGCCGGTAAACGAGTGATGGAACAACATCGCGTTCGGCGTCAAGCGCCGGTCGCTACACCGGTGAATTCCACCGCCTGATCGCGACCAATCAATCTTCTGATCACATATTGAGGAGAGGTCATCATGCAAGTGAGTATTGCTTATGCTGAACCGGGACGATCCTTCTGGCAATTCGTCGAGGTTTCGGAAGGCAGTACAGCGCAACAGGCCATTGAACGATCAGGAATTCTGGCCCAGTACCCCCATTTGAACCTGAAAAAGAACCGGATCGGGATTTTTGGCAAGATGGCCAAACTCACCGCGCCGCTGGAGGCCGGGGATCGAGTGGAGATTTATCGGCCAATCACCGTCGATCCAAAAACCGTGCCGCAACGGAAAATCGCCTTGCTGGATGAGGAAGATGATGATTAGCCAGATTTTTCAGAAAATACGATATAAGTTCCATATCTACTTTATCACGCCAACAGCATCCGCAACCGCTGCACTGCCGCCAGCGCCTGTTCTGGGGTCAAGGCGTCAGGATCAAGATTCGCCAGCGCCGCTACAGCGGGGTGAACCTCCTCGCTAAACAGCGCCAGTTGCGGCTTGGCGGTCAACCGGGCTGGCCATTCCCGCCGCAGCATCTGCCGCTCCAGTAACCGCAAACGTTGCCGGGCCTGCTGAATCACCACCGGCGGCACCCCCGCCAGAGCGGCGACTTGCAAACCATAACTGCGATCGGCTGGCCCGTCCTGAACCCGATGTAGAAAAACAATCTGGTCGCCATGCTCCACCGCGTCCAGATGGATGTTGGCGATACCGGCCTGTTCATCCGGCAAGCGGGTCAATTCGAAATAGTGTGTGGCGAACAGGGTCAAAGCCCGTACCGTCCCGGCCAGATGCAAGGCGCAGGCCCAAGCCAGCGCCAACCCGTCAAAGGTGCTGGTGCCGCGTCCAATCTCGTCGATGAGCACCAGACTGTGCGGCGTGGCGTTGTGCAGAATATTGGCCGCTTCGCTCATTTCCACCATGAACGTGGAGCGCCCACCCGCTAAATCATCAGAGGCGCCAATGCGGGTGAAAATGCGGTCGATGGGACCGATCACCGCCCGCTCCGCCGGAACGAAGCTGCCCAGATGCGCCAACAGCACCATCAGCGCGGTTTGACGCATGAAAGTGCTTTTTCCCCCTAAATTCGGGCCGGTCACGATCAGCATCCGGCGGCGCTCCGGCTCCAGCCAGAGATCGTTTGGCACAAACGGCTCATTCAGCACCTGCTCGACCACCGGATGCCGGCCAGCGATCATTTCAATGCCTGGCTGATCGACCAGTTGTGGCGCATTCCAACCGAGAGTGGCGGCGCGTTCGGCCAAATTGCCCAACACATCCAGCTCGGCTAAAGCCGTAGCGCAGGTCTGCAAGGTGGGCAACCGGGTAATGAATTGGTTGAGCAGTGTGTCATACAGCGCCTTTTCCCGGGCCAGCGCCCGCTCCTGCGCGTGCAACACCTTGTGCTCGAACTCCTGCAATTCCGGGATGATGTAGCGTTCTGCACCCTTCAGGGTCTGGCGGCGGTGGTAGTGGGGTGGGACCGCTTGGGCCTGAGCGCGGGTCACTTCGATGTAATAACCATGCACCCGGTTGAATCCCACTTTGAGGTTCTGCAGGCCGGTGCGCTGCCGTTCCCGGGTCTCCAACTCCACCAGATACTGATCAGCATGTTCCCCCAGACTGCGTAATGCGTCCAGTTCCGCATCGTAACCGGGTGCGATCACTCCGCCATCGCGGATAATTTGCGGTGGGTTGGCGATAATCGCCTGGTTGAGCAAGTCGCAAAGGTCAGGATGCGTCCCGGCGCGATGGGCAAGATCTTGCAGTAGAGAGGCGTTCAGCGTGCAGAGAAAGGATTGCACCGTAGGTAACCGACCGAGCGCATCGGCCAGTGTGGTCAGATCACGGGGCCGGGCCGACTTTAGCGCCACTCGCGCCAGAATTCTTTCGACATCGCCGACGCCGCGTAACAATCCGCGCAGATAGGCGTAGCCGCCATGGTCGAGCAATTGCCGCAAACTCTCCTGGCGTTGATTGAGCATCCCTCGGTCACGCAAGGGGCGATGCATCCAGCGGCGCAGCAACCGGGCGCCCATCGGCGTTACGCAACGGTCGAGCAGGCTCAGCAAAGTATGTTCATGCTGGCCGCTCAGGCTGTGCTCCAACTCCAGGTTGCGGCGGCTGGCGGCGTCAAGCATCACGCTGTCCTCATGGCGCTCCACCCGCAGCCCGATCAAATGCGGCAGAGCATTGCGCTGGGTGTCCTTGACGTATTGCAGCAGGCAGCCCGCAGCGGCGACGGCCACTGGCTGATCGACACAACCGAAGCCGTCCAGGTTAAGGACAGCGAACTGACTACACAGCATCCGTATTGCGCTGTCCCGGTCGAAATGCCAGGGTGCTTGCCGGCGCAGGCCGGGGTGCTGTCGCCATGGGTCAGGCGGAGTGAAATCTTCGCTCATCAACAGTTCTGCCGGTTTCAGCCGCTCCATCTCGCTCAGCAGCGCCGCTTGACCGTGCAGTTGCGTGATGGTGAACCGGCCACCGCTCAAATCCAGATACGCTAGGCCGTAAGTGTCTTTCACCTGATGCAGAGCCAGCAGCAGATTGTCACGGCGCTCATCCAGCAACGCTTCATCGGTCAACGTGCCAGGCGTCACGATGCGCGTCACCCGTCGTTCGACCGGTCCTTTGCTGGTTGCTGGATCGCCGATTTGTTCGCAGATCGCCACCGACTGGCCGAGTTTGACCAACTTGGCCAGGTAGCTTTCCACGGCATGGAACGGCACCCCGGCCATGGGGACTGGCGCGCCTGCTGACTGGCCTCGACTGGTCAGCGTGATGTTGAGCAATTCAGTGGCGCGACGGGCATCGTCGTAGAACAGTTCATAAAAATCCCCCATTCGGTAAAACAGTAAGATATCGGGATGCTCAGCCTTGATGCGCAGATATTGCTGCATCATCGGGGTATGTTGGGAGAGATCAGGGTCGGGGACGCGGGGCGCGGGTTTTTTCATGAGTACAACCCATGGGCTGTAAATCCTTGGGCGTCAGGCCGACCTGTTCCATGCGGAACTGGATAGATGCGACGGGATCAGGCAGATCAATAGAGAAATGTTGCGCTTCATAAGCTTTCAGCAGGGTCAGTATGATTTCAAAGCGGTCGCCTGCTGGCGAACCCGGTGCCGGCTCCTGATCAAAGAACGCGGAAACCTCGCATAACGCAGCTTGATAATCGTCCTGGTACGAATCGGGCGAATTTCCATTCACAGTCCCCTTAAGCACGGAAGACCTCTTCCAGGCTGGTTGCATCCAGAATGCGGTCACCCCAACACTCCAGTTGCTCGGTGGTAGCCGAGCCAATGTGCGCAACCAGATCACTCGGCAGTGGGCCAAAACGCCGCGCTAACAAACGCTGCAATAGCAGCGCCTCACCCTTCTCGATGCCTTTCTCGATACCTTTCTCGATACCTTTCTCGATGCCTTTCTGGATGCCCTGCTGCTCATATTGGCGGGCCCATGTCTCAAACCGGTCAGTCAGCGTCATCTTTAACTCCTGCAAATCACGCACTTTCGGCAGCACCAGGCGGTTCTGGCTATGCCGCCGCACCATGGCTCGAATCCAGATCGCAAAAATCCGCTTGAGTTCGGGATTATCTTCTAACCATTCATTCAACAGGTCGATCAATTCCATCAGCGACGCGGCGCTGTCCGGGCGCTCAAACCGCAGGGCCGCCGCTGCCAGGTTCTTCATCTTCGCCAGTTCGGCGACCTCGTAGCGGTGCTCGTCAATCAGCAGGTATTCCATCTGCGGCAGGTACTTGGCTAATAATCCGGGAATCTTGGGGATCAGGTCAGCGATGTTGGTCTTGGCGGTCCATTTCCCGTCGCCATTGTACAGCACGATGGGCAGCACCGGCGGCAGACGCCGCTTCGGCAACACCTGCTTTTGCCGGATCAGGTCCTGATACAGGAGTCCGACATACGTCATGATCCGCACCGCCATCCAGGCATCGACCGTACTCTGGAATTCAATCAACAGGTAGAGATAGACCCACTCTCCGCCGACCTTCACCCGCCACACAATGTCATCCGCCCGGTCGCGCAGATCGTCAGTGACGTAGCTGCCCGAGACCCGCTCCAAGGTGCGATAGTCTAGGCGATGCAGCCAGGCGTCCGGGATGAAGCCGAGGATGAGATCCCGCACCACTTCCGGGGCGGCGAACAGGGTCTTGTAGGAGGCGTCGTCTGCGTGGTTCATGGCTTATCGTAGCGCGCTTTGACGTAGCGCGCAGCCTCTGTTCCGACGCCAATAGGGCAGGACGGACAGGGAACGGCGGTGCTGTCAGAAAATTTTACAGCCAACCAAGTTGAGTCCGTTCGGCGATGGGGCCGCTGCCCTGCGGGTGGATTTGAAACAAATCCCAGAACCGGCAAGCATGCTGCTCATTAGCATTGGCTTGGCCGGTCTGGGCTTCACCCGGCGGCGGCGGGCTTGATCGTCAGGATTTTTGAAGCAGTGAAAACGGCGGCCTGCGGGTCGCCGTTTTTGTTGGCGGTGTTGGCAAGCCTAATCGGGGTCTTCTGCCGCTTCGCAAGCAGCGTCGATGACCGAATCAGCAAGAAAGTAGCCAGCCGCCTTGAGTTGATAAAGCATCGGGCGGAGATCGCCCACTAATCCACGCCGCCTTGCCTCGGCCAGCAGACCCGCCGTACCCTTGACCGGCAGGCCATAAATCTGTTGCGCGATGCGACGACCGCGCCGTTCATCGATGATCACCAGGCAGGGTAGCAAGGTACGGGCAAGCACAATGACTGATGCCTCTCCTGGATCGAGTTCCGCCACCAACAGGGGGTCCGGGTCCGGCGCCTGGCGAATATGCGTTATCCATTGTGGCGCACTCGGGTGTGATTCAAAGTGATGCAAACCCCATAATACCCCACGACCTACTGATGCTGCCCGAGGAGCCCCCATGCCTGCCACTGACCGCGACCAGATGTTGTTGGAGTGCCTGAATCGTCATCCGCTCTTGCGTGCCCGGGTGGAAAGCCTGTTGGCGGTGGTCGAGGATGCAGCGGGCGACTGGGAAAAAGCCGATGCGGCGGAACGGCGTGTGATCGAAGAATTGCGCCAGATGGGCAACGAAGCGCTGACGGCGTGGGCGGAACGTGGAGTGGAGAAGAGTGTCGTGGTGGCCCAAGCGGAGCCGGACTGGCGGCCTGGGGGTAAAAAAACTCTATTGGTACACGACCTTTGGTCGGATCGAGGCGGTAGAACCGCTGTGGCGGATCGGCACGGATATCGAGCGACCGTTTAGCGCCTTGGCGGGGGTCCGTTGCCGGGGTAGTTCACTGCCGCTGCAACGGGTGATGGCGGATTTTGGGGCCGATGCCGCGTTTGGACGGGTGCCGGACAAGTTAAAGGAACACTACGGGATTGAGATGCCGGTGAGCACGATTCGACGGACCACCGAACAGCACGCCCAACGGATTTACGAACAAGAGGCGGTGCGGGAGATCGGCCCCGGGACGGCGGCGGGCGTGATCTTTGTCGGGGAGTTGGATGGGTCGATGGTGCCGGTGATGGAACCAGCACCCGAGGCCGAGGACAAGCGCAAGGGTAAGGTGTTGAGTTGGAAAGAAGTGCGTTTGAATCTGGTCCATCCCAACGGCGGCGTGACTCCGGTGTTCGGGGGGCATTTTGCCGGTGGGGTCGCGGAAAGCGGCCGGCAGTGGAGGCGGTGTGCGGCGAAAGCCGGATTCGGACCGGGGAGTCACCTGCACGCGGTCGGCGATGGCGCGCCTTGGATCGCGAACCAGGTGGAGCTGCAATTTGGTCCGCAGGGCAGTTACTTGGGGGATTTCTTCCATCTCTGTGAGTATCTCGGCGCCGCCGCCCCAGTCTGTGCCCCGGACCATCCCCGGGCGTGGCTGGACCGGCAAAAAGACCGGCTGAAGGCGAATCAAGCGGCGGCGGTACTGGACACCTTGGCGCCGTTCGTCCAGGCGGATCGCGACAATGACCCAGTGACCGCCTGTGATCGCTATCTGCGCAACCGTCTGGATCAACTGGACTATCAAGGTGCGATCCAGCGGGGCCTCCCGATTGGGTCGGGGGAAATCGAGAGCGCCCACCGCTACATTATCCAAGAACGGCTCAAACTCCCTGGCGCTTGGTGGTCACCCGCTCATATCGAGACAATGTTGGCGCTTCGGCTGAACCGGGCCAACCGAGAATGGGAGGCCTATTGGCAAGGGATCGAAAAAGAAGCCGCTTGCACCGGCCATTTCATCGATGCATCGCTTTGAATCACACCCGGCGCACTCAAGTCAACTGCGCCGGGACGACCCAGTCCAGCAGTGACCACTTCGGTATAAACCGGAGCGGGAATCCAGAATTCTCCAAACAGCGCCGGCAACACATCCAACTTTTCCAGGAGCGACAGCGCCACCAGAGGACCGGCGTTAATCACAGCGCGTTCAATCATCCCAGGCGAACTCACGCGCCATCTCATCCACCGTCAGGTTGACAACCGGAGTTCCGGCGCGGCTGGCGGCCAGCAGAAACTCGACTCGTCCCATGCCACAAATACGTCCGGCTTTGCCCGAGGAAACCCGGCCCAACTCGAACAGCTTCAATGCCAGCAGAAAACGGGCTTCGGCAGCAAATAATTCTGGAGGATCAGCGGGAGCGGGCAAGGCATCTACCGGAATTTCCAGCAACAAGGTATTCATACGGTTATCCTCGATTAACAGGGGGCAACGCGACACCATCAAGGGTCATATTTCAGCACACGCCGATGAAAGCGAAAAAACAGCCTATCGTCAATTTCGAACTCGACCCAAATAATCCGCTGTCAGATGACTAATTTCACTTTACCCAAATCCTATTTCAGACTATTTTCCGCGCCACCTTGACCTCGGCGCACATTCCATGATCAACGCCTTTGAGCTTCAGCACGGTCGCCTGCAACAGATTCAGATTGAAAGCAAGGCTGACCTCGAGCGCACTAAACCTATCTGGATTGATTTTGACGACCCCAATGACGAAGAGCGGTTGTGGGCCAAGGAACTGTTCCGGCTGACCTTGCCAGACGAAGATGATTTCGGCGATATCGAAGCCAGCGCCCGCTGTTTTGAGGACGCGACCGGCGCTCTGCAAATTCGTTCGGACTTCCTGATCGATAAGGACGATGAATCCCGTAATGTGCCGGTGGCTTTTGTCTTCAAGAAGGACATTTTATTCAGCCTCCATGAGGAAGATCTACCGGTCTTCCGGCTATTACGGATGCGCGCCCGTCACCAGCCTGGTTATCTGGATGACTGCCGAGACGTGCTGCTCGATCTATACGCTACCAGCGTCGAATATTCCGCCGACGCGCTGGAAGGCGTGTACGAGGCTCTGGAAGACATTGGGAGCCGGGTGCTGAAAGCGCGCCTGACCGATGAAGCCGCCGCTGATGTACTCGCCCGTATCGCCCGTGAGGAAGACCTGAACGGGCGGATTCGCCGCAACATGATGGACACCCGCCGCGCTATTTCCTTTCTGATGCGCCGGCGCCTGCTCTCTACCGACCAGATCGAAGAAGCCCGACAGATTCTGCGCGATATCGAATCCCTGGACGGTCATACCTCGTTCCTGTTTGAGAAAATCAACTTTTTGATGGACGCCACCGTAGGCTTCATCAACATCAACCAGAACAAGATTATCAAAATTTTCTCGGTAGCCTCGGTCGCCATGTTGCCGCCGACGCTAATTGCCAGCATTTATGGCATGAATTTCCAGGCGATGCCTGAACTCCAATGGACGTTTGGCTATCCGCTCGCGCTCGGACTGATGGCCGTTTCCGTCATTGCACCCTTTTGGTTTTTCCGTCGTCAAGGCTGGTTGAAGTAGCCGGTGATTTTGCTATTTTACGTTATAGTTATACAGTTCTTGTGATAATCACCAACAGGAAATCACCGTGCCCACGCTGAACCCCGCACAGCAAAATCTCTATGAACTGGCTGTACAAGTGGGCGTCGCCTTGCGCACCCGAAAGCAGACGCTCGCCATGGCCGAATCCTGCACCGGCGGCTGGATCGCCAAGGTCATCACCGATGTGCCTGGCAGCTCCGGCTGGTTTGATCGGGGCTTTGTCACCTACAGTAACGTCGCCAAAACCGAGTTGCTGGGTGTGCGGGAATCGATCATCGCCACGCATGGCGCCGTCAGCGCCGAAGTCGTAGCCGACATGGCGGCAGGGGCGCTGGAACGCAGCCGCGCCGATATCGTCCTCGCGGTCAGTGGCATTGCTGGCCCGGATGGCGGCAGCCCTGACAAACCGGTCGGCACGGTCCACCTGGCTTGGGCGCAGCGCGATGGCATCCTTCACGCCGAAATCCGGCGTTTTGAGGGCAACCGCGACGCTGTGCGCTGGCAAACGGTCGCCGCTGCCCTGCAAGGAGTATTGGATGCCTTCGCGCGTCAATCCTGAAAAGCCTCGGCGGCTGTTCCTGGCGCTCTGGCCCGGCGAGAGCGAGCGCCAGTCCTTAGCCCAACTGGCGAAGCGGGTAGTCGGCCAGCAGCGGCGTATACCAGACGCCCAACTGCATTTGACTCTGGTGTTTCTCGGCGCAACCGACGCCGACCAGATAGCAGCCTACCAAGCGGCGCTGGCTGATCTGCCTGTTCCGGAGATGGAGCTGGTTCTGGATCGCTACGGCTATTGGCCACAGCCGCGCATTCTCTGGCTGGGGGCCAGCCACACCCCGCCGGAACTGTATGAATTGGTAGCGGAACTGCATCGCCGATTGCGCACTTGCGGGTTCACCCCGGAGGCCCGGGCGTTTCAGGCGCATGTCACTCTGGCCCGTCGATTTCGCGGGCCAGTTCCTACCGAGTCGCCTGTTGCGCCGCTTTGCTGGCGGACCCGCGAAGTCGTGCTGGTCGAATCAACGCCACCGCTACAAAGTTCCCGTTATGAAATCCTGCGCCAATGGCCGGAGCGGCGCGGGTTATAATGACTGAAAATGACCGGTATCGTTCGTCACCGGGCTCAATTTTCCCATCGGCCACCCAGGGGGTACATGAAATGGATGACAACAAGAAAAAGGCGCTCGCGGGCGCCCTGACCCAGATCGAACGCCAGTTTGGCAAAGGCTCAGTGATGCGCTTAGGCGACTCGCCGGTGGCCCGCGATGTGATGGCGGTGTCCACCGGCTCGCTCGGTCTGGACATTGCGCTAGGCATCGGCGGTCTGCCACGCGGGCGAGTCACGGAAATCTACGGTCCAGAATCCTCCGGCAAGACCACTCTGGCTTTGCAGGTGATTGCCGAAGTGCAGAAGACGGGCGGTTACGCGGCGTTCATTGATGCGGAACACGCGCTAGACCCCATTTATGCCGCCAAGCTGGGCGTTAACGTCGATGATTTACTCGTGTCGCAACCGGACACCGGCGAGCAGGCGCTGGAAATCGCTGATATGCTGGTGCGCTCCGGGGCGGTGGAAATTGTGGTGATCGATTCAGTCGCTGCGCTAACACCCAAAGCCGAAATCGAAGGCGATATGGGCGACTCCCATGTCGGCCTGCACGCCCGGTTGATGAGTCAGGCCCTGCGCAAGCTGACCGCCAATATCAAACGCTCGAACACCTTAGTGATTTTTATCAATCAAATCAGGATGAAAATCGGTGTGATGTTTGGGTCTCCGGAAACCACCACCGGTGGCAACGCCCTCAAATTCTATGCCTCAGTGCGGCTGGACATCCGCAGGATCGGCTCAATTAAGAAGGGCGATGAAGTGATCGGCAACGAAACCCGGGTCAAAGTCATCAAGAACAAGCTGGCGCCGCCCTTCAAGCAGGCCGAATTTGAAATTCTCTATGGCGAAGGCGCTTCCCGAACGGGTGAAATCATTGATCTCGGCGTTAAGATCGGGCTGATCGACAAATCCGGGGCCTGGTACAGTTGCAATGGCGTCCGCGTCGGCCAAGGTAAGGAAAACGCCCGCGCCTATCTCAAGGAAAACCCTGAACTGGCCCGCGAACTGGAGGAAAAAATTCGCGCCCATTTCCTGACCCGTCCCGATGCGATGCCTGCTACGCCGGAACTGGGGGAAACGGACAGCGACGAACTATTAGGTTCGGCTGATGAGCTGGACACGGACCTCTGAAACAGCCCACCGTGCTGACCCAGCGATCATTCGCGCCAAAGCCATAGAATTGCTGGTCCGGCGCGAACATTCCCGCTTGGAGCTGCGTCAAAAGCTGGCGCAGCGCGGTTTCCCCGCTGAATACCTCGATCCAGTGCTGAATCAGTTGACCGAGGAGGGGCTGCTTGACGAGCAGCGCTACGCCGAGATCTATGCCTGCTGCCGGGTTGACAAGGGCTACGGCCCGTTACGCATCGCCAGCGAACTGCGCGAGCGCGGCGTCCCGCAGGAACTGGTCGATCAAGCGTTGGCTGGGTTGGAGAGCGACTGGGCGCCCAGGTTGCGAGAGTTGCATCGCAAGCGCTTTAAATCTCTCGCTCCCGTCAACGCCGCCGAACGAATGCAGCAAACGCGGGTTCTTCGTCAGCACGGCTTCACCCTGGAGCAGATCAGGCATCTGTTCGAGAACAGCGACGCCTGATCCATCAAACCTGATCCCTGAAACTTCATCCGTGATACCCGACCATGACCAGCAGCGCCGAACTTCGCCAACTCTTTCTTGATTATTTCCATGACCACAGCCATGAAATCGTGGCCAGCAGCCCGCTGATTCCGATCAACGACACCACATTGCTTTTCACCAACGCCGGTATGGTGCAGTTCAAGGACGTCTTCACCGGCCGCGATCCGCGTCCCTATCGCCGAGCCGCGACTGCCCAGCGCTGTGTGCGCGCCGGTGGGAAGCATAATGACCTGGAGAATGTGGGTTATACCGCCCGCCATCACACTTTCTTTGAGATGCTAGGCAATTTCAGTTTCGGCGACTATTTCAAAACCAACGCGATCCACTTTGCCTGGGAGTTCCTGACCGGTGTGCTGAAAATGCCGGTGGACAAATTGTGGGTCACAGTTTACGAGACCGATGACGAGGCCTATCAGGTCTGGGCCGAGGAGATCAAGGTTCCCAAAGAGCGCATCGCCCGCATCGGCGATAAACCTGGCGGCAAGCGCTATGAAAGCGACAATTTCTGGGCGATGGGCGACACCGGCCCCTGCGGCCCCTGTTCAGAAATCTTCTACGATCACGGCCCGGACATCGCGGGCGGTCCACCCGGCTCCCCGGATCAGGACGGCGACCGCTATATCGAAATCTGGAATCTGGTGTTCATGCAGTTCGACCGCAGCGCTGACGGGACATTAACCCCACTGCCCAAGCCTTCCGTGGATACCGGCATGGGGCTGGAGCGGCTGGCGGCAGTGATGCAGGGTGTTCACAGCAACTATGAAATTGACCTGTTCCGCAACCTCATTCGAGCCGCCGCCCAGGCCACTGGCGCGATCGATTTAAACGCCAGTTCCCTCAAGGTCATCGCTGACCATATCCGCGCCACCGCTTTTTTGATCACGGATGGCGTTCTTCCTTCCAATGAAGGGCGCGGTTATGTGCTGCGGCGGATCATGCGCCGCGCCATTCGCCACGGCTACCAACTGGGCGCGGAAGGGACTTTCTTCCACACCCTGGTCGCGCCGCTGGCCGAGGAAATGGGCGAGGCTTACCCGGAATTGCCTGCCGCCGCCCGACAGGTGGCGCGGATCATTCAGCAAGAGGAAGAGCGGTTCGCCGAAACCCTGGCGCATGGCATGAAGCTGCTGGAAGAGGGCATCGCCGGCTTGTCCGGGACGATCATTCCCGGTGCAACAGTCTTCAAACTCTATGACACCTACGGGTTCCCCGTTGATTTGACCGCCGATATCGCCCGTGAACGCGGCCTGCAACTGGATATGACCGGGTTCGAGCGGGAAATGGCCGCGCAACGGGAACGCGCCCGTGCTCATAGCCAGTTCGGTTTGCGTCAAACCGCTGGTCTCGGCGTCGAAGGTTGCACCGAGTTTCATGGCTATGACCGGCTGGAGGAAGTGGCGACAGTGGTCGCGCTGTTTCGCGATGGTCAGGCCGTCGAAGCGCTGAACGCCGGCGAGGAAGGCGTAGCGGTGCTCGATCACACGCCGTTCTACGCGGAATCAGGGGGTCAGGTCGGCGATACCGGCTGGCTGCGGGCAGAGGGTGTGGAATTTGCGGTCAGCGACACCCGCAAGCAGGGTGAAGGCGTGTTCACCCACCTTGGCGCAGTACAGCAGGGTCCACTGCGGCGTGGCGCGATAGTGCTGGCCCAGGTGGACGCTGCTCAGCGTCAGGCCACGGCCCTCCATCATTCCGCCACGCATCTCATGCACGCTGCGTTGCGCCAGGTACTGGGTACGCATGTGACGCAGAAAGGCTCGCTGGTGGACCCCCAGCGGTTGCGCTTCGACTTCGCCCATTTTGAACCGGTGACTTCGGAACAACTGGAAGCGGTGGAGCGGCTGGTCAATGCTCAAATTCGCGGCAACGTCGCGGTGGAAACGACGATCATGGCGCCGGAGGAGGCGATTGCCGCCGGGGCGATGGCGCTATTCGGCGAGAAGTACGGTGACCGGGTGCGGGTGCTGCGGATGGGCGATTTTTCCACCGAATTATGCGGTGGCACCCATGTTCGTCGGGTCGGCGACATTGGCTTGTTCAAGATCGTCGCGGAAAGTGGCGTCGCAGCCGGCGTGCGGCGCATTGAAGCGGTTGCCGGCGAGCGGGCGCTGGACACCATCGCCGCCTTGCAAGATCGCGCTAAACAAGCGGCGCTCCTGGTCAAAGGCGACCGTGACAATTTCCCCGACAAGGTGCGGCAACTGGTAGAACGCAACCGACAGTTGGAGCGGGAGATCGAGCAGCTCAAGGGCCGGCTGGCCAGCGGGCAGGGTGCGGATTTGCTCGGCCAGGCCGTGGATATTGAAGGTGTCAAAGTGCTGGCCGCCCGGCTGGATGGCGTAGACGCCAAAACCCTGCGCGAAGCGGTAGATCGTTGCAAGGAACAATTAAAAGCAGCGGCGGTCATTCTCGCTACGGTCGAGGACGGTAAGGTGCGGCTGGTTGCCGGCGTGACTCCGGCAGAAACGATGCGCATCAAGGCCGGCGAGCTGGTCAATGTCGTCGCACAGCAGGTCGGCGGCAAGGGTGGCGGGCGCGCTGATATGGCTCAGGCGGGCGGCGCCGACCCCACGCAACTTGATGCGGCGTTGCGCGCCATCCCGGCGTGGGTGCGCACCCAACTGACTCCAAAGTCGTCAGTGACTCCCCTTCGCTGACTCCAACCCTCCTCTGCCCAGGAGGAGGGCGCTGTGTGAATCTCTTGGCGACGCCCTGCCTTTCGCTATAATCGCGCCTTTCCAACGACCCGGACATTGATGACGGGCACATTTTCTTTCCGCAATCTTCCGCAGAGACAAAGCATGGCGTTGATCGTACAGAAATACGGCGGTACCTCGGTGGGTAGCATCGAGCGTATCGAAAACGTGGCCGAAAAGGTCATCGGCTGGCGTGATCGCGGTCACCAAATCGTGGTCGTCGTGTCCGCCATGAGCGGCGAAACCGACCGCTTGATTGGCTTGGCCAAGGGCATTACCTCCCGTCCCAACCCCCGCGAAATGGATGTGCTGCTGGCGACTGGCGAACAGGTCACTATCGCCCTGTTATGCATCGCCCTGGAAAAGCGTGGCTGTCCGGCCCGTTCTTACACTGGCAACCAGGTCCGTATCCTCACTGACAACGCCTTCAACAAGGCTCGCATTGAGGAAGTTGAGGTCACAGCGATGCACGATGATCTCAATCATAGGCGAATTATTGTGGTAGCGGGGTTCCAAGGTGTAGACAAAGATGGCAACATTACGACCCTAGGTCGAGGGGGTTCTGATACCACTGGTGTGGCGCTTGCCGCAGCGCTCAAAGCTGACGAATGCCAGATTTACACGGATGTCGATGGGGTCTATACCACGGACCCGCGAGTTGTTCCCGACGCCCGCCGACTAGACCGCATCACCTTCGAGGAGATGCTGGAAATGGCCAGCCTGGGGTCCAAGGTCTTGCAAATTCGCTCGGTGGAATTCGCCGGCAAACATAATGTTCCACTGCGTGTACTCTCCACCTTCAAGGAAGGTCCGGGCACGTTGATTACTTTTGAGGAAGCGTTCGAGGCGGGATCTATGGAAAAAGAATTGATTTCCGGCATTGCGTTCAACCGCGACGAAGCCAAATTGACGGTGCTGGGGGTTCCTGACCGGCCCGGTATTGCTTACAGCATTCTGGGGCCGGTCTCCGCCGCTAATATCGAAGTGGACATGATCATTCAGAACATCAGCCACGATGGCACCACCGACTTTACCTTCACGGTGCATCGCAACGACTACGAGCGCACCCTGGAAATTCTGCAGGAACGGACGGCTGAACTCGGCGCCCGCGAAGTGTCTGGCGACCTTAAAATCGCCAAGCTGTCGCTAGTCGGCATCGGCATGCGTTCCCACGCTGGCGTTGCCAGCAAGATGTTCGGCGCCCTGGCGAAGGAAGGCATCAATATCCGGATGATTTCCACCTCCGAGATCAAGATATCGGTGGTGGTGGATGAGAAATACCTGGAGCTGGGGGTGCGTGCCCTGCACGAGGCCTTCGAACTCGACAAAGCGTGAGTTTTCTCTCCCGCCGGCGCCGATCCCGACGGGAACGAACTGTTTATAGGCGCGGATTGTCAAAAGCCGCGAGATGACCTGGTGCTGTTAATGGAAAACAAGGAGTAGCTTAATATGTTAATTCTGACACGTAGGGTTGGGGAAACGCTGATGATCGGCGACGAAGTGACCGTCACCGTCCTGGGCGTGAAAGGTAATCAGGTTCGCATCGGGGTCAACGCGCCCAAGGATATCGCGGTGCATCGTGAGGAAATCTACGAGCGGATCAAACGCGAGCAGGATGGGGCTGCGCCCGAAAACGGGCAGCCGCTTTCCGGTTCCGAAGTTTGAAGCCGGGGCTTTACGCCGGCGGCTTCAAGCGGTATTCTTGGCAGTCTGCGCTATTCGCAGATTAGGTATTCCCGGAGAGATGGCCGAGCGGCTGAAGGCGCTCCCCTGCTAAGGGAGTATGGGGTCAAAAAGCTCCATCGAGGGTTCGAATCCCTCTCTCTCCGCCAAAGCTTGCATCCTTCTTCAATGCGCCCGTAGCTCAGTTGGATAGAGTACTTGGCTACGAACCAAGGGGTCGGGAGTTCGAATCTCTCCGGGCGCGCCAAACCAAAGGGTTAAGACCACCTCTCTTAATCCTTTTTTCCAATGTAAAGCCTGGTTGGTTCAGCGTGACTGAAATCGTAAACTGGCCCGGACCCTGGTTCCGCCTAACGCTCCGTAGCTGATCTCCAGCCGGCCGTAGTAAACCTCCTCGACCAAATTCCGCACTACCGCCAACCCGATGCCATGACCAGCCACCATGGGATCAGCCCGCTGGCCGCGATTGAGCAACAATGGCGCCTGCTCGGCGGGAATGCCCGGCCCATCATCCTCAACTTCGACGATCAGTTCCGCCCGCCCGTCGTCCTCAGCGGGCCAGGCGCGCACCACGACTCGCCGGTGCGCCCACTTGCAAGCGTTGTCCGCCAGATTGCCGAGAATTTCCATTAAATCTCCCTCGTCACCGTAAAACACGACGTCTGCGTCGATTTCACTGTGCAGGGCTAAAATGCGGTCAGCGTACACCTTGGCCAGCGAGTCGAGAATCCGGCGGGTCAACGGTGCGACCGGTAGCGGAGCGCTGAGCGCAATCGGACCCGAAGCGGCGGCCCGCTGTAATTGGTAATCTACGGTGCGGTTCATCCGCTCGACCTGCTCAATCAGCGCCTGCCGCAACTCTTCAGGAGGCGCGCCGTTTTCCAACGCGCTGCGCAAGACCGCTAGCGGGGTTTTCAGACTGTGCGCCAAATCCCCCAGCGCATTCCGATAACGTTCCAACAAAGTGCGACCCTGGCGAACCAACGCGTTCAGGTTAGCGGTCAGCGGCTGCAATTCGTCGGGATAGTCACTGCTGAGCTCAAGGCGCTGGCCAGATTCAATTTCCGTGACCTCAGTCGCTACCCGCCGCAACGGTTTCAAGCTCCAGCGCAGGATCAATCCCTGCACTGCCAATAACACTCCGGTCGCTGCCAGCAGCCAACCCCACAGACTACGGCGAAAACTCCATAACTGATCGAGATAATTCCACTGGGTTTCAGCCACCCGGAAGGTGTAGAGCTGATATTGATTAGGTGCAACTTCCCAACTGACGGTAAACGCCAGCAGGAACAACAAATCGCCGTCCACCGCTTCCAGCGGCGCAAACTGGGTATCGCCCGGATTGCGGACCGCAGGGAAAAACGGCAAGGCTCGGCCTAGCAGCGAAGGCGAGCGCCAGATGAGATTGCCCTGCGCGTCCATGACATCGGCGTACAACCCGGAATCGGGAGTGGAAAAGCGCGCTTCTGGCAACAGCTTGGGAAGCGTCAGCCGGTTAAAGGCATCGACATCGACGACGCCCAGCAGCATATACACCTGGACCTTCAGACGGTCCTGGACCGCAGATTGGGCGCTGCCCTGAAACGCCCGATCCAGAGTCAAGCCGGTTAAGCCGAGAAAGGCCACGAGTACGACACTGGCGGCAATCAGCAACCGACCGCTAAAGGAATGCATCAACGGTTAGCCGGCAGCGCGTTCCAGCCGGAATCGGTAGCCACGCCCCCGCAACGTTTCAATCGGGTTAAGCGTGCGGTCGGGATCAAGCTTGCGACGCAACCGGCCCACCAGCACTTCCAACACGTTACTATCGCGATCCTCGTCTTCCTGGTAGAGGTGCTCGGTCAGTTCCGTCTTGGAGATGACCGAGCCCGCATGAAGCATCAGATATTCCAGCAACTTGTATTCATAAGCGGTCACTTCCACCGGCTGGCCATCCAGCGTGACCTGCTGAGCGCCAGTGTTCAACGCGACCGGTCCGCAATCCAACACGGCTTGCGTCCAGCCGCCGGTGCGGCGGATCAACGCCCGCAAGCGCGCCAGCAGTTCCTCGGTATAAAAGGGTTTGACCAGGTAATCATCGGCCCCGGCTTCCAGTCCCTCCACCTTATCCTGCCAACGGCCACGGGCGGTCAGGATCAAAACCGGAAACTTGCGCCCCTCCGCCCGCCAGCGACGGATGACCTCGATACCGGACATATCAGGGAGACCGAGATCGACGATAGCGGCGTCCAGCGGGTATTCTTGGCCAAGGTACAAGCCCGTGCGGCCCTCCGCAGCGGTATCCACTGCATACCCCTGCTCACGCAACTGGGCAGTGACCCTTTCCAGTAATGGTGCTTCATCTTCGATGATCAGAATGCGCATCTCGCCCCCGAACCCCATTCGATGTCTTTGTTGTTAATCGCGCCTGGAACCATTGGCAGGATCGTAGTGAAAGTTCCGCACCCGCCCACCCGGTTCCAGGATGCGGACTCGATAGCCAGGTCGCCCGTTGCGCTGATCGCCCTGTACACCGAGCACCCGGCCACCGGTCGCTTCACGAGCAGCGTCGGCAGCCCGGTCTGGATCGGCGAACTGGCGCGGGGCAGGGCGATAATACCCACGAGTGGGCGGCCTTTCATCACCGCTGCGATACGACCGGTAGGATTGGGCCTGTACGTCGCCAACCACCAACAGACCCGCCAGCATCAGGGGTGTCAGTCGCCACAAGCGTCTCGTTCTGTCGGACATGATAGGCAATTTCCGTAATGGACTTTTATGATCGAATTGAATATTAGAGAGATTAGAATGAATCAGGACTGAATTGTCGAATGATGTGGAATATTCATAGAATTCAGTAGGGATTCAGCCGGCCATTTCTAGTCTTGGCGTGTACTGCCCCTGTCTGCGGCACGCTGTGGACATCCTTTATTTACTCAGGAGTAATGTCGATGAGAACACGATGGTCAGCAGGATTGATCGCCATGTTAGTGCTGTTAAGCTCGACCGTGGTTTGGGCGCAACGCTTCGATAGCCGCGATGTGGAGGTGGAGGTCGTGAACGATCGGGGACGGCCGTTTCCAGAATATCCATTACGGCGCGGTGGCGGCGCCAAGGTTTACAAAGCCCACCTGGAAGCCGTCCGGGGGAGCAATTATTCGATTCGTATCCGCAACCGCAGTGATCAGCGCATCGGTGTGGTCATCGCAGTCGATGGCCGCAACATTATTAGCGGTGACCGCTCCAACCTTCGCTCGAATGAGCGAATGTATGTCCTTGAGCCCGGCCAACGAGAGACCTACGAAGGCTGGCGGGCGAATCGAAACCGCGTCAATCGCTTCTATTTCACCGATGCCGGCGATTCCTACGCAGGCGCGTGGGGCGACTATTCGGCGATGGGGGTGATCGCCGTAGCGGCGTTCCGGGAAGCGGTATCTTATCCAGCGCCTCGGCCACAGCCCTGGTCTGATGGCCGGGAAGGCGACCGGCGCAGCGATAAAGGCCGGATGCAGAGCGCACCGCCAGCAGCAGCGGACGCACCGCGCCGTCAGCAGTCCGCGCCCGGCACCGGTTATGGTGAAAGCGAGTGGTCGCCATCGCGGCGAGTGGAGTTTGCGCCAGAGCAGCGACCGTTCGCCCGGTTTTTCCTGAAGTACGCCTGGCGCGATATGCTATGCCGGGAAAGAATCGTGGATTGTGGCCGAGACCAGTCGCGGCGTCACAATCGGCTTTGGGATGAAAATGACGATGACTATGCGCCGCCCCCACCCCGTGATGAACGCCGCAATGATGGGCAATGGCGGTAACTTGCGACCCACTCCAGTCTTCCCCATCAGTGGGGTGAGGGAGTAATGCCGGAGACTGAGTCGTTGCGTACCCCCTTCGATGCCTGGAGTCGCCTGCGTGAGGTGTTGCTCAATCCGTCTGTAGACGCGGTAAAACTGGATGAGGCGCTGCGCGAGGCGCGGGCGCGGCAACCCTTGCCGGTGGTCTGGCTCATCGGCAAGGCCCAAGCCGGCAAGACCTCCATCGTCCACGCGCTGACCGGTAGTGCGAGCGCGGAAATCGGCAACGGCTTTCAACCCTGCACCCGCACCGCCCGGTTCTATGACTTCCCCGCTGAGGCGCCCGTAGTGCGCTTCCTGGATACCCGGGGTTTGGGCGAAGTGGCCTACGATCCTGCTGAGGATATTCACTATTGTGAGTCGCAGGCTCATCTGGTGCTGGGGGTGATGAAGGCCACTGATATTCGCCAAGATGCAGTGTTCGAGGTGCTGCGCCAAGTCCGCAAGCGCCATGCCGAGTGGCCGGTGCTGATCGCGCAAACCGGTCTGCATGAAGCCTATCTGCCCAGCGGTGAACACGTCCTGCCCTATCCCTACGACCAGTTACCCTGGCCGCCGTACATTCCCCACGATCTAGCCCGCGCCCTGATGGCCCAGCGGAACCGGCTTGGCCTGCTGCCCGGCTCGGCGCCGGTGCATTGGACGCCGATTGATCTCACCTTGCCAGAGGATGGTTGGGAGCCGGTTGATTATGGGTTGGAAGCTTTGTGGGCTGCGATCGGTGAAGTTTCGGCGTTGGGGTTGCAGGCGCGCTTACGCGGCGATGCCGGGGTTCGCGATGTGTACGCCCGCGCCGCGCATCCGCAGATCGTCGGTCATGCCTTGGTCGCCGCTGGAATCGGCGCTTTGCCGTTGGTCGATTTGGTCGGGGCGCCGGCGGTGCAGGCTAAACTGTTGCACAGTCTCGCGACGCTGTACGGACAGAGCTGGGATCGCCGCCAGGTTTCCGAATTCTTCGGATTGCTGGGTTTGGGCGTCGGCGCCAGCTATGTGGCCCGACTGCTGGGGCGGGAAGTGATTAAACTGATTCCTGGTTGGGGTCCAACGATCGGGGCTATGTGGGGCGCCACCGCCAGTGGCGCAACGACCTACGCACTGGGTAAGACCGCTAGCGCTTACTTTCTCAGCCACCGGGAAGGCCATCCTATTGATGCCGCTGCGATCCGCCGCATTTACACCGAGGCGCTGGCGTCCGGCGCCAGTATTCTCCAATCCTTGCCGGGAGAAAATCCCCTTGGCCGACAGGATGGGCTTTAAACGTATCGATCGCCTGCGGTTGACCGCGCTGCTGTTATGGGCGCTGCCGGTCGTTGCCCTGCTGCCGCTGGGCCTATTCTGGCTATGGCGCTCCGGGACGCTGTTCCGGTGGCTTACGGCGCTGCTAGTTTGTAGCGCCGCCGGCTATGGGTTGCAGTCCTGGCTCTTGCGGCGGGATCGGCAATTACTGGCGGGCGCGGCAACGGGTCCCGATATTCATTGGCCGCTGAACGCGGAGGGCGCCTGGATAGCGGTTGAGCGGTTGGCGGAGGCCGTGAATTCGGAAGAATGGCCGTTAAACGACGGAGGGCGCCTGTGGACGCTCGGCCAGAACACGCTGGAGGTCGTCGCTCGCTATTACCATCCGCAGGAAGAGCGGCCGTTGCTGGAACTGACCGTGCCGCATACCCTGTTGATCATTGAACGAGCCAGCCGCGATTTGCGCGTTACGGTGACGGACCATCTTCCTCTGAGCCACCGGCTGACGATTGGCGACTTGCTCCGGGCCTGGCGCTGGAAAGATTCCGCCCAGCGGCTGATGAACGTCTATCGGGCTGGGCGGCTGGTCGTGAATCCACTTGATGCCCTGCTGAGCGAAGCCTGGGGGCATTTGCGCAGTCAATCCTATCGCCAGGCATGGATGGAAACCCAACACTGGCTGTTGCGGGAGTATGTGCGCAAAGTGGGCTATTACGCCATCGAGCTTTACAGCGGGCGGCTGACCCTGACGGATGAGCCACCGGACGCCAGGATCACGCCGGTCTCTGACGACGATTCAACCCAAGCGGTTAAGGAAGCCGCCCGGACGGGTGAACCGTTGCGGATTGTGGTGCTGGGTCGGGCCAATGCCGGCAAATCCAGTTTGATCAACGCCTTATTTGGCCAGCTCACCGCCGCGACGGACGTATTGCCCGACACGACCTGGGAATTAACACCCTATCGATTGGAGCGCGACGGCTTAACCGCCGCATTGGTTTTCGATACCCCCGGTTGCGATACCGAATGGTTGACGGAGCAAGCGTTGCGGAAAGCCGCGCTCGATGCGGATTTGCTGATCTGGGTGTGCGCGGTCCACCGTCCCGACCGGCAATCCGACCGCACGCGCCTGGATGGGCTGCGGAGCACCTTCGCCGCCCGGACGAACCATCGCCCACCACCGATCCTGGTGGCCGTCAGCCATATTGATCAGTTACGCCCATTGCGGGAATGGCAACCGCCCTATGATCTGCAAAATCCCCAAGGCGCGAAGGCGGCCCACATCCAGGCGGCGGTAACCGCCGTCGCCGGAGATTTGGCAATGCCGATAGATGACGTGATTCCGGTTTGTTTGGCGGAGGGGCGGATTTACAACGTCGATGATGTGCTATGGGCGGCGGTGATCGGTCGGCAGGATGAGGCGGGCAAAGTCCGGTTTTTGCGCTGTCTGGAGCAACGGAAACGTGAGGAAAATTGGACGTTATTGCGTCGGCAATTGATCAATGCCGGACGGTGGTTGACGACCTTGCCGGGGCGGGCGTCCGGTTTATCATGATTTGGCCCGAAACGCGCCGTATTGCCCGGTAAATGTCATGGCCGGCTCACCCTCCGCACGGATTATGACTTCCACCGTCCAGCGCGCCTTGCCACGCTGGCGATAGCTGTGAATAAACTGTTCGACCGTTGCGGTGTCCGGGCGCTGGCACTCGGTGATAATGTTCCCTCGCACGGGCCGCAGGAATTTTTGGGCGCTGTCGGTAATCACAATTTCGGCGGTTTCGCCGTGTTCGTCCAAAGTCGTGCGGGTCAGCGCCCAACCGGTCAGCGCCGCCAGCGCGGCCATGGCGCCGCCAAACGCAATGCCTTTGTCATTGATATTCGGCTCCAGTGGCGCAACAAAACTCAGGCCGGTTTCATCACAGCGTTCCAGGCGCGCCTGCATGGCGGTAAATAGAGGAACATAGCGGTTGAGATAGTCGTTGATTCCCTGAATGACCGGCGTTGGGGACATGATGGATTCCATGCGTGAGCGTCAGGAGAAGAACGATTGTTGTTTCAGTCGTTCAACCATTCACTTAAGTCTGTATCGAGATAGCGGGCGAGCTTAGTGATCTTGCCCTCATAGAGATTGCGTAGCACGGGCTTCAAACTGGGGCGCAGCGGATCGCCTGGCCCGGTAAAAACTTTTTCACGGCAGCCCTGGCGCTGCAACTGTTCCGGTGCGACCCGTGCGACGCCAAGATGCTGAAAACAGCGGTTCAGTAACGCTTCAGGTTCGGCGATGATCTGCTCGAAACGCAGCACCAACAGTTGTTCCTCCGGGAACACCGCACGCCAGGTTTCCAGGCAGGTTTGGTAATCGCCACGCTTGAATGAGGCTGCGGAATGGAAATGATCGCTGAACCAGGCATCGCTGGCTTCATCAATGGTCATTTGGGCGCGTTGCAGCGCCATCAACGCCGCTGACCAGGCCCGATCGATCGGGTTGCGGATCAGATAAATTAACCGTAGACCGGGATTACCGGCATGGATTTCCTGAACCACCGATGTCGGCAATGCCGCATAGGAAGGCGTGATTTCTCCAGCAATCGCAGCCACCTTCGCAAAATGGCCGAAATAACTGGCGATGGCGTCCGCCTCATGGGGGCGATCCCAGAAGTGCGCCTCCTTGCCAAGAGGAAAAACCAGTTCCGCATGTTGTTCAAGCTGGCTGTACAGCCAGGTGGTGCCCGCTTTTTGGGCGCCGATGCCGAGAAATGACCACATTGGAATGAAAAAGCCACCACCCGAAGGTGGTGGCTTGTGCCTCACAGGTTAAGGCAATGACAGGCCATTATTCCGCGACAGGCCGCCGGTAGGCATGATCCATTGCTTGACCGAAGTTCAACAGCGGGTCACCAAAGTCACGGACCTTGAGAATCAAGCCTGCGGCAGGCAGGGCATTAGCTCTGGGGAAGGTCAGATTTACCCAACCGAATTCAGGTTCGGACCCAGCGAACTGGCCCTTGATATCGACCACTTGGTTGACAGCGGAGTTGAATGCTGACACCAGCGGACCGTAAGTGCTGTTGCCAATAACCAGCACGTTGGTTTCATAGGGCAGAGTATCGATCCTGATTTCCGGCGGTGGCGCTGGGGACACAGTGACGCCGTCAGTGGTAATCACGATGGGTCTTTCTTCCCGGTCGTATAGGGTATACGTTACAGTGATATTTGACCGGCCCGGAGCGGCAAACTGATTTTCAAAGGGCGCGACCACCTGTTCGCAATCCGCTGCGGCGATACCACCACCCGCATTGTTACGCCACACGTTGCATCCTGCCTGGATGCCAAAGCCATTTACAGCTCTAAAGTCGCGATCAACCCGGAAGGATTTGGTCGGGAACGCCACTACCCAGTCAGTCTGCACACCGAGATTGGGATTATTAGACCATTCGTTGATGACAGCGGACGCTGTCAGGGCTGCTTCCACCACAGGCAGAGCGCTGTTGCTCCAGAGACCGGCGTGGGAGGCGAGGGTCGGCTCCAGGAACCAGGGGAACTGCTGGGCGGTCACCAAGTTTTCGCCCACGCCCCATCCGGAAAGGTGGATAGCGGTTGCGCCCGCGCCTACGCCGCTAGCGCGTTTGATATAGCTGACATTAACCTTGAGCGAGTCGGGGCTGGTAATGGCGCCATAATGGGCACGAGCCAGCGGATCGCCTGACCCCTCAACCCCAGGAATATTACCACCCGTCCAAGCGGGAATGCCCGCTCCACGCACGAAGTTGTTAGCGGCTGCTACGCAGTTGCGTGGCTCGCCATTCACGTGCTTGGCCAACCAAGGAGTCAGACCAGTGGTGCCTTCGCCGCCAACTTCTCCCATGACCAGAACTTCCACATAACCTTCGAGCATACGCTCGGTGCTGTCTGGACCTGGGTCATCAAAATTGCCTGTGTAGGCCAATTCATTACCGGCAGCGCCTGCGTCACGCACCGAGATTGGCACAGTGCAGGAACGGTCATTGGTCCGCAAGAAAGGCCGACCGCCGACGTTCGACAACCAGGCGGTCCAGACATCGAACGGCGACAACAGGACGTTAAAGTCCAACACATCGCGGGAGTTATAGGATTCACGGACCCGCACCTTCACCGCTAGCGAGTTGCCAGTGGTGTTAGTGATGTTCATCAGCGTCTCCCACCCATCGCGCACCGTATAGTACGGCACAGTGGCAGCCGTACCGGTGCCAGCGTTGGTGATTACCGGCACCGCCTGAGCATTAGCCAACTGCGGCTGCGCCAGGAAGGATGCTGACAGCAAACCCGCGGCAACCATAGCGGCACTGAGTTTGTTCATTCGGAACATGCGTATTTCCCCTCGTGAGCAAGGTTAAGAAACGAAACCTGGTGTAACGCACCGTCGATGCTTCTTGGTAAACCTGTCGCCTTCAAAATTCACATTAGCTTTGGCGAACACAGCCGGCTCAGGCGCCAAGGAACTCGCGGATATAAAGTGCGCCGGAAAGTAACAAGCTAACCACGCACTGTCAATCAATGGCGAAGTAGTGGACGAGTAATTTTCACCAAAACCTCCCTAACATCAAGGTACTCCCTTCAATAACTATCCACTGTTCCGGAGCCGCTCACCGTGTATCGGAAGTATCCGAACACTGGGATAACGACGCCTGCCAAAACGGGCTGTGTCAGTGGGTATGATGCCTAGAAAATGTATCATATTTACCACAAACACCCTAGAAGCCTCGACTTGTTGCGAATCAGGAAGCTAGCGGAACAACCCTTCTTTCCTAATCTACAACATCCTTTTCAAATTTACAACTCTTTTCAAATTTACAACAATTCAGTGGCATCGTTGCTTTAACATGCCACCGAAGTGGATGCCATGACAACTGGGAACAATGCCGGTGTGGCGCTGGTGTCCAACCGCCGCAGGTCGATGGCAACCGCAAACCAAGTCCAACCAGAATGTGGCCAGTCGAGTTTCCGACAGTGCAAGCCTGCTTCGGCGCACAGACCCGCAATCGTCGTCCAGCGATAAAAATTCATGGCTGGATACACCCACTCGTCGCGGGCTTCATCCGAGGCGCACTCGCTGAAGGCCGCAACCAACAACCCCGACGGTTTCAAGATACGGCGCACCGAGATCAGGCTATGGCGAATCTGGGTCAATCCTGCGTGGCTGAACAAGGTCGACGCCAGGATAAAATCGAAACCGATGTTGGTGTCGAAAACGTCCAAGTTGAAATCGCCATCACAAGCGAAACGAGGTTGCTTCATTGTAGTCAATTCTGTGCCGAGAATCGCTGTAATTTCTTCCGGGGTTGGCCGATTCGTAAGATTGATGGCGAAATAACGACCTGGCTGTAGATAGGCAATACACCACTGGCTGGCTGGCAGTGAGCCGCTTCCCAGTTCGAGCAGGTGATGGTGTTCGCGCAGCCCCAACCACATCAGTAAATCGCATGGGATCGCTGGCGCCTCGGTGATCAATTCAGACACCGGGGTCACATCGGCCAGTGCCGGCATCGACAGAGCACAAGATTGCGCCGCGAATTCGCAGGCTTTTCGCAACCAGCGCATCATCTCCGGCTGGGTATAACCGAACAGGAGCGGTTGGCGGGTCGGCCGCTCGAATGGAACTCCCCGGATGCGTAGATACTCCTCGCCATAGGTTTGCAAGCGCCGTGGCAATTCCGAGGCGGGCTGATTGGTGATCGCGCCACCATGTACCTGATGAAAGGTCGCTTCGCCGAACAGCGTCAACAATGTGGAATTAGGCAGCTCGCAAGCCCGCCGGTAGAAATCCAGATTGACGATACCGCCACCTGGCAGCGTGAACCGTTCATCGTAGCCACCCAACTCGTCGAACAACGCCCGCGACAAAAAGATCAGATTGCTTTCGTTGATCGTACCCAGCCAGTTCAGCGGGCTGGAACCCGCTTGGGAACCGATTTCGAACAACTGGTAACCATGGTTCCGCCAATTGATGCGAGCCAGCAGTTCATCTTCGACGGTTTGGTTGTAGCCATGTCGCAACGAGTACATCTGGGTGTCCGGTCCCAGATGAAATCCTACCGTGCCGACTACAGCCCGTTCAAACCCTTGCAATCCCCGCAAAGCCAGTGCCACCACGCCAGGTGTCGCTATTCGCGCCCCGTCGATCATGATTCCGACAAAAGGCGCTTTGGACAGCGCCACCCCGTGGTTGATCGCCCCTGCCGGGGACGGTGAGGCATTGTCAATCCACAGGTAGCGGAAATTGGCGCCGAACTGAGCAACCTCTGCGGCTACCAGCGGTTCAGATGAGCCATTCTCGACGACGATGACTTCGTAATCTTCGGCAGTGACATGGCGTTGATAGGCCGGAGACAGCGAAAAGAGCGTGCGTGGCGCCTCCCGCCGCATGTTGAAGACTACAACGATGATCGATAGCCGGGGTGCGGGCGCGGCGGTCGTCCGGCTAGTCAGTTGCATTCCCCAGTGGCGAATCCGGGAGAGAATCACGCTGTAATTTCCTGCAATTGACAGTAAATGGCCGCAACCGATTGAGGCAAGACGCTTTTGTCTGTTCTTCCCCCCAGCGCCCGCCAGCGCATGAACAGCGGCTTCAAGCCTCGTTCCAGCTTGGGGGCCTCGTTTCTCCGCAAGGCGGATTCAAAGAAGGAAAAACCAGTGGCCGGCGCGTTGAGGCCCAGGGTCGGGAGGATAGCCTTCAGACGTTGCCGGTAGCGCTCCGGTGGCCAATCGAAGGAGACTACGGGAAAATTCCACTGACGCTGATAATCGAGCAGCAAACGATTGTAGGTTTCCCATAACGCCAAGCTTTTTTCGATAGCAATCTCATTGCGAGCCTGCAACGAAGCGGCCACCGCTAAAGGATGGCGGAAGGTGCCAACGAAACGGACCGCAGGCAGCGCTTCCAGCCAGCCGGGTAGCGTTAGCAAAGTGCGCGGATCTTTGAAGCCCCAGATACGGTCCGTCGGATAAGTCGCCATAATCGCATCGCGGCGCGCCCGGTGTTCCGCTGACCAAATTACCTCGCGGGGCGGCGCATCCCAGTCGCCGCCGTTCGCCCGCAGCAAATCGTCCTGCAAGTCCATGATCGCCCGGCTTTCGCGATTACCCTTGGCGTTGTGCGGGGCCGCCGTGTTGACCTGACCGAGATACAAACCAGCTTCCTCCAGACTGCCCGCCAGGCAACTGGTGCCGCTGCGGTGCATACCCAGGATCAGCACGGCTGGGCCACTGGCAGTGGATGAATCACAACTCATTGGGTGGTGTTGCTCCTGGGCGATCAACACGGAGGGTCACGGTACGGATTGCGGAATCCTTCTTATACAGTTCATATCGTGCAAAGTTAAACGGGAGATCGCGCTCAAAACGGCCCGCGCCTGCTTTATGCGGCTCCGGCAAATCTGAGCCAGGATATAATCTGACGAACAATGATTCAATCCTGGTTCCGCTACGCCCACGATTGAAAAACTTTAACTTTGATCCAGCATGGATTCCAAAGTGATCAATTCCGCGATGGGTTGTGAACTGAGCACAAACACCTGAAACGGGCTGCGTTGCAAATAAGCCGCTGTAAAACTGATGGAAATCGCCGAGGCGTAAATCAGTAGCGCGATGGATTGTGTTCGCCAATTGTCTAAATGCACCAAGGCGATGGTTAACATAGTCAGCGCCCCCAGACAGGCGACCGCAAACCATTTCAATGGATCACCGTGCTTTTGGCTCTGCGCCAAGCGCTGATGACGGGCGGCCTGTACTCGCTCGACCTCCTGGAGCATCATAGCGTGGACACTGGTAGGCAATCCCTTCGCCGCCGGTTCCGCCAGCACTGAACCTAATAACCGCCGCCAGCCGTCCAGCACCTGCCGACTGGTTTGACCATGCGCCAACAGCGGCCACTCTACCTCGGTCGTCAATTGCGCATAGTTGCGTATCGCTACCAGCACCGGCGCACCGATCATGGGCGGCTGCTGTTCGGCCAACCGAAACAGGCCACGCAACGCCTGTGCTTCCTGCACAATGGCGGTTTGCGCCCGATCACGCACATTCCAGATATCACTAGCGAAGAAGGTTGTGTACAACGCGAACAAAATGCCGACGACCGCCACCACCTGCGGCGAAAAATTGTTGAGCGAGCGAAACCAGGGCGCAAACCGGGAAAAACAGCTTAACCACAGCAGCATACCTGCGGTGGCGAAGGTAGCCAAAATGCCGAGCACCAGCAAGCTGACGTAAGCGAATTCATGGGAGAAGGTCATAAATCCAAAACTTGGGGACATCCGCCAGAATTTCAACCCGTGAGCAGACTGAGAATCTGGCGTGGCGATGCATTAGCTTGAGCCAGCATACTCTGACTGGCTTGTTGCAAAATCTGGCGGCTGACCAGTTGGCCGGTTTCCTGGGCATAGTCGGCGTCAAGAATGCGCGATCGGGCGTCCGATGCGGTTTCGATGTTGATGGCGTTAACCGAGATAACGTGTCCAAGCCGATTATGCGCCGCGCCAACGCTCCCACGTTGCTCGTTGAGGTAAATCAGCGCCTGGTCAATTTTGTCGATCACGGTATTTGGGGCGGTGGCGACGCTGATGCCAGATAACCCGAGCGCTGAGACGGTGACTGCGCCAATGCTGACATTGAGACGGTTCCCGGCGTTCTCACCCACCTGCAAACTGAAAGAGTTCTGGGTGACTCCCTGATTGTCGAACCCGCCCGGCCATTTTTCGGCGAAACCGGACAGCGGATCGAGAGTGTAGCCGCCGGTGTCGGGAATCACCGACTCAGCGGTGCGAACCGCGCCGCCATCCGCATCGAAGCCACCAATCGCGCCCGTGTCATCATTGGTCAGATAGCCGCCATTGATCAATCCTTGCAGATAAGCTTGACCCGCAACTCCACTGTAGTCGCTTAGAAACGCGGCAGCGCCTGCGTAACTGGTGGTTGTGGTGATCGCCGTATCCAGGGTGGCGCCATTTTTCAATGCTGTCATGATGCTTTGCATACCGCCGCTCGCTTGCTGGTGTAAAAAGCGTGCGGCGATGTAAGCTGACGAGTAATGTAGACTGTTACTGGTCCATGTGCCATCCCCTGCGGCTGCAACGAAGTTAGCGACGTCAATCCCTGGTTGCGCCAAATCACCCACCACGCGCTCGTCAGCGCCATGGATGAATTCCGCTGCCCCTTCCTTGAACCAGTCAGGCAGACTCACCGAGTACATGTTGTCGGCCATCAGCCCATGCACCATTTCATGAGCAATCACCCGGTCGATAGCCGTGCCGCCAATCGAGTCCGGTGGCGTGAAATCCTCCATATCGACACGCAGTTCATGCCTTTGAATAGCGGTGCCTGAATAATAGGAGGTTACAGAGGCAAGCTGGCCACCAACAGCGTCATTTTCCAGAAGAATCTCGAAAGACGTGCCGTTGCCCGTGAGGCCATAGTAGGTTTCAATCAAGTCTTCCGATTCTCGCAGCCAGGAACCACGCAGGCCATCGATCACCAGTTTCTCGTTGGGATCAGCGCTGCCGCCGCTGCCCGTCCCATCGATTAACTTTCTGCCGTTGAATGCCGTTTGTTCGGCGATTCGGTTGACTTCCTGAAGCAGTTGATTGACTTCGCGCTGCAGGGAGCCGCGATCGGCGCCACTGTAAGGGGCATTTGCGGCTTGTACGCTGATCTCGCGAATGCGTTGCAGGATGTCGCCGATATTACCCAGGGCGGAATCTGCGGTTTGCAGCAGGGAAATGCCGTCGTTGGCGTTGCGATGGACCTGGTTCATGCTGCGAATCCGCGCAGTCATGCGGTCGGCGATGGCCATGCCAGCCACATCATCCGCTGCGCTGTTGATACGCAACCCACTGGACAATCGCTCCATCGCTTTGCCGAGATGCTGCTGCTGACCGGTCAAGCTGCGATAAGCAAAGAGAGCCGTCGAGTTGGTATTGATTTGCATCGGCCTCTCTCCATCTGAAGTATGTCAGATACAGTAATCGGCAGGCTGCAAATAAACTTGAGGACTTTTTAGTGTGCGAAAGACTCCCTTCGTCAATTGAAAAAACGAGCTCATTACCGATCCAGCCGCCCTTTCCTGATGATCCCTTCAGCGGTGGGTGAGTTATTAAAGCCCAATGCACAAGTATTTGATATCCAAATACTCTTCAATACCGTACTTTGAGCCTTCCCGCCCGAACCCGGATTCCTTGACGCCACCGAACGGCGCCACCTCGGTCGAAATCAGGCCCGTATTGACGCCTATCATGCCGTATTGCAATGCCTCGGCGACCCGGAACATCCGACGCACGTCACGGCTGTAGAAATAGGCCGCCAACCCAAACTCCGTCGCATTGGCCAACCGCACCGCCTCTTCATCGGACTGGAACCGGAACAGTGGTGCAACGGGTCCAAAAGTCTCTTCACGGGCGACCCGCATCTCTGCGGTCACGTCCGCCAGGACGGTTGGCTCATAAAACGTTCGACCCAGGGCGTGACGTCGACCGCCCGTCAATATCTTCGCCCCCTGAGCCACCGCGTCCGCCACATGCTCTTCCACCTTTGCCAGCGCCGCTTCGTCGATCAACGGCCCCTGCATCACGCCAGGCTCCAAACCATTGCCCACCTTGAGTTGCTCGCGCACCCCCTCGATCAGGCGGGCGGCGAAGGCGTCATAAATACCTTCATGCACCAGAAACCGGTTGGTGCAGACGCACGTTTGGCCACTGTTGCGATACTTGGAAGCCAGCGCCCCCGCCACTGCCGCATCGAGATCAGCATCATCAAACACGATAAATGGCGCATTGCCGCCCAGTTCCAGCGACAATCGTTTGAGCGTCCCCGCGCAGCGCTGCATCAAGTACTTTCCGGTCCGGGTCGAGCCGGTGAAACTGAGCTTGCGCACCCGTGGGTTGTCCAGGATTTCAGCGCCGATAGCCTGCGCCGGGCCGGTGACGATACTCAACACCCCGGCGGGCACTCCCGCTCGTTCCGCCAAAGCCGCCAGCGCCAATGCCGAAAACGGTGTTTGCGGAGCCGGCTTGACCACCATCGTGCATCCCGCCGCCAAGGCTGCCCCGGCCTTGCGGGCGATCATCGCCGCCGGGAAATTCCAGGGTGTAATCGCTGCGCACACGCCGACCGGCTCTTTCAGCACCAAGATCCGCTTGTCAGCCTGATGCGGCGGAATTACCTCGCCATACACCCGTCGGCCTTCCTCAGCGAACCATTCGAGGAAACCGGCGGCGTAAGCGATTTCACCCCGCGCCTCGGCCAATGGTTTACCCTGTTCCAGGGTCATCAAGGTCGCCAAATCGTCCTGATGTTCCAGCAGCAGGTTAAACCAACGCCGCAAAATCACCGCCCGCGCCTGCGCCGTCAGCGCCCGCCAACCCGGCAGCGCTGCATGCGCGGCCTCGATAGCGCGGCGAGTTTCAGCGACGCCCAGTTCAGGAACCTGACCCAGCGCCTCGCCAGTGGCCGGGTTGACGATGATGGAAACGCCGCCATGATCAGCCTCGATCCAGGCCCCAGCCACGTAACTATGCTGTCGCAAAAGGGTGTTGTCGCGTAGATTCATGAAATTCTCCCCGGAGCCGTTGCTGAACTGAACGCCAAACAAGATAGTCGGAATGCCCAGACCGCAATACAATACGATGCTTCAATCTTTCCCCAAAACCCATCATGCAAATTCCACTACATCGAAATATTGACGGAGCTGTGACGCTGTGAAACTCCGAATGCTCATGAGTATTGTCCTGTTGGCGGGCCTGTGCGCGGGTCCGGTGACGAGCCTGGGTGCGCCGAGCGCCCCTGAAGCCGCCCCGGCGGCCACACCACCGCCCAAGCGGTTTAATTTTGCTGATGTGCGCCGCCGCGCCGAGATGCTAGCCAACCAGCCGTTCCAGACCGCCGGCAGCAACCTGCCCGACTTCTTTAAGAACCTGGATTATGATCAATATCGCGATATCCGTTTCCGGGCGGATCACAGCCTGTGGCGCGCTGAAGGGTTGCCCTTCGAAGTTCAATTCGCGCCGCTGGGATTCCTGTTCAAGCAGCCAGTCATCATTAACGTCGTTGCGGACGGCGAGAGCCAACCGGTCGAATATGCCAACGACCTGTTTGATTACGGTAAAAACCAGACGCCGGATCATATTCCTAAAGATTTGGGATTCGCCGGCTTCAAGGTGATGTATCCGTTGCACACCGACAGCCATTACGACGAGGTGGCGGTATTCCTGGGCGCCAGCTACTTCCGCGCCGTCGGCCAAAACCAGAGTTACGGCATCTCAGTGCGCGGCCTGGCGATTGACACCGGCTTGACCAAACCTGAGGAATTTCCCTACTTTCGCGAGTTTTGGTTGGAAAAGCCGGGCAAGGATGCGACCGAACTGACCGTTCACGCCCTGATGGACAGCCAAAGTGTAACGGGAGCCTACCGCTTCGTTATTAAACCTGGTCTCAATACTCAGATTGAGGTCCGAGCCAGTTTGTTCGTTCGGGAAAAGGTGCAAAAGTTTGGCGTCGCCCCGTTGACTAGCATGTTCTTTCACGGCGCGCTGAACGAGCGGTTCTTCGATGATTTTCGTCCACAGGTCCATGATTCCGACGGTTTGTTGATGGCAAACGGCAAGGGTGAATGGATCTGGCGGCCGCTGAACAACCCAGTCCGGTTGCGGATCAGCGCTTTTCAGGACCATAACCCGCGCGGTTTTGGATTGTTGCAACGCGACCGCAATTTTGAAAACTACCAGGATCTGGAAGCGCACTATCACATTCGACCCGGCATCTGGGTCGAGCCGCAGGGCGACTGGGGTAAAGGCTCGATACAACTCATTGAAATTCCGAGTGATGCTGAGCGATACGACAATATCGCCGCGTTCTGGGTTCCGGAAAAACCGGTCGAGCCCGGCCAGCCCCTGGAATTCAACTACCGACTGTTCTTCTTCCTGGATATGCCCAGTTTGTCACCAGGCGGGCGCACCCTGGCCAGCCGGATCGGCGCGGGCGGCGCGGGCGATCTGGATACTTCGCGGCGGCGGTTTGTTATCGACTTCGGCGGCGAGGCCCTGGCGAAACTGGCTGAAGACGCCCCGGTTACCGCAGTAGTCACCGGTTCCAGTGGTCGGATCGAAAACGTGGTCGCGCACAAGAATGCGCATACCCAGGGCTGGCGAGTGTCCTTCGAGCTGACGCCAAAAGGCGACGAACCGGCGGATTTGCGTTGTTTCCTCAAACTCGGCAATGACGTGCTGACTGAGACTTGGAACTACCAATGGACCGTCGCTCGGTGAGTACGCTCCGATCATCGCTGGCGGCGCCTTTCAGTGCGCGGTTGTTGGACCGCCTTAAGGCGTATTGGGCGGCGCTGGGCGTGGCAGATCCAAACCTGGCGCTGGCCTTGAGCGAACAAACGTTGCGGCGGCTACCCGACCTCTCGGATGAGGCGGAATCCGCCGCACGAGCTATCATCGCCGCCGGCGAATTGCTGGATGACTGGCTGGCGGCGGCGCTTGACCTGCCCCGACCCTCGCCAGCGTTGACTGCGGCGCGCGCCGCGTTGTTGAGTGGCGCCGTGCCAGGCTGGCCTATGGCGTTGTTCGCCCCACCGGGTGCGGCAGGCATTGCGCTGGATCGTCTGCGCACCGCTATCGCCGAGCCCACTCCGGCGCCGAGTCCTGGCGCCATGCCCGCGCAACGCATCGAACCGCTTTGGAAAAGCTTATGACGCAACCTTCTTCTTCGAGCATCGGGCAAACGCTCCGGCGCGTCGTCTTTTTTCTGCTGGTCACCGTGACTACGTTGGTCGCCCTCGGTTTGCTGGTCAGCGTATTTCAAACCAACGGTTTCAGTCCGATGGAGTTGTTGTTGTTGTTTCTTTACACGATCTTGTTTTCCTGGATCTGCATCTCGTTTTGGACGGCGTTCATGGGCTTTTGGGTGATTCTGTTCGGGCGCGACCGCTGGGCAATTTCCCGCCAGCCGCCAGGCGCCTCACTCGATCTGAGCGCCCCGCCACTCCGCACGGCGATTCTGATGCCGATTTACAACGAGGATTCGGAGCGAGTCTTCGCTGGTCTGCGCGCCATTCACCAGTCGCTGGCGGCGACCGACTCACTGGACGGGTTCGATTTCTTCATTCTCAGCGACACCCGCGATCCTGACGTGTGGGTGGAAGAAGAGTTGCGCTGGCAGGACATGGTGCGGGCGTTGGATGGCAAGGGGCGCATCTTCTATCGCAACCGCCCGGAGAACACCAGCCGCAAAAGCGGCAATCTGGAAGATTTCTGCACCCGCTGGGGCGGGCGGTATCGCTACATGATTGTGCTGGATGCCGACAGCCTCATGCAGGGTGAAACCCTGGTCGAAATGGTGCGGCTGATGGAACTCCACCCGCGTGTCGCCCTGATCCAGACGCCGCCCGTGCCGGTCAACCGCGAATCGCTGTTCGCCCGCATCCTGCAATTCGCCAGTAGCCTCTACGGACGGATGTTCACCGCTGGTTTGAATTACTGGCAATTGGGCGAGAGCAATTACTGGGGCCACAACGCGATCATCCGCATCCAGCCATTTCTGGACCACTGTGGCTTGCCAAAGCTGCCGGGTCGCGAGCCGTTCGGCGGAGAGATTCTCAGCCATGACTTTGTTGAAGCGGCATTGCTGCGCCGGGCCGGCTGGGAAGTGTGGCTGGCCTATGATCTGGAAGGCAGCTATGAGGAAATTCCGCCCACGCTGATCGACTACGCCAAACGGGATCGCCGCTGGTGCCAGGGTAATCTTCAGCATCTGCGACTGGCTTTTTCACGGGGATTTAATGCCCTGAGCCGGTTGCATTTCCTCATGGGGGTGATGTCCTATGCCGCCTCGCCGCTCTGGTTGCTCTTCCTGATGGCCACCGGGGTGGAAGCCTACCTTCAGACGCAGCAGGAACTGGTGTACTTCTTCGGGGAAAACTGGCAACCCGTATGGCCGGTGTCGTTTGCCGTAGAAATGACCACGGTATTGCTAGTCACCCTGACCATGCTGTTTCTGCCCAAGCTGCTGGCCCTGCTCCTGCTGATTAAGGACGGTCGGTTGCGCCATGCTTATGGCGGAATGTGGGGAGCGACGCTGAGTGTGTTGTTAGAGACGGTATTTTCGGTGCTGACCGCGCCGGTGCTCATGCTGTTTCAGACCAAGTTCGTGCTGGCGATCCTAATGCGTAAAGCGGTCGGTTGGCCGCCGCAGCAACGCGGCGATCACCAAACCGGCTTTAGCGAAGCGGCGCTGGCGCATGGCGGGCATACCCTGATCGGCGTGGTTGCTGGGACGCTGAGTTATTTCTATGTGCCGGCGTTTTTCTGGTGGTTCATCCCGGTGTTGCTGGGGTTGGCGCTGGCGATTCCCGTGTCGATGTTGTCGAGCAGCATGGCGTTGGGCCGTCAGACGCGGCAACTGGGTCTGTTTCTGACTCCGGAGGAAACCGAGCCACCGACCGTACTGCGCGATCTGGAAGACAGCCTGCGTAATCATCGACCGGTCTTGCCGGTGTTGCGGGAGATACCGGCGAATCGCTTCCTACAGGTGCTGACCGATCCTTATGTCAACGCCCTCCATCGGTCGCTGTTGCCGGAACGCGAGCCGCCGAACAAGCGCCGTCGGCACTATCTGGAAGGGTTGATTCAACAACTGGAAGAAGAGGGGCCGGACAGTCTGAATCCGGCTCAGAAACGTGAGTTGATCGCTGACCCGGAAACATTGCTGCGGCTGCACGCCCTGTTCTGGACTCGCCCCCTCGCCAATGCCGGATAAGGTTGTCGATTTTTTTGCGACCACTCCTGGGTCGCGATTAGCACCTCACCAACGGTGGCGCAATGGGTTTGCATTGTGATTCCGAACAGGACTTTTGACCGCTGTGGGAATTGCGACCGCCGTTCAGGAGCGGGGCTGGTTTACGCCGCCAGTCGCCGCTCCTGCAAACCCCGCCCCACCGCCAGCCCGCTATTGACCCCATCTTCATGGAAGCCGTAGCTCCAGTACGCCCCACAATACCAAGTGCGGTTAACGCCGCTGATTTCATCGCGGCGGGCCTGCGCCTTGACGCCAGCCTCGGTGAACACCGGGTGATGGTAGTCGGTGCGGTAGAGAATACGGGCCGGGTCAATCAGTTCACTCCGATTGAGCGTCACGCAACAGGTCTCGGGCGCGTCCAGGCCCTGTAGCATATTCATATTGTAAGTGACCGCGACCCGCGCTAACGATTGGGCTGGCAGATGGTAATTCCAGGCCGCCCACGCCCGTTGACGACGCGGTAACAACCGGGCGTCGGTGTGCAAGACCGCTTCGTTGTACTGATAGGGAAGCGCGCCGAGGATCTCCCGTTCTTGCGTGGTGGGATCGGCCAGCAGTCGTAACGCTTGATCGCTGTGAGTGGCGAAGATCACCTCATCGAAAGACTCCACTGGACCCCACTTGGGTTTGACATGCACATGCCGAGGATGGCGGCGGACCCATTCCACTGGACAACTCAGGCGGATGCGGTCACGGAACGGCGCTGTTAATCGCTCGACATAGCGGCGTGAGCCACCTTGAATCACTCGCCACTGGGGCCGGTCGCTGACACTGAGCAGGCCGTGGTTCTTGAAAAACTGGACAAAGAACTGCACCGGCATTTCCCCCATTACCATGGGTTCCGCCGACCAGATTGCTGCCGCCATGGGCAAAATATAATGGTTGGTGAATTCCTGGCTGTAGTTCTGTTCCCGCAAATAGGCGTTCAGGGTGATCGCGCGATGACGGTCCAGCAGCGCCGGCGCTTCGCGGTTAAAGCGCAGGATGTCGCGGATCATCCGATGGAATGAGGGCCGGAATAAATTCCGGCGCTGGGCGAACAGAGTGTTCAGGTTCTCGCCGTTGTATTCCAGTCCTGTGCGCTCGCAACGGACGCTGAAGCTCATCAATGTCGGTTGGGAAGCGACGCCCAGTTGTTCCAGCAAATGGATGAAGTTTGGATAGGTCCAGTCATTGAAAACAATGAAGCCGGTATCGACCGCATAAGACCGTCCTCCGACTTCCACATCGACGGTATGGGTGTGGCCACCGATGTAATCATTGGCTTCGAAAAGGGTCAGGCGATGTTCGCGGTGTAATTGCCAGGCGGCGGTCAAGCCGCTGATGCCTGTACCGATGATGGCGATGTTCATGGTTGCAAACCTCTCGGGTTACAAGCGCTTTTTAATGGCGCGGATGACGCCGCCCAGCACCGGGACCCGCTCGTAGATGAATTCACCCATGTCGAAATAGTCGCGATGATCATGAACTCGACCGTCATCCAGAAATTGCAGGTGACTGACCCCGCTCAGTTCCAGCGTCTCGCCCGCTCGAAATCGGCGATGCTGGAAGCGCATCACCCACGCCAACATCCCTTGCTGGCCGTCGATCACTTCGGCGTCGAACGTGAACTGACAGGACAACACGCCATCGTAGAGCCGGGCGTAGTAATTCCGTAGCGCCGGCAGCCCAGACAGCGTATGGACGGGGTCGTGGAATTTCACGTCCGGTGTGTAAATCTGCTCCAGCAAGTCCAAATGATCCTTGTCTAACTGATTGAAGGTGTTTTTAAAGTGATCTAGCGGTTTCGACATGGGCAGTTCTCCGGCAAGCGCCAGGCTTGTCATAAAATTATTAGACATTATTTGTACATCATTGCTACCATTTGTACAAGAAATATTCATTTCAGGACTTTCGCTTTCCGTCATTCCCGCGTCGGCGGGAATCCAGTAACCCACTGAAAAAACTGGATACCCGCATTCGCGGGTATGACGAATTTAAGGGTTTGGCGAAAGTCCTGCATTTATTTTCGTAAACACCAGTAGAGGAAGGCTCATGGCAGCGATTGCTTTATTAACGGGCGCCAGCGGCGGGCTGGGCCGGGCGTTGGCGACAGAGTTGCAGCAGGAAGGTTGGACGGTCGCGCTAGTCGGGCGGAGTGAGGAACGGTTGCGTTCCATTTACGGGCCGGAGGCGCTGTGTATTGAAGCCGATGTGTCCACGCCGGACGGAGCGCGCGTCGCAGTGGCGGGCTGCCAGCAGCAAGCCGGGTTACCCACGGCGCTGGCGCATTGTGCGGGAACGACGTTGTTATCGCCGCTGCATCGCACCACGCTGGAACTGTATCGAGCGTGCCTGACGGCCAATCTTGACAGCGCCTTTTTCACACTGGGCGCATTCGTAGACGCCTTGCGGGAGGCGCGGGAACCCGGTGCGGCGGTGCTGGTGTCGTCGGTGGTGGCGCGGATCGGGGTGGCGAATCATGAAGCCATTGCCGCCGCCAAAGCGGGTGTGGAAGGGCTGGCGCGGTCGGCGGCGGCGACCTATGCGCCGTCGCGGATTCGGGTGAATGTGGTGGCGCCGGGCATCATGGACACGCCGGCGGTGGCGCGCATGATCGGCAATGACGCCAGCCGCGCCGGGGCAGCGAAACAGTATCCGCTGCCAGGCATTGGCAATCCGGCGGATCTGGCGCGGTTAATGGCGTGGTTGCTGTCGGACAAGGCCGGTTGGATCACCGGCCAGGTGTGGGCGATGGATGGCGGGTTTTCCAGTATCCGGCCGTTGGTCAAGTAGGCGCCTTCCTGGGATGATTGAACGCGCCGTGATCAATGCTGGCCCACGGGTGGCTCTGTCGCTGCTGGACAGGTTGGATGTGCTGCCCGCGCTGTTTCGAGAGTTCTGGATTCCGGCCCCGGTTTATGCAGAGGTAATGACTGCTGGACTCGGTCGTCCCTGGACGCGCCTCATGCGCCTCACACCTTGCGCACCGGGCCGGGGTACTGCGCGATCCGTTCGTCGGACGTCAGCAGCATGATCCCCTCGACCAGGGCTTGCGCGACCAAGAAGTGGTCAGGACTTTCGCTTTTCGTCATTCCCGCGTAGGCGGGAATCCAGTCATTCGTTGAAAAGAATGGATACCCGCCTTCGCGGGTATGACGAATTTACGGGTTTAGCGAAAGTCCTGGTGGTAAGGCGCGCGCCGACAAACGGCCTGGATCGCCCGCCGCCCACAGCAGCAGCTTCACGCCGCGCCACCCAATAGCTGCTCGATCTCCGCGTCGCCCATCCGGTCGAATCATGGATGTTGATAGTTTGCATCGCGGACTCCGATTTAAAAATCGCAATGCGGCCACTCGAAACCGATGTCTTCTCGGGATCGCGGCGGCGCCAACAAAAACGGCGACCCGCAGGCCGCCGTTTCAACGACTTCAAGAACCCAGGCAATTGTCAGCGTGTTCAGGCGCAGCAGGGTCGCGCCGGCGGAAAATGTGATCGCCTTTCTTGAGACCGAGTGTTTCCTCACGAATTGACGTCGGCGCCCTCGTCATCCCGCAGGCAATGAATTAACCCCAGGGCGTTCTGGATATGGCGGGAAGCGCTGAGTAACTGGTCTTCGGGTTGGGCCGCCAGGGCGGAAGACGCCAGTACCGCCGTAACGCTGACCAGAAACGACAGCCGATCCAAACCCGCCTCATCAGCGTAATGGAGAATATAGGCGCTGGCCTCCTTGGCGCAGGCGGCGACCAGCGCACTGGCCTGTTGTTCTTCAGGAGTCATGAACAAGTTCCTCGCAGCAAATTGGGTTTAGAGAAAGCATACGGAATCGTGCAGGGGGTTGCATTCGCATGGCCGCTTGCCGGTCACGAGCCGTTCACCCCCGTATTGCTTGCCGGGCGGGGCTTCCTCGCCGACAATCGATTGTAGACTTGGCTGCCAAGCCATTGCGAGACGAGCGCATGCACATCCGGCTTGCCCATGTAGTCGGTGAAAAGCGCTTCGTTCAGTTCCATCCGCTCGATAAACAAGGATTCCAGCACCTGGCGGAACACCATTTGGAATTTGTCCAGTGAATTGACCTGTGCCGCCTTTTGCAGTGATTCGTTCAGGCTGGCAGCCTCAGCGATCTGATCGAAGAACAGTTGGTCAGCCTCGTTGAGTGCGCCGCCGAAACGCTGGTTGATGAGATCAATGAGGCGAGACAGCGAGACATGCTCCTCCCGCACTATGCCCGAACCCACCTCACGCGGCCCATCCAGCGGCTTGGCGTAGTCTTCGTTCAGACTGATCGAGCCTTCGCTGATTTTCTGCAGTCGGTAGTAGTCGAGTTCGACCTCTTCATCGAACTGGTAACCCGGCCCACTTTTGCGCTTGGGCAGCTTCAGCGTGAGATGGCGCAGATAGGTAAAGAGCTTTTCAAGGTCGCTGTCCTGATAGGGAATCACCTGGCTCAGGAAGCTGTAAAGGTTGCGGAAGGCTTGTAGTTTTCCGCGCCACAGTTCGGTTTCCTCTTCTTCCGTGTTCTGTAATTGCGCAAAGCGGGCGACCGCCTGGTCGAGAATGGCGTTCATCGCTTTGTGATCTCCGGGACTTTGGTGGCGCTTCGGTGCGAAGAACATCCGCGCAAAATCGGTCACTTCGGTGTTCAGATAGATGCCCGAGGCATCGAGCGCGGCCTTGACCTCGTAGAGTTTGTCAGGGTCTACCTGCTCGCCCATTACTGAGCCCTCGTAGTATTGGCGGAAGGCTTCCTGAATCTCGGCGGGATCGTTGACGAAATCCAGCACGAAAGTGTCGTCCTTGAGGGGGTGAGTACGGTTCAGGCGTGACAAGGTCTGCACGGCCTGAATGCCCGCCAGTCGCTTGTCCACGTACATCGTGTGCAACAGTGGCTGATCAAACCCGGTCTGGTATTTCTCCGCCACCAGCAGCACACGGAAATCTGGCTTGGCGAAGGCGTCGGGCAACTCCTTTTCTTTAAGGCCATCATTCATCTCGACCTCGGTGTAGGTCTTCTCCGGGACCTGGTCGTCTTCCACCGTGCCGGAGAACGCCACCAGACTCCTGATGAGGTAGCCCTTTTCCTGGATGGTACGGTCGAATTCCTGCTTATAGCGCACGGCTTCCAGGCGCGAGCCGGTCACCACCATCGCCTTGGCGTGGCCGCCGATCTTGTGCCGAGTGAAGTGCTGGAAGTGTTCGACCATCACCTCGGTTTTCTGGCCGATGTTGTGCGGGTGCAGGCGCATGAAGCGGGCCAGCGCCTTGGCGGCCTTCTTGCGCTCGACATTGGGGTCGTCCTCGGCCTTTTTGATCAGCTTGTAATAGGTCTTGTAGGTGACATAGTTCTTGAGCACGTCCTCAATGAAGCCTTCCTCAATGGCCTGGCGCATGGTGTAGCGGTGGCAGGGTTCGCCATTGCGGCCAAAGATCGCCAGCGTCTTGTGCTTGGGCGTGGCGGTGAAGGCAAAGAAGCTCATGTTCGGTTGCTGGCCGCGCTGGGCCATGGAGCGGAACAGCCGCTCAAGCTCGACTTCGCCTTCTTCTTCGGCCATCGTCTGGGCCTTCTTGCGCAGCTCGGCCCCGCCCAGCACGCCTTTGAGTTCGGTCGCCGTTTCGCCAGACTGGGAACTGTGGGCCTCGTCAATGATCACGGCGTACTTGCGCGTGGGTAGATGACTCTTGCCCCCTTCACCGCGCTCCTCGCTGAGCTTGGCCAGTTGCCCAGACACAAACGGGAACTTCTGCAACGTGGTGATGATGATCGGCACACCCCCTTCCAATGCCTCGGCCAACTGGCGGGAATCCTCGTCGATCTTCTGCACTACGCCCTGACGGTGGTCGAACTGGTAGATGGTGTTCTGCAACTGCCGGTCGAGCACTACGCGGTCGGTGATCACGACCACGCTGTCGAACAGCCGCTCGTCCTGCGGGTTGTGCAGGCTGGACAGGCGATGCGCCAGCCAGGCAATGGTGTTGCTCTTGCCGCTGCCCGCTGAATGCTCCACCAGATAGTTATGTCCGACGCCCTCGCTGGCGGCGGCGGCCACCATCTGGCGCACCGCCTGCAATTGGTGATAGCGCGGAAAGATCAGGCTTTCCTTGCGCACCTTTTTGCCGTCGTCGGACACCTTCTCTTCGATGTCCAGGTGTAGGAAACGCGCCAGCAGGTCGAGCAGGCTGTCACGCTGCAAGACTTCTTCCCAGAGATAGGCCGTCTTGTAGTTGCGGCCCGCCGGGTCGGGCGGGTTGCCGGCGCCACCCTCCGCACCCCGGTTGAAAGGCAAGAAGCCGGTGGATGGACCGGCCAGGCGCGTAGCCATATGCGCCTCTTCGGTATCCACCGCGAAATGCGCCAACGCGCGCTTGGTGAATTCAAAGATCGGCTCGCGCGGGTCGCGATCGTACCGGTACTGGCGAATGGCGTTGGCTGCCGTCTGACCCGATAGTGGGTTCTTCAGCTCCAGCGTGACGACGGGGATGCCATTGACCGACAGCACCACATCCAGCGATTTTTCCGAACGTGGGCTGAAATGCAGTTGCCGGGTCAGGCCCAGACGGTTGGCCTGATAGCGCGCTTCCAGCTCAGGGTTGAGGCCATGGGCGGGGCGGAAGAAGGCGATGCGCAGCGTTTTGCCAAAGCACTTGAAGCCGTGGCGCAGCGTGGCCAGCGCGCCGTGCGTATCCAGCCACTTGCACAGGGACTCCAGCACCCGGTTACCGGTTTGCGCGCCGTGCAGGGCTTCGAGCTTTTCCCAAACCTTGGCTTGGGTCGCCTGAATAAAGGCCAGCGCCTCAGTGGGGAAGATGGCGCGCTCGCGGTCAAAGCCCTTGCCCTCGACCGTGCTGTAGCCATTGGCCAGCAGCACGGCTTCGATGACGGTTTCGAAGGCGGCTTCGGAGGTGGGTTTCATGGCTCATCCTTTTACTTGTCCGGTGGCTTGGCTAAGAAATCGGCATTTCGTTAACCAAACTATCGGAGGTGTAGGCCTGATCTACCCGATTGGGCTTGTCCGGATAGCGCAAGCGTAGGCGCCCATGCGCGACCATGGGGGTTAGAAAACGCGAACGCAGGCCATCCGGGTTGCGGCCCAGCAGGTCGGCCAGTTGGTTGCGTGTCAGCCACCGACCCTGACAGAGCCGAAGAATAATTTCTTCCATTTTTTCGGGTTGCAAGCGCTGTTGGCTCTTGGCCGGCGCGGCAATGTCCAATAGATCGTCACTATGTACGGAGTCTCCGGTCTTATGTACGGAGTCTCCGGTCTTATGTACGGAGTCTCCGGTCTTATGTACGGAGTCTCCGGTCTTATGTACGGAGTCTCCGGTCTTATGTACGGAGTCTCCGGTCTTATGTACGGAGTCTCCAGTAGCCGGCAGCCGGTAACGGCTCCAGCGTCCCTGTCCCTCCTGAACCAATGCCCCCTTGGCTACCAGCCCTTGGAGCAGGCAGGTTACGTCCACCGCGTGAATGGCGCAGATCTGGCGCATACGGGCGTTATCGACGCTGCCTTCAAGATCGGCGGTGACCAGCGCCTGCACCTCTTTGGCGCTTAACCGGTTGAATTCCCGGCCAAACAGAGCTTCCAGCCGGGTTAGCGACTCGTCGGGGATCAGGCTAATCGTCGGCAGGCGCCAACAGACCCGATCCGGTTGCACCTGCTCGCGCAGTATCGGCGAGCGCCAATGCTGCGAAGCCCACCCCCGGCGCATCTTGTCTACCCCGGAACCGGCCTTCTCGGCGGCGCCGATCAGCATGAACATGGTTTGCAGCGCCTTGTTGCGGCACTCGCTGACATTGCCACGCAGCAACTGTTCGAAGGAGATCAGCAAGGTGCCAGGGTTGGAAAACTCGAAGCCGTCGCGGAGTTTTTCCACCACGATGCCACCCTGACCGTTGTAGTCGGTGTGGATCAGGGCGTTGGTCAAGGCCTCACGGATCGCCTCGTGAACCTCGGTTTCGCCCCTGCGGAACAGATCGGCGTTGAGCTGGAAGGGCAGCTTCAAGTCGGCAACGAGACGCTGCGCCACCCGCAGATAGAACTGGAATAGATTGGGGTGCCAGGCGCCGTCGGCAGTGATCCGGTCACTCCAGCGCTCGGCGGGGTCTTTGGACAGTCTTTCCCGATAGTCCACATGGTAGCCGGGCACGCCCTCGCGCAAGGTCTCGTCGCGGCCGAACATCAGCAAGCCGGCCAGCGTCAGCCCCTCGGCGCCGGTCTTGCGGTCGCGCCGCCAGCCACCAAACTTGGTCAGCAGCCCCACATCGTCTTCGCTTAGCCAGGGATGGGTCGGCTTGTGGGAGGCGAGGCGCTGGCGGTATTGATGCAGGCTGGGTAGATCCAGATCGTCCAGTCCAAAATTTTCCAGTATCCGACTGTCCGCCGGCTCCTCGGCCCGGTCGGAGAGCATCCGGCCGACTTCCTGCTCGGTGCAGCGGTAGTCACCCTCGTAATTGCGCCGGTAGGTGCCGGTGAGCGGGTTCTGCCCGAGGAAGACCGGGCGCTGATAGCGGCTCGCCTGCGGCACGCGAATGGCGACGATCAGCCCATCCGGGTGCGCCACCTCCGCCAGATCAGCATTGTTGCACAGGTTGAGGTTGACCTTGCCGCGATTGTTGACCGTATCCCAGAAGGCCTTTTTTAGTTTCTGCGGTTCACGGACGCCGCTGACCCGGCTATCGTCCTCCACGCCGAGCAGGATCACCCCGCCATGGCTGTTGGCCATGGCGCTGTAGGTCTCCCACAGGCTCTTCGGCAGACCCCCTTGCGCCGACTTGAACTCAAGGTCGTCGCCCTCGGCCCAGTCGAGCTGGACGAGAATGTCGAGGGGGTTGATGGGTTTGGCGGTCATGCGCGCATCTCCTCCAGCGGAATCAGGCCGGTGACGGCGGCGGTGAGTAGCGCGGCGCGGCGCTCCTTCCGAGGCCCAACAAACTTCTTGCCATCAACCGTGCTGTAGCCATTGGCCAGCAGCACGGCCTCAATGGCGGCTTCAAAAGCGGCTTCGCTGGTGCGCTTCATCACTGGTTCTTCTTTCTGTGGCGCCAGATCGGCGAATCAGGAGAGTTGGGCGATACGCCAAACGCTCGTGGCGATGTTGGCAAGGGCACGCTGCCGCGACTCTATCCGCTCTGGTGTCCAGTCTGCATTGTCCTCGGCCACTTTTTTCGTCAAGGCGAATGTGCTCCCTTGCAGGATGGGTTTTTTATCTGCGAACGGCGCATTTTCCAAATCACGATTCTTGCCCGCCTCCAGCATGCTCATATTGCCAATTCGGTAGATGAATGATTCCAGATCGCTGTCGCGGAACGCTTGCCACCCTTTCCCGGGGTTCTGGGGCAAGATGTGCTCGACCGTGTAGCTCGAAGAATCGAAATCGACTTCCAGGCCGCTCGATTGACGTTCCAGTTTGCACAGAATGTAGCGCACCACTTTGTTGTTGCGTGTTGCGGTGGTCTTGATGCTCTTGTCGGTAAAAGCTGCTCTGAATGGTTCATCGGCGAGATAGATCAAACGCAGACCTTCCAGCACCTCGGATGCTTTTCTGACTTCGGCGCGGGCAATTCGCAAGGCCATTGAGTGGTAAGCGCGCTCCTGTTCACCGGTGTGCTGCGCGCCGATCACGTTGTAGCGGAATGCAAGCACGACGGTAGCGCTCAGCAGGGACTCAAAGTCAGCATCCTGTAGGTTGCGCCGTGCCGCCATCAGCATCGGAAAGGGTTGCCGAACACTGAACATGCGCAACTCCTGAGCGCATTGCCGCCAGCGCGGCGGCCACTGCGAACCCTCGGGTTGGGTCAAAGCGAGATAGGTGTCAATATCCTCATCCATATTGCGCAATAGCAAGAACACCTTTTCGCGGGTGTTGATCCGGCTGCGTATCGTCTTGAATAACTCGGACTGTCTGGCAAAACTCTCGCGACTGTTCCAGTGCATACGCAGGAAATCGGGGAAACTCTCGCTGCCCAATCGGCCCACCATGGCTTCCCAGCGCCTCTCCATGTCGTCGAGCTCATAATCACCTTCATTGTCACGAGCCAGCACAGAAAACAGATAATTTTTCAGTAGGTCGGTTGCCGATAGCCGAACGCCACGCGCATTCAGCGTTTCAAACACCTTGTAGGCATTCAGTTCGTCGGCAACGGTAATCACCGTGAAGAACAACTTGTCGCTCATCGCTTCAATAAATTGCGCGATGGCCATGCCGGGATCGGCACTGGACTTCACATGTTCCCGCAACCGGCGCTCAAACCACTCGAAAGCTTTGCGCATCGCGTGGACCGAAGCAGGGAATCCTCGCTGTGGCAGGTGCTCTTCCAGTGGCACCAGGTAGCGCTGGTAGTAGTCGTCGTTATTTCTATTGAGGGACAGCTTTGATCGTGGCACCAGAGTCACTGGATCGAGGTAGCCGATGTAGCTCGCACGAATCTGCTCTATCCGCTGACGATTGCGTTCTGCATCCTTGCCCTCGGCAACATAGCGCTTGAGGAGTCTTAGACCGCCCAGCACGATCAAGCTGAGTGTGGTCAGGCGCTGTTGCCCATCGATGACATCGAATACTTTGTCATCCTTCGATTGCAGCACCAGATAGCCCATGTAATGGGCTGGTTCGCCATCTTCGTTGAGGGTGCCGAGGAGGTCTTGCCAGAGGTCATCCCACTCTTCCTCGCCCCACGAGTAATCGCGCTGAAATCGCGGAATTCGATAAGTCAGCCCATTACCGAGCAACTTGCGGAAGATGTCATTCTTGGTATTGAAATTGGTGGCAGACATATTGACTCCTGAGGCTTGATGACTCAGTTCTGCATTTGACCCGGTGGTATTTGTCCGGTGACGGCGGCGGTGATGAGAGCGGCGCGGCGTTCTTTGGCGAGCACAATCGACTCGCTAAGTGAATCGCAAAGAACCTTATTGCTGCTAATGGCGCGATCAAGGTAGGAGACGATCCGTTTTTGTTCGAGCACTGGCGGTACCACAAGCAACAGTTCCATGATGTCGCTCTTGGCGATATTGTTGGCTAGTCCCTCGGCACCACTAATTACCGACTTGATCTGATGCCGCAAATATCGTGCACCCATAGCCAGTACCATGAAACGCGGACTGAGTACATCGCCTCTGACTCGAAAACGATAGATTTTGTCTGACAGCAGTAATCGCACGGCTGGTTGACGCGAAACGTGAGCAACTGACCCGATTAGATCAACGGAGCCGCTAGCGCGTGACATCAGTACATCACCCTGATGAACCTCGCTTTCCGGGAACGCTTCAGATTCGTCCGGCAAAGCCTTGTTCTCGTGCTCGCGAAACTCTCCGCCATTTACGCATCCTGTTTTGAGGACACCCCACTCGCCTGGCTCCGCTGAGTAGGAATAACACTGGGGTGAGGAGCCTTGGTCAATTCCGCTTGTTGCGAACTTCAACCGCAGCACGCGCCAATGCGCCGGAATCTCGCCCAGCCATTCCTGGCCGGAGGGTTTCAGCGGGGCGTTGGGGTCGAGACCACGGGTGACAACGCGGCTGATGAGGGCGGCGCGCTTTTCTTCCAGCAGCGCCAACATGCGTTCCTTCTCGGCAATCAGTCCGTCGATGCGGGCGGTTTCGCGGTCGAGATAACTTGCAATGATTCTCTGAAAATTCACATCCAGCGGATAAGGCAATCGCAAGTCCTTCAGAAATTCACCATCGACATGAGGAATACCCATGCCGTTCGTAAATGTCTTGAGCACGGGTTCAATGCCTTTGCAAAGCCAGAACAGATACCCTCTTTCAAACTTTGTTGGGGTAAGCAAGGCCGCTGTTGAGGAAACAGCACCAGTCTTGGCGCGTAGGAACTCGCCTGCGTTTGACCCGTCCCACAATAAAAGGATGTCGTTCTCAATAGCGGTAATCATGCCCCTTGCGGAAACAAAGTCCGATGGCTCCGCATCACCTCTCAAGTATTCCATTGAAAGGTACGGAACGCCGTCCTCTGCAGTCAGCTCATCTTCTGACTTCTCGGGTAACTTCCCCTTCGATGTATTGGCGACGTATCGGAAGCGAATCGTTTCCCAACCTTTGGAAAGATTTGGTGCAATGGAGATCGACTTCACTCCGTTACCTCCCGCAGCAACTCCAGAATTCGCTGCTCCACGCCGGCCAGTTCCGCATCGATCTTGTGCCGATTGACCTGCGGCATTGCCGCAATGTCCGATCGCATCATGGCCGCTCCTCCACAACACGATAAGCCTGTTCCGGGTCGTTGGGCACCTCGGGCCGAGTCATGCGGATGCGACCGGCACGCAACAACGGGCGCAGATAATTCTGTCGGACGGTTTCGACGTTGCGGGCCAGCAGCAAGGCCAGTTCTTCGGCACGGCAGTCCCGGTGCTGACAAAGTGCAACGACCAGCTCGCGCACTTCTTCGGGCGGGCGGCGCTGGCCGATGGCGCCCACTTGAGCGGCCAGTTCACCAGGCAACTCGTTAAGCAAGGCACGCCGCGCAGGGTCCGCCAATAGGTCGGGGTTACTAGACAAGCCCTGGAGGTTACTAGATAAGTCGCCAGGGTTGCTAGATAAGCCGCCGGGGTTGCTAGATAAGCCGCCGGAGTCACTAGACAAGTCGTCATCGTCTCCCAGCATCTTGCCGGTGGGCTGGTACCAGGTCGCCGAGCCACGCCCCTTCTGCTGGATCAGACCGGCGTCGCGCAGCTTTTTCAGCGACTGGCTGGCGGTCAAGGTGTCCACCTTGTTGATGTCGCGCCAGGTGGCGTTGTCGATAGCGCCAACTTCGCGGGCGACGACGAGCGCGCGGGCCTCGGCCTCGGACAGGTGCAGGTTCTTGAAGCGCGCCAGCCACGCCAGATCGTCCGGGCCCAGAAAGTGATGGAAGAACAGGCGAACGACAAATTGATCTTGCCCGCGGTCGGATTCAAACAGCGGTGGCGCCAGCTTGGCCTTCTCGCACATCTCGCGCATGACGCGCACGCCGCTGCCCTTGGTTTCGGCAAAGCGGGTGTCGTAGAGCGCGGCAGCGAGCTTGGGATTGCGCGGCAGCGACCCGGGTTCGCCCAGGTGGTCGGGCGATTTGAGCGAAAAACCGGGGTTGCGGATTTCCAGACGGTTGCTGTACCGGATGATCTGCACCGGCGCATGGCTGCGGTAGCTGCGGTGCATCAAGGCATTGACGACGGCTTCGCGGATCACGCGCTGCGGCACGATGGGGCTGTCTCTGCGCTGCAGGTCGCCTTCGACCAGGCCGAAAGCCTTGGGCAGGTCGTCGAGGATGGCCGCCTGCACGCGGCGGATGAGCCGGAACAGCGGGTCGCGCAGCTCCAGGCTATCGAAGCGCCGCTCGGGGTCGGGTACCCATTCGCGGCCGGGAACGCGGATGTAGTCGACCCGCGTCATCGGGAACGTGCGGCGCAAGGCAACCGGCTTGCCGAACAGCACCAGCCCGGCAACAGTAGGCCGCCATTTCCCATGCTCGTTGAGCCGCACACAGCCGAGCGCCTGCAGCAGTTCTTCGTCGCTCCAGCGCAACTCTTCGGCATCGGGGTTGGCGTCGCGGCGGGACTGGCGGTAGTCAGCAAGGGCTTCGGGGGAAAAGTCGTCGAGTGTGGCGTCCGGCGCCAGACCGGCATCGAAACTCTCGTTCTGTCGAACCTGATAGAGCGCGATCAGGTCGTCTTCGGTGCAGTGCTGATCGGTGCTGCCGATGCGCCGAAAAGCTCCGCGCGGCAAGCCTTGCGCCTTGAAATAGAGCGGTTTGTCCTGTGGTGCCGCCTCGGGCACGAATACGGCGATTACGGCCTTGCCGTCGAGCACCTCGGCCTGGATGTCGAGCCGCAGCGGGCGGTTGAACATGCTCGCAGCCTGGCTGGCGAGATCGGCGCTGATCTTGTCGGGATGGTCGAGTCCCTGGACCTCATATACGGGGAACAAGGCCAGTTCTTCGCGCGTCACACCGAGAAGCAGCGAGCCGCCCCCGAGGCCCGGCTCATTGGCAAAAGCACAGACGGTTTCAAGCAGCGACTTGCCGATCTCGTCGGCGCGCTTGGCCTCAATGCGCTCGTTTTCGTCCAGCAGATTGAGACGTTCGAGCAGTTCTTTCGCGTTCACTCCGTCACCTCCCGCAGCAACTCCAGAATCCGCTGCTCCACGCCGGCCAACTCGGCATCGATCTCGTGCAACGGGCGCGGCGGCTGGTACTGGAAAAACACGCGGTTGAAGTTAATCTCGTAGCCGACCTTTCCGATGCCGCCGTCCTGCTCGTCCAGCGTCTCGCGGTCGATCCAGGCGTCCGCCACATAGGGGCGTACCTCACGCAGTACGTAGCTGACGATGTCCTCTTTCAGCGGGATGTTCTCGGCGTCCTTCAGCGCTGGATCGGGTTCGTATTCGATGCGTTTGCCCTTGCCGTCGGCGACCAGGCCCAGCAGGGCGTAGAGGTCGTCTTTCGTGAGGTCGGCGGGCAGGGTTTGGCCGGGGAACAGGGCGGCGCGGTCCAGCGGCTCGATCTTGTGGTGCTTGGCGATCACCGGCGCGGCTTCGGGGTCCACGGTGGTGAAACCGTCGCGGAAGATCTTCTTCTGCGCCGTGCCCTTGGCGCCCTTGGCCCAGCCTTCCACGTTATCGGGCAGGGTCTTGAACACCTGCTGCACGGCGTCCCACGCACGGTTCCAATCCAGATTCGGTTCGCCGCCGAGCCGGTCTTGCACCGCTTGCAGGGCATCGAACAGCTCGGGGCAGGTGTTGAGAAAACGCTCGCGGGCCTCGTCTGTCATCTCGAAGCGCAGGCGCAGCGGGCGTAGCACGGTAATGCGGCGGTAGCCGAAGTCGGCGTTGTCGAACACGCGGCTGGTCTGGCTGTCCTCCATCGCGCCGTGTTCGCGGGTGACGGCGTCGAGGGCGGCCTGATCGAGATAGCGGCGCTTGTTTCCCAGGCTGCGCTTCATCGGCGTCCAGCGCTCGCGGGCGTCGATCAACTGGATTTTGCCTTTACGGTGCGCCGCCTTGCGGTTGGTGACCACCCAGATGAAAGTGCCGATGCCGGTGTTGTAGAACATCTGCTCGGGCAGGGCGACGATGGCTTCGAGCCGGTCACGCTCGATGATCCAGCGGCGGATCTCGCTCTCGCCGCTGCCGGCGCCGCCAGTGAACAGCGGCGAGCCGTTGAAGACGATGGCGGTGCGCGAGCCGGGCTTGTCGCGGTCGCCCGCCTTGTAGTCCTGGAACTTGCTCATCATATAGAGCAGGAACAGCAGGGCGCCGTCGTTGATGCGCGGCAGCTTGCCGCTGTAGCCCCGAAAGTTGGGCCAGCGGTCGATGATTTTCTTTTCCGCCTTCCAATCCACGCCAAAGGGCGGGTTGGCCAGCAGATAGTCGAAGCGGTGCTCCGGGAATGGATCGCCGGTGAGAGTGTTGCCCAGCGCCACCTGTCCATCCTTGTGGCCCTTGATCAGCAAATCGGAGGCGGCCACGGCGTAGGAGCGCGGGTTGTAATCCTGGCCGAAGACTTTGACGATGGCCTGCTCGTTGTGGGCGCGAATCCAGTTCTGCGCCTCGGCCAGCATGCCGCCGGTGCCGCAGGCCGGATCGCAGACAGTGACGATCACGCCGGCCTGAGTCAGCACGCGGGTGTCGGGTTCCAGCAGCAGATTGACCATGAGCTGGATCACTTCGCGCGGGGTGAAGTGATCGCCCGCCGTTTCGTTGGCGGCTTCATTGAAGCGCCGGATCAGGTCTTCGAACACCAGCCCCATGGTGATGTTGTCCACCTTGCGCGGATGCAGGTCGATCTCGGCGAACTGGGCGACGACCTGGTACAGGCGGTTGGACTCTTCGAGCTTTTCAATTTCTTTTTCGAACTCGAACCGCTCGAAGATCTTACGAATGTTCTCGGAGAAGCCATCAATGTAACTGGCTAAATGCTGTCCGACGTTGTCGGGGTCGCCCTTGAGTTTCTGGAAGTCGAGCGGGCTGTGGTTGTGAAAGCCCAGCGGTTTGCCGCCATCGTCTTTGGCCAGGTTGTTGAGGATGACATCGACATTGGGGATGCCCTTGCTGCTTAGTTCGACATGGCGCTTGAGCACGGCTTCCTTGCTGAGCGCCAGTACGGCATCGAAGCGGCGCAGAACGGTGAGCGGCAGCATCACGCGCTCATACTGCGGCGGACGGTAGGGGCCGCGCAGCAAGTCGGCTACCGACCAGATGAAATTGGCAAGTTGTTGGAAGTTGGCGCTCATGGGTCAATCCTGACAGGTGTTCTTTATGAGGCGAGCGATATGGCGTCCGGTCCGCCTTGATCCTGGCGGCAAGTCATATTCTGCATAGGTTTAGGCTATGGGCCGTCGGTTGGGCAACAGCATAGCGCTCCTCAACCATCAGCGCTGAGAGACGAAAAGACTAAAATTTCTCGGCAACCGGTCGTCCCAACTTACGCCGCTGCAGGAATTTCAGGCAACAAAAAAGGCTCGGAGAATTTCCGAGCCTGGGTGATTGGTGGAGCAGAAGGGGATCGAACCCTCGACCTCCGCATTGCGAACGCGGCGCTCTCCCAGCTGAGCTACTGCCCCATGACAATATGAGGGGAAGAATCATACAATCTCCGATTATCGCTGACTAGTCCCCACATCCGAAAATCATGCCTGATATCTCCATCATCCTCCCAGCCCTGAATGAAGCCGCGCACATTGGCGCCTGCCTGAGGGCTCTTCAGCCACTGCGCAGCCAACGTTGCGAGCTGATCATTGTGGACGGCGGCAGTCAGGATCAAACGGTTGCGTTCGCCGAACCGCTGGCCGATCAGGTCATCACCAGTCCCAAGGGCCGGGCGACGCAGATGAACGCCGGCGCTCAGCAGGCCAACGGCGCCATTCTCTGGTTCCTGCATGCCGACAGCCAGCCACCGCCCACCGCCGCAGACCTGATTCGCACCGCCTTGAGCGATCCCGGTAACCACTGGGGTCGTTTCGATGTGCGCCTGTCCGGTCGCCACCCGGGTTTACGGATGGTGGAGACGCTGATGAACCTTCGTTCCCGGCTCACTGGCATCGCCACCGGCGATCAAGGAATTTTCGTGCGCCGCACTCAGTTCGAGCAGATCGGCGGCTACCCGCCCGTAGCGCTGATGGAAGACATCGCGCTGAGCCGATTATTGAAACACCACCGCCGGCCCGTCTGTCTGCGCCCGCCGTTAATCACCTCCAGCCGACGCTGGGAACGGGACGGCATCGTTTACACCGTCCTGCTGATGTGGCGGCTGCGGCTGGCTTATTTCCTCGGCGTCCATCCCGAGCGGCTGGCGCGGATTTATTACCACTCGTGAACAGAGAGAGAACCCCATGGCCAGCATTCCCCTGCTTGCATTCGTCGTCGCCGCTTACACCCTGCTGGCGCTGGTCGCGCCGGGTTGGCTGGAGGCGACACAGTTTGTCATGCCGCTACTGTCCGGCAGGTCGCTGCCGTTCCAGGGCGGCGATCTGTTGCTGGTGATCGGGCTGGCATTGCTGTGCGTCGAGATTTACCGGGCCACTAACAGTTCGACTGCGGCTATCATCAATCATGTATTGTCGTTGGTGGTGTTTATTGTTGCCCTGATCGAGTTGATCATCATGCCGCGCATGGCGAACATGACTTTTTTTCTGATCATGCTGATGACACTGAGCGACGTCATCGCCGGCTTCACGGTCACCATCTCCACGGCCCGGCGGGATGTGCAATATCCATCCTGACCGTGGTCAACCCACGCCAGCGCACCCTGCCGCCGGGATTTCATCCTGCTGATGCCGACTTCGGAATTCGCCCTGATCGACCGCTTTTTCGCCGCTCAGCGCCGCCAGCGCCTCGATGTGGCGCTGGGTATTGGCGATGACTGTGCGCTGCTGATCCCGCCGGCTGGCCAGCAGTTGGTCGCTACCATGGACACCCTGGTGGCGGACGTGCATTTCTTCGCTCACGTCGATCCGGCGAGCCTCGGCCATAAAGCATTGGCGGTCAATCTCAGCGATCTGGCGGCGATGGGCGCAACGCCAGCCTGGATCATGCTGGCGCTGACCCTGCCCGATGCCGATGAGGATTGGCTGGAACGGTTTTGCCAGGGGCTGTTCGCGTTAGCGGATCGATATGATGTGCAACTGATCGGTGGCGACACCACCCACGGCCCTGCCACCCTCATCACCCTTCAGGCGCAGGGTTTCACGCCGCCGGGACTGGCGCTGCGCCGCAGCGGGGCGCAACCGGATGATGAAATTTACGTCACCGGCACGCCGGGCGATGCGGGGCTGGCGTTGGCGGCGGCATTCGGCAGAGCCGTCGTCGCTCCTGAAGATCGGGGCTATCTCCAGCAGCGGCTGGAGCGTCCAGAACCGCGCATCGCTCAAGGATTGGCTTTGCGCGGCATCGCCAGCGCCGCTATCGATATTTCCGATGGGCTGGCTCAGGACCTTGGTCACATTCTCCAGCGCAGTGGGGTTGGGGCGCAGTTGGAGGTGGACCGATTGCCATTATCGCCAGCATTGGTCGCCAGTCTGGATCGGGACGCGGCGTTGCGGACCGCGCTGGCCAGCGGCGATGATTATGAGTTGTGCTTTACGGTACCGCCGGATCGGGCTGCGTTGTTGGCCGCAGCAGCAGCGGCCTGGAATTGTCGCTGCACTGGCATCGGCAGAATCACCCAGGAACCCGGGTTGCAGTTGCGCCGCGCCGATGGTTCGGCCTTCCTGCTGGAGCGGTTGGGGTATGACCATTTCGGGCGATCGAGTGAAGTCTGCTGATGTCGATCAAGCTCAATGCTGACGGATCGCCCGCTTGAGTGACTTAATCCCTACCTCTAACACACGATCATCGGCACTAATCCCCAAGGTCTTCGGCGAAGTCGAATCAGGTGTAGCAAGGCGGATGGCGGTTTTTCCATCGGGAAGCAGCAATTCTGGCCCTGATATGAATTTATAGAATAGTAGGGCGGGTTAGGGCGCCAGCCCGTAACCCGCCGATTCGGCTGCTAACTCTGGCCCTGATATGAATTTATAGAATAGTAGGGCGGGTTAGGGTGTCAGCCCGTAACCCGCCGATTCGGCTGCGGTTTCGGCGGGTTACGCTGCGCTAACCCGCCCTACATTAGAAGATATAACACCTGATGGGAATGGGTATTATTTACCAGATTGCACACCAAGCGGTTGTCAAAGCGCCAGGTTACCGCAGCGTAACGACGGTGCGCAACCGCTGCGGGATGTCGGTTTACAGCGTGTAACGCCTCATCCGACGGCTGACCCCCGCTGCGCTTTGTCAGGATTTCTTACACTGATTGCCGGGCATTTTGGCGGGTTTCGATCGCAGGAAAGGGGGGTGTTTTTGGTAGCCTATTGAATTGAATGGCTTTACAGATTATTTGTCACCCTGAGGTATTGTCAGAAAATTTTACACTTCTCGGTAGCGTTGGGCCGATTTTTTTGTTATCCTTTTGATAATCAATACTTATAAATTTATGGCCTGTTTTATGCTTTGTTTTCGACCAACAATAATACACAGTGATAGCCGAGGGTTTCAATGACTCCTACCCCCCCAATTGTAACAATAATGTAGCATCTTTTTGTCGATTTTCGGGTTTCGCCGCCGTGTTGGCGGCTTTTTTGTGGGCAGGTTCCACACCCGCCCGCGCTACCGCCCTGCAATTGACTCTCGATACCGCTTCGCTGGCAGGCACGGCGGCGAATTTGGCCTTCGATTTCATTGATGGCGACTCCATTTCTGGCAACAACACCGTCGTTGTCAGTGATTTTTACACCACTGGAACGCTCGGAAATAGCAGCGTTATCGGTGGCGTCACGGGTACCTTGATCCCCGGTCCCGTCAAATTGACGGATAGCGATTTCTTCAACGAATTCCTGCAAGAACTCACGTTGGGCGACACGATCCGCTTCACCCTGAACCTGACTGAGCAACGCGCATCGGGATCGCCTACCCCGGATTCATTCGTGTTTTTCCTGCTGGATGATCAGCTGCTTCCGCTTCCGCTGTTCGCCACCACCGATCCCACCCGCGCAGATGCGCTGTTCGCGGTGGACATTGACGGGACCTCGGGTGGCGTTCGGTACAACTTCGCTCCGAAAGACACGGATGTCGCCGTGACTTGGACGCTCGAACCTGTCGCTTCCGTGCCGTTGCCTTCCACCGCACTGCTCATGGGCGCGGGCTTATTAGGCGGGCTGGCAGCGCGGCGGCGCATTAACCGCCGATCGTTTTAAGTAGGGTACGCACGGCGTACCCATCGAGCTTTTAGCAAAATTAAGAATAAATTCCGGTTGGGAGATTACGGTCATGGCAATGATGCGTTCCTCGGTGAGGTGGATCAGTCTGTGGGTGGTGTTAGCGCTGATTCTGGGCGGTTGGGTATTACGGACGGAGTCCGCCAGTCCCGGCGGGACGGTGAGCGCCGATGTCACCGCCCAAATCAGGACGACGTTTTCCGGCTTGCGCTATAACCGCGCGACCCAGACCTACGACACCGTCGCCACCTTGACCAACACCTCGGCTGACCCGATCCATGCGCCGCTGGAATTGCATATCGCCAGCATCACGCCCGCGACCGTGGCCCTACAGAATCCGAGCGGGACGGCCAGCGATGGGCATCCGTATGTGGCCGTGCCGTTGCCCACGGGCACGCTGGCCCCCGGCGCGACGGTGACCAACGTGGTGCTGCGCTTCCGTAATCCCGGCAATGTTCAGTTCTCTTTTACCCATCATCTGATCGGCACGGTGGCCGCTGGCAATACGCCGCCGGTGGCGAACGCGGGCGCGGATCAATCAGCCCGGATCGGTGAAACCGTCACCCTGGACGGCAGCGCTTCGACCGACGCCGAGGGCGATGCGCTGAGCTATGGCTGGACCTTGCCGACCGCGCCCGCCGGGAGCACGGCGAGGCTGGCGGATTCCACTACGGTGAATCCGCGCCTGACGCTGGATAAGCCGGGCGATTACACCGCACGCCAGGTGGTGAACGACGGGCAAGCCGACAGCGCGCCGGATACGGTGACGATTTCCACGACCAACACGCCGCCGGTGGCGCAGGCCGGCCCGGATCAGAGCGCGCCGGTGGGCGCGACCGTGACCTTGGACGGCAGCGCCTCCAGCGACGTGGACGGCGATGCCTTGACCTTCCAGTGGACGCCGGTGGCGTGGCCGGAAGGTCTTCCGCCGGTGCTGGCGAATCCCGCGAGCGTCAATCCCGGCCTGACCCTGGCGCGGGCGGGCGCGTATACCGTCCAACTCATCGTCAACGATGGGCGGGTGGACAGCGCGCCGGACAGCGTGACGGTTTCGACCGAGAACTCCCGGCCGGTCGCCGAGGCTGGGCCGGCGCAGACCGTGCCCTTGAATGCGACGGTGCAACTGAATGGCGCGGGTTCCCGCGATGCCGACGGCGACCCGTTGACCTATCGATGGACGCTGACCAGCGCGCCGGGCGCGTTGCCGACGCTGGAGAATCCGACCGCCGTCAATCCGACTTTTGTCGCGAACCAGCCCGGCGAATACGTGGCGCAACTCGTCGTGAATGATGGCAAGGCCGACAGCGACCCGGATACGGTGACCGTCAGCACCGAGAACTCCAAGCCCGTGGCGAACGCCGGTTCGGATCAGGCGGCGGAAACCGGACAGACGGTGGTGTTGGACGGCACGGGTTCTCGCGACGCCGACAGCGATCCGTTGACCTATCAGTGGGCGCTGACCACGCAACCAGTAGGCAGCCAGGCCGCGCTGCAAGACGCCGGCCAGGCGCAGGCGCAGTTCATCCCGGACTTGGCGGGGTCCTACATCGCTCAGTTGATCGTCAATGATGGGCTGTTGGCCAGCGATCCCGATACGGCGACCATCACCGTCACCGAGCCGACGCCGACCAATCGCGCGCCGACGATCACTTCGACGGCAATCGAACAGGCCACCGTCGGCCAGCCGTACAGCTATCAGGTGGTCGCCACCGACCCGGACGCGGGCGACGTGTTAGCGTATTCGCTCTCCACCAAGCCCGACGGGATGGCCATCGACGCCGCCACCGGCTTGGTCGAGTGGACGCCCACCACCGCCGGCGGGGCCAACGTTGCGGTGCGGGTCACGGATCGGGGCGGTTTGTTCGCGGAGCAGAGCTTCACCGTCACCGTCGCGGCCGCGACCGCCAACCAGGCACCCCAAGTCACCGCCAGCGCCAATCCCGCCACCGTCACCCTGCCGACCAACGGCGTGGCTCTCGACGGCACGGTCACCGACGATGGGTTGCCCGATCCTCCGGGCGCGGTCACCGTGACCTGGAGTAAAGACGCCAGCAGCACCGGCACCGGCACGGTGACGTTCGGCGATGCCGGCAAGGAAGACACCACCGCGACCTTCTCGACGGCTGGAACCTACGTGCTGCGGCTGACCGCCAGCGACGGCGACAAGAGCGCCTTCGCTACGGTGACCGTCACGGTCAATGCCGAAGACTTGCCGGTGTTGCCGTCGGACCCCGGCACGGTTGCGCCCCAAGTCGATGCCACCGTCGCGACCACCACTTATGCCGCGACCCAGTTCCTCTACAGCGGCGCTAATCCGATTCAGACCGGCGTCGCGCCGGGGACGATTGAAGCCAAACGCGCCGCCGTGATTCGCGGCCGGGTGCTGGACAAGCAGAACAATCCGCTGCCGGCGGTGGTGATCACCGTCCTGAACCATCCCGAATTCGGCCAGACCTTGAGCCGGGCGGATGGCGGGTTCGACATGGCCGTCAACGGCGGTGGGTATCTCACGATCAACTATCAGCGCAACGGCTATTTGCCGGCGCAGCGGCAGATCAACGTGCCGTGGCAGGATTATGTCACGGCGCCGGAGGCGATTCTGATCCTGCAAGACAGCCAGGTGACGACCGTGGATCTGACCGCCAACGTGCCGATGCAAGTGGCGCGGGGCAGCGTGCAGACCGATGCGGATGGCGCACGCCAAGCCACCCTGCTGTTCCCGCAAGGTACGCAAGCGACGATGGTATTGGCCAATGGCAGCACTCAACCGCTGACCCGCCTGAATGTGCGAGCCACCGAATATACCGTCGGCCCCAACGGCCCCAAGGCCATGCCGGCGGAGTTGCCACCTACCAGCGCTTATACCTACGCGGTAGAGTTGAGCGTGGACGAAGCCCAAGCCGCAGGCGCCAAGGAGGTTGTTTTCAGCCAGCCGGTGCTGTCGTATGTCGAGAACTTCCTGAATTTCCCGGTCGGCATGGCCGTGCCGGCGGGGTACTACGACCGCGCCAAGGGCGCGTGGATACCCTCCAACAATGGCCGGGTGATCAAGGTGCTGGCCATCAACGGCGGTCTGGCGGATGTGGATACCGACGGCGATAACGCCGCCGACGATGCCACCCAACTCGCCGCGCTGGGCGTCACGGACGCAGAGCGGACGCAACTGGCCAGTCTTTACACGGTTGGGCAAAGCCTGTGGCGGGTGCCGGTGACACACTTCACGCCGTGGGATTACAACTGGCCGTTTATAACACCGGCTGATGGCAAGTGGCCAAGAGAGCCTGAAGCGCAGAATGGCGCACCGATCCATAAACCAAATTGTGATAAAGGTTCTATCATCGAGTGCCAAAACCAAATCCTGCGCGAGACTGTGGGCGTCACGGGTACGCCGTTCAGCCTGAATTACACCAGCGACCGCACTCCGGGGCGTCGCGCCGCCTATACGCTCTCGATTCCTTTGAGCGATGCCACGGTGCCCGCCAGCCTCAAGCAGATCGAACTGGAAGTCACCGTCGCCGGCAGAACATTCACCCAAACATTCCCGGCAATGCCCAACCAGAAAACCACGTTTGTCTGGGATGGCCTGGATGCCTACGGGCGAACCGTGCAAGGCCAACAGCCCGTGAAGGTGCGCGTCGGGTACGTTTACGACGCCGTTTACGCAGGACCCGCTGCGTTCCAGCAGAGCTTCGGCAGCGTTTCCGCCGGACAGGCCACGAATAATCGCACTCGCCAAGAAATCACGCTCTGGCAGGAGTCGATTAACTCGATTGGCGTTTGGAATTCCAGAAAACAAGGGCTGGAGGGATGGACCTTAAGCGTCCACCACGCCTACGACATCTACGGAAAAACGCTGTATTTGGGGAATGGTGGGCACTGGAGCATCAAGGCCCAGGGTTCCGTGGTCATCAACACGGTCGCCGGAGGCAGCGTCTATACAGCGGGAAATCCTTACAGCGTCGCGGTGGGGCCGAACGGTGTCGTTTACTTCGCCTCGTCGAATGCCCTTTTCCAAGTGGGACCGGATGGCGCCATCACGAGAATACCATTCAACTTTTCGGGTCAGGGGGGCAACGGTTCCGCCCAAAACCTGGCGGTGGCGGTCGGCCCCAACGGCGACTTGTATGTCGCCAGCAGCTTTACCGACGGGGTCATTTGGCGGATCAAACCGGATGGCGCCGGCGCCAAGGTGGCCGGCAACGGTATGGGCTACGGCGGCGATGGCGGCCCCGCGATCGACGCTCTATTCTACAATCCGACCGGGATAGCGGTCGGGCCAGACGGCAGCCTGTACATCGCGGATTCGGGCAACCAGCGCATTCGCCGGATCGGGCCGGACGGCATCATCACCACGGTGACCGGCAACGGCACGAGTGGCTTCAGCGGCGACGGCGGTCCCGCGACCCAAGCGCAACTTTGGAGTCCCCAGGATGTGGCCTTGGGACCGGATGGCAGCCTGTACATTGGGGAAACATTTAATCACCGCGTGCGGCGCGTGGCGCCGGACGGCGCCATCACCACGGTGGCCGGTAGCACGAACGCCGGATGGGGCAATAGCGGCGATGGTGGTCCGGCCACTCAAGCCATGCTGGCGTATCCCTCGAAAATCGCGGTCGGACCGGACGGCAGTCTGTATATCAAGCAGAGCGATTCCAGTATCCGCCAGGTCAGGTCAGACGGCATCATCGTGACGATAGCGGGTTCGGCGGCGGGTTACCTTGGCGATAGCGGGGATGGCGGTCCAGCGACGCAGGCGCTAATGCAGGACGTCAACGGGATGACAGTCCGACCGGATGGCAGCCTCTATGTGGCGGAAGGCTACAACCATCGCATTCGCCGGATCAGCCCGGTTTTGCCCGGCTTCACGGCGAGCGACTTCCCCATCGCCTCCGAAGATGGCAGCGCGCTGTACCAGTTCGACGCCAGCGGCCGCCACCTGCACACGCTCAACGCGCTGACTGGCGCGACGCTGTACAGCTTTGCCTATGACGGCGCCGGCCGGTTGACCACCATCACCGACGGCGACGTGACCACCATCCAGCGCGATGGCAGCGGCAACGCGGTCGCCATCGTCGGGCCGTTCGGCCAGCCCACCGCGCTGAGCCGGGACGCCAACGGCTATCTCGCCAGCGTCACCAATCCGGCGGGCGAAAGCTACCAGATGCAGTACACCGCCGACGGGCTGCTGACCCGCTTCACCGATCCCAAGGGTCAGGCGTCCACGATGAGCTACGACGCCCAAGGCTATCTGCTGGCGGACGCCAACGCGGCGGGCGGCAGCCAGTCCTTGGCGCGGACCGAATTCGACGGCGGCCACACGGTGGGCATGACCAGCGCGCTGGGCCGGACCACGAGCTATCGGCTGGAAACGCTGCCCACGAACGACGAGCGCCGGGTCAACACCTTCCCCGATGGCACCCAGAGCGTCGAGCTGCTCGGCACCAACGGCGGCACCCGGACCACGCTGCCCGACGGCACGGTCACCGACGTTTTGGAAACCGGCGACCCACGCTTTTCGATGCAGGCGCCGATCACACAGAGCGCGACCACGACCACCGGCGGCTTGACCTCTACCCTGACCGCGCAGCGCACGGTCAACCTGAGCGACCCCAACAACCTGCTCAGCCTGACCAGCCAGACCGATACGGTCACGCTCAACGGCCGCACGGCGACCAGCGTTTACACCGCCGCCAGCCGCACCGCCACCGCCACCAGCCCGATGAACCGGCAGAGCCGCGTCGTCACCGACCTGTTGGGTCGGCCCACGCAAGCGCAGGTCGGCAACCTGCTGCCGGTCAACACCAGCTACGACAGCCACGGTCGCCCGAGCAGCACCACCCAGGGCAGCGGCGCGGACGCCCGCACCGTCGGCTTCAGCTACAACGGCGATGGCTATCTGGACACCGTGACCGATCCGCTGGGCCGCACCGTCCGTTACGTCTACGACGCGGCGGGCCGGGTCACCACCCAAACCCTGCCCGACGGCCGGCAGATTCAGTACGGTTACGACGCCAAGGGTAACCTGACGAGCCTCACACCGCCCGGTCGCCCGGCGCACGCCTTCAGCTACACGGCGGTGGATTTAACCGAGCGGTACACGCCGCCCGCCGTGGCCGGCGTGGGCGACCCCAGCACCACCTACAGCTACAACGCCGACAAGCAACTGACCCAAGTCAACCGGCCCGACGGCCTGACCATCGGCTTGGCTTACGACAGCGCCGGGCGCTTGAGCGCGCAGACCACGCCCGACGGCGCGTACAGCTACGTCTACAACGGCGCGGGCCAGCTCAGCGGCGTCACCGCGCCCGACGGCGGCGCGCTGGCCTACAGCTACAGCGGCAGCCTGTTGACCCAAACCGCGTGGAGCGGAACCGTGGCCGGCAGCGTCAACCGGACCTACGACAACGATTTCCGGCTCGCTTCCATTAGCGTCAACGGCGCCGATCCCGTCAGCTACGGCTACGACAGCCTGCTGACTCAGGCCGGCAGCCTGACCCTCAGCCGCCGACCGGACGACGGCCTGCTCGCCGGCACCACGCTGGGCGGCGTCAGCGACGCGCTGAACTACAACGGCTTCGGCGAAGTCACCGATTACAGCGCCACCGTCGGCGGCGCGGCGCGCTTAGCCGTGCAATACACCTATGATAACGTGAGTTCCGGATAAGGATGGGGAGGTGGCCGCCGGTGCGGAACCTGCTAAGGTTCCCGGTTACCACACCGAACAGCTCCGGGAGCCACCCTCATGAGTTTAGAAGACTTGTTCCACGACGTCGATGAGTTCTGCCGGCTGTTCCTGCCCGCCTGGCATCGCCAGCTCCTGACGGGCGGCACGCGCCAGCGGCGGCGCACTAGCCGGTTGATCCTCAGCGAAATCATGACGATTCTGATTTATTTCCATCAAGCCCAGTACCGCAACTTCAAAGCCTTTCCTGATTAGCAAGATTCTTCAGCCCGACGGAGCCAACGGGCAGGGCGTGGTCCGATGGTGGCGGCGGCGACGAGCAGGCGGGTGGGAAGCGTGTCGAGATGAAACCGCCGGTTGAAGCGATCAGCGAAGGCGGCCAGGTAGCGCGAGCCGTATTGGGCGAAATCAAACGCATGATAAGTCCCGCTGAAGCTGGTTTTGAGGTGACCCAGGATCGTGTTGAGCCAACCGAACTCCGGCACCTGGTTGGGTTTGCGCAGGCCGATGATCATCGCTTGGTGGTGACACCCGGCTGCCGTCACCCCGGTAAAGCAGGCTAACCCATCGGAAATGACTGGGCTGCGAGGGGCCAGGGCGGCTTTGGCCCAGTCGGTCAGGGCCGTGCCGGTGAATCCCGGCACGGGGATCATTTTGGTGTAGAGCGGATGCCCCTCGGTATTGAGGGAAACCGCCGCGACAAAAGGAACCTTGTTTTCGGAACCCCGGCCGGCTTTGCCGCCCACCCGTTCGCCGCCCAGATAGGCATCGTCCACCCGCACCTCGCCGCACCGGGTGTATTGGGCATCGCGCTCGGTCATCGCCTGCATGATCTTATGCTGAATCAGCCAGGCGGTGGGGTAGCTCACGCCGAGCGGGCGCTGCAGGGCCAGCGCCGATAACCCCGTTTTCGCTTGGCTGATCAAGTCGAGGGCCAAAAACCACAGGGTCAGCGCCAGATGCGTGCCCTGGAACAGGGTTCCCGCGATCCGGGAGGTTTGCACTCGGCAGCGCTGGCACTGAAAGGTCTTACGCCCCCGCTGACGCAGGACATAATGACGCGCCTCACCGCAGTGGGGGCAGCGAAACCCATCCGGCTAACGGGCGCTTTCCAGCGCCGTTTCACACGGGGTCTCGGTGCCGAACTGCTGAAGAAACGCGGGCAACGATAACCCCGGTTGAAATTGGATGCGATTCATCGGCATGGCCGGACTCCAGGGTGAGAAGGGTGCGCCAGTTTGCGCTCGATTTACGGCACAAAACAGGGCCGGCTGAAGAGTCTTGCTAATCAGGAAGCCTTTTACCTGCTGCACCTGTGCCGGCACTGTCGGGGCGAGTTTCCTAACCTTCTGAGCTACAATCGGTTTGTGGCGCTGATTCCCACCGCCTTGATGCCGATGTGCATCGATCTCCACACCCGACGGGGCCAAGACACCGGGATCGCGTTCGTTGATGCGACCTCCTGGGTGGTCTGCCACAACCGTCGCATCCACAGCCACAAGGTCTTCAAGCAGGTCGCCCGCCGGGGCAAAACCTCCATGGGTTGGTTCTATGGCTTCAAGCTCCATCTGGTAGTGAATGATCGCGGCGAACTCCTGGCTTTTCGCCTCACCCCCGGCAACGTCGATGACCGGGAACCGGTACCCGAACTGACGGCGGGGTTGACCGGGAAGCTGATCGGCGATCGCGGCTCTATTTCCCAAAAACTGTTCCACGAACTCTGGGAGCGGGGCTTGCAGTGGGTCACCAAAATTCGCAAGAACATGCGCAACCCATTGATGCCCATGGTGGATAAGCTGTTGTTGCGCAAGCGTGCCATCATCGAAACCATCAACGACCAGATCAAAAACATCCAGCAGATCGAGCACACCCGCCATCGCAGTGTCGTCAATGCCATGGTCAATGTCCTAGCCGCCTTGGTGGCCTATACCCATCACCCCTGCAAACCCTCGCTGAACTTGTCCAAAAATCAGCTTAAGCTGTTGACTTGCAGTGAATAATAAACGGAACTCACGTTTGGTAAACACGGTATCGAGTTCTCGGAAGCTATTGCCGTTTTCGACGATCCATTGGCCAAAATTTTCCTGGATTCTTGGCACTCGGAAAACGAACCGCGCGAGATTATCATCGGACACCTCGATGATCGCAGATTGTGTCTGGTCGTTTTTACCGAAATCAGCGAAGATCGCCTTCGAATCATCAGCGCCCGATTGGCGACACCGAAAGAGCAACGAGACTATGAACGCAACGCAAGATGATCTGCTGCCAGAATACGACTTCGACTATTCGCAGGCGCAACCCAATCGCTTTGCGGGGCGTGCGGCGGTCGCCGTTACGCTGCGTCCCGATGTGCTGACTTACCTTAAGGCGCGTGCGACCGCGAAAGGGCTACCGCTGGGTGAGATGGTCAACGATATGCTTAAAAAGGACATCGAACTGATCGAGGCAGTGAAATAGCCTGGCAGGGTAGGCACCGCCCACCTTTTCCATCATCCGACGCCCCCGACAGGGCGGGCCATGCCCGCCCTACCCCGATTCGCCGAAATCGGTTTCCGAGGCGGTCGCGGCGTCTCCACCGCCCCAATTCGCCGGGTACGTCCCCGTCGCCATATTTCGGTGGAATTTCCCCCCAAGGCGGGTGACGGGCTGGCGCCCAAACACGCCCTACCGACATTGTTTGCCGGATTGGCGGCGAGGAATTTCTGCTGATGCTGCCCAATTTGCCACTCGGCGCGGCGGTCGAGCGCGCCGAGCAGCTACGGCAGGCGTTTGCGACGATGCCTATTGGCTTTGGCGAGCAAGTACTGGGCGCGCCACCGTGTCGATTGGACTGGCCGGTTATCCGGAGCACAGTGATACTTTGGATTCTCTCATCCGCAGAGCCGATGAGGCGCTCTATGTCGCCAAGCGCGAAGGGCGGAATCGGGTGGCTATTGCTCCGCTTTTGTTCACGGAAAGTGGGAAACCGCTTCCCAGCCTTCCAATAGATACTGACTATCCATGAGTTTGTTATATTCGATTTTTGATAAACCCTACTTTTTGCGATAGTGATTTGGCAGGCGGCCTCGCCCGCTCCACTCACAGGAATTTGATCATGACCGAGAAAAACACCCTCACTACTAACGCCGGCTGTCCAGTCGCTGACAACCAGAATGTTATGACTGCCGGGCCACGGGGTCCGCAATTGCTACAGGATGTCTGGTTCCTGGAAAAACTCGCTCACTTTGATCGTGAAGTCATCCCCGAACGGCGGATGCATGCCAAGGGTTCCGGCGCCTATGGGACTTTCACGGTCACCCATGACATCACTCAATACACACGCGCCAAAATCTTTTCTCAGATCGGTAAGAAAACCGAGTTGTTCGCTCGCTTTACCACAGTGGCTGGGGAGCGCGGCGCGGCGGATGCCGAGCGCGATATTCGCGGTTTCGCGGTGAAGTTCTACACCGAGGAAGGCAACTGGGACATGGTCGGCAACAACACGCCGGTGTTTTTCCTACGCGACCCGCTCAAGTTCCCGGACCTCAACCACGCCGTCAAGCGCGACCCGCGCACCAACATGCGCAGCGCCAAAAACAACTGGGATTTCTGGACCTCGCTGCCGGAAGCGCTGCACCAGATCACCATCGTCATGTCGGATCGCGGCATCCCGGCGACTTACCGCCACATGCACGGCTTCGGCAGCCACACCTTCAGCTTCATCAACGCCAGGAACGAACGATACTGGGTCAAGTTCCACTTCAAGTCGCACCAGGGCATCCAGAACCTGACCGACGCGGAGGCAGAAGCGATCATTGGCAAAGACCGCGAGAGCCACCAGCGCGACCTCTACGAGAGCATCGAAAAGAACGACTTTCCCAAGTGGACGCTCAAGGTGCAGATCATGCCGGAAGCCGACGCCTCCAAAGTGCCCTACAACCCCTTCGACCTGACCAAGATCTGGCCCCACAAGGATTATCCGCTGATCGAAGTGGGCGTGATGGAGTTAAATCGCAACCCGGAAAACTTTTTCGCAGAAGTCGAGCAGTCAGCTTTCAATCCCGCCAACATTGTGCCCGGCATTGGCTTTTCACCTGACAAGATGTTGCAGGGGCGGCTGTTCTCTTATGGCGACGCGCAACGCTACCGTTTGGGCGTGAATCACCATCTGATTCCCGTCAATGCGCCGCGCTGTCCGGTCCACAGTTACCACCGCGACGGTGCCATGCGTGTCGATGGCAACCACGGCGGCACGCTGGGCTATGAGCCGAACAGCGCTGGCGAATGGCGGGAGCAGTCGGACTTCGCCGAGCCGCCGCTCAAACTGTCGGGCGACGCAGACCATTGGAATTATCGGGAAGACGATGCCGACTATTACTCACAGCCGGGCGCTTTGTTCCGCCTGATGACGCCGGCTCAACAGCAGGTGTTATTTGCGAATACGGCGCGTTCTATTGGCGATGCGCCGCGAGAGATTCAGAGCCGCCATATCCGCCATTGTCATGCCGCTGCTCCGGCCTACGGTCAGGGGGTGGCGGATGCTTTGGGGATTCCGCTGCGCGAAGCACTGGGGTAACTGAACCGGTATAGAACCGATTTCTGACGGGTTTGAGCCGGCCGGGAAGCCGGCTCTACCCATTGAGCCGTTTTGCGCCGGAGAGTTGGCGCCTTTGCACATTCAGGCGGCGCTGGTCAGCCGTTCGTATTTAGCTCGCAATTGCTCATCAGTTTCCGAATATTTCGGGTCGGGGATAATGCAATCCACCGGACAGACTTCAATGCATTGCGGTGTCTCGTAGTGACCGACACATTGCGTGCAAAGGTTCGGATCAATCTCGTAGATTTCCTCGCCCTGCGAAATGGCTTCGTTCGGACACTCCGGTTCGCACACGTCGCAGTTGATGCATTCATCAGTAATCATCAGTGCCATGATGGGCTCCTCATTTTTATTTCAATTAAACAAAATATCTCGTGACCACAGCCGGCCACGCGGTATTTCCGAGCATTTTACTCAATTATTCGAGATTGGGCGGCAAATTTCGCTGCCAGCGCTGCCTCAACGCGAGGATGGACAAAAGGGGCAATATTGCCGCCCAGCTTGGCGACTTCACGGACCAGGCTGGATGAAATGAATGCATATTGTTCGGCGGGGGTCAGGAAAATGGATTCGATCTGCGGGTTCAGGCGGCGGTTCATGCTGGCCAACTGAAATTCAAATTCAAAATCGGCAACCGCACGCAAGCCGCGCATGAGAACGTTAGCGCCGATGTTCTTAGCGTGGTTCACCAACAGAATGTCGAAGCCGCATACCTCAACATGAGGTAGATGCGCCACCACCTCGTTGACCAGATCGACCCGCTCTTCCAGCGAGAACAGCGGTTGCTTGTTGGGGTTGGCGGCAATGCTGACCACCAATCGTTCGAACATGCGTGCGCCGCGCTCGATCAGATCGGCATGGCCGTTAGTGATGGGATCGAAAGTGCCCGGATAGAGGGCGACGACGGACATGGGAATTCCTGGCGGTATGGGTTATATGGATTATCGAAAAAGCGACCCGGCAAGGCAACCTTAAAAAATAGCGAGATAGCCATTAGCAAGATAGCAGAAATTCCCGGCTTCCTATCGTCTATTCACCAGTCGGTAGGCAACCGTTCCAGCGGTTTTTTCCCGGTACAACGTCCAATGGGTAGGCAATACCGGTGCAGGTTGATGGGCTTCAGCTTCCAGATAAATCCAGGCGGTTGCCGCCAGCCGGCCACCTTGTTCCAGTTGCACGCAGGCGGGTTCCAACAATCCTGCCCCGAAAGGCGGATCAAGGAACACGATTTCAAACGGGGCGCCCGGCTGGCGTAACCAGGTCAATGCCTCTGCCGCCTCAACGCGCGCACCCTCGGCGCGCAGCCAGGCGAGATTTTCCCGCAGTGCGCGAACCGCCAAGGGGTGATGCTCCACGAACACCGTTTCCGCTGCGCCGCGTGACAGGGCCTCAATACCGAGCGCGCCGCTGCCGGCGAACAAGTCCAGGCAGCGGGCGCCGGGCAGCACCGGAGCCAGCCAGTTGAACAGTGTTTCCCGCACACGATCCGGCGTGGGTCGCAAACCCGGCAGATCGGGAAACTCCAAACGCCGGCTGCGCCACTGGCCGCCGATGACGCGCAACGGTTTGGGCGGTCGCCCGCGCTGATTCATGAACGGGGTTTATCCGTCGGGGCCGGCGCGGCCGCTGGAGTGGTCGGGCCACCGACAATCACCGTGATCAATCGATCGGGTTGGATATGTCGTTGCCAGGCGCTCGTGACCTGATCGCGGTGGATACGGTTCATGACGCTGATGAAATTTTGCAGGTAGTCCAGAGGTAAGCCGTAGAAGGCGATGGACCCCAGGTAATTGACCAGCTTGCCGTTGCCCGCGATATCGAGTGCAAAGCCGCCGGTAATGTTCTGCCGGGCTTCCTCCAGCGTCGGTGATTCCGGGCCTTTGGCGGTAAATTCACGCAAGGTGGTTTGGGCCACGTCGAGCGCCGTATCGACCTGATCGTTGCGGGTTTGCAGGTTGATCAGAAAGGGACCCGCTTGGCGCATCGGCGAGAAGGCGCTATACGCGCCATAGGCCAAACCGCGCTTCTCGCGGATTTCCTGGGAGAGTTGCGAGACCAAGCCATTACCGCCGAGAACGTGATTGCCCAGATAAAGCGCGTAATAGTCGGGATCGGCGCGACTGACCCCCGTTTGGCCGATAAGAATGTGGCTTTGGCTGGATGGGTGAGGAATGCGGATGGTCTGGCTGGCGGGGACTGGGGGAACCGGCGGGGGCGGCGGGATCGGCTCACCCTTGGGTAGGCTGCCGACCAGGGCGGTGGCGAGCGATTCAGCGGCAGGGCGGTCCAGATCACCCACGATGGCCACCACCGCATTGGCGGCGGTGTAGTGGCGGCGGTGAAAATCTTGAAGGTCAGCGCGGTTGAGCGCGTTCAGGCTGGCGGTGGTCCCCTCAGGCGGCGTCGCGTAGGGATGGTTGCCATATAACGCGGTGAAAAAGGCATTCTGAGCGATGGCGCCGGGTGACTGGGCGCGTTCCTGAATTGCGCTCAACATCTGCTGGCGTACCCGCTCCACCGCGCTAGGGTCGAAAGTGGGTTCCTTGAGCAGTCCGGCGACCGTTTCCACCGTCGGCTGGAGATAGCGTGGGTCGACGAGACTGCGCAGCGAAAGGACTGCTGAATCACGCCGTGAACTGGCGCTGAAACGTGCGCCAACCCGGTCCAATCGGTCAGCGATGTCATCCGCTGACCAAGTGGCTGCGCCTTCCTCCAGCAGGGCGTTGGTCAATTTCGCCAGCCCGGGTTTTCCGTCATCGCGAACTGATCCAGCGTTGAACAGAATTTGCACATCCACCATGGGCAATTCACGGGCAGGAATGAAGTAAACCGGAACTTCATTGGCGGTGCGCCAGTGCTGAATTTCGGGAACAGCGACCGCCAGACTGGAAATCAGTAGCAGGATAGCAGCGAGAAGACTGGACAATAACGAGGGCGCCGAGAGCATAGCAGTAAGGGTCCTTGAAGTTAGCGAATGGCGTGAGCTGCCGCTGCGCCAGGCGCTGCCGGACGCCGGCCATCGAGCGGCAGGGGCTCTAACATCGCCACGGTCAGCCGGTCATCGGTCAAATACTTGCGCGCCACTTCGCGCACCTGTTCCGGAGTCACCGCCTGAATTCGTTGTACATAGTCATCCATCTTGCTCCAGCCCAGTCCGGCGGTTTCCAGAATGCCCAACCGCATACCCTGATAGAACAGGGAATCCCGCTGATAAACATCCGTCGCAGTGACTTGCGCGATGACTCGCGCCAATTCTGTGGGACTGATCAGCTCTTCACGCAATTGGGTGACTTCAGCGCGCAGCGCCTGTTCCAGTTCGACGCTGGTGCGGCCCGGCGCTGGATTGCCGACCAGCATGAACAGCTCTTCCAGCCGTGAAGTTGGGTTGTAACCGGTTCCCGCAGCAGCGGCGACCTGGGAGCCGCGAATCAGGTTGCGGCTGATGCGTCCGCTGTTGCCGCCATCGAGAATACCGTCCAGTACATCCAGCGCGTAAGGCTCCCATTCCTCAGCAGCGGTTTTCAGTGTCGGGGCTTTATAGCCGAGTATGACGTAGGGAACTTCCGCCGGGGTTTTAACGATAATCCGCCGTTCGCCTTGCTGCGGAACTTCCATTACGGCCCGGGGAGGAGTCAGTTCGCTGGTTGGCAACGGACCAAAGTGCTTTTCCGCCAGCTCCCGAACCTGAACGGGATTGACATCGCCAACGACGATTAAAGTGGCATTGTTCGGCGCATACCATTGCTGGTACCAGCGGCGTAAATCATCAGGGCGGATTGATTCGATATCCTGCATCCAGCCAATGATTGGGTTGCGGTAGGGACTGAGAAGGTAAGCCGCTGCGTGGAAACGTTCCTGGGTCAGCGCTTCGGGCTGATCTTCAGTGCGCAACCGGCGTTCCTCGGCGACCACTTGGGCTTCCTTGGCCACATCCTCCGGTTTCAGCAACAGATGACGCATCCGGTCGGCTTCCAGTCGGAAGCTGAGTTCCAGCCGCTCCTTTTCCAGCGTTTGGAAGTAGGCAGTGTAGTCACGGCTGGTAAAGGCATTTTCATCTCCACCATTGGCGGCGATCAAGCGGGAAAATTCGCCGCCCGGCATGTTGGGCGTACCTTTGAACATCAGGTGTTCTAACAGGTGGGAAATGCCGGTCAGACCGCTGGGTTCGTAGCTGGAGCCTACCTTGTACCAAATCTGCGAGACGACGACCGGGGCGCGATGATCTTCTCGCACCAACACTTTCAGGCCATTGTCCAGAGTAAATTCATGTACCGGGGTTGCGGCGAGGGTGGCTAGCGGGCTGGCGGTTAACCAAAAGGCGAGAGCAACGAGGCGGTTTTTGGGCATGAGGTCTCCGTGAGTTCAGCCAGTTCCGGGAAAGTCGTGACAGCCTTTCGGCAACTGATGGGCGTCAGGGTTCAGTGGAATGACGGAGGATTCATTTCAGGGCAGAACCTGAAATAGGTTGGTTACGGAACAAGGTGGCGATTTCAGCGGTGGGTAGCGGCCGGCTTAGGTAGTATCCCTGAATTTCGTCGCAGTGCTTGGCCTTGAGAAAGTGCAGTTGGGCCTCGTTCTCCACACCCTCGGCGATGACGCGCAGTCCCATACTCTCGGCCATGGCGATCACTGCGGTGGTGATGGCCGCGTCATTGGGTTGGGTGTTGACTTCGCGCACAAAGGCTTTGTCGATCTTCAGCCGATCCAGAGGAAGCTGCTTGAGGCGACTCAGGCTCGAATAGCCGGTGCCAAAATCGTCAATGGCCAGTTGTACACCTAGCTTTTTAAGAGTCCGCAGCGTTTCCAGCGCCCCTTCTGGGTCTTTCATCAACAGGCTTTCGGTAATCTCCAGCTCCAGCGCTGGTGGTTCAAGACCGGTTTCCTCCAGGATCTGCGCGACCAGACCTGGAAAACCAGGCTGCACGAATTGCAGGACGGAAATGTTGACCGCCATCCGCTCCAGCCCCATTCCCGCTTTCTGCCAAGCCTTGGCTTGTTGACAGGCAGTACGCAGCACCCATTCGCCGATCGGAATAATCAGACCGGTTTCCTCGGCCAGCGGAATAAAATCGAGTGGGGACATGGGTCCCAGCAAATCATTCGTCCAGCGCACCAGGGCTTCGACGCCGCAGATGCGGCCACTGACGAGGTCAAGCTGGGGCTGGTAATGCAGGGTCAACTCGCTTCGCTCAATCGCTTTGCGCAACTGGCTTTCAATCGTCAGACGTTTGATAGCGGTTTCATTCAGGGCGGCGTCGTAGAATCGGTAGAGATTCCGACCCTGGTGCTTGGCGAAGTACATGGCCATATCGGCGTTTTTGAGCAACGCTTCCGGAGTTTCCCCATCTTGGGGGAAGACAGCGATACCGATGCTGGGGGTGATAAACACTTCGTGACCCCCGAGAGTCAGCGGCTGTGACAGATTCACCAAGATCCGTTCGGCGACGATGGCGGCGTCTTCACTGCGATCAACCTGGGGCAGCAGCACGGTGAATTCATCGCCCCCCATCCGGGCCACGCTCTCACTTTGCTCGTCGACCACGCCCCGCGACACGGAGTCGCTGGAGCGTACACTTGACTTCAGTCGCTCAGCGGTCGCCTGGAGCAGGAGATCGCCCACTCCATGCCCCAGCGTGTCGTTGATGCGCTTGAAATTATCCAGATCAAGGTACAGCAAGGCGAGTTGGCGATTGTAACGTCTCGCCAACTTAAGCGCGGTGCCGAGGCGATCCTTGAACAGTGCACGGTTAGGCAGTCGCGTGAGGCTGTCGATGAAGGCTAATTGACGAATCCGCTCCTCAGTCTGATACAGCTCGGTAATATCCTGCAAAGTACCGTACAGATGGCTGGGACAGCCGGATTCATCCGCAACGATTTCGACTTGTTGCCGAACATGGCGTACTTTACCGCCGGTTTCCACCAACCGATGACTGATCGCCCTGGATGCCCCGCCTTCCTGAACCTCCGCCAACCATTCTGACACCCGAGAGCGGTCTTGCTCATGAACACGCTGGAAGATCACAGGGAACGGCGCTTCGGGTACTTGAGGATCAAGCCCGAGCATTTCACAAACTTCTCGCGAGAGACGGAGGTAATTTTGGCCACGAACCCAATCCCAGTATCCCAGTCGTGCGATACGTTGGGCAGTGGCCAGCCGACGCTCGCTCTGCCACAATTCGGTCATCATCGCGCTTGATCGTAGCAGATACCGCACCCGGTGCCCGAGCAGGGTAAAATTGATGGGCTTGGTGATAAAGTCGGTCGCACCCGCCAACAACGCCTGATTGATCGACTCGTAATCATCCAGGCCCGTCATCATCAGGATGGGGACTTGTGCTCCCTCGGGGCGCCGGCGCAACTCAATGCAGGTCGCGAACCCATCCAGTTCGGGCATCATGACATCCAGGGTGACGAGATCAGGGTGGACCTGCTCGAAAACCTCAAGCGCCTGGCGACCGTTTTCAGCCTGTTCGATGCGAAAACCGGCCTGTTGCAAGGTTTCGCTTACGAGCAGACAGGTCATGGGATCGTCGTCTACCACTAAAATCGTGGTTGGCGCGGAAACGGTGTCAGAGTTCATCGGCGGTTCCAGTGGGGGCGAAGGCGATAATTATTGACCGAGTGCGTTGTCGTTGCTAATCCGCTCGCTGACCACGATCCTGGACGAAGTGGGCAAGAATGTGGTCTTGGGGAATTCTGGGTTGGCCAGTCGCGCAGTGATCATGGTCTCTCAGATTCGAGGGCGGCGATCTGCTCTTTCTCCTTATTCCACGATTAGCGCTTCCCGCGCCTGAATATAGTCAATTTCGACCGCTTGCAGCAACGCAGCAGCCCCTTTCAGACGCTGATCTCGTTTTCCGGCATGGTTCCTGCGCCCCTTTGATGGCATTGAGGGCCACAAACCCCTGGCGTGATGTTCATCCCTATGTTCAGCGCAGCGAATCCCTTGATCCCGTTTGCTGTACCGATGAAATCACAAGCGTTGAATGATTTCGTCCGCCATCTGCCGGGTGGTGAGCTTCCCGCCGATATCGGCGGTGCGCGCCCCGGCCGTGATGGTGGCATCCACCGCTCGTTCGATAGCGGCGGCTTCCGTCTCCAGTCCCAGCGAGTGGCGCAACAGCATCGCGGTGGACAGAATCATGCCGATCGGGTTGGCGATGCCCTTGCCGGCGATATCGGGGGCCGAGCCATGAATCGGCTCGTACAACCCAACTCGGCCCTCTCCCAAGCTGGCGGAGGGCAACATCCCCATCGAACCCGCCAGCACGGACGCCTCGTCGGTGAGAATGTCGCCGAACATGTTTTCGGTGACGACGACATCCATCCAGGCCGGTCCCGTGATCAGGCGCATGGCGGCGGTATCGACCAAGACATGCTCCAGCGCCACATCCGGATTCGCCGCGCCGACCTGCACCGCGATCTGTCGCCACAGCCGCGAGGATTCGAGCACGTTCGCCTTGTCCACCGACGTGACCTTGCCCTTGCGGCCCTTGGCCAGCTTGAACGCCAGATCCATCACCCGGCGGATTTCGTAATCGTAATATTCCAGGGTATCGACGGCGCGCTCGCGGCCATCTTTGCTGTCGCGGCCCTTCGGCCAGCCGAAATACAAGCCGCCAGTCAACTCGCGGATGACCAGAATATCCACGCCCTGGAGTTTTTCCGGTTTGAGCGGCGACGAATCGATCAGCGCCGGGTGAACCTTGACCGGGCGCAGGTTGGCGAAAACGCCCAATCCTTTGCGTAAGGCCAGCAGTCCACGCTCGGGGCGATCCTTGGCGTTCGGGTTATCCCATTTCGGCCCGCCCACCGCACCCAGCAGCACCGCATCCGCCGCTTGGCAATCGGCCAGGGTTTCGTCGGTCAACGACGAGCCGAACCGGTCGATAGAGCAGCCGCCCATCAGGCGCTCCTGATAGGCGAACTGATGACCGAACGTCCCGGCGATCGTGTCCAACACGCGGACCGCCTCGCCGACCACTTCTGGCCCGATGCCGTCACCGGGGAGTAAAACGATGTTTGCTTTCATGATGATTCCGTAGGATAGGGGGCGCGACTTGGCCGCGCCCTGCGAGTTTTAATGCGCCACCGACAGCCCGTACTCCACCGCATCGACCAGCGCCCGCCAGGAGGCTTCGATGATGTTGGCGCTGGCGCCGACGGTGCTCCACAGCCGGGTGGTGTCGCGGGTGTCGATCAACACGCGGGTGATGGCTTCCGTGCCGTCCTGGCCATCCAGAATGCGGACCTTGTAATCGGCGAGATGGAAGGAGGCGATTTCCGGGTAGTGCCCGATCAATGCCTTGCGCAGGGCGATATCGAGCGCGTTCACCGGGCCGTTGCCCTCGGCGGCGGTATGCAGCACTTCCCCGTCCACCTTCACCTTGACCATAGCTTCGGCAAAGATGCCGCGTCCCTGGCGATGCTCCACGTTGACCAAAAAATCGACCAGCTCGAACGGCGGCTTGTAACCGGGTTGCTGGCGCTTGAGCATCATGGCGACCGAGGCTTCGGCGGCCTCGAAAGAAAAACCGCGCGCTTCGAGTTCCTTGACATCGTTGAGCACGCCCACCACATCGGCCACACTGCTGACATCCACGCCGTGCTCCTCGGCCTTGCTGAGGAGATTCGCCCGCCCCGACAGGGCGGAGACGACCACGCGCATCTTGTTGCCGACCTGCTCCGGCGCCACATGCTGGTACGACTGCTCCGAGCGGCGCATGGCCGCCACATGAACGCCGCCTTTGTGGGCAAACGCGCTCTTGCCGACGTAAGGCAGGTGGTCGTTGGGCGTGACGTTAGCGACTTCATCGACGAAATGCGACAGCTCGTACAATTTGCCCAGACCCCCTTCCGGCAGGCACGGGCGACCCATCTTGAGCTCCAGATTCGCCATGACCGAACACAAATTGGCGTTGCCGCAGCGTTCGCCCACGCCGTTGATGGTGCCCTGCACCTGGACCGCGCCTTCGCGCACCGCTAGCAGCGCGTTGATCACGGCGCTCTCGCCGTCGTTGTGGGTGTGGATGCCAAACGGGTGCTGGATGGCTTCCTTGACCTCGCGGATGATTTTTTCCAGCGTCCAAGGCAGGGTGCCGCCGTTGGTGTCGCAGAACACGACCGTCTCGGCCCCGCCGCGAATCGCGGCGTTGAGGGTTTCGATGGCGTAAAGCGGATCGGCTTGGTAGCCGTCGAAAAAATGCTCGGCATCGTAAATGACCCGGCGGCCCTCGGCGCGCAGATAGGCCACCGATTGCTCGATGATGCGCAGATTATCCTCCAGCGTGGTGAGCAGCACATCGGCTACATGCAAGGTCCAGGTTTTACCGAAAATCGTGCAGACCGGCGTTTGCGCCCCGATCAGCGCCTGAATGTTGGCGTCGTCCTCCGGGCCGCCCTTGACCCGGCAGGTCGAACCGAAAGCGGCGATTAGCGCGGTTTTCCACTCCATGTCGCGGGCGCGCTCGAAAAACTCGGCGTCCTTGGGATTGGAGCCGGGCCAGCCGCCTTCGATGAACGCCACGCCCAGATCGTCCAACCGCCGGGCAACGCGGATTTTATCGTGACCCGACAGAGTGAAACCTTCGCTTTGAGTCCCGTCGCGCAGGGTGGTGTCGTAAATTTGAATCGATGGCATAGGATTATCTTCGGGCTTCAAACGCCGCGATCTCTTTCTCGAAGCTCAGGATGTAGCCCAGTTCATCGACCCCGTTGAGCAAACAGGTTTTATTGAACGAGTCAATGGGAAACGTGGCTGAACCGCCGGGGAATGTCAGCGCCTGGGTCGCCAAGTCAATGGACAATTCGACACCGGGATGGTCCTGGACCAGCGCCCACAGTCGCTGGTGGGTAGGCTCATCCACGATAATCGGCAACAGACCGTTTTTCAGCGCATTACTGCGGAAAATGTCGGCGAACGATGTGCTGATTACCGCCCGGAATCCGAACCCGGTCAGCGCCCAGGGCGCATGTTCGCGGGAGGAGCCGCAGCCGAAATTGTCTCCCGCCAGCAGGATTTGGCAACCCGCGGCACCGGGCCGGTTCAGCACGAAGTCGGGCTTGGGCGATCCATCACTGTGATAGCGCCAGTCAGCGAACAGATTATCGCCCATGCCCTTCTTATCGGTCGCTTTCAGAAACCGGGCGGGGATGATCTGATCGGTGTCGATGTCGTTGACCGGCAACGGGACAACGCGGGAGGTGAGGGAGGTAAATTGAGCCATCTTACCGATCTCCTGCCAGAGTACGCGGGTCAGCCACCGCGCCGGCCAACGCGCTGGCGGCGGCAGTTAATGGACTGGCGAGAAAAGTGCGCCCACCCTGACCTTGGCGACCTTCGAAATTGCGATTGCTGGTGCTGACGGCGTACTGGCCGGGCTGGAGCTGATCGCCGTTCATGGCGATGCACATGCTGCAACCGGGTTCGCGCCATTCCGCGCCGGCAGCCTTGAACACTTGATCCAGTCCTTCAGCTTCCGCCTGTTTCTTGATCACCTGTGAGCCGGGGACCACCATGGCGCGCACGCCGGCGGCGACTTTATGGCCTTTGAGCAGCAGGGCTGCTTCCCGCAGGTCGGAGATGCGCGAGTTGGTGCAACTGCCGATAAAAACGACATCGACTTTTTTACCCAACAGCGATTGGCCGGGTTGCAGGCCCATATAGCGCAATGCCTTGTCAAGCGCGGCTTTCTGGTTGGCGTCACTCAGGTTGGCGGGGTCAGGAATGTGTCCAGCAATGCTCATGCCCATCCCGGGATTGGTGCCATAGGTGATCATCGGTTCGAGGGCGGCAGCGTTCAGGGTGATGGTGTGGTCGTAAGTCGCGCCAGCATCGCTGGCGAGCGCTCGCCAGCGAGCCACGGCGTTATCCCATTCCGCATCCTTAGGGGCGTGTTCACGGCCCTTGAGATAGGCGAAAGTGGTGTCGTCAGGCGCAATCAAACCCGCCCGCGCCCCGGCTTCGATGGACATATTGCAGACGGTCATCCGCTGTTCCATCGTCAGTCCGCGAATGGCGGAGCCGGTGTATTCAAAGACATACCCGGTTCCGCCGCCCACGCCGATCTTGGCGATCAGCGCCAGAATAATATCCTTGGCGGTCACGCCCGGCGAGAGCGTCCCATCGATGCGGACTTCACAGGTCTTCGGCCGGGTCTGGAGCAGGCACTGGGTCGCGAGAACATGTTCAACTTCGCTGGTGCCGATGCCGAAGGCCAGCGCGCCAAACGCGCCGTGGGTGGCGGTATGGCTGTCCCCGCAGACAATGGTCATCCCCGGCTGGGTCAGACCCAGTTCCGGGCCGATGACATGTACGATGCCACGATGGGCGCTCGCCATGCCGTACAGGGTAATGCCGAATTCGGCAGCGTTGACTTCCATCTGCCGGATTTGCGCAGCGGCCAGAGGGTCGGCAATCGGCACGTTGAGCGGTGTGGTCGGGATAGAATGGTCCATCGTGGCGACGGTGCGCTCGGGACAACGGATGTGCAAACCTCGCTGGCGCAGACCGGTGAAAGCCTGGGGCGAAGTCACTTCGTGGACGAGATGCAGGTCGATATACAGAATGGCCGGGGAATTAGGTTGTTCGGCAACGACATGCAACTCCCAGATTTTTTCAAAGAGGGTTTTGGGCATGATCAATCAATAACGATGGAGTGAATTTTGATTTCCAACAGGCTGTTGGGGATTTTGACGATGGGCTTCATCATGACAATATTGCGATGATAACGCGAAGGAAGGGCGTAACGAAACGTTTATCGCCACCGAACGGCTGCGCTGAAAGTTCCGTGTCTTGCTTCGGATAGGGTCAGCGACGGCATACCTCCAACTGATTTGCTCCGGCCAGGATACGACATGCCATATGATGCTAAAAAAGATGATTTATCAAAATATTATAAGCCGTTCAGGCATTGTTGGAGGCTTTCGATGCCGGGGTTTGGAACCCGTTCAGCGCACCCATACGCTCTGGATGGGGCAAGCGATCCTCTTTGGAATCCATATTGATTGAGGGGGTAAAACTGATGAGCGATCCTCATCCTACTCAATTGCCGTTGCTTGACGATGAAATTCTGGTTGAATTGCGAGACATTATGGAAGATGAATTCACCAGTCTGGTAACCCATTTTTTGGACGATTTACCCGTGCAAATGGGTCATCTGCGCCGTGCGGTGCTTCTAGGATCTGCTGCTGAAGTCTATCGGATCGCTCACAAACTCACATCGGGTTGCGGCAATCTGGGGGCTATGCGGTTGGCGGAGTGGGTCCGACGGGTGGCGCAGGCCGGTCGCCAGAACACCTTGGACGGCGTTGCGGAAATGTTGGAAGAAATGAGCACTGTCGCTGAGGAAACCATGACGCTGCTGCGGGCGCAACTGAACTGAACACCTCTCTTCATCTCTTTAGTCCAGTGCAAGCAAGAGGCATGTTCGCTATTGGGAGACCGGTGATGTACCTGAATGATCGAGGATGGATGACGCTGGCATGGGTCGCCGTCATGGGCGCTTTGTCAGTGGCGCTGAACGCTGCGTATCAGCAGGGATTGACCCGGACCGTGGTGCTGACCGGGTTGGCGGGAGTTCTGTTCATCGCCGCGTTGATGGCGACGGCTAGGCAGTTCCGTCGGCAACTGGCCTTGCTCGAACAACAGTTGCGGGAGCAAACGACAGCCTTGCGGGAGAGTGAAGAAAAATACCTCAGCATTCAAAATCATATCCAGCATGACAGCATGGATCGTCGGCAGGCGGAACAACGTCTTCAGACGTTTTCGCAAGCCGTCGAGCAAAGTCCGGCGTCGATTGTTATCACCGATCCGAAAGGCCGCATTGAATATGTCAATCGCAAGTTTGAAGCGGTCAGTGGCTACACCCAGGCCGAAGCCTTGGGAGAAAATCCGCGCGTCCTCAAGTCAGGCCATCAACCACCTGAATTATATGAGGAATTATGGAAAACGATCGCTGCCGGCCATGAATGGCACGGTGAGCTGTGCAATCAACGGAAAAACGGTGAAGTCTACTGGGAAAGCGCATCCATTTCGCCCATTCGCGATGAACAGGGACAAACGATTCATTATCTGGCGATCAAGGAAGATATTACCGGTCGCAAGTTAATGGAAGAGGAATTACAGCGGCGCACGGAGGAGGCGCAAGCAGCGAATTTGGCCAAGAGCCAATTCCTGGCCAATATCAATCACGAAGTTCGCACGCCCCTGAATGGGGTTATCGGCATGATTGGCTTGCTGCTGGATACCGGACTGTCGGCAACCCAGCGCCGCTATGCTGAAGTCGCCCGCGCCAGCGGCGAAATCCTGCTGAGCCTGCTAAATAACATTCTGGATTTTTCAAGGATCGAGGCGGATCAACTGGAATTGGCGACGCTGGATTTCGACCTGCGGGTCACTCTGGAGGATATCGCCGAGGCGCTGGCGCCGCGTGCGCATGAAAAGGGCCTCAAATTCACCTGTCAGACCGCTCCTAATATCCATCTTTTTCTACAAGGCGATCCTGGACGGTTGCGCCAGATTCTGGTGGCTCTGGGAGGCAACGCTATCAAATTTACGGAGCAGGGCGAGGTGTTGATCGCGGTCAGCCGAGTGTCGGAAACCGACCGGCAAATCAAGCTCCGCTTTGAGGTGCGCGATACCGGGGTGGGCATTGCCCGGGACAAACTGAACTTGTTGTTCAACCTGTTCCAGCAGGTCGATGGGGCATCCACTCGCCGATTCGGCGGCGTCGGTCTGGGATTAGCGCTGACCAAACGACTGGTTGAGAAAATGGGCGGCGAAATCAGCGTCGCCAGCGTTGAAGGCCAAGGCTCACTTTACTGGTTTACCACGGTTTTCAATAAGCAGTTTCGGCAGGTTGACCATGAGGAACCGTCGGTGATCGATCTGCGCGGCGTTCGAACTTTGATCGTGGACGACAAGACCAGCAACCGCTTGATTTTGACTGAGCAGATGGCGCTTTGGAATCTTCGCTATGAGGAAACCGGGAGCGCCCAGCAAGCGCTGACCCGATTGCGCGAGGCGCACGCCGCCGGTGATCCCTTTCGTCTGCTGATCACCGACATGCAAATGCCTGATATGGATGGCGCCGTCTTGGGAGCGACGATCAAGACCGATCCCGATTTGTACGACACCATTTTGGTGATGCTGACTTCAATTGGCCAGCGCGGCGACGCCAGAAAATTCCAGGATGCCGGGTTTGCGGCGTACCTGACCAAGCCGGTCCGGCCCGATCAACTCTACGCTTGCCTGAAAAAAGTGCTGGATTATGCCAACGCTGAGGGTCAGGCTCAGGCGCCGTTGGTGACCCGTCATACGCTGCGCGAAGCGCTTTACCCTCCGACTTGCGTTTTGGTCGTCGAAGATAACAGCATTAACCAGTTAGTCGTCTTGAAGATGTTGAAAAAACTGGGTTATCTTGCAAACGTTGTCGCCAGCGGGCGGGAAGCGCTCGATGCGCTCAAAACCACCCACTACGATTTAGTGCTGATGGATGTGGAAATGCCGGATATGGATGGGATGGAAACGACTCGGCGGATCCGTTCTGGCCAGGCTGGCGTCGCCGATCCGTGGATTCCGATTATCGCCATGACAGCCCACACCGCGTGCGAAGACCAGGAACGCTGCCTGAACGTGGGAATGAATGATCATGTTAGCAAGCCAGTCAACCTGAAAACCCTTTCACACACGCTCAGCCGATGGCGGTCGCCTGGGCTGAGTGTTGTTGCGTCCATGACCGGTGATCAAACAACGGCGAGTGTGGATGATGAATGGCGGCAAATCCCTGGTTTGGACACGCGCCTGGGGTTGTTGCGGGTGGGCGGCGATCGGCAACTGTACCGGCGATTGTTGGAACAGTTAGTCGAAACTCAATCGGAAACGGCGGCCACCATCCGGCACGCCATGCAGGGGGGCGATCTAATCCTGGCCCGGCGTCTTGCGCATACGGTCAAGGGGGTTGCTGGCAGTGTTGGGGCCAGCGACCTGGAAGCGGCGGCCAAGGCGCTCGAACAGGGGTTGGTTGACGATCAACCGTCGGCGCTCACAGAGCGCCTGGCGAGTTTCGAGCAGTGCTTAACTGATTTAGTTGGGAATTTGCGACATCGGCTTGACCCAAAACCGGAGCCAGTCCCAGTCCCAGACTTATTGCCCGTGGTTGCCGGGTCGCCAGCAGCGGCGCCGACCCCGGATGCATTGCTGGCCGCTCTGGACCGATTAACCCCGCATCTGAAAACCCGCAAACCGAAGCAGTGCGCTGCGGCTTTGCAAGGCATCGAGTCGCTGTCCTGGCCGACGCATCTTCAAAAGGAGTTGCAACAGTTGGCCAGACTGGTGCGTAAATACCAATTTCTTGAATCTTTGAATCGACTGGAATCCCTGCGGCGGAATCTTCAGTCCGCTGGGGACAGCGGGTAGTTAGCCATGAACGATCTGTCCCAAAACGCCATTCTCATTGTTGACGACGCCGAAGCCAATATCGATATTTTGGTGGCAACTCTGGCGGACCTCACTGACGACATTTCAGTGGCTATGGACGGGCCATCGGCGCTGGAGGCGGTTCAGGAGTTTCCACCGGACCTGATTTTGCTGGATATCATGATGCCGGGCATGGATGGTTACGAGGTCTGCCGCCGACTCAAAGCGGACCCGGCCTTGCGGGAAATTCCCGTGATCTTCATCACCGCTATGAGTGAACTCGAAAACAAAACCCGGGGCTTTGAACTCGGGGCGATGGATTACATCACCAAGCCCTTTGAAGCGCTTGAAGTCAAGGCGCGCGTCAGGACTCATCTTGCTCTGCAAAACGCCCGACGGGCGCTGGCCCGGCAGAACGAAACGCTAGAGATCAAGGTCAGGGAGCGGACCCGGGAGCTGGCGTTGACCCAGGAAGCGACCATTGAGTGCATGGCTGCTTTGGCGGAGCATCGCGATCCGGAAACCGGTGGCCACATTCAACGCACTAAGAGCTATGTGCAAGCCTTGGCTATGCATCTGCAAGATCATCCCAAATTTAAGGATGCGCTGACTCCCACGATCATCGAATCACTGTACCTGTCAGCTCCGTTGCACGATATCGGCAAGGTCGGGGTGCCCGACCATATCCTGCTCAAGCCGGGCAAATTGACGGATGAAGAATTTGAGGAAATGAAAAAACACACCACCCATGGTTATAACTCGCTGAAGATAGCCGCTGACAAGCTGGGCGAGCGTTCCTTTCTGCGAATCGCCATGGAAATCGCGCTGACCCATCAGGAAAAATGGGATGGCTCCGGTTATCCCCAAGGACTCAAAGGTGACGCCATTCCGCTATCTGGACGCCTGATGGCGCTGGCCGATGTGTATGACGCGCTCATCAGCAAACGGGTTTATAAACAACCTTTGCTACACCAGCGGGCGGTCGACATTATTCGTCAGGGTAAAGGGATACACTTTGATCCGGATTTAGTCGACGCATTTCTGAACATTCAGGAGGAGTTTCGCCAGATCGCGCTGCGGTTTGCTGACTTCGATGAAGAAAGAACCGCTCTGTCCGAGCCTTATCACGGGAGTTCTATCATGCTCCCCGAATTTCGGACAGGTAAATAACTGCATTGTAGTATGCAATTTAAAGACAGGACTTTCGCTTTCCGTCATTCCCGCGTAGGCGGGAATCCAGTAACCCACTGAAAAAACTGGATACCCGCATTCGCGGGTATGACGAATTTAAGGGTTTGGCGAAAGTCCTGAAAGATAATGTCGCTATAGACAGGTTGCATTTTAAGATAATGATTTTAAATGAAGTATGAGTTTAACTTGCAAGTGCGGTGTTAGCGTCTACTCTTTAAAATTAGCTGAAAGTATCAACTGAACGGTAACTGAGGAGTATATCTAAATGACTAATGTAAATGAAAATTTTAGGCGTTTAGTGCATGCTCTTATCCTGTTTTTGGGGGTGTGCCTCACATTATTAAATTTTCCCATACAGGCGCAGACCCAGGCGCTGTTGGAATCCCCCTCCGCCAACGCTTTTGTGCGCAGTGGGGTTGGGCTGATCCGGGGTTGGGCGTGCGAAGCAACGCGCATTGAGATCAGCATCAACGGCGGGCCACGCTTGCCGGCGGGCTACGGCACATTGCGCACGGACACGGCAAGCGTATGTGGTGACAGTCACAACGGTTTTGGGCTGACCTATAACTGGAACAGCATCGGGGATGGCGTCCATCGCATACAGGCGTTCATGGACGGCGTAGAGTTTGCCAACGTCAGCTTTACAGTCACTACCCTGGGCCAGGATTTTATCACTGGACTGGTCAAGAGCTACCTCGTGCCCAACTTCCCTATCGCGGGTCAGTTCACCCCCGTGCGTTGGTCCGAACCCCATCAGAATTTTGTGATTGCACAATCGATGACCGTGCCGACGCCCCCGAATCCACTCCCGCCCGCACCGCGCGCCTACCTGGAATCACCCAACCAGGGGTCTTTTGAAAGCGGCGTGGGCTTGATCCGGGGCTGGGTCTGCGAAGCAACACGGGTCGAGATCAGTATCAATAGCGGCCCCCGACTGTCCACGGCCTATGGCACCCCACGCAGCGACACGGAAGGGGTGTGCGGCGACCATAACAACGGCTTCGGCCTCACCGTCAATTGGGGTAGCCTCGGCGATGGTGTTCATCATGTGCAAGCCTTTGCTGATGGGGTTGAATTCGCCCGCGTTAACTTTGCGGTGACTACCCTGGGTGTGGATTTTTTAACCGGCCTCGACCGGAAGGTCTTTGCGCTGGGTGATTTTCCTAATATCGGTGGGACCACTACCCTGCGCTGGTCAGAATCAGATCAAAATTTCACCTTGGCCCAGACCACGGCAACTCCACCGAAGCTGGCGGTTGTTTCAGTGATTACTGATCTGCGCAACGCCTTTACTGTGGCGGGGGCGGGTACCGATTCCACGGACGCTACCGGAGTCCGGGCTGACAAAAATGCGCAGGGCCAACCCACCCAACTCCAAGGCGTCGCCTGGACTGATGCCCAGACTGAACAAGCAGCGGATATCCAACTGACTGCAAACGGCTTGCCGGCGACTTATACCGACTCGGCAGGCGTTGAAGCACGGTTCAACGCTTTCACCGAGACCACAGCCACAGTGAGCTTTCATGGCCCGTCCGGCAATGTCCAGGCCGGGCCGGTGACGGTGCCTATCGATAGCAGCCCGATTCTGGCGCTGCAAGAAATGGCTCGCCGCGTGTTCAATGCAGCGCAAAGCCCCGCAACGCCCGTCGGCGGACAGCAACTCGCCGATTCCGCACCCATCGCTTCCGACCTGGTGCGTTCCACTACGGCTACGGCGGAGCAAGTATTTACGTTGAGTCAGTTATTGGTCAATGTGTATTGGTACGGGAGTCAGGCGACTGGCGAATTGATTTGCGCTGTAGAGCGGGCGGGCGTAGCAGCCGGAGTCAGTGGTAGCCCCGTTGCCTCAACGGCTTGTCAATCACCGCTTATTGCAGCCCTACGGTCGCGTTTTAGCGCCCGCCAGGGGCAATTGGCTATACCGGATATCGGCATCGACCCGATTGTGCAACAGTCTTTGCGATTCGATGACGATGTGGTGGAGGCGCCTTGCGATCCGGCGACCGATAGCGCGGCCTGCTTGATTGCGCCGACGGTGCAATTACAGGAACGTCAACAAGAAGTGCCCACACCGTTGCCGCCAGAACCCGAAGAACCGGTACTGATGATCGTCACCGCCACCGCCGGTCCGGGCGGAACGATTACCCCGACCACGCAGACTGTTAACGTCGGCGCCACCGCCCGCTTTACCGTGGCGCCCAACAGTGGCTACCAAATTGCTTCGGTCACGGGGTGCGGCGGCAATCTGAGCGGTGTGACTTATACGACCGGACCGATCACCGCCGCATGTACCGTCAGCGCCAGTTTCACCACTGAGCAGACCTACGTCCTGACGCTGAATACCGCAGGAACCGGAACAGGTACGGTGAGCGGGGCGGGCAGCTACACGAGCGGGGCTGCGGTCGCGCTGACTGCGATCCCCAATGCCGACAGTACGTTGGTGGGCTGGAGTCCGGCGCCGTGCGCGGCCAGTTTCACCATGCCGGCCCAAGACTTGACATGTACGGCGACCTTCAGCCGGAACGCCTATGTCGTTACCGCTACGGCGGGTCCGGGAGGGGCGATAACCCCAGCTACGCAAACCGTTGACGCCGGTACGACCGCTCGCCTGACCGTCACGCCGAACAGTGGCTATGCCATTGCGGCCGTCACCGGCTGCAACGGCAGTTTGAGCGGCGCAATCTACACCACCGCGCCAATTACCGCCGCTTGCACGGTCAGCGCTCGTTTCGACGCAATCACGGTAATTGTGACTTTGGATGGATCGCTCACTGCACAGGTGGGAATGCCGTATCGGGGATTGCTCCAGGCGACCGGGGGGACATCGCCCTATGGATGGGCGGTGTTGTCAGGGTCGCTGCCGCCCGGCATGGCGTTGACGACTGAGGGAACCCTCAGTGGAACGCCAACAACGGCGGGTTCCTATAGTTTCTCGGTGCAGGCAACAGACCGCAATGGCGCAACTGGAACGGGTGTTTTCACCATCACGGTAGCGCGTGCCGCTGTCCCCAATCCGCCTGCTGGAGTCAGCGCCAGTGACGGCGCTTACACCGACCGGGTCCAGGTGACCTGGAACGCAGTCACAGGGGCGACGTATTACGAGGCATACACGTTTAACGATGGCCCCGCCTACCTTCTGGGACAATCCGCCAGTGCCAACTTCAACGATACGAGCGCCACGCCGGGCAGTCCAAGACTCTATTTGGTGAAAGCATGCAACGAGGCTGGCTGTAGCGCATTCAGCGACTCTGACAGCGGATATGTACGCTTGTCAGCGCCCAACGCGACCGTCCAATGCACCGTGCGCGATGTCGTATGCGTAGTGGCTCCCTGCCCCGCATTGTTCTCTACGGATGTTTCATGGAATTCTGTGCCTGGGCAGGTAGCTGAATATCAGATATACCAGAACGGTTCATTGCGCAACACTACGTCAGGAACATCCTTTAGCCTGCTTGGACAGATCTCGGGCGTCCAGGTCAAGGCATGCAACAGCGACACCGGATGCAGCGATTACAGTAACGTGGTGGGCTGCCCATAATTGACTCTGGCGCTATTACAGCCCAAGCCGATTAGTGATCGCCTGAGTTTCAAACGAGCTTGATCGCGAGGTTTCCATCGCGTTTAAGCTCGTTTTTGTTATTCTCAATAACAATCAAAACCATTTACTCATTCACTTCGAGAATGGCATGACTGGCGGCGAATCATGATGGCAAGCATTCCGCCCGCCGACCGCGCGACTTTTCGCTGCGAGAACGGCGCGTGCTGGTGCGAAGGCGATTGGACCCTGGACGGCATCGAAAACTTCAATGCCCGGCGGCTATCCAGCCGACCGCCGTCTGGCGAGCTGACTCTGGACGGTTCCGGTATCCAGGCCATTGATACGACTGGCGTGTTGCAACTGTTAAGCGTTATCGCTGACCTGGAGCGGATTGGCTGTACGGTTCAACTGGTTAATCTGCGCGACGAGCATCAGGCGCTGCTGGATTTGGTGCGGGAACGGCTCGCTACTGCGGGAGCGGCGATCATTTCCCAACCGCCGAATCGTCTGGAACAACTGGGCCGGCGGGTCGAATTTCACGCCCGTCGCGCTTTTGAATTCCTGGCTTTTATCGGCGAAGCGGCATCCTCTCTCGCCCGGCTTCTGTTGCGCCCCCACCACTTCCGCTGGCGAGCGTTGTTGAGCGATATTGAAACCGCCGGCGTCAATGCGTTACCCATCATCGCCCTGCTGTCATTTATGATGGGCGTCGTCATTGCCTATCAGGGTGGCCAGCAGCTCAAAGCCTATGGCGCCAATATCTTCATTGTTGAACTGGTGGCGTTGACCATGCTGCGCGAGTTGGCGCCGCTGATTACCGCCATCATCGTCGCCGGGCGCACTGGATCAGCCTATACCGCCCAGATCGGCGCCATGCAGATTACGGAAGAGGTAGACGCCCTGCGCACTATCGGCATCCGGCCCATGGATTTACTGGTGCTGCCCAAACTGCTGGCGCTGATCATTGCCTTGCCGCTACTGACCGTGTTCGCCGACGCCCTGAGCGTGTTCGGCGGGATGGTTATGGCGCAGGCGCTGCTGGAGGTGAGCTTCAGCGATTTCCTCGATCGTCTCCCGCAGGTCGTGACCCCAACCTCATTCCTGCTCGGGATCGGCAAGTCCCCGGTGTTCGCCGCGATCATTGCCTTGGTTGGCTGTTATCAGGGCTTTCAGGTACGCGGCGGCGCAGACAGCGTGGGCCGGCAAACCACGGTCAGCGTGGTGCAGTCCATTTTTCTGGTGATCGCCGCTGACGCCCTGTTCTCGGTCGTGTTAGGCGGGGTGGGGCTGTGGCGCTGATTTCGGCTTCAGCAGACACCGTGATCGTGGTGCGTGGCTTGCGGACCCGGTTTGGCGAGACGATTATTCACGAAAATCTGGATTTTACCGTTCAACGCGGCGAGATCGTCGCCTTGGTCGGCGGCAGCGGTTCGGGTAAAACCACCTTGTTACGAGCCATTATTTTATTGTTGAAACCCACCGCCGGTTCCATTCATCTGTTTGGCCAGGAAATCATCGGCATCAGCGAAAGCGCGGCATTCCGGTTGCGTCGGCGCTTCGGTATGCTGTTCCAGCAGGGGGCGCTGTTCAGTTCGCTGACAGTGCGGGAAAATGTAGCAATTCCCTTGCGCGAACATACCCGGTTGCCGGCCCGGCAGATTGTGGAAATTGCCGATCTCAAGATTGCCCTGGCGGGGTTGCCCGCCGACGCCGGGAATAAATTGCCGCGTGAGTTGAGCGGTGGAATGCTGAAGCGGGCTGCGCTGGCCCGGGCTTTGGCGCTGGACCCGGCGCTGCTGTTTCTGGATGAACCGACCGCAGGTCTTGATCCGGTAAGCGCCGGGGCATTCGATGAGTTGGTGGTGCAACTTAAAGAATCACTAGGGCTGACGGTGGTAATGGTGACTCATGACCTCGACACTCTATGGCAGGCAACCGACCGGGTCGCCTTTTTGGGCGAGCGGCGAGTGATCGGCTATGCGCCGATGAACGAACTCGTCCGTGCTGAGCATCCGCTGATTCAGACGTACTTTGCGGGGCCGCGTGGTCGTGCGGCGCAGGAGCAGGCGTGCAAAGCAAGGTAAATTACGCTTTGGTTGGGCTGTTCGTGATCGCGCTCGGCGCAGCGTTGTTAAGCGTGGTGTTCTGGCTGACCCTGGGTGGTGAGAATAAAGCCTATGACCGCTATCGGGTTTATTTCCAGGAGTCGGTCGCGGGTCTGAACCTCAAAGCCACCGTGCGCTATCGTGGCGTTCAGGTCGGGCAAGTGGTGTCCATCCGACTGGACCCCAACAATCCGGACCAGGTTGATGTGGTGTTGGACATTGAGCGCGGCACCCCGATCCGTCGCGATACAATCGCCACCCTGTCGACCCGGGGTTTAACCGGCGTGGCCTCGGTGGAACTGAGCGGCGGCGGTCAAGCCTCGCCGCTGGAGAGGGAACCCGGCCAGGATCTGCCGGTGATTCAGGCCGGGCCGTCACTGGTGGCGCGACTGGACGATGCTTTCAATAACATCTTGGCTAATATCAACAGTCTGTCGAACCGGTTGGCGCAGTTGCTGGGTAATGACAATCAGGCCGCCTTGACCGAGACGCTGCAGCATCTGAGCATCATTACCGGGGCGGTGGCGGACCGTGCGGACAGTATCCGCCAAACGCTGACGCATGTGGAAACCTTCACCGGGACGCTGGCCGGGCGGGCCGAACGCCTGGGCAAGGCATTGGATAAACTGGCTGGGGAACTGGAGAAAACCGGGGGCTTGAGCACCCAGGTTCAAGTCACTTTAAGCGATGTCCGGGTGGGCGCCCAGGCGGTGCGTAATGCGGCGGATCGCTTTAGCGAGACGAGTGTGGCCTTTACCGGATTGGCCGGGAACAGCCAGCGCGAGTTGCAGCGGCTCAGTCAAAACACCGTACCCGAGCTGAGCGCCTTGCTGGTGCAGGCCAATGAGCTGATGGCGATCCTGCAACGGCTGGCCGGGCTGCTGGAACAAAATCCCCGAGCATTGTTAATTGGCAAACCGCAGGGTCGGCCTGGGCCGGGGGAAGAATGAGCAAACGTCGGGTTTGAACCCTTGATTTGAGGAGGAGTAGACGTGAACGGGAGTATTGCAAGCAAATTCAGTGGCCTGCTGTGGGTTCTGGGGATACTGCTGGTTTTGACTGGCTGCACCCTGCCGCAGGACAGTTCACCCCCGCAACAGGCTTATTTGCTGGAGGTGAGCGCTTTCACGCCGCCGCCAGCGCGACGATCCAGCCATAAAATCCTGTTGGTCACGGTCTCCAAAGAGGCGGCGGGTTTCGATTCCAACCGGATCGCCTATACCCGCGAACCGCCTAAACTGGACTATTACAAGGACAGCGTGTGGAGCGATACGCCAGCCAAAATGTTGCTGCCGATTCTGGTCCGGGCTTTCGAGGGCAGCAGCGCATTCAAGGCAGTGGTGTCGCCGCCATCACCAGTGCTCGCCAACCTACGGGTGGATGTAGACGTGATTCGCCTACAACAGGAATTCATGACCGCGCCCAGTCGGGTGCGGCTGACCATTCGGACCAAGGTGGTGGAAATGAAGAGTGGGCATGTGTTAGAAACGCGACTGTTTGAAGCGGTGGAGCCGGCGCCTAGTGAAAATGCGGCGGGCGCCGCACGGGCGGCCAATGCCGCCGTGCAAAAGATCTTGAGCGAGGTTGTGCCGTTCGCATTGCGTGCGCTTTGATGGATTGACGAACAGCGCATTTGATTTGGTCAAATTATAGAAGCGATCACACGATGAAAATTACGATATTCGGTTCCGGTTATGTCGGGCTAGTGACGGGCGCCTGTTTCGCTGAAGTAGGCAATCATGTGCTGTGCGTGGATGTAGACCCCGACAAAATAGCGATGCTGCAGCAGGGCGAAATCCCGATTCATGAGCCCGGTCTCGATGAAGTGGTTCGGCGCAACAGCGCCAGTGGACGACTGAGCTTCACGACCGACATTGCAGAAGGCGTCGTGCATGGTCAGTTCCAGTTTATCGCCGTGGGTACCCCACCTGACGAGGATGGCTCCGCCGATTTACAGCATGTGCGCACCGTAGCCCGCTCCATCGGCCAGCATCTGGACGATTATCGGGTGATCGTCAATAAATCCACCGTGCCTGTCGGTACAGCGGATGTGGTGCGCGAGACGATCGCTGGGGTGCTTGCCGAGCGTGGTGAAAGTATCCCGTTCTCGGTAGTCTCCAACCCGGAATTCCTCAAAGAAGGCGCGGCAGTCCAGGATTTCATGCGCCCTGATCGCATCGTCATCGGTTGCGATGACCATCGGGCGACGGTGCTGCTGCGAAATCTCTATGCGCCGTTCAATCGCAACCGCGACCGGTTGATCGAAATGGATGTGCGTTCGGCGGAACTGACTAAATACGCCGCTAACGCGATGCTGGCGACCAAGATTAGCTTCATGAACGAAATGGCTAACCTGGCCGAACGGTTGGGCGCGGATGTCGAGAAAGTGCGGGTGGGCATCGGGGCAGACCCCCGCATCGGTTATCACTTTATCTATCCGGGCGCTGGCTACGGGGGAAGCTGTTTCCCTAAAGATGTTAAAGCGCTGGAATACACCGCCCGATCAGTCCACTATCCTGCGGTGCTGCTGCAAGCGGTGGAGGCGGTCAACGAGCAGCAAAAGACCGTGCTGTTCACCAAAATTCAGCGCCATTTTAAAAACAACCTGCACGGACGAACCTTTGCCCTGTGGGGACTGGCGTTCAAACCCGGCACTGATGATATGCGCGAAGCGCCCAGTCGGGTTTTGCTGGAAGCGTTGTGGCGTGAAGGTTGTACAGTGCGGGCTTATGATCCGGCGGCGATGAACGAGGCGCGGCGTCTTTATGGCGAGCGGCCTGATCTGCATTTTTGCGACCGTCCGATGGACACGCTGGATGATGCCGATGCGCTGATTATCGTGACCGAATGGAGCTTGTTCCGCAGCCCCGATTTCGATGCCATCCGCCAGGCGCTCAAGCAGCCGGTCCTCTTTGATGGCCGCAACCTCTACGATCCGGAATACCTGCGTGAGCAAGGTTTCATCTACTACGCCATTGGTCGAGGCGAAATGATCCTGTAAATTTTCCTGTGATGGCGAGGGCTTGCAGCGCGGGGCTAGGGCGTCATTCGCATCTAACTAATTTATTTTTATAAGATATTTTCCCTTCGCCTGCCCGCCCCATCGTTCGGATCGCAGGAAAAGTTACAGGAGGCTTTTTAGTCGCTCTTCCAACGTCACTTGGTCAAAACGGCGCGGGTCTCGCGCTTTCTTTTGGGGATGGTCTGCTGGCGCCGAATGCTTCATCCCACTCAAACCCATTTTCATAGACATCTGCGTAGTGAGTTGTTAAACAGAAGGCATCTTTGTACTCAATTCCAAGTTCAGTTGCAGCAGATGCCAAGTCTTCGCTCGTCCACGCCAACCACGCATTCGGAACTGCTGGCATACGCTTTACGAGATCGTCGCGTTCAATCCATTCATTAGCCGTTTTTCCTCTGACCAATATCTCAAACTTATTGACAGCGAGACGCCAAGTCTGCTGTGCATCCTCCTTATCCCTGAGTGGGTAGTTCGCATAGGTCGCTTCAACCATCCAGTTTCGCGGCTTTACCTCCATGCATAAGATTTTTAGCGGATTCTCGATCATCCTGGTCAGATTTTCATCATCCAGTTGGGCAAAAGGATGATTGCGGAAGCGCAGTCCGGCATCGAGAACCGGCAACTGGTTCCAGTCAATCAGATGTTGCAGATCGTGATTGTGGTTGCGAGGACCGCGTCCTTTGGCATAGGGCAAATCGCAGGTTTCGAGGCCGGGCCGTGTGAATACAATTGCATCAGAGTCCCTTTTTTGAAGATTCCTAACTTTCCGAAAGTTGTATTGCAGAATGGCGACATTGGGCGCGATGCGCTTGAGTCGCCGATGACGATTTACCCGTCCAGCCGTTTGCACGATGGACTGGGTACTGGACGGTTCGATTACCGCCCAATCAAAATCATGATCGCGGCCAATTTCCTCCACCGGCGTAGCCACGACAATGAATTTCACATCGGGGGAATCGGTGCGGGAAACCCGTTCGCGAATGTCAGGATCGAGTTCAATATGACGATTGCCATCGCCGTTTTTCCGCGTCAGTAATTGGTCCAGCCTTCTTTCCTTCAAAAACCGCTGAATCGTAAAGTCTTGCGCGTGATAGCAAGCTACATGGGCATTCGGGAAGCGGTCAGCAAGAAACCGGGCGGTTTCGATCGCAGGCCAGATATTGGCGATTCGCACCAGTCCAAAAGAGACTCGTTTTCCTGTCTCGGCAAATGGCCAAGCGTTATCTTGATGAAGTTGCAAAACGCCTTGGGCAATCGCTTCTTGCCAGGCGTTCTGGTTAGGCGCAGCAACTTTGAGCAGTTTCGGTATTCGGAGAGGCTGGCCGTGCAACGCAGCGAGCAAACGCACGATCCGCGAGTCGTAGCGTGATTCAAATTCACTCGACTCCTTGCAAACGAACACTTCGGGGTCAAGATGATCATCAATCAATGCACACAAAAAATCCCCTTCAGCGCGACCATCCAGCGCCGCCCGCATGGCGATCCCATTGCGATAAATCCGGCATAGCGCGGTCGCGACGGGCCGGGCCAGTGTGGCGGATGATGAGATCACATTGCGCCCGAACAACCCAGCCATTTGCACCAATCGCAATACCGCCACCATCGCCTTGGGATCGTAACTGTCGATTTCATCCAGAATCAGGTCACTGTCCACCAGCCGCAACAGCGCCAAGGTGTGATTGCCCTGCCGATGCGGTTCACCAGCGGCGATCAGAAAATCAACGGTTGAAGCCAGCACCGGCGCACCGATGACTGGGCGCATGAGCGGTTTTTCCCTGATGAACGGTTCTACCCAAGCAGGTACGAAGAATTCTTCTCCAATGGATTCAAACTTAACGTCAACAGGATTTTCGTCTTCGTCTGCGAATGCAGTAGCGTCCTGCTGCTTGGCGTTTTCATGCAACTGGATCGCGATCCGGTCGCCGATGATGCAGGCCAGTTCGTCCGGGCCAATGCCTAACTGTTCCCGATAGGCATCTCCGGTTTGCAGCGTGAGGGTGCGCAGGTTGAGAGCAGTGGCAAAGCGGACCCGATGATCCTGAGCCAATGCACAAGCGCTTTTGGCGTTCATTCGAGTCTTACCCGCGCCAGTTCCGGCCAGATTGAGAACCAGCGCCGGTCGGTCGGTGGTTCGTCGTGCATTTTCAAGCGCAGTAGTGGCGTGGTTCTGCCATGCGAATAAAGGGTTTTCCGTGCGTTCCATAATGCGCTCGACGGCTTCCTCGGATAGGCCTGGCAGTCGCAGCGTCGCCAGGCGATAGGTCATTTGCCCGGCCATACCGGATACATCGGATAAATGCTGGTCGAGTGGTTGATCCAGTTTGCGCGTGGCTTTATCCAGTTTCGTGTTGGCGTAAAGCACTGCGTCTTTGTGTTTGGGAAGGCTGGAAATGTAGTGATCGGCAAAAATCAAACCGGCGCGAGCGATGAGCGCCAGCGCCCGCCAGTACAATGGAGCGTCCACGCCTTCCGGGAGGACTATTTTTTCGAGCCGCTGTAATTTCTTATGCAGAAACGCCAAGGTGGAGTTGGGCAATGGAGCCTGTGGCTGGTATTGCGCAGGATCGAAGGGCGGTTCTTGTCGGACGTGATTGGAGGAACTGATCGCCTCCTTTCCTTTTCGTGGGCCAAACAAGCCGTGATGGCTCACCACAAGAAAATCAAACACATCCAAGGCGCTGTTGAGTCCGCACTCACCGAACGGAATGCTTTCCCGATCCCGTTTCACTTCCAAGCAACGCCAGGCCGTAGGCCAATCAGCGCCCGCCCGTAACGCTTGAATCACTTTCAACGACACCCATTCATGGCGGATGCTGTCTTTTTGCGGCGCCGATGAATCCCGCAGCTTCCGCTGAAAGGCAATCGTGGCCTTGCCCACATCGTGACCTTGTCCGGCGGCATCCGCCAACAATGCGGCCTGGCGCACCCAGGCGGGTACGGCTGCCCGCTCCTTTCGCCGCGTAGTTCCCGCTGGAAAATGACCGTGGGGACCAAAGTGGCGGGCGCCGCCAACGATCCACAACAGTTTCATCCGGCGCATTCCTTCATTGCGATAGCAGGCGACCGCCGTGTGCCGGGATGCAACACGCTTGAGAGCGGCGCGCAACTCGTGCAAGCCTTCAACGGTCATCGCACTGGCCCATGTTCGATCCCCAGCGCGCAGTGCGTAGCTATCGAGGATAGCTCGCGTGCGTTTGAGGGCGCGTTTTTCACAGGCGGAAATCAGCACGACGTGCATCGTTCAAGGTTCCTCTACATAAATCAGCGGCCAAACAGCATTTGCCCGTGGAGGAATATCGGAAAATCGCCGCAATAATTCAAATTGCGAGCGTAGGGCAATGCTGATTTGCTGATCCTGCACCATGAGTTCATGGCAAATAGCCGCTTGCTGATCCGGGGTTAGATCAGGATGTAGCCGAACCGGGATGCGCACTCGTTGATCGTTGTCACCCTGGCGAATAATGTTTGGGGGCAACCTGCAATCCGCCAGGCGCGCATCAAGAATGCGCGACAATACGAACACTTTGACCGGATAGGCCGCTGCTGAATCGTCCCAATCCTGGGCGATTAGCCGCCATTGATCGCCCATTTTTTCCAGCGTCAGGGGGGCGACTCGTCGCCAGTGCGCCTGTTCATTGCGGCGCAGCCCGACATACAGCAATTCAATCGGCTGCTCATGAATCAGGCTGGAGACGATCACGGAAAACGCGCCGGGTTGTCGAGGCAAGGAGCGGGTCCATTTCACCACCAGCACGTTTAGTTCATCCGGCACACGCAGGCCGATTTGGCGAAATTCGGTTTGGCCGTAGTCCAACGCCTTCATCAAATCTTCTTCGGATGCCTTCGCTGGAATTTTTGGGTTTGGACGCGGGACGATCTCGTGGCTGCGCCGTTCCAGCGTTTCAGGCCAGCGGCCAGCGGCTTCTGACATCAAGGCGCTGGCTTTGGTCTCGCCAAAGTCACCGTCGAAAGCTTCGATGAGGTCACGACGAAACACCTTTCCGAAGCGCACCGCCCGCTTTAATACAAATAACATGCCTTCCTGATCGCGAATTTTGCCCATAGCATGTTCGGAATATGAATGTTGTCTTGGAACAATCTGAAGAATTTCTCGTGTAGGATACACAGCAGGTAAAGCGAAAGGAACAAGCAATGGCGAAAAGCAACCCTAAAAAAGAATGGCAGGATTTTCCCCTTGAACTGTACCAGCAGGAAGCCGCCAAGCTGGTGCATTTCTCCGGTAAGACCATCAACTCCAATGTACCCGCTTGTGGAGTACGCCTTGGGCCGGAAAGCCCGCTTGATTTGCCGTTAGTCGGGGTCAGGACGTTGCTGGCCGATGGGGTGATTGTACCGCTGGATTACACTCAGAATGCAGGTAAGACCGCCACTGTCGTCAAGCAGATGCGTTTGGCGGAAAGCGGCCAAGCGCCGGAAACCGTAGCCGTTGAGCATATACAAGCGATTCGTCGCGCTTCAACAGAAGCAACGATATCCGCCTATGAAGAAGGCGCTGATTGGGTGTCACCACGCTTGCGGCAGCTTCTGTTGCCCAAAGGACCGGGCGAATATGTCGCTGTGACGCCGTTGGGTTCGAGCGGATTGAGCGCGTTGCTTAACCAAAAGCTGGCGGGGCAACCCGAGTTCGGGAAGCGGTTCAGCCGTACTTGGCTCGGTATTGGCGGAAGTAATCCGCAGAACGTGGGTGCGCTCGTGCGGGAAATGCGGAATCCGCTGTTGTTCAGAGCGCCTCTGGACAATCCGCAAGCACGGCGGGTGCTTTCGATTCATTTCAAAGGGACTTCCTTGGGGCTATCGCGCCGGGCGCTGGACGCCTATCGCCAGTGGTGCGAGCCGTTGCTGCAAAAAAACAACGAAATTATGCCGTCTACGATGGACATCCGGCAGCGGGAAGCCCAGTTGATAGGCGATATCGCTCGCGTCATCAAGCAACGCGGTCAACAGGCGCGGGAATTGTTGGAGACGCATCGTCATCTGCTGCCAACTCCAGACGCGGATTCGCTGTTATCGCCAGAGTTCAAAGATGACGTAGTGCGTGGCCTGATCGAACCTGATGCACGGGATGCCGGTTGGAGTTATCGCTGCGGGCAACGGCTCGCGCGCGCCATTGAGGTCGAGCTGCGAACGAAATGGAATCGGTCGCTGGCGGGTCCGGCGGTCGAGCAGATCGCCCGCTGGATCGAGGATGCGATCCGATGACCGCTACCTTTCTCCTAATTCCGCGCCTCCGCGTTCAAGGCGCAAACGCGCAAGCGACCTGGTGGTTGATGAATCCCACGCCGGTTATGGCCTGCACGATGTTCGGCCATGCGCTGGGCCGACATTTGAATCAATCGGCTATCGGCGTGGCGATTCTTCATCACACGGCGCAACTGCACGGCGAGCAATTTGGCTACTTCCAGCCTGAACAGCGCCGGGGCGCCGTGTTTATTGATGAGGGTGATTATTCATCGAAGAACAAACATGCGTTGTCATTGCAACCCACCGCCAGCTTTTCCGGTGAGTTCTCACTGATTGTCCAGTTTGATGAATACGCTGAAATCAGCATGCAGCAGGTGGAAACCTTTCTGATGCGGGCGCGATTGGCTGGGGGCCAGATTTTGGAACACGGCAAGCCCAACATCTTTATCTCGGAAAGTGAGCTGCGCCAGCAAGTCCGTTCGGGATTCTGGCTGATTGACCGCCGTGATTTGATGCAGAAAGCCGATGGCGAGGATTGGCTGGATGTTTTGCTGCGCGTCACCGCCAAACGCGACTGGCGCAAGCCCAGCGATTCGTTGCCTGCCGCCGATTCTTCCAATGGCGAAGATGATACCGAAGACGACGATACCGCTGACTGCGACGACGACCCTTGGCAATTCCAGAAGACGCTTACCCCATTGCCGTCCAGTTGGATTGCGCCCACCACCTTGGGTTATGCCCTGTTGACTGCTGCGGTTCCTCGCGCCGGCGCTCGTGAAGGCTATCCACATGCTTTCGCCGAGCCGCTGGTTGGACCCGTTCAATATGTCTCCCCCCGAGATTATGGCGACCGCCCGTTACCGATTTGGCGACACGGTTGGCCACGTGACGATGTGTTTTTGCTTTCTCAACCCGATTTGGAGATTTAAGACGATGGCGACGGCAACGGTTCCGGTTCTCAAAAAACTTCCCGGCGTACTGGCTTTTCAACGCGGATTAGTGATTGCGGATGCTGAATTATTCAACGAAATTGACGGCGAATATGAAAGCCATCCGGTGTATGTAGTGCGGCATGGCATTCGCGGCACGCAGAACGTGAATAAGGAAGGGTCGGAAGATACGGCCACATCCGGCGATACCAAGCAACGCTCGGTTTCCAATGTGCAGCAAACCGATTCAGCCAAGCTGGATAGTCGAATGGAAGCGATGATTGCGCGTTTCTCACTGCGCTTTCTGGATTTGGAGGGGGCGCTGTTCGCCTGTGCGCCGGGCAAGAGCGATGGCAAGAAGGACTCTCAGAAAAGTCTCGATGATGAAGTGATTCTCTTGCGCGATAGCCTGAGTCAGTTCATTCAGAGGACCAAGCAATCGGCTGGATTGGATGAGGTCGCTTGCCGAATCGCCCGGAATATCGCCAATGCGCGTTGGTTATGGCGCAATCGAGTGATCGCCAGCGCCATTACGGTCACGGTGAGCGCTGCATCAGGAGCCATTGCGTCTTTTGAGGCGTTGCAAATTCCGCTGAATCAATTTGGCGATTACTCTGAGGCTGAAAAAGCGGTCGCTCGCATCATTGCGGATGGCTTGCGGGGCAAGGAGAGCGCCGCGTTGACCGTAGTCGCCCGCGTGGAGTTTGGGGTTCGGGGCGCTATCGAAGTATTTCCTTCGCAAAACTATATTGAAGACAAACCTAAAGGATTTGCTCGCTCGCTATACCGGCTTGGTCAGCCGGAGAAAGCCAGGCCGGAAGAGGGTCCGCGCATTATGGGATGGGCGGCGATTCGCGATCAGAAAATCTCCAATGCACTGCGAACGATTGATACCTGGTATCCGGGTTTTGCCGAACACGGTCGGCCGATTCCGGTTGAACCGAATGGGGCGAATCTGGACGCACAACGCTTTTTCCGCGATCAGAAAGGCACATCTGCATTTGATCTGGTGCGCCGGATGAATTTGGTTGATCCAAATACTGACGAAGGCACGTTCCTGATTGCCGCCTTGATTCGTGGCGGGGTTTATTCCGAAGGGAGTTGAATATGAAGCCGGTGATCTACGTTGATCTTGAGGTGCTGGCTGGTGACCACGAAGGGGAGTCAATGCCCACCCCAATTTTGGCAGGGGCAGCGCTGGATGTATTGCATGGGGCGTTTCGGCAGCATCCAGGCCGGTATGCCTTAGCCCTGCCTAGTGTGTCGCCGGGCAAGGCGCATGGGCCAGGGCGCATTTTGCGGGTGTTCGCCGGTAGTCGCGATGATCTGGATACGCTGGTCGCGGTAGTGAGCGGGCATCCCATCATTCGGGATTACACGCGATGGGGTTATCCGCGCCTGGCGCCTGACGATTTTTCAGGGCCGTGGATTGAATATCGCCGTTATCGGATTCCATCGCAAAAATCGTTGCGTAAACCGAATGACTCTTTGCGGGAACGGCGAATGCAAATCGCCAGGCAATTAGGGTTGCCTTATTTCCAAATCCGGAGCCGAAGCAATAACCAGCAGTTCATGCTATATGTACAGGCGCTGGAGGCGAAGGACGGGAGTTCGGTCTGTCAACCTGATGGTTATGGATTATCGGTCAGCAGTCGGCCTTTTGCGGTTCCGCAAGTATGAAGAAGCAGATCAAGCCCCGTGCTGTTTTGTTGTCGAAACGCGCTAACGTGTTCTATCTGGAACACGTTCGTATTCTGCAAAAAGATGATCGGGTGGTGTATCTGACCGATACTGGAGCCGATGTCGAGCAGTTTTTTAATATCCCGGAGCGCAATACAGCGTTTCTTTTGTTGGGCAAAGGGACTTCATTGACTGATGCAGCAGCGAGAAAGCTGGCGGACTCAAATGTCGTCATTGGTTTTTGTGGTTCGGGCGGTTCGCCTTTGTTTTGTGCGACCGATATGACGTTTCTGACTACTCAAAGTGAGTATCGCCCGACGGATTATATGCAAAGCTGGATGCGTCTATGGCTGGATGATGTAAAGCGCCTAGACGCAGCAAGGCAAATGCTGAAGAAACGGATGGCGTGGACTTTGGAATCGTGGTCGACGGACGCGGAGTTATTACGAAGAAAAGTTGTTCTCGATGATGGGTTACTGCGCTGGTTCGAACAGGGTATTGGTGGTGCGGCTAATACGACAGAATTGCTTTCACTGGAAGGGACTTGGGCCAAGCGGCTTTATGCCAAGCTATCAGAGGGATTCAAGTTGTCGGATTTCAGGCGTGAGGAAGGCAAAGGCAGCCACCAATCGTCAGCGGATACGGTCAATGGGTTTCTGGATCATGGAAACTATATTGCGTATGGATATGCGGCGGTCACCTTGAATGGTTTAGGAATCAGTTTTGCGCTGCCTTTGCTGCATGGAAAAACCCGACGTGGGGGTTTGGTTTTTGATGTAGCCGATTTGATCAAGGATGCGTATGTGATGCCTCTAGCCTTTGCCAGAGGTTGTTTTGGAGTGAAGCAGCAGATTTATCGGGAGGAGCTAATTGAGCGGTTCCAGAACGTGGATGTTCTGGATCGACTTTTTACCTTCGTTGAAGAGGTCTCCAAAAAAAGCATTTAATTTCATTATGTTGCATAACACATCGTTTCAGCAAGCTAAAACAGCTTGCTGGGCTCATAACCCCATGAAATTTTGGAGGTCTTGATGTAAAAAATTACGGTTATCCGCCGTGTAGGCGGTTTAGAAGAACAGCAGCAACCACGACAAGCCAAGGCAAATGTTATCCGCCGTGTAGGCGGTTTAGAAGAGAAGGGTATTGCAACCGTATTCTCGGAAATTGTTATCCGCCGTGTAGGCGGTTTAGAAGATGATGCGCCGCCAGGAACGTGGGCAATCATCGTTATCCGCCGTGTAGGCGGTTTAGAAGACGTTGATGGCGTTTTTGATCTTTTGCGATCCGTTATCCGCCGTGTAGGCGGTTTAGAAGATAGACAATGCAGTCATCAAGGCCACCGGCGCTGTTATCCGCCGTGTAGGCGGTTTAGAAGTCCCGCACAGTCATCGTGGCGTCTATCGGGTTGTTATCCGCCGTGTAGGCGGTTTAGAAGACGGAAACGGCGGTGTTTGACGCAACGGATTCGTTATCCGCCGTGTAGGCGGTTTAGAAGGGTAGTGGTTCGCCGCAAGCTTTGCGCCCACTGTTATCCGCCGTGTAGGCGGTTTAGAAGCGCATCCCCGCACAATCCGGGCCGCCGTGTTGGTTATCCGCCGTGTAGGCGGTTTAGAAGACAAGCCCGGTAGTGGTTCGCCGCAAGCTTTGGTTATCCGCCGTGTAGGCGGTTTAGAAGATTGTCGATAAGCAAGCCGAGGTCGAAAAGATGTTATCCGCCGTGTAGGCGGTTTAGAAGATACGAAAGAACTGGTCGAGCAAAACGCCAGCGTTATCCGCCGTGTAGGCGGTTTAGAAGATGATGCGGTTTGGGATGGTTCGGGGAATTGCGTTATCCGCCGTGTAGGCGGTTTAGAAGATAGGGGGGAACACGTGATGATTGATTGGCTGGTTATCCGCCGTGTAGGCGGTTTAGAAGCAATCCCATGAATGCGCTGTCAATCTGTTCGATGTTATCCGCCGTGTAGGCGGTTTAGAAGAGGGATCGCCGCGCTCTAGTTGCCGCGTTTGCGTTATCCGCCGTGTAGGCGGTTTAGAAGGAGCGCAGCAGAGACGATTGGGAGGTATCCATGTTATCCGCCGTGTAGGCGGTTTAGAAGATTGTCGATAAGCAAGCCGAGGTCGAAAAGATGTTATCCGCCGTGTAGGCGGTTTAGAAGATGCAGGACATCCAGTGCCGCCAGGGTCGGGTGTTATCCGCCGTGTAGGCGGTTTAGAAGATACAGGTCGACGGCTCTCTCGACAGCGAACTGTTATCCGCCGTGTAGGCGGTTTAGAAGTGGCCCAAAGGTCCATCGATGATTTTGGCAAAGTTATCCGCCGTGTAGGCGGTTTAGAAGAATCATGCGGAAGCGGTCGGCGCGGACACCAAGTTATCCGCCGTGTAGGCGGTTTAGAAGGTCCGGCAAGCGTGGCCCGCGCAACACCCTGAGTTATCCGCCGTGTAGGCGGTTTAGAAGGCCGTGGCAGTTTTCCCGGGAGCGAGAAGCAGGTTATCCGCCGTGTAGGCGGTTTAGAAGTTGCTGCGCAAGGCGTTGAACCAATCGAGGATGTTATCCGCCGTGTAGGCGGTTTAGAAGGGGCGGCAGCAGCAACGCCAAACAAGCCGACTGTTATCCGCCGTGTAGGCGGTTTAGAAGTGTGAAGGCTGGCCAAGCGGGTCTCCCCGCCCGTTATCCGCCGTGTAGGCGGTTTAGAAGTTCTGCACGTCCTGAAGCACGCCATCCAGCCCGTTATCCGCCGTGTAGGCGGTTTAGAAGATGGTCATCCCCATGCCCCCAACAGCCAGCCGGTTATCCGCCGTGTAGGCGGTTTAGAAGGCATCATGGATCGGCCCGCCGTGCAGCGCGGGGTTATCCGCCGTGTAGGCGGTTTAGAAGTATATTGGCGATTTTGATGCAACGAACATTGCGTTATCCGCCGTGTAGGCGGTTTAGAAGGGGACCGCAACGTCATACCCTTCCCGGCAAACCTTATCCGCCGTGTAGGCGGTTTAGAAGTACCGGGCTATCGCCAAGGAGTACCTAAACCAGTTATCCGCCGTGTAGGCGGTTTAGAAGGCGAAAAGTCGGGCGGACGCCAGAGAGTCGCTGTTATCCGCCGTGTAGGCGGTTTAGAAGTCCAGCGCATTCGGTTCGGGGCGTCCTGCAACGTTATCCGCCGTGTAGGCGGTTTAGAAGTTGCGCATCCAATGGATTCGCTAGGACATCGTGTTATCCGCCGTGTAGGCGGTTTAGAAGGCCGAGAGGTGCGCCAGGGAAGAGGCATGTTTGTTATCCGCCGTGTAGGCGGTTTAGAAGAGCTATCCGAGTCGGGTGGGTCATAGCGCTTGGTTATCCGCCGTGTAGGCGGTTTAGAAGCCGAACCATCCCAAACCGCATCATGGATCGGCGTTATCCGCCGTGTAGGCGGTTTAGAAGACTCAGAGATTTAGAAGAGGCAACCTGAGCAAGTTATCCGCCGTGTAGGCGGTTTAGAAGGTCCCGCGCCCGTGAAAAATCCACCGCGCCTTGTTATCCGCCGTGTAGGCGGTTTAGAAGTAATCGAAACTACAGCGTGACAACGAGCTCTCGTTATCCGCCGTGTAGGCGGTTTAGAAGAACAAGTTCTATGCGAACGGTGCGGTGCGTACGTTATCCGCCGTGTAGGCGGTTTAGAAGGTTCACCGTAATGGTCGTGGAGTACCCTTGATGTTATCCGCCGTGTAGGCGGTTTAGAAGTACGGCCTGGCGACGGGCGGCACGATCACCCCGTTATCCGCCGTGTAGGCGGTTTAGAAGTGACCGCCGTTTCCATGCGGGGGAAAGAGTTTGTTATCCGCCGTGTAGGCGGTTTAGAAGATTCGCGCTCTACAGCCTCTAAAATCAATCAGGTTATCCGCCGTGTAGGCGGTTTAGAAGTAAACTATTGTGGGAGCAACCTATGACAATCTGTTATCCGCCGTGTAGGCGGTTTAGAAGCATAGTGTCTGCTCTAAAAGAGCCCATTCGCGGTTATCCGCCGTGTAGGCGGTTTAGAAGGCAACGAGCCACGCGCATGTTGTATCGTCTGTGTTATCCGCCGTGTAGGCGGTTTAGAAGAAGGTGCGCCAGCGCCCGTACTCTCGCCACGGGTTATCCGCCGTGTAGGCGGTTTAGAGTATCGTCTGTGTTATCCGCCGTGTAGGCGGTTTAGAAGAAGGTGCGCCAGCGCCCGTACTCTCGCCACGGGTTATCCGCCGTGTAGGCGGTTTAGAAGTACTGCTATCAGCACGTACAATATCACTGCATGTTATCCGCCGTGTAGGCGGTTTAGAAGGTCTTAGAACCTCTTTCTAGTTCAGGGAAGAAGTTATCCGCCGTGTAGGCGGTTTAGAAGTGAATATGAGAATCGAAATCAAATAGCTGCTGGTTATCCGCCGTGTAGGCGGTTTAGAAGTCAAACTTTCGCAGCGCACCAATCGCGCCATCGTTATCCGCCGTGTAGGCGGTTTAGAAGGTACCGTTGACCGGGATTGCGTATGATCAGGGGTTATCCGCCGTGTAGGCGGTTTAGAAGATCCCGATTACTGCCCACCTGAAAATCATGCCGTTATCCGCCGTGTAGGCGGTTTAGAAGACGGATCACCGCGCTCCAGTTGCCGCGTTTGCGTTATCCGCCGTGTAGGCGGTTTAGAAGCTCACGCGCCAGGTAGCTGATCAGTCGGGTATGTTATCCGCCGTGTAGGCGGTTTAGAAGGTGGCCATCGTGTGCCCAGCACTCCCCGATGAGTTATCCGCCGTGTAGGCGGTTTAGAAGCGAACCTGCCGCATCCGGAACCCGAACTCCCCGTTATCCGCCGTGTAGGCGGTTTAGAAGATCTTCGCCACGGACGATCTTTAACCCGCTGGAGTTATCCGCCGTGTAGGCGGTTTAGAAGGCACGGGGCGGGTTTCATGCGCCGGGGACAAGGTTATCCGCCGTGTAGGCGGTTTAGAAGTCATGCTGCTCTGCCAGTCAGAGAATATGCACGTTATCCGCCGTGTAGGCGGTTTAGAAGGTGTGTGCCGGTTGCGACTGGACAGCCATGCGGTTATCCGCCGTGTAGGCGGTTTAGAAGTGGGCGGGCGAGTCGTTACTGATCACTGATTTGTTATCCGCCGTGTAGGCGGTTTAGAAGAAGGGAGCAAAGCGCTGTCAATGCGACTGCTGGTTATCCGCCGTGTAGGCGGTTTAGAAGAGCGAAGTGCCCAGCGCTTTGCACGTATAGCGGTTATCCGCCGTGTAGGCGGTTTAGGTGATTTCCTATAAAGAATTTACCATTTTAATCGGTTTTATCATAATATCCCATTTGGGTAAAAGAGGATTTCTTTCGAGCCTTTTCTCGATTTGACGCATGGCTTTCTTGGTCAATGAAATCCC
>Ga0209573_1000338_pt1 | contig 105895 bp, 84 predicted proteins | sample TNRBio252014_DNA_FD_185870 | JGI IMG/M metagenome (GOLD analysis project Ga0209573, IMG submission 185870) | Wastewater treatment Type I Accumulibacter community from EBPR Bioreactor in Madison, WI, USA - TNR Reactor_6/25/2014_ DNA (SPAdes)... | ecosystem: Engineered > Bioreactor > EBPR >...
TACAACGCCCGAACAAAGAGAAAAAATTAAGTTTACATGCCCAATACTTCCGGTTGTTAAGGCTGATCCTCTAATGATCAAGCAGGTTTGGCAAAATCTCCTTTCGAACGCAATAAAATTCTCAAGGAAAGTTGAAGAGCCAACCGTTAAGATTGATTTTTACGAAAAAAATGACTCCTTTGTTTTCACAGTGGAAGACAATGGTGCCGGATTTAATATGAAGTATGCAGCTAAACTCTTCGGAGTTTTTCAACGACTGCACACTATTAAGGAATTTGAAGGAACCGGAGTTGGTCTGGCAATTGTCCAAAGAATTGTTCACCGTCATGGCGGCAAAGTGTGGGCTGAATCAGAGTTAAACGCAGGTGCAAAGTTTTATTTTACATTGAAAAAGGCAGAAACCGGAAAGTAATTACTACATGGAAGAAAACAATACCCCCGTTGAAATTTTAATTGTTGAAGACAATCCTAATGATGCCACCTTAATGCTGAGGGCACTAAGGAAAAATCATGTTTCGAACAACATAAAAATTTGTGAAGATGGAGAAGAGGCACTCAATTTCCTTTTTAGCAAAGGAGAGTTTGAGGGAGAATCAATACCCTCAACCCTTAAAGTAATTTTTCTCGATCTAAAACTCCCCAAAATTAACGGTTTGGAAGTATTAAAAGAGATCAGAGAAAATGAATCGACCCACAAAATGCCCGTGGTGGTGGTAACTTCATCAAAAGAAGACCCCGATATAAAAGCGGCTTACGAACTTGGGGTTAACAGCTATGTAGTAAAACCCGTCCAATTTGAAGATTTTGTTAAAGCCGTGGCGCAGGTGGGAATGTATTGGTTGCTTTTAAATGAACCTCCAAAATAGCCCGGAACTTTTGTAAGGATTAACAGAGATGAATGACACACACTATAAAATTCTAATAGTTGAAGACATGCCGACGGATGTCGAACTCACCAAAAGAGAGGTACAAAAAGTTCTCAGCAACTGCACCTACAGAGTTGTGCAAACCGAGGAGGATTTTTTAAAAGAGCTTACAGATTTTGCTCCCGATATTGTTTTATCCGACTATAACATGCCTTCGTTTGATGGGCTTACGGCAGTAAGACTCGCAAAGATACATTCACCTGTTACCCCCGTCATAATTGTTACCGGATCTGTGGATGAAGAGACAGCCGTGGAATGTATGAAATCAGGCGCTGCAAATTATGTTATAAAAGAGCAGATTATCAGATTGGGAACAGCGATAATCCGGGCCCTTGAGGACAGAAAACACAATATTGAACGACTTATAGCCCAAAATGCCCTCATTGAAAGTGAAGCCCGGTATAAATCTCTTTTTAACCTTTCACCGGTTGCAATAATTCTTCAAAATGCCGATGGAATTGTGATTGATGTGAACGAAACTTTTACTACGATCATGGGGTATTCCAGGGAAGAAATGGTTGGTAATTCCATCGCAAAGATCACACCTCCTGAAAAAATAGGACAAATCAACACTGATCTCGAGAGGATAAAACGAGGCGGAATTTTGAAGCAGGAAACCGCCGGGGTCAGAAATGACGGTGAGATTGTAAATGTGGAATTAATTGAATCCAATATTATCCTTCCCAATGGTGCCGATGGTATTATGACAATCATCGCCGACATCACAGCAAGAAAAAAATATGAACAGGAGTTGATAGTTGCAAAAGAAACCGCTGAGGAGATGAACCGGTTAAAAACGAGTTTCCTTGCCAATATGTGTCACGAACTCCGTACTCCGATGACAGGGATTATCGGCTATTCTGATCTTTTAAGCGAGGATGAATTTGCCCCAACCGTGGTCGAATATGCGCAGGTGATTCACAAAAGTGCAAAAAGATTGATGGATACTCTTAATCTTATCCTCGACCTGTCAAAAATTGAGGCTGATAAGCTTGAAATATCACAATTTGAATGTGATGCTTCCGAAATTGTTACTGAATCTTTTAATATTTTCCTCTCAGAGGCAAAAAGAAAAAATCTCACTTTTGAACTCATTAAACCACCTCATCGGGTACCCGCCATCATTGATGAGAGAGTTTTTAGCCACATTTGTATAAATTTGATTAATAACGCCGTGAAATTTACCACCTCAGGGGGTGTAAAGGTTGAACTTGGCGAGGTCTCAACAGATCAGGGAAAGAACCTGACTCTTAAAGTTCAAGATACCGGTATCGGAATTGCAAAACATAATCAAATGCTTATATTCGAAGAATTTAGACAAGTAAGTGAGGGAATTGGCAGGAATTTTGAAGGTACAGGCCTTGGCTTGACTGTTACAAAAAAGTTTGTCGAAAAATTGAAGGGAGAAATTTTGTTGGAAAGTGAACCGGGTGTTGGCACCACTTTTACTGTAATTATCCCAATTGCGCTTTATTCAACCAAAAAGGAGAATATCTGATCACTCCTTTGTTTTAATCCACCAATAAGTATATAGTAATAAAATGTACAGATTAATTGTTGTTATATTTATCCTTACCACTTCCCTGCTCTACTCACAAATCCCCGGGTTTGCAGGAGATAAATTGTTTGTTTACATGAATAATCAGGTATTCAGACAAGCCGGTCCCGGACCAACTTTCGAGTTGATCAATTTTGGTGACACATCCAAATCAGTTAATGCTCTTTTTTTCATAAATTCTACAACAGGTTATGCCTCAAGAGGTGGACGAATATTCAAAACCACCGATACAGGCAACACCTGGGCAGAAATATTAAACAGAAACAGTTCTGGAATGGCTGCTTCTGAAAATACAATATATATTTTTGGAGACAACAACCAACTTTACAGATCATTTAACGGCGGAAATTCTTTCGATTCCGTGACTGTAAACCTTCCGATAACAAACTATTCCTTTTTCAGTTTTCTTGGTATCTCAAAAGCCTCCAAAGTTTATCTTTATGCCCCCTATTTTAATCCTTTCCAGGGAGCGATCCATTATCTTAAGTCAACTGACTCTTGCAAAACATGGACTGAGATAACTTCACTCGGTGAAAAGGGTGCTTCCCATTTTGTGAATACAGACTTTGGTCATTTAAGCACTATGTCAAAAGTCTATACAACCACTAATGGCGGGGATTCATGGGTGATGAAACATGAGGAAGAGGGAACCTTAAGTCCCGCCGGATGGTTTGCCGATCCACAAACAGGGTATCAGGCAGTTTATAGCAATCCGAGAGTTATCCGAACCACTGATGGTGGCACAACATGGTCACAAGTATATAAAAATGGCAGTAATACAATTGCCGATATCAAAGCCGGTGGCAGTTGTGTGGTTGTCAAAGAAGAGGATTCAAATCTGTTGAGATATTCTTCCGACAAAGGTAACAGTTGGATCACGATCGATATGGCTACCGACATAAATGATTCAAAACCGCTGGAACCAACAGATTTTTCACTAAAAGGGAACTTCCCAAATCCTTTTAACAACTCAACCATGATTGGTTTTAATCTCCCTAAAGATGGTATCGTGAAGATGGTAATTTATGATTCAAGGGGGAGTGTCGTCGGACCACCTGTAACTATTGAAGGAAAATCAGGCTACAATTCGGTCAGGTTTGAGGCAAATAATCTTTCTTCCGGAGTATATTTTTATTCTCTGTTCTTCGAAGGTGAACAAAGTTATAAAGCCACAGGCAAGATGATATTATTAAAATAGAATTGTTTTGTTTAAAAGAAGAGGGCCCAAATTGAGCCCTCTTCAACATTTAAATAAACTTTTATTTGATCAGAAGCATCTTTTTGATCGATCGATGACTCCCCGATTCCAGTCTGTAGAAATAGACACCTGACGGAATCCCCGAAGCATCAAAGGCTATCTGATGTTTACCGGCTGACCTGTATTCATTAACAAGCTCACCCACCTCTTCCCCCATCATATTAAACACTTTTAATGAGACATTACCATCAACGGGCAGATCAAACCCAATCACTGTGGTGGGATTAAAGGGGTTTGGATAATTTTGATTTAGAGAAAAATTTGAAGGAATTTCAGAATCGGTTATATCTGTTGTTGGGTTTAATATCTCATTCATTGAGGTACCCGAAACAACAGGAGTTGGAAAATTTAGAATCTTACCAATTGTGGGAACAATATCAGGGATATATCTTTTGGTGTTTGTGTGTATCCCTTTTTTAACATCTGCACCAATTGCAAAAAGCATAATTCTTCTACAGCCAAAACATCCATCACCATGTCCCACAAATCCGGTTGACACTCCGTCAAGATGTCTTCCATGATCATTAGTGACCAGAATAGTTGTTTTGTCTTTGTAAACGGGATCGGCTTGAACAAAATTCCAAAGAAGATTTACAATACTGTCAGCAACCGCTATCGACCTTGTGTAGGCATCCCAATTCCCTTCATGTCCATAGTGGTCAACATCTGAAAAATAGAGAACTGAAAGTCTTGGGTGATGTGTCTGAAGTTTACTTTTGGCATTTTGCCAAACGGAAATGTCGCTGCTCCCCTGAAGAATATACCATGGCCAGTAAGCCGGTCCATAGTCGGGTCTAAAACTTTGCAACCAGGGGGAACCCAGATATTTCATGATGTACATCGCTTCGGTTGAATCCTGTTGATGTTCCTTCCTGAAATATTCCCAAAGTGTGGGGACGGTGGCATATTGTGTATTAAAACCGTTGTAAAAAGTATCTTTTGGAGTTGACCACGACCCACTCCAGATTGCAGGAACCCCCCTGCTGGTAACAGTAGCACCATTGTTGAAAAATGAATCGATTACTGCACCCTCAAGAGCCAGCCTTTTCATGTTTGGTGTATAAGTGCCGGCGGTGTCACCAAGCGTTTCAGAATACCGGGCGCCATCAATTATTACAAGTACCACATATTTATCGGGCATCTGGGCAAATAACCCGCCAACCAATATCAAACTTAACAACAGATACAATTTCAATCGAGTGATTTCTTTCTATATCAAAAGATTAAATATAATGAAATATCCTACGAGTTCATCACTCTGTTTTGGTGATTGATACTTTCCATGTGAACCGATTCAAGAAAATTTGAAACAAATTCGTAACTCAAACCGAGGTTTTTCCCAAGATTCATTCCCCGCTCAAGTATCTCGTTCCATCTGCTTGTTTGAAGGATTGTAAGTTTATTATCTTTTTTATACTCCCCAATACGCTCTGCCATGCTCATTCTTTTTGCAAGCAACTGCATAAGTTCGTCATCAATCTGATCTATCACTTCTCTATACTCATCAAGAACTGCCATAACAGGTTCAGAATCACTGGTTCTTTCTCTCCAAATCAGACTCTCGAGAATGGACTTCAATACTTCGGGTGTCACCTGCTGTTTTGCATCACTCCATGCATTGTCGGGATCACGATGACTTTCAATCATCAAACCGTCAAAATCGAGGTCAATTGCTTTTTGTGAAACTGATTGTATCAAGTCTCTCCTTCCCGAAATATGTGCAGGATCGCAGATCATCATTAAATCAGGATATCTTCTTCTCATTTCTATCGCTAAATGCCAGATCGGAGGATTTCTGTATTTATGTTTGCCATAAGTACTAAATCCCCTGTGAATCAGACCAATATTTGTGATTCCGGCAATCGAAATTCTTTCAACTGCCCCACTCCAAAGATCAATATCAGGGTTCATCGGATTTTTGATAAGTACAGGAACATCACTCCCTTTAAGCGCATTTGCAATCTCCTGAACACTCATTGGATTAACCACGGAACGGGCTCCGATCCATAAAATATCAACATCAAAATGAAGTGCATCCTCCACCTGTCTGGCAGTTGCAACCTCCACTGCCAATGGAATACCCGTGGCTTTTCTTGCATGTTGAAGCCATGGAAGTCCTTTGGTTCCCACTCCCTCAAAAGTGCCGGGTCGGGTTCTTGGTTTCCAAATCCCTGCCCGCATTACATCAACCATACCTGTGGCTGCGAGCCTGTTTGCGGTATCCATTACCTGTTCTTCTGTTTCTGCACTACAAGGTCCTGATATTATCAGGGGTCTCTTCTTCAACAACTGTTTCATCTCTATTTCCGTTGTCCTCTTTGGACGGTTTATCGCTACCAAAATCAAGTAAACAATATTTAAAACAAAAAACCCGAACATCAAGTTCGGGCGGTATTTATAAATCTCTTAAAATTATGAAATTTTTTACAAAAGCCACCCGCGACCGGTAAAGTAAAACCAGTAAAAATTAACTGTGGCGATTGTTGGGTTTTTCATTTTCATAACATTCAAATATAGATACTTCAGATTTATTATGCAAGAGAATAATTATTAAGTATTAGGTATCAGGTATTAGGTATTAGCATAGATTTATGGAGATATCCGCGAAAATCCGCCTAATCCGTTTAATCAGCGTGTATTTGCGTCCTCTAAAAATCCATCCGTGAAAATCTGTGTTAAATCCGTGTAATCCGTGGAACTATCCTCCCATTCCTATTCGCCGCCTTTACGTTCGAGGACTTTCCCGATTTGGTTCGCTTTTTTCATAAGGGCATGGAAAGCTTCATAATCCCCCGATTCCAACAGATTTTTCATATTCTGAAGTTGCAGGATATGTTCATCTATTACCTCTAACAGATTCTCTTTGTTTTGAGAAAAGATGGGCATCCAGGTATCGGGATTGCTTTTTGCAAGTCGAACGGTACTTTCAAATCCGGCTCCTGCCAACTGAAAAATCGATTCGATCTCCTTCTCTTTTTCGAGAACCGTAAGAGCGAGAGCAAAAGAAGTGATATGCGAAATGTGGCTGATATATGCAGCATGGATGTCGTGTTTCAGAGCATCCATGTAGATAATATTCATTCCAATGTTTTTATACATTTTTTCAACAAGTGAAAGCGCATCGGGGTCACTCTCTACCTTGTTGCAGATTACAGTTAACCGGTTGTTAAATCCTCCGGGAAGTGCAGCTGTGGGTCCACTCTTTTCGGTACCCCAAATCGGATGAGCCGCAACAAATCTTCCTCGATTTTTATTCATCGCAAGAGAATTTACTATCAATTCCTTGGTGGATCCAACATCGGTTACAACCTGTTTGTCAACAAATTTCATAACCTCTGCCAAAACCAAAACAGTTGCATCCACCGGAACCGCCACAATAACAAGATCAGAACTCCGTACAGCCTCTTCAAGTGGCAAAATTTTGTTCACAAGATTCAGGGCGAGAGCAGAGTCCTCATGATTTTTATTGGAATCCACTCCAATTACTGTGTCACAAAATCCGCTGTTTCGCAGGTCCAAAGCCATCGAACCACCAATCAGCCCCAACCCGATAATTGTTACTGTCATCTATCGGTTACTCTATAACTGTCCAAATTATCTCTAAATCTAACCAATAATGTCTTTTTTTACATAAGGCCTGAGGGCTTCAGGAACATCAAGTTTTCCGTCAGGTCTGAGATTATTCTCAAGAAGTGAAACCATCAACCGACTGGTTGCAAGTCCCGATCCATTAAGTGTGTGAATAAACTCAAGTTTTTTATCATCTGAACGGCGGTATTTTATGTTTGCTCTGCGAGCCTGAAAATCTTCAAAATTGCTGCATGATGAGGCTTCAAGCCATTTCTTTTCAGCAGGTGACCAGACTTCAATATCATAACACTTCGCTGCTGAAAAGCTTAAATCACCGGTACAAAGCATCAAAACTCTGTAAGGGATATTTAATGCTTTTAATATATCCTCAGCGTCATTCACTAATTTTTCGAGTTCATCATAAGAACCCTCGGGTTTGGCAAATTTCACCATTTCAACTTTGTTAAATTGATGAACTCTTAAAAATCCTTTGGTATCTTTACCATAAGAACCGGCTTCTCTTCTGAAACAGGGGGAATAACCACAATATTTTATCGGAAGTGAAGATTCTTCAAGAACATCGTTACGGTAAATATTTGTTATCGGAACCTCAGCCGTTGGTATCAGATACATCCCGTCTTTTTCACAGGTGTACATATCCTCTTCCATCTTGGGGATTTGACCAGTCCCTTTCATCGATTCACGATTTACGATAAACGGTGTCATCACTTCCTGATATCCGTGATGCTCCAAATGGAAATCGAGGAAAAAGTTGAAGAGTGCTCTTTCAAGAGTGGCTCCATCTCCCATATACAAAGGAAAACCGGAACCCGATATCTTTGTTCCACGCTCAAAATCGAGGATTTTCAGGTTTTTACCAATCTGGAGATGGTCGGGGGTGTCAGTTGGATCATCGAGATTATATCCTTCGGGAAGCCATCTTCTCACCTCAACATTATCGGCAGCCGATTTTCCAACAGGAACTGATGAATGAGGAAGATTTGGAATGTAAGCAAGGATATTGTTCAACTCTGCTTCAACATTAATCCGTTCATCATCATACTTCTTGATATCCTCTCCAACGCCTTTCATCTCTTCAATCAGGGCAGTGGCATCCTCTTTTGCCTTTTTAAGTTTGGCAACTTCATCACTTACTCTGTTTCGCTTCGATTTTAATTCATCGGCGATTACAAGAATTTCTCTCCTCTTTTTGTCGAGTTCGAGTACTTCATCAATTCTGCTTTTTTCGTTTTTGTTCTCAATTCCCTGTTTTACAACGACGGGATTTTCTCTTATAAATTTTAAGTCTAACATTTTATACCTGTTTTACGATTACATTCAAAATTTTATTTTTAACAAAGATCACCTTAATGATCTCTTTACCTTCAATGAATTTACCTGTTTTGTCATTTCCTTTTGCAGCTTCAAAAACAGTTTCCTGATCTGAATCAACGGGCATATCAACAGTGCCTCTCATTTTTCCGGAAATTTGCACAGCGATGGTTACAACATCCACAGTTAATGCTTCAGGATCAGGAACAAATTGATCGGGTTCCACAAAAAGTGATTTTTCCCTTCCCAGAATAGAAGCAATCTCTTCTGCAAGATGTGGCGCTAACGGGGCAAGCATCGAAGTAACTCTCGCCATTGTATATGACTGAAGTCCCGGTCTGCATGCAGCAAGATTTTTTCCAAGCTCATTGCTCAATTCCATCATCGAGGCAATTGCTGTGTTAAATTTCAGGTGTTCCATCTCGTGTTGATATTTTGCAAGAGTTTTGTTCACATATCTGTAAACCGATTTTTCCTCATTGCTCAATTCTGCAAGATCATATTTGGCTTCAGATTTATGTGACTTATACCATCCTGTGTAAGTATTCGCCATGTCAAAAAGTCTCTGGGCAAACCTTTCAGCACCTGTAATTCCTGAATCATTCCAGTCACCACCAAGTTCATAAGGTCCCATAAACATCAGGTAAAGCCGGAAAACATCAGAGCCATATTTGTCGATGTAAGGTTCAGGATTAACAACATTACCTTTTGATTTCGACATCTTGGCACCCTGATTGGTGATGGTTCCCTGATGTACAAGCCTCATGAATGGCTCAGGTGTTTTCACCAGACCAATATCCATCAAAAACTTGTGAACAAAGCGGGCATAAAGCAAATGCATCACCGAGTGTTCTCTTCCTCCGATATACATATCAACAGGTGACCATTTATCAGTAAGCGTCGTATCAATCATTCCGTCTTTAAATTTTGGATTGAGATAACGGAGATAATACCAGGAAGAATCCACAAAAGTATCCATAGTGTCGGGGTCTCTTTCAGCGGGACCACCACATTTTGGACATGTTGTGTTCATAAATCCAGCGTGTCGTCTCAGAGGAGAATCTCCTTGAAGTTTAAATTCCACATCGTAAGGAAGTGTAACAGGAAGAGAGTCTTCCGAAACAGGCACTTCGCCACAACTATTACAGTAAACCACGGGAATAGGTGTCCCCCAATATCTCTGACGGGATATCAGCCAGTCTCTTAATCTGTAATTAACTTTTGCACATCCATCCCCTGTTTTTTCAAGGTCCTTTATGATCGCTTCTTTTCCGGCAATTGAGTTTAATCCTGTAAATTTACCCGAATTAACCATAGTCCCTGCCTCAGTAAATGCTTCGGTCAGTTCATCTTCAAGATTTGTACCTTCCCGGAGGATCACTTTCCTTATCGGAAGATTAAACTTATTTGCAAATTCAAAATCTCTCTCATCATGCCCGGGAACAGCCATAACACAACCAGTTCCATAGGTCACAAGGACATAATCACCGATCCAAACAGGCACCGATTCACCATTAATTGGGTTTATCGCATACGATCCCGTGAATACACCCGATTTTTCTTTGGTTGTCGATTGTCTGTCGATGTCGGTCAAATATGCGGTTTGTTCAACATATTTTTCAACTGAAATTTTATATTGGGGTTTGGTAAGTTTTGCCACGAGTGGATGTTCAGGAGCAAGGGTTACATAAGTAACACCAAACAGAGTATCGGGTCTGGTGGTAAAAACTTTTATCACCTCGTCGCTTCCATCAACTTTAAACTCAACTTCGGCACCAACACTTCTGCCTATCCAGTTTCGTTGTTTGGTTTTTGTCTCTTCGGGCCAGTCAATAAGATCAAGATCTTCAAGAAGTCTGTCAGCATAAGCTGTGGTTTTGAAGAACCATTGTACAAGATTTTTTTGAATTACGGGACTTCCACATCTCTCACAGTTTCCATCTCCCAAAACCTGTTCATTAGCCAAAACAGTCTGGCACGAGGTACACCAGTTTACGGGTGATTTTTTGCGGTATGCAAGTCCTTTTTTATAAAGTTGGAGAAACAGCCACTGATTCCACTTATAATATTCAGGATCACATGTCATCAATTCACTGTTTGAATCATACATGCAACCGATTCTTTTAAGCTGGGCTCTGATATCTTTAATATTTTTTAGTGTGCTGTCCAGGGGGTGAACACCCGTCTTGATTGCGTAGTTTTCGGCAGGCAAACCAAATGCATCATAACCAAAAGGTTCATAAACATTATATCCCATCAATTTTCTGAATCGTGCCCATGTGTCGGCGGGACCATAATTATACCAGTGACCACAATGAAGTTTTGCCCCAGACGGATAAATAAACATGACTAAGGAGTAAAGTTTTTTGTCAGGATTATTCAGGTCGGTTTTATAAACTTCGTGATCTTCCCAATATTTTTGCCATTTTGGCTCAATTTCGCTTGCTTGATATTTCATTCTTATAAAGTCTTAATATTTTAAATATTTCAAACTTTAAAAATATGAATATTTGGTGAATTGGGAGGCTATTTAAGCAGCATAGCCTTTACGGTTTTGGTGTACTTGTTGCTGCTTTCGAGTGATTGGGCTTCACGGTGGAAGATGTATACTCCGGAAGGAAACTTCCCCCGGTCAAGTTTCAAGTAAATCCCTCTTCAATGCTCTTTCACTATGTCCATGTATTTTCCTTCTTTCAACAACAACCCATTGTTGTGTAAGGAAAATATTTCCGGATATCTCTTTTATAAATATTATATTATCACTATATTTGCATAATATCATTAAGATTGTTAGTATGCAAATCATATTCCTTCAACGAAAGATGAAATGGAAATAGTTGATTATATCAAAAAAACAACCGGACTGAATGTTGTTTCGCGAAATCTTCCTGATGAAGTGATAAAAGGATTGCCTCTTTACCTGAGTATCGGAACTTATCAGGAGCTTTATATTGAGAACAGGAGAGTCATACTTGATATCAGAAAATCTTTTCAAGGTATTACACCGGACCGTCTTGCAAAGCAAAAAGAACTGTTGGAAAAGTATTTTTCTGCTACCATTGTTTTTTGTTTTGAAGAGATTGAATCTTATCAACGGCAGAGGTTGATCCAAAAGCGGGTTCCCTTTATTTTGCCAAACAGACAAATGTTTATCCCCACTCTGTTATTAGACCTGAAAGAGTTCGGTACCGGCACAAAATCTCAAAGAGATAACCTGGGAGCAATCAGCCAGCTTTTAGTTCTTTATCATTTACAAAAGGAATCAATTGAGAATATTCCTCTCGGAGAAATTACAAAATTACTGCCCTGCTCGCCTATGAGCATAACCCGTGCCACGAGAGAATTGGTTGCATCCGGAATTTGCAGAATTGAAGGTTCGAAAACGAAGGTCATTAAATTCTCATCTGAAAAAAAAGAACTCTGGAATATCTCACTTCCTTTATTAAGTTCGCCTGTAAAAAGAAAAATCTACTTTGACGATCTTCCGGAACTTTCTCCTCGGATGATATCGGGAGAAGCTGCTTTGGGACATTATAGCAATCTGTCAAGCGGTGAAAATAATCAATCCGCCATATCCATAAAAAAATACCGTTTAATGAAGAAACTAAATACACTTCCCGAAATACATTTGCATGACGGGAGGTTTACTGTTGAAATTTGGAATTACGAACCCGGATTACTTTCCAACACAAATTTTGTGGACCCCCTGTCATTATATCTTGCCTTCAAAAATGATGAAGACGAAAGAATACAAATGTCATTGGAAGAAATGATTGGGAATATTATATGGTAAGAGGGCTTGATAAATTCAAAGCACATTTTAGTGATTATGATCATCATTATACAATTATCGGAGGAACAGCCTGTTTTTGGAATTTGCAGGCTGCCGGTCTTGGATTTAGAGCAACTCAAGATATAGATATTCTTATCATATTAGAGAATTATGATATTAAATTCAACCATCACCTTTGGAAGTTCTTTATCGATGGGAAATATTCCAGTCTTCAAAAAGAGGTGACAGAACAAAAGTTCTATCGGTTTTTGAACCCGGGAGATGATGAGTTCCCGAAACAAATCGAAATTCTGTGCCGAAAACCGGAGGCAATCAATCTGCCCGGCGGTCTGGCTGTGACAGCTATCGATCCCGAAGAATACTTTTCTCATTTATCCGCCATCATTCTTGATGATGACTATTACAATTTTACAATTGGAAATTCTTATACTTTAAACGGACTGCATATATCCGGGATTGAGGCATTAATTTGCTTAAAAGCATATGCTTATCTAAATCTAAGTAACAGAAAAGAAGAAGGTGAGAATATTGATGAAAAAAACATAAACAAACATAAAAGGGATGTTTTCCGCCTTGGCGCAGGATTAAAAACGACGGATATTATTTTACCTTCAAAAATTCGATCTGATTTGAAAATGTTCGTGCAAATAATGGAGAAAGAAAAGCCGGAGGTTGTGAATCTGCTTAAACTCATGGGAATAAACAATTTAACGAGAGATGATATCCTGTCGACCTTAAATAAAAGTTTTCGACTCTAAATATAGTCGGGTAATTCGTTGTTTTTTCGCCTATTTAATTAATTGAACTTTAACACTTTTTATTAAAGTCTTTTCCCCCGTTTTACGGGTGAAGTGAAATATGTAGGTACCGCTTGAAACGGCATGGTTTCCCAGGTTTATCTGTTCTGTTTGTGTCCCTTTCTCTTTTTGTGATGATTCATTATATATTCTCTGACCGAGGATGTCATATATCTCAAGTCGGAGAACCCCGGAATCAGCCAGGGTATATTGAACAGAAATCTGTCCATTGGTCGGGTTCGGTGATACCGTTACTATTAATGTTTTTTCTTGGTATGTTACCTCCTTTTCTTCTTCTATTGATACAGGGGTTCTTGTCCCTGCGTAGATGTAAATATGAGATAATATCTTGCATGTCTCAAAATACTCAACTCCTGAATTTATTTAATATGTGCCACTTTTACGGTCGTGACAAATGAACCTTTCTCCATGTCGGAAGAAACCCTGATCAAGTATGTACTGCTTGAAACATTAAGCGAACTGAAATCTAAATCTTCACTATGTTCACCCCTTACTCCAAAGGCAGATTTTGAATAAATTTCTTTCCCCATTATGTCAAACACTTCTATTCGAATAACTCCATCACTCGGCTGGATGTAGTTGATCTTAATATTTTTGTTGAAGGGATTAGGGGAAACAAACACGCTTAACTCTGAAGCAAGATCTGTGCTGTATTCATCTTCAATGCCAGTGGGTTTTCTTGTTCCTTTTATTATAAATGTGCTACCCTCAGGTTCAGAATTATCGTAGTAAGCATTCTCCAAAATACATATATCATCAGCATCATCACCTGTAACATTGCCTATCCTGCCACCAAAATTGAAAGAATAAAAACCCGGATCTGCGGGGGAATAGATTCTTGCCTTTTCATCCGGTATTGGGTTACCTCCAAGGAAAAGCCTCGAGCTCGTGTATGCGATATGAAAAATCAAATCATTAAAACCATCTGAGTTAACATCGCCCGGTGAGAACAATCCCGTCCATCCACTATTCTGAAGATTAAACCCTTCAACTGCATGTGTGTTGACTGGTTTGGAACCATTAAACAGTACGGCATTAAACCAATAGGGGAATATATCATCAAGTACATTCCATGTGACGATATCACCCTTCCCGTCTCCATTCATGTCCGGGACTGAATAAGTTGCCCAAGCTGCCTCAGCAAATTCATTTTTTATATCTGAATATTCTGTGAAACCGAAAGTTTGATCACCATAAAGGTATCTTCTTACAGTGGTAGGATTTCCTTGGGGGTTGTAAATCATAAACGATGGATCAGCCTTCCCATCTCCGTCTATGTCTGCAAAATGGATTTGTTCTGCTCGACCTGTCATTCCGTATCCATCCAATTGGATCGGTGGGGTGTAGGTATAAACCTCTTGCAACGGATTTGTGTAGGATGTCTTAAAAAAATACATCGTACCCGTGTGATCCCCACTCGAAGGGGGTATTGTGTAATATTGATGACATAGTATCAATTCTTCCCATCCGTCTCCGTCAATATCAGCGGGCCATTCCCGTCCCATCATCAGTATGTAAGATGCAGAAGTATCAGGGAACTGGAATTCAAAATCCGGAATTGTATCAAAATCCGGTCCACCATAATACACCTTGTACCAATGATCAGTTTCTCTTTGAGATTTTTGACCAATTATCAGGTCTCTGTAGCTGTCCCTGTTAACATCACAAGCGGTAACAGCATAAGCACCTGCCGGATGAAAGATCGAATATGCAGGAATAGAACTCAGTGGATTGCCACCATAGAAGAAATGGACAAATCCCCATTTTTTGTATTCCCCATTGGCACTGTCCTGCTCCACGAGTACAAAATCGTCATATCCATCATTGTTCTGGTCCCCAAGATATATAACTGATTGATCCCAGTGCCATGCCCGGCGGACAAAAACAACGGTGTCAAACTGGGCATAAACTTCACCAAATACAGCAAGTGTAAAGAATAAAGTAAAATACAATTGATGGTTAAAATATTTGTCTTTCATAGTTACTCCAATTAATATCATTTTAAACAAAAAAAACGGAGATTCACACAAAACCATTCCATCGGGCAGCGAACCGTCCGCGGGGGCAATGTGTCAATCTCCGTTCTTAATACGGGACTACTAAACACACAAACTATTTAAAGATTAACAATCGTCACCTAAGGCTAATTCACCGTCTATTGTTTATCTTATCGATATGGATCTTCCTTAAAATAAAAAATAAAGTTTCCCAAAAATAAATTACATTTAAAATATGATAATGTCGAGAGGTTGAAAAAATAAATTTTGAACAATTTGACACGAATTGGAAATAAATAAAAATTTATGACAAAAAAGAGAACAATCCTTGATTTGGAGCAAAAATCATTAATTCGAAGAGTTCCAATTTACAAAACAATTTAGAGTTACAGTTCGCTGGTCGAAAATTATCGAATTAGAGCATTTTAAGATTATGCAATCTCTTTATCTGAGTTAAATGCCACTAAACAATCAGGAGAGTCAAACAAAAAAACAGTCTAATAAAAAATTCATTTGACTTGAATACAAAAAAATGTATATTTGCACTTCAAATGTAAGCGCTTACATCGGGTCATAATGTAAGCGCTTACATAAGATAATTGATCACTTAATCATATTGGAGAACAGATGAAAACAGTTACTTTCTTTCTATTTTTTTTCACACTTCTGGCAGGTGTTTCATCTGCACAATTTGTGAATGGTCAGGCTGCTGAAGGAGTCCTTGGACAGCTCGACTATATTACCCCAACGAGCGGTGTTGCAATCAACAAATTTAACTGACCAAATGGTGTTTTATTTGACAGCAGAAACGGAAAAATCTGGGTTGCTGACAGAGGCAACCATAGAGTTCTTCGTTTTTCATCAACAAATGCCTACATCAATGGTGGTGATGCAGAACTTGTAATTGGTCAACCTGACTTCACAACCAACACTTCAGGTCTTTCTGCAACCAAAATGAACAACCCTATCTGTGTGGTTATCGATGGTAACGGAACCTTATGGGTGAGTGAATATGGTAATAACCGTGTTACAAGATGGGACGATCCTGATAACCTGGTTAATGGTGACACCGCTGATGGTGTTCTTGGTCAACCCGATTTTGTAACAAATTCAGCAGCTACCAGCCAAAATAAGTTCAGTGGCCCTGCAGGTATTTTTGTTGAAGCAAATGGTACTCTATGGGTGAGTAACTTTAATATTCACAGACTGCTTCGCTTCCAGAACGCAGCCACCCTGCCTAACGGCTCAAATGCCGACCTTGTGATTGGCCAACCTGATTTTGTTACCGGAACCGCCGGACTCTCAGCAACCAAAATGAACAACACAAATGGAGTTTATGTTGACTGGCTCGGAAACCTTTGGGTAAGTGAATATACCAACAGAAGAGTTCTAAAATTTAATAATGCCTCAACACTTGTTAATGGCGACACAGCAGATGTTGTATTAGGTCAGCCTGATTTTATCACAAATACTGCTAACACAACTCAAAATGGTATGGGTAATGTCAGATGGCTAACCGGCGACATCAATGGTAATCTTTATGTGGTTCAGGAATCAAACAACCGTATTTCAGTATTTCTTCAGGCGACTACCCTCGCAAATGGCGCAAATGCCGACTATGTAATTGGTCAGCCTGATTTTACCACAGGAACCGGACTTAATCCTCCAACACAAAATTCATTAAGAACCCCCAGAGGCGCTTCAGTTGACAACACAGGTAAAAAACTTTGGGTCACCGATTGGGCAAACAACCGCGTTTTAAGATATGACATCTCCTCTCTTGTTCCTGTTGAACTTTCTTCATTTTCTGCATCAGTGACCTTAAACAATGTTGAATTAAACTGGACAACAGCAACCGAAACTAATAACTTCGGTTTTTCGATTGAAAGAAGAAGTGAGGAATCTGAATTTGAAGAAATTGGTTTTGTAAAAGGAAATGGTACTTCCACACTGATAAATTCTTATTCATTTATCGATTCAAAACCATTGTCGGGAGTTGTTTATTATCGTCTAAAACAAATTGACCTTGACGGTTCAATAAACTATTCGAATGAAGTTTTAGCCGACAATACAGGTCTTATCGAAGGCTTCCGCCTTTTGGGAAACTATCCAAATCCGTTTAATCCATCAACCACAATTTCATTTACTCTTACTGAAAAAGAGAATGTAAGAGTTTTGGTCAGGGATATTCTTGGTAGTGAAGTGGTCGAAATTTTTAACGGCATCGCTTCTCCCGGAATCAACAGATTACAGTGGAATGGAACCAACTCGTTGGGTCAGACTGTTAACTCAGGAGTCTATTTTTATACTGTCGAAGTGAACAACAAAGTTTATTCCGGTAAAATGATCTTTAACAAATAGGCAACAAAATGAGAATATCAATAAAAGTTTTCCTGGTTACACTCCTTCTCTCTGGAAGTGGATACTTAAATGCGCAGGATTACCTCTTCTTCTCGGACAGCGACCTTCCAAATTATTACGATCCGAGCTACCTTCAGGTAACTGCTCCAAGTGAACTCCTGTCTGTAAACGGTGTGAAGTTCCCCGTGGTCACCGATACTTTTTATGCAGGTACCAACGGTCTGAAACTTCTTTACAAATCAGTTACCGGTGGTGATTGGGCAGCAGCAGTTGCAGCCCCCGGTTGGCCCGGAAGAGATGCCACACTTAAGGATTCCATTGTCTTTATGGTCTATTCCGCTGTGGCGGTTAATGCCTCTGATCTTCCATCAATCTTTGTGGAAGATCTTTCAAATCAAAGGTCAACTAAAATCCCGCTCGCTCGGTATAACCCGTTGGGAATTCCTGCGGGAACATGGACTAAACTCTGGCTCCCGCTTGACACACTAAAACGGAATCCGGGCAACTGTGACCTTACCAGAGTTAAAACAATTTTCTATTGCCAGTCAGTAGCTGATGGAATTTCTCGCACTCTCTTCCTTGATGATATAAAGATGACCGGCGGTGCTTCGATCCATGATTACAACTACATAGTTGTTCTTGGGTCTTCAACTTCCGCCGGCACGGGTGCAAATCCTCCCGATAGCGCTTATGTCAACAGGTTAAGAAAACATATAACAAGTCTTGATACTACATATAAAGTATTAAACCTTGCGGTTGGAGGATACACCTCTTATCATGTGATGCCAACCGGTTTTGTTCCACCGGGTGGAAGACCGACTCCAAGAATAACCAATAACATCAGTTATGCCCTGGAATACAATCCAAAAGCCATCTTCATTAATCTTCCGTCAAATGATGCGGCAAGTGGATATCCAATCATTGAACAGATCGCCAATTTTGATACTTTGGTGGCAGTGGCAACCAGGAATAATGTAAAACTTTGGATCACCACAACTCAGCCAAGGAATCTTTCAAATCAGTCACAACTTGATTTGTTAATAACAATGAAGGATTCTGTTTACTCCCGTTATGGTACTTATGCAGTCGATTTCTGGACAACCCTTGCACAACCAAATGGATTTATAGTTCCTGAATATAACTCGGGTGACGGCATCCATCTAAATAACGCGGGTCATCGGCTTATCTATGAAAGAGCGATAGAGGCTATCCTGCCGATGTTCATCCCGGTGGAATTAGTGAGTTTCATTGCCACGAGATCAAAATCGGATGTTGTTCTTCAATGGATTACGGGTACGGAAACAAACAGTTATGGATTTGAAGTGCAAAGAAGTTTAAACAAGACTGATTTTGAGACTATTGGATTTGTTGAAGGTGCCGGAACCACAGTTTCACAGTCAAGTTACAGTTATACCGACGGCTCTGCTCAAAAAGATGTAAGTTACTTTTATCGATTAAGGCAGATTGACTATGACGGTTCAAGTTCATATTCAAGTCTTGTTGAAGTGGAGGCAGAATCTCCCGTCGGGTTTTTTCTTTTTCAAAACTATCCCAATCCGTTTAATCCGGTAACAACGGTTTCATTCACTCTGAAAGAAGCCACAAAAGCTGAATTGAAACTTTATGATATGACGGGAAGAGAAATTATTGAGATATTTTCGGGTGATCTGTCACAGGGATATCACAAAATGCAAATTGATGGCTCAAAGCTGGCTTCAGGTGTATATACTTGCCGACTTGCAGCCGGAGAGTTTTCTTCATCTATAAAACTCACTCTCTTGAAGTAATAAACGGTTACACAAGAGTCTTTAAGGGGCCGGCTTTACCCAAACCGGTCCCTTTTTTATTTGCTCCTGTCTAATGAAGAAGATTCTCTGACCCTCAATTCAGGGTCTATTATTAGCTGTTTGGGTGTATCCTCAATCCTCTTTTCACTAATCATCTCCATTATCATTTCAAACGCCTTCTGCCCAAAAAGTGAAGTGTTGAGATACACAGAACTTAATGACGGTCTGGTCATCTGTGCAAACTCAATATCATCAAATCCACATATTTCAACATCTTCAGGTATTTTCATACCGTAACGGTGCATCCAGTTTAATGCGCCGAGTGCCATTGCATCGTTTGAGGCAAAAATAGCAGAAATATCTTTCCTCTTCAAAAACAATTCCTGAACAGCATTGTAGCCTGATATCTGTCGGAATGTGCCTTCAAGAATTTCGACATCAGTCTTTTTTATTCCAAATTTATGAACGGCGGAAAGAAACCCTTCTGTTCTCTCAATCGCATCGATGTTTCCTTCCTCCCCTTTTATCAAAGCGATTTTCCTGTTTCCCTGTGTTATCAGATGTTCTGTTGCCATAAAGGCACCGCTGTAATTATCCAATACCAGATCAACATGCTCCCGATATTTCACAAATCTGCTCAGAACGATGTTTGGCAGTTTAGGAAACCTTCGCGCCATTTCCTTTTTGATTCCCTCAATGTGATACATAAGGATTAACCCGTCAATTTTTGTGCTCAGCTTTTTCACTGTTGCAAAAAACTCTTCCGGTGAACCTTTTTGACCGGCGACAACAATATCATATCCTCTTGCCTCGGCAAGTGCTTGAATTGAATAAATGAATTCCGAAAAAAGATTGCCATATAACACAGGCAATATTATTCCAATTGTCTCCTGTTTTCCTCCACTAAGACCACGAGCTGAAGCACTTGGTGAAAAATTGAGCTTTTTTGCCACTTCAAGCACATGTGCCACTGTCCTATCCGTCACAAGTGAACTTTTGTTAAACACCCTTGACACCGTGGCAATCGAGACTTTGGCTATCCGCGCAACATCATAAATGGTTGATTCTTTTTCTTTTTTCATTCTTCATCATTTTTTCTGAAAGCGGTTACAATTTAATATTTTTTTTAGAATATTCATCTCCTTCATGAAAACCACCGATAAGGAAACTTCCGCTTCTAAACAAAAAAAAGCTGCCACCATTTCTGATGACAGCTTTAAATTTTTAACGATCTGAGTTATAAGTCAGAAGTCAAAATACTTTCTGAACAACTATTTGTTCATACAATCGCAGTGACCACATTCCATCGGAAGATTGTCAGATGTTTTGATGAATTCTGCAATTGAAGCAACTACATATTCCATCATTTCCTTTGTAAGTTCAGGATAGATTGGAATAGCAAATGAATCAGTTGCGGCACAGTTTGCGACAGGGTAGTCCTCATCTTTTAAATTGAGATGTGCAAAACACTCCTGGCGGTGGAATGGAACAGGATAATAGACTTCATTACCAATTCCTTTTTCAGTAAGGAATGCTCTCAATGCATTTCTTCTCTCAACACGGAGCACATACTGGTTATAGATGTGGTAATTTACCAATCCCGGACCTTCATAAACCGCTTTTGGAATAAGAACTTTGTTTTTGTCGTCAAATTTGATTCTGCCTGCTTCTTCAGCAAGACCCGCTTCAATCAGCAGTTTTGTGTAATAAGCAGCGTTTTCGCGTCTTTTTGCCGACCAGTCGTTCAAATGTGGAAGTTTTACAGAGAGAACTGCAGCCTGAATTGAATCCAAACGGAAGTTGCCACCAATTACTTTATGATAATATTTTGGTTTTCCACCATGAACTCTCATGATTCTGATCATGTCAATCAGTTCATCATCGTTGGTGACAACAAGACCACCATCACCAAAACAACCGAGGTTTTTACTTGGGAAAAATGAAAAACATCCGATATCACCGATATTTCCAACTTGTCTGCCATCTTTATACTGAACGGAGATTGCCTGGGCACCATCTTCGATCACACGAAGATTGTGTTTTTTTGCAATTGCCATAATCGGTTCCATGTCGGCTGACTGACCATAGAGATGTACCGGAATAATAGCTTTAGTTTTTGAAGTGATTTTTGCTTCAATCTGAGTTGGGTCGATATTAAAAGTTACAGGATCGGAATCAACCAATACCGGAACTGCATTTAATCTGGCAACAACTCCCGCAGTGGCAAAAAATGAATATGTTGGCATGATAACTTCATCATCTTTTCCAACACCAATTGCCATAAGCGCAAGCAGAAGAGCATCTGTTCCTGATGAAACACCCACGGCATATTTACTGCCGAGGAATTGAGCCATTTCTTCTTCCATTTTTTTAACGGCAGGTCCCATGATGTAAGCAGTTGATTCGGCAACACCGATAAGAGCAGCATCCAATTCATCTTTCATGGAAAGATACTGCGATTTAAGATCTAACAATGGTACTTTCATATTACTCTACTTCTTTCACTATATCATTTTCAAATTTATATTTTTTACCCGATTTTTCGCAGAAGGCTTCGCCGTTTTCATCAAATTTTAATCTGACGCCGGCTTCGCTCATCCATCCGATAATTCTTGCAGGATTTCCTACAACAAGTGCAAAGTCAGGAATGTCTTTAGTGACTACACTTCCCGCACCCACAAAAGCGAATCTACCGATTGTATTTCCACAAACGATTGTTGAATTTGCACCAAGTGATGCACCTTCTTTAACAAGGGTTTTCAGATAATATTTTGCACCTACCTGTGGATATTTGCTTCTTGGGTCGATGATATTTGTGAATACCATTGAAGGTCCACAAAAAACATAATCTTCAAGGGTTACACCTTCATAAACGGACACATTGTTTTGTATTTTAACAAAGTTACCGATGGTGACATTATTTCCAACATTTACATTCTGTCCAAGAATTACATTATTCCCAATTTTGGAACCGGACTGTACATGAGAAAAATGCCAGACTTTTGTGCCCGAACCAAGTTCAACACCATCATCGACAACTGCATATTGATTTACATAGGGGGGTTTATTTTCACTCATTCTGATAACCTTTCCTGGGCTTGTTCAAGAATTTTTAATACTTCGAGGGCGTGAACACCATCTGAAAATGGAGTTTTTCCTGTTAACACACACTCATAAAAATGTTTTTGTTCTTCAGCAAGAGGTGGTTTGTTTTCATATTGTACCACTTCAAACGACTGATCAAAGGCTTCAAGCTGTCCATCAACTTTCCTGAATCCTTTTTTGTAGAACTTAAGTTTATTGTCGGGAAGACTGTCTTCAAATACAAACATTCCTTCACTTCCGATAACCACAAGTCTCTGTTCCTTAAAAGGATGGAGCCAGCTCACAAAAATGTGTGCCGAGATATTATCGGGATAATTCAAAAATGTTACTGTTGAGTCTTCGATATTTGGTTGAATTACGGCAGAACCCTGAGCATGAACATTTATCGGGTTTGTGCCGATGATAAACTGGATAATCGCAATATCATGTGGAGCAAAACTCCATAGAGCATTCTCTTCGGAACGGATCTTGCCAAGATTGAGCCTGTTGCTGTAGATATATTGAAGATCACCCAACTCTTTTCCAACAGCATTTTTGATGTGCTTCACCGCTTCGTGATAAAGCAAAACATGACCAACCATCAATCTGAGGTTGTTTTTTTCTGCAATATGAACAAGATTTTCAGCTTCTTTTGAATAGAGTGTGATTGGTTTTTCAACTAATACATGTTTTCCGGCTTCAAGAAGGCTTTTTGCAACAAAATAGTGGGTCTGAGCAGGTGTGGCGACAATTGCTGTCGTTATTTCAGAATCATTAAGAATATCTTCGAGTGTATCAACAACTTTGATTTTATCAGAAATTGCCGAAACAGTAGCACGGGTTTTTAAGCCCGGATCATATACAACTATGTTTTCAGGGGGGAGCAGTGATGCGGCTGTTTTCAGGTGATTTTTACCCCAATTCCCAACCCCTAAAACTGCAAGTTTGATTTGATTAAAATCCATTTTTCTTCCGTTAATATATTTGGAATTCGTCCTGCGGAATTATTTTAATTCAGCTATTAAATTTAACATGTAGAAATCTATCTACAAAGATGAACCCTCGATTATTTTTGAGGCGTGTTCGTTTGGTCACAAGGTAGCGAAGGGGAAATTTTGGACCTCACCCCCGGCCCCTCTCCTAAAAGTAGAGGGGAGGATTACAATTAAAAATTAATCCGTTAAATCCGTCTCATCCGTGTTACTATTACAAAATCCTTCCGTGGAATCCGTGCTAAATCCGTGGAATCTGTGGAACTATACCTCACCCCCGGCCCCTCTCCTAAAAGTAGAGGGGAGGATTTAACTTTATATTTCATCCACATTATTGGATTACTGCATTATTGGATTATTGGATTCCAAAAAATCTCTACTTATTAAGGATCATTTTCCGGGTTTCACGGAAGCCATTCACATATAATGAATAGAAATATACTCCACTTGTGAGTTTACCGGCATCAAATTTCACTTCATAAGTTCCGGCAGGTTTATATTCATCCACAATTGTTGTGATCAGTCTTCCCAGAACATCATAAACAGCCAGCGTCACCTTTCCCGGTTCTTTCACAGAATATTGAAGTGTTGTAGAAGGATTAAATGGATTTGGAAAATTTTGACTTAATCCATAATCTGATGGTGTAAGGTCACTAAGACTTATTTCTTTAACTGATGTAAGTGTGTAGTCAAACTGGTAAAGTTCTTCCGGTTCAACGGTTCCATTACCATTTCCTGCAGGCACCTGATTTTGAAGTGTTCCGGCGTCCTGTGTCCCGTATTGAAGTACGGCGATGTAAAGCTTCGAAGGAGTATAACCAAACTCGTTTTGAATATTCACAAGTCCTTCAAGAGTTTGTCCTGACGCTTTTTCGGGATTTGAGGAAGCATCAAACCATGCGGTATAATTGTTGGTGCTCTCGTTTGCGAGGAATAATGACCATCCCGGGACAGTTCCACCCTTTGCCCACATTGCAGGGATTGGGTTTCTTAGGGAGTCGGTTATAAGGATAAAAACATCTTTCCCTTGAGTGGGAGCTGCCTGGGTTGCTACATACAGGTTGCCATTATTCCATCCCAGATAAAGATTTGCTCCGCTGTTTGATCCAACAGAAACAGCCTGTTGATCGAGCACACCATCGATGACAAAATTACTGCCCGTTCCACCGCCACCACCAAAGTTGATCTTAAAGTCTTGACCGTTATTGTTGTTCCATGAATTGTCGTTGTAGTGAATTACAAAGGCAACCCCGTTAACTTCCTGGGCACTGTTATTAAAAGGACCAATCTTGATTGTCAATAAACTGTCAGTTGATGGACCGGCAAAAGCCGTTTCAACTGCAGGACCTGTTCCGTTGAACAACACAGTTCCCGTGGGCCAATATACCTGATTTGGAGTGGTCCAGTTTGAACCTTGAGGATTTAAACCCCAATGGAGTTTTGCTCCCTGAACAGCTTTGGTTATGGTGACCGTTATTGTATCATTTTTTGTGGGTGCCGAAGGCATCCATGTTACAGTACTGACACCTGTTCCACCTCCTCCTCCGGGAGTGTAAGCGCCAACCCAGACATGTTGTATGGGAGTGGTTGCAACATTATTATTACTATCGACGGCTTCAACATAATAATCCACAAGTTTGTTTGAAATACCGGCGATGACAGCAGAATATTCTTTTGCTTTTACGAGTGGCATTGGATTGGTCATCGATATTTTTGTAACGCCCGGCATGTCTATTGTTGTCCATGCGCCAACCTCTGCACCACCGGCATAAGTTTCGTTCTGAACTGAAGACAGTGAGTTTTCACCATCAAGATCTTCACGATAATAAAGTTTTACAGATTTGAGTCCTTTTACATCGTAGGCGTAAGTCCAAACCTTAAAATCGGAAGGCTGCTGTTGGTTCCACTCGGTTGCACCGGGATTGTAAGGCTCTCTTTGTGGAATAAAGATTGTCGGTTTAGTATTGTCTGGCGCACCGGTGATAACGCTGTTTGCAAAATTTACTGCCTGATTGGCGCCACGAGTGGGATTTGAATCCCAGATTCCGCCGAGTGATCCATCCCAATACCAGTAATCGGAAGCTTCACTAACAAGCAGATACTTCCAGGCATTGTATGTGTTTGTTGCTCCCGGATTAACATTGTCTGCCATCGCAACATGGTTTTGCACAGCGGTTAAAACACCCCAACTGTTAATATCGGGACTGTAACCATCACTTCCCGGATCACCAAGCCATTTTTTGAACTCAGGATCACCATTATCGGCACCCGACCAGCTTCCCGATTCAATGTGAATTGGGGCATTTGGGTCAGGAGGGAACATTTCGAGGTAGTCTTCTATTGTTGTACAAACAAATCTTGAAGGATTTGCACTTAACCAGTTAACAAAATTTTGGAAGTTTGATCCGTAATATGAATCGGTTCCTCCACCGTAATTATCACCATCATGATGAAGAACAATCAGTACCGGTTTTGAGGGATCAGTGTTAAATTGTTCAAACTGACTCATCACAGATTCGTAGTTTAATGCCCCAAAACCCCCTCTGCCATCTTCGTTTCCAAGATAGCGGGAGGCTGGGATAGCTATGATATTCGATTTTTGTCCCGTTGCGGGATTAACATATTCAACATAATGTGGTCTGTGACCCCAGGCTGCCGAAATTCTTGTAGGAGCCCAGATATTCTGAAGCGCCAGCCAGTCATTTGGATTGGGATTAAGCACATCGGCTTTGTTTGGTTCATAGATGTTTCCACCCGTGTTGAAGGGATATCCTTGCGCTGCCCTGTCGAAATGGACATTATCCACCAGTACCCATTCGAGTCCTTCATCTGCAAGAGCAGGGATCATCCTGTCAACAAATGCGTTTTCAGGAGGAAAGATACCTTTTGAGTAGCCCCCCGGAAAATTTTGTGTAAATATCTGTTTGTGCCACTGAATCTGCATTCTGATATCTTTATAATCGATCAACCCCATAAGCGGGTGGAAATATCCAAAACCTACCATGTCCATTCTCGGATTGCCAAGAGAAGTGGTCTGATTTTTGATAAAATTCCAATTGGATTTCCAATTAAAAAAATTGCCGTTTCCGTTTGCTTCCAGGGCGTTCAGGTTCTCAATCAACGAACCGGTGAAACTGACTTGTGATCCAAAATGGGGCATGTTGGCACTGATACCTTTTTGAACGGCATTTTTGGGCCATGAAGTGTAGGGTCCTGTTCTCTGGTTATGAATGTCAGTTACCGAGAAGGGGAATCGCCCGTTTGCATCTGTTTGAACTACACTTTCGTAGGGCCAGTAAATCGGTTGATGCATATGCCAAAGGAAAGCGATGTAGATTGGCGGATTAACTTTTGTTTTGTTTACCTGATTTTGCTGTGAATATACATCAGCCAAAGAGAGCAACACTAACAAGATCAATATCGATATAAAGTTTGATTTTAGCATTATTTTTAACCTTTTGGTTCCAATCGGGTCGCTAAATGTTTGACCCGGAAAGAAATCTCTTTTTAGAGAGGAAATGACAATTCATAATTTTATTAATACAACCTTCAAATTACAAAAAAATAAAAAAAACGGATGTGATACTTTTTTCTTAATTTCGATTTGGAAAAATGTTTAAGTTTCCACTCTATGATATCATGAGAAATTAAAAAAACATAAGACGAGGATTAAAGCAATATGAAATTAAGGTTCATCCATTTTTCAGATTCGCATTTGGGGTTTGTTGACTACACTTCCGACGATTTTTCGGTTCAAAAAGCGCGGGAAGACGATGCCTACAAAACAGTAGCCGCAGTTATTGATCACGCAATCGAAACAAAACCCGATTTTGTGATCCACACCGGCGATTTTTTCCACCGTCCCTCGCCCTATAACAAAGCAATTATTGAAGCCGGGAAACAGTTTAAACGGCTTTCAGATGCAGGCATACCTTTTTATATGATCGCCGGAAACCACGACCTTCCAAAATCGGAAGATACCCGCGCAATTCATGAAATTTATGAAATGTTTCCGGGCTGTAAAATTTTTTATGACCAGAAATATTCCACGCTCGATTGTGGAAGTTTTATACTCCATGCACTTCCCCACATCAATTTCTCACAAAATCATCTTGATGAAATCAACAAGATTGCAGTAACCGACACCAAAAAACCGAATATTCTTTTGATGCACCTCTCGATGCCGGTCTCAATTTACAAAGAGGAAGAACCCGGTGGAGGCATTTTCCCTGTTGATAAACTGGCGATACTCAAAGAATTCAACTATGTTGCCCTTGGTCATTGGCACAGATTTAACCATCTGAATAAATATGGCAATGTCTGTTATTCAGGCTCAACTGAAAGAATCAACTCCGGTGAGGCAGACCATAACAAAGGCTTTGTGGAGGTAACCATAGATGACAATGAAACCACCATCAACTTTAAAAAATTGGAAACAAGAGAGTATCTTAACATAACAGTGGATGGATGTTCATCGAAAACAAAACAAAATATCCTTGATGAAATTAGTGCAATTACCGGAGGAAGAGATATCTCAGAGGCAATCGTGAGAGTTGTCTTAAAAAATGTGAAGGATACACGATACTACGAAATTATGCGAGATGATATTCACGAGATCACAGGTGATTGTCTGGTACTGAGGTTTAACAAAATTCTGGAGGGGCAAACTTCCGTTGAAGATCGTGATAACCAGGGTGGAGAATCGTTGGTCGACAGGCTCCTTGCCGATCTCAGGGCCGGGTTCCCCGATGAAGAGGAATTCAAAAAATTTGAGGAAATTACTAAAGAATTGTTTGAAGAAATTATAACACAGGATGGCGGAAATGATAATTAAAACTCTCTCTCTGAAAAATTTTAAACAATATCGTGATGAATTTATCACCTTCCCTGACGGGTTAACAGGTTTGGTGGGCAATAATGGAGCCGGAAAATCCACAATCTTTGATGCCATCACATTTGCCCTTTTTGGATCATCCACCGATGTTGCACTTCCTCTTCTTAAAAATGATAAAGCCGGTGTTAAAGACAAGGTTGAAGTAATTCTCGAGTTCATGGAAAGGGGTGAAAAGTATAAGGTTGTCAGAACTCTGGCAGGGAACAAAAACCTTACTGCATCTGCATCATTTTATAAATGGAACGAATTAACTCCCCCGGCTCACTACGAAAAAACGAGTGAACAGGTGATAAATGTGAGAAAAGATGTTCATAAAGTGATAAAAGTTGACAGAAAAAGTTTTATCAATTCCTTCTTCGCCAAACAAAAAGAAACCGCAGGATTAATCGCTGCCGGAGTAAAAGAACGCGAAATAGAGATCAGAAAAATGCTCGGATTCGACAGACTCGATAAACTCAGCAAAAAAGTTGGCGAAATTATCAAGGAAAAGAATGTTGTTGTTCAGACACTTTCTCAAAATCTCCTGTCAGATGAAGTTATGACATCACTGAATGAATCAAAAAAATTAAAATCAGAAGAGCTTGCAATCCTTGAATCTCAACTCAAAGTCAAATCAAAATTGGTATCTTCAAAACTTAAGGAAAAAGAAGATGCCCGCATGAATCTGGAAACTTTGAGAGCAATCGAAGAACAGTACACGGCATTTGAGATAATCATAACCGGGCTAAAAACATCGATTAAAAACTCAAACGAGATGATTAGCTCAACAAACCAGGAAATTGCAAATCTGATTCAGCTGCAGATTGAAGCCCGGGAACTTGCACCTGTTGTAGAACAATTGTCAAAACTCGATGCAGAATTGTCTGACCTGCAAAGTAAAAAAGAGAATAAATCACGCTATAACAGCATTCAAACCGGGAAATTAAAGCTGGAACAATCTCTCCTTGAATTTGACAAACAGCTCAAAGAAATCGAGAAATCAATTGATGCCAATTCCGGGGTGGAATCGTTGTTAACTGCTAATGAGCAACTAAAAACTGCTCTTGAAGAGAGCATAATGATCATCAACAGCAACATCAGTGATCTCGATAGAGAAATTGCCGGTTACAAGTCGCAACTTAAAGAGAAGGAAAAAAGACTTAAACATATTAATGGACTTGATGAGACTGCTCCCTGTCCAGAGTGTGAGAGAGAACTTGGTACACAAAAGCCATTACTTGTCAAAAAATATAACTCAGAAATCGGGGTTCTAAACGATCAAATTCAAAAGGTGTCAGGAAGACTCGCAGAACTTCAAGATTCACTGGCAAAAAAACAGAGTGATAAGAAAGGGATTGAATCCGGGAGAGAGACTCTAATAAACAGAAATTCGAAGTTGCAGACAGACATCGCACTCGGTAACAGTCTGAAAAAACAAATTGAATCAACAAAATCGGGCATCACTTCAGCAGTGCATGACCTCGATGCTGTTGGCAACCGTGATTTTGATCAGACACTGTATGATAAAGTTGTTGAACAACTTGAAGTCACAAAATCAGAAAACAACAGATACCAAAAAATGCTGGGAAAAGTTGGGACTCTTCCGTCAAAACAGCAAAAACTTGTAGAAATTCAAGCTGAACTTAATAGATTAAACAATGAGCTTGTTATCAAACAGAATGATCAATCAAATCTTGATTTTAACAAAGATTTGATCACTGTTGCTGAATCAAACTTCAGGATAAAAGATGCAGAACATCTTCAATCAGTAAATGAACACAACTCAACAAATGTTGAACTTAACTCTGTGCAGACGGAAATTAATTCAATCGAAACGAGAATTGGAGAAAATGAAGACCGAAAGAGTGATTATCAGGAAAAAGTAAATGAATTGGAACAATTCAAGCGATATAATGGAATGATAGACCTGTTTAAGATGAAGGTTATGTCAACTGCCTTACCGGGGATATCAGCCAAAGCCAACGAACTTTTTAAACAGATAACCGGAGACCGGTATGATAATCTCAAAATCGATCAGGAATCGTTTGAAATAATCGTTAATCGTGATGATAATGAAGTGCTCATTGAAACTCTTTCGGGCGGTGAAAAAGATCTGGCGGCTGTTTGCTTGAGAATTGCAATCAGTCAATACATTATACAAAATAATGGAGGAGGTAACCTTGGCTTCCTCGCACTCGATGAGGTTTTTGGCTCACAGGATGAAAACCGCAGAGGTGAATTGATGAACTCGCTTCACAAAATCTCAAAATTGTTTAATCAAGTCTTTATTGTCGCGCACAACAAAGATGTGGAAGAACAATTTCCGAATCGATTTATAATTTCAAAATCGGGTAATTATAGCAAAATAGAAACGCTGTTCGCTGTTTAATAAAAAATCCGCTCTAATTCTGCGGGATCATTGGTTTTTCCGAGGGCAAGGATAAGTTTTATTCTTGCCTTCTGTCCATTTAAATATTCTGCAAAAATAACGCCCGACTCCCTTAACCATTTCCCGGCTCCGGGGTAACTGTAGATGTCATCGGTTTCTCCCGCCGGGCAGCGCGATACCAAAACCACCGGAATCCCTTTCTCCAAAACATACTCGATTCCTTCAAAGACTGCCGGGGGAACATTCCCCACTCCCAACGCTTCCACCACTACACCATCAACTCCGGAATCAGCTGAATATCTAAAAAATTTATCATCCATTCCTGCATAACATTTAAGCAGATCAACATTTGAATTTATTTTGGATGTTCTGATGGTTTCAAGTCTCCGTGGAGCCCGATTTAGAATTACTCTCCCTCTGTCAACAAATCCGAGACTTCCAAAATCCAGCGAAGCAAAGGTTTCCTCATCTTCCGTATGGGTTTTTGTTACCTCACTTGCAGCGTTTATCTCACCATTCAGACATACCAAAACACCCATATCCCTGCTATTTGGATTAAGACATGTATAAATTGAGTCTATCAAATTTGGAGGACCATCCCAGTCAGGATCAGAACTGTTTCTCATCGATCCCGTTAACACAACAGGAATATGACATTCAAGATAGAGATCGAGGAAATACGCTGTCTCTTCGAGGGTGTCGGTGCCGTGTGTTATTATAATACCATCATATTCATTTTCATCGATCATTTGCTGGATGGTTAATGCCAGTTCAAACATCAACTCAGGTGTAATATGAGGACCCGGATATTTCCCAAAATCGTAGAAATCCACCTTTCCAAGAGATTTTAACTCCGGAATCATATCAATTATTTCACCCCCCGTCAAGTGAGGAACTGCGCCTCCGGTTTGTGAATCCACTTTCATCGAAATGGTACCACCGGTGAAAACTATCATGATTTTTTTCATATCTTACGGTCCGGAAATTATTTATATTGCAATGCAAATTACGGAAATTTGAATTGTTTAGTTGAATAATCGCCTGCCAAAGGCAGAACAAAGTACGGTATCGTACAGAGGTGTTAATATGTTACATGTAGTTGATGTTGAACTTACTCCCAATCCACACGCTATTAAATTTGTCTTAAATCAGAAATTGCTTCACTTTACATCGAGGCAATTCAGCACACCCGAAGATGCAGTAAATGATCCACTCGCAAACGGTATTTTTGCCCTCGAGGGAGTTGCATCTGTGTTTTATACCGATAAATTTATCACTGTTGAAAAAAAACAGGGTTACGATTGGGGAAAGATCCAAAGACCTTTTCTCACTTATCTAAGTAAATTTGATCAATCACTCATTCCTGAAGAAGCCACTCCCGAAGGAATGGATGAAAACACGAGTGAACTTCTTAAACAGATATCTGAAGTATTAAATAAAAAAGTTGTTCCCGCTCTTGCTTACGATGGTGGTGGTCTCGAAATTCTGGGACTTGATGGTTATTCTCTCAAGGTTCGCTATCAAGGAGCCTGCGGAAGCTGCCCAAGTGCACAAAGAGGAACCCTCTCGGCAATTGAAAGCCTGCTTAAAAGAGATGTACATCCCGCACTGGAAGTTATTCCGGACTAAATATTAATTATTAATTATTATTTTAGTTGTCCTGAATTAAGCGTCAGTGAGAAGTAAAAAAGTTAATGTTTGAATATAAAAAGTGATTTTTAAGTCATATATTAAAATTTACAGATAATCCCACCAAAGTTAAATCGATTTAAAATAAAAAAAGCTGCCCCATTTACGAGGCAGCTTTTGTTTTTTAAAGTATCTGCGATACTAAGATTAATACCTGATAATTAATAATTAATTAAAAGGTATATCTCACACCAAGTTGCATAGCCCAGCGGCTGTTGATGTCACTCGGAGCCCAAGGAACATTGGTAGTTGGGGCTGAGAATGAGTAAACAGGTTTTCCGCCGACACTTCTGTTGATCATTCTTACAACATTTGAAGTTGAGAATACTGATTCGTCGTATCCCCAATCGCTGTTCATAAGATTAAGTACATTCAAAATGTCGAGGGTTATCGTGAATTTCTGATTGAGAACTGTTGGGATATCCTGAGCGAGTCTTAAATCAAAGATGTCTCTCCATGGATTTCTTGCGCCGTTTCTTTCAGCAATAGTCCCTCTGTGGCTATTAAGATATTCATTATTCTGGATGTATGATTCAAGCTGTGAGTACATAGCAGCAGATGGTACAAAAGCACCACCGGTTACAGCACCAAGCTGATACGCTCCACTTGAAAGTTCAGCAGCGGTTGGGATGTAGAACAGATCGTTCTGATCAAAACCGTCGTTGTTCAAGTCACCATTAACTGTGAATGAGAATGGGGCACCACTCTGTCCGTTGTAGAACAATGAGATTGTGGTTGGTGCATTTGTAAAGAAATCGTGTGTCAATGATACTGAAGCAAAGAACCTGTTTTTGATCTCATAAAGTGAAGTAACAAGTTCAGGATTGTTTGGATCACCTTTAACAGGGTTGTATCTCATCTGAGAAACAGCCTGTGAAGAGGTTGTGCTGTTCATATCTTTTGCAATACCATGGGTATAACCAAAATTGATCGACAAACCTCTGGCAACATATCTCTGGAACTGAATTGCAAAGTTCATCTGATATCCCTCTGAAGTGTTTTTCAGTGAAAGGACATCTCTGAAGTTGTTGTTTTTATTGTCAGTTCCACCATAAACTGGTCTTCCAAGTTCTGAAGCGATTGTGGTTGGAGATGAATAATTTCTGATATTCAGCTTTTCATACATTACTTCATTAAGAGTTTTTGAATAGATTACTTCAAGTGATCCAACAAATTCCCAAGGGAGTTTTTGATCGTATGCAGCATTTATTCTGAACAACTGTGGAAATTTGAAGTTAGGATCAACCATATTGATTTCTGACTGAAGATTTGGTGCGCCTGTTCCGGGATCACCAACTTTAGGCTGAATTCTTGGGTTGATTGAGAATACTGTTCCGTTACCACCGGATAACTCTGCAGTAAGAAGTCCTGTGTTTGCGAAGTTGTTGGAAATCCAAACATAAGGAACTTTACCTGTAAAGATACCAAGACCACCTCTTAACTGGGCAGCTCTGTCTTCAGTAAGAGAAAGGTTAAAACCTGCTCTTGGTGAGAACAATAATTTTCCATCAGGAACACCACTGGTGCTGTAGCCTGAAAAATATTTAGAAACAGAATCGTTGGCAGCAGGAGTTTTAGGGAAAGTAGGGATGTCAACTCTAACACCAAATGTAAGTCTTAAAGCACCATTTACCTGCCATTCATCCTGAGCATAAAGACCAAACTGGTTTGCGCTGAAATCAGCGGAAGGTCTGTTGTCGTATGAATCGCCACTTCTTGCAAAAGCTCTCTGATATGATCCAACTTTTGAATTTTTGAAATCTTCAAAGCTGTTGAACACATAATATCCGTAGAATGAACGGATGAAGAGGTTCGAGAATGTGTAAAATTCGTTGTGTGTACCAAAAGTAAGGATATGATTACCAATATTCCATGTAAAGTTATTGGTAAATTCAATGATATCCTGGTCAAGTTTGTTTGCAGGTGAAAATCTGTCAGCACCGAGTGTGTAGGTAACTCCACCCTGTCTGATTTCGATTTCAGGTGATTCTGCAAATGGCAACTCTCTTTTGTCTCTGATTCTGGTATAACCAACAATCAACTCGTTCGACATGTTGTTACTGATTGTCGTGTTCCACTGGAGAACAGTCGAATTTGTAATTGAAGCGAGTCTGTAGGTATAAGAACCAAAAGTTAAATAGTTGTTTCTGTTTCTGTTTGCAAGAATGTCATCAGCCCCATCAACAAAGTTGTGTCTTAAAGTAAGACGGTTGTTTTCGTTGAGGTTAAAATCCAAACGGGCAAAAATCTTTGTTGAAGGTCTTTTAAGATCAACAGAACCGTAAGAACCGGCATCATACCCTTTACCACTCATAATAGTTGAGATCGAATCGCCATATGCACTGATTCCGGCTGCTCCGGTAGCAAGTGATGTGTTGGCATAAGGTCTGGTATAGTTGGTAAGTTCTGCACTTGCGAAGAAGAAGAGCCTGTCTTTAATTATCGGACCACCGATTCTTCCACCAATCTGATACTCGGTAAAGTCAGGATATGCGGTTTTAAGAGCATCCGGGCTTTTCCCTACAAATGATTGATTTCTTCCATAACCAAAGATCGAACCTGAAAATGTGTTGGTTCCCGATCTTGTGATTGCATTGATACCACCACCGGTGAAACCGGAAAGTTTAACATCATAAGGGGCAACCACTACCTGGAATTCCTGGATAGCGTCGAGGGAAATGGGGTTTGTTCCGGCCTGACCACCGGGTGTTCCCGAGGAGCCAAGACCAAAAAGATCGTTATACTGTGTACCATCGATCTGGATGTTGTTATATCTGCTCGATTTTCCGGCTGCTGATAGATCAGAACCTGAGAAAAGAGGGGAAAGTTTTGAGAAATCCGAGAACCTTCTGTTAATTGTAGGCAGATTTTCGATTGTCTCTGTGGCTACTGTTTGAGCCGAACCTGTTTTGGTCTCGGTCATTATCGGATCACTTTTTGCTAAAACCAAAACTTCTTCTGTTACTAATGAAGTTTCGACCATAACAAAGTCTAAACGAAGATTCTGACCCAATTCGAGATTAACGCCTTTTAATTCGACTGTTTTTTTTCCGGCATACGAAGCTATTACTTCATATGGTCCGCCGGGTTTTAAGCCGTATATATTATAGCTTCCATTCTCTCTTGCTGTGGTTCCATACACTGTTCCCGTAGGAAGATGTTTTGCACGGATCACAACACCCGGTAATGCAGCATTTTTGTCATCATTTACATTTCCAAATACAGTCGCAGTTGTAACTTGTGCGTTTAACTGTAATGAACCTATGACTAAAAACAATGCAGCTAATGAAAGTCTGTAAAATGACTTCATACCTTGCTCCTGATTGTTGTTTGATTGTTGATAAAATAAAAAATCAAGTTTTTAAAATTAAGGGTGGGAGTTTTAGGAATACTAAAACTTCGTGTTAAGAAATCGTTAAGTAAATTATTCACCGGATCGATGTCTTCTAATCTCGAAATAATGGGGTGTTTGTTAACAAAATGGGCAGTAAAAATTCTTACACAAATTTTTACCCTTCCATATGTAAAATTGCAAATATTTAGTGACCTAAAAAAACAGTTTTACAAAAAAAAAATGGCTGCTTTAAATTTTCATTTGTAGAAGCAATTGTTTTTGTTTCTATCCCCTATTCTGCTTCTTCGATACTCTGCTACTATTTCAAAAACATCATTTTTTCGGTTTTTACGAATAACGGGATCAAATTTTTGTCCCTGACCAACAAATTGTAAAAATATACACCTGATGCTATGTCTTTTAATGTTCCGATTGTTGCCGGCGAAAATTCCCTTTCATACTCTCCTTCTGGAAGCCACCCGTTTTGAAGCATTGTTACCAACTCACCATTAACATCATATACACGAAGGATTACTTCTGATTCTTCTGTTAAAGAGAATTTTATTTTAGTTGAAGGGTTAAAGGGGTTTGGGTAGTTTTGATATAGATATATCCTTTCATGCGTTGGGTTTTCTTCTTCTGCTGAAACACCCGTTATTACCACTGTTACACTGTCAAGTTTACTGACATTCCCTTGATTGTCCTTTGCAGTCAGTTTATAAATGTAACTGCCTGTTGGGTCTGCAAGTGAATCTGTGAATAGTGTATCGATTCCTGTGAATATTTTATTGTTATCATCAGGGATAAATAATGGGTCTCTGCTTCTGTAAAGTGAAAAAGAATTAAAGTCAGCTTCTGTTCCTCCTCGCCAATTGAAATTAACTTTTCCAATTTGTTTTTTTACAAGTGTAAACTTCGGTTTTTTTGGTGCAAGGTCTTGGTACGGGTAACTTTGTCCAAAGGGTCCACCATATAGACCAACATCACTCCTTGTCCCATCTACATCCAGAATATTTGGGTCACCGGCATCTATCAAAGGTGAAAACATCTGAAGCAGATAGTTGTTACTGTCCTGGTTTTCAAACATCGGGTCTGAGGTGTAATATATTGTTGTATCGGGGTTAAATAGAGCTGTATTATTGCTTATTGCAGTGTTGTTATAAAAACAGTTGTAATTGATTACGGCAGTATCAAGTGAACTAGTGGTATAAATTGCACATTCCCTTGAATTTAGAATAATATTGTTTGTTACCCGGGTTCCAGGCTGCATAACAATACCTCTGGCAAAGTTAATTATTATATTATTCTCAATTGTATTTGGTACTTGATTTATGCCTACATCATATGTACGACCGTGTATAAAATTATTCCGCACATCTGTAAACTTCCCAAACCAAGGGTGGAAATGGACTGCTTCGACAAATGTATCTATAAATGAATTATCGATTATTGTTGAGTACTCAGCATAAATTCCATGATTCACCCGATAAAACAGGTTCTTGGAAATTAACATTGGTGGAGAATTTGTCCATTCCGGACCATTTATCGCAACACTGCTTGCATAAAAATAACAATTTTGAATAGATCCGGAAGTATTCAATACTCTAATAGCTTGTGTGAATATCCCTAAAAATTTTACATTCTTAATATTAACTGTATTGCTGACAAATGTTGATCCTTCAGTAAGAATGGCTATATGCTCAGTTGTACCTAATCGTGTCTTAAAAGTCAGGTTTTCAACATTTAAATTATCTTTAAATGTGAAAACTTTTAGCAAAGGTTCTCTTGGAAACCCAGAAACATCAATTACACAACTGTCAATATCCACACCCAAAATAGTGAGATTCCTACCGTAGTGCTCAGAATTAACAATCTGAGGATAAACCCCCTTTCCTATAAGTATCGTATCACCACTTAAACATATATCAACCACTTTTTGGATCGAATCAGATGCAGTTGTCCATGTAGTATAAGGAGAGGATGGTGTTGGATTTCCGGCTTTTACATATCGGATTGTGGAGTAAGCGGGGAGACTTATTAGGAGAAAGAGAATAGTGGTGAATAAAGTAGCTTTCATTCCGGTTATTCTTTTATTGTTTACATCCGGTAGTATATGCATTATTCTTTTGGTGACTATCATTTTAGTATCACCAATTTCTTGTTGATACTTATATCATTAACTCTGAGCGAATAAATATATACGCCACTTGCAAGATTGCCTGATTCGATTGTTGTTTTATGTCTTCCCATTGGCTTTTGTTCATTCACCAACTGTTTTACCAATCTTCCGGTTATGTCGTAAAGATTCAGAGTTACAACTCCTTCTTTTAGAAGTGCATACTCGATTATTGTTGAACTGTTAAACATTGAGAGCCGGATTGAAATATGGTATTGAAACCTAATTTTACAAGGTTGGTATCATTAAATCTATGGTAAGTAATTTCCGGATAATCACTTGATGGTAAGTAGGTGCCAAAAAGTATTGGCTCTGGAGTTTGTGCACTCATAGATTGTGAGAATAGAACACACAGGAGGAAGAAAGTATAAATTGAATATCTGTTTCGCATTTTAGCTCCAAAAAATAAATCGTTTTTTCCGGAGGTGTGGCAGTTTGATAAAACCGTCTCTTTCTTACAAGCAACTTACGCTATTCAAAAATTATAGCAAAAAGAAATCGTCGAGATTAGACTATTTTATTTTCGAAGGAGGGTGAGACTGGTTCAGGAACATACATCAATATTCCGTGCATAAATATCAGTTAAGCTAAATTGCACGGAATATTAAAATGAATGAATTAAACGACCAAAGTGTTTATCATCCGTTCAAGCCGGGCGGTTATCTCAACCGCAAGTTCGGAAAGATTTTGGTTCCCAATTGCCTGCATTGCTGCGGTGGGATTTATAACCGATACTTTAATCTTTCCACCGTTAGTCTCCTGAATAACCACATTACAAGGCATCATCAAACCAACATTCTCCTCGATATGTATCGCCTTGTTGGCAAATGGTGGATTGCATGCCCCGAGAATGCGGTATTTTCTTACATCAGCATTTATTTTCTTCTTTAGAGTGTCCTGCACATCAATATCACTAAGCACTCCAAAACCCTCTGTTTTTAATGCCGCCGTTACTGCTTCAACTGTCTCAATAAAATCAGTCGAAACAGTCTTTTCAAAAAAATAGCTCATTTTTGTTCCTTTGTTTTTAGAATAAGATGCACAAAAATCGGAGAAGATTCAGACTAATGCAGTAATCCAATAATCCAATAATCCAATAATGGGTAATTTAAAGATCTCTATGGAACTTTTACATGCTATATTACTGCATTATTGCATTACTGCATTACTGCATTACTGCATTAGCAAGCAGAACTCCCTCTCTGAGAGCGTATTCAGAATAATAACCTTCTTTGATTTCAAGTTTGTCGAAAATGGCTTTGAGGATGATTACGCCTGCAACAACAACATCTGCCCGCTTCGCCTCGAGTCCGGGGATCACAAGACGGTCATCCATTTCTTTCCTGGAGAGAACCAGATCGTGGATTTTTGTTAGATGACTGTATGTGAAAACTTTTTCTTCCGGTTTGATTAATCCATTGGCAGCCGCCATCGAAAGAACTGATTTTGCGGTGCCGGCTGAAAAAATGGCAGTCTCGTATCCGGCAGTCAGGACTTCATTTTTTATTGCTTCCACCATTCCACCTGCATAATGTGATGCTGCAATTACATTGTTTTTTCTTACTACATAATCGGGGAAAAACTCTCTCGTAAAACGAACTGCACCCATCCTTAAACTTGTAGAAAAAATCGGGTTAACATCGTTACCCACAATAAATTCTGTGCTGCCTCCACCGATATCAACACAAAGTACATTTTTGTTTTTGAATTGCATAAAATGCCGGGCCGCCCTGTAGATATATAGAGCTTCCTCTTTCCCGTCAATTATATTGATTATCACACCTGTGGCTTCCGCGACCCGTTCAACAAATCGATCCCTGTTGATTGCCTCCCTTACAGCACTTGTGGCAACAGCTTTAATCTCAGCTCTGTTCATTATCGCTTTTGTTTTGAAAAAATCGATGAGCTTAATCGCTTTTTCGATGTCCTGTTCTTTTATGAAAGAGACACCCTTGTCATCTTTTGAAGCAAGCCGAAGAACCGCCTTTTCACGGTCGATTACATCAAATCTTCTTCCATCGGGAGAATTAGCAATAATTATATGAAATGAGTTGGAACCAATATCGAGGACTGCAAAATTTTTGTTAAACATCTTTGTTCATTTTAGGGGATTGTGAAAGTATCTTTCCAGCAAGCTCCGACACTTCTTTTATCGTAATATCGTCGATGATATCCGAGCGGTGAAGGAAAAATTTACCCACTCCCATCGGAGCCCAGACAAATGGATTTGTGGGTCCAAAAAGTGATATCTGTGGTGTTCTTGTTGAACCGGCAACATGCATTATTCCGGTGTCGTTGGTGATAAACAGGTCGGATTTTGAAATCAAAGCTGCCACTTCAGGGATGCTTTTATCAATAAACTCATGAACAGTAAACTTTAAATCCTCCCTGATTTTCGAAATTACGGGGTGGTCGGCGCTGCTACCTGTCAGGTAGATGCATGCATCGTAGTTCTCTTTTAATTCTTCAATTATCTTTACAAAGTTTTTATAATACCATCTGTTTGGAAGTTTGCCGGCACCTGTGTGCAACCCAACCACCAATCTTGACTGATACTCCTCAAATTTGCTTAAAAATTTATCTGCCTGAATCTCATCTTCTGCATCAAAACTTACTTCCGGTGCATAACCGGCAGGTTCAATTCCGAGTGGTTTTACAATATCAAGTATCCGTTCAGAGATATTTAAATCGGGATGAATTCTCCAGTCAAAATTAATTTTTTTATTGAAGAAAAATGATGACTCATTAAAAACACCATCAAGATAGTTGGGTCCAACTTTAAGTTTTGCCCTGGTTATTCCAGCCATAAGGTTGCTCGTGAATGAAATCGAAACAGTTACGGGCACAAGCACCCAATCGTATTCTTCACGCAATACGGAAAGAAATCGCGTCAATTCTAAAGGATTTGCATGGTGTTTTTTGTTGAAAATAACAACGCGGTCGATGTATTTGTTTTTATGAACAGCATCTTTGTTTGCAGGACTGACAATAAGTGTCAAATGAGAGAGAGGATATTTATTTTTAATCGCACGAAAAAGAGAACTGCTGGCGAGCATGTCTCCAAGCTGATTGTGCTGCCTTATTATCAATATTTTAGACGGGTTTTTCTCATACTCCTCTTTATACTTTGGAGGTGCAAATAAAAAACTGTAGAACGCTTTTACAAATCTGTTCATCAACTATTTTGCGGGATCGCCACTAATCTCAACATAATCAGCTTCTTCAACAACACGGTCGGAAATAAAAGACTTCCCGTTATTCACTCGTACATCTGAATCCTGTGTGCCAAAATTACTCGAATTTCGCGCAGCTTGTCGCCTGATACTTTTAAAGAAAACTCTCACGATATAAAAAAGTATTATGCCGGTTAATACAATTAAAACTTTTCTCACAACAATGCCTTGCCTTCAGGATGAAAATACTCAATTCGTGTTCTGTCTTGTCTGAAGATCTGTTCATACAATTCTTCAAAGTCGTCTTCATTGTTAACAAAATCTATCTCCGTAGAGTTTACAATCAGGAGAGGAGTTTGATTATATCTTAAAAAATATTCGTTATACATGTCATAAAGATCGGAAATATATTGCTCATCGATGTCGATTTCGTAACTTCTGTGTCTTTTTCTGATGTTTGCAAGCAGCCGCTCAACATCTGCTCTAAGATAGATTACCAGATCGGGTTTCCGAAGATTTTGAGCAAGTTTGGGGAAAATCTCGTTATAAAGTCGTAACTCTTCCTTGTCGAGATTAAGGTAAGCAAAAAGTAGATCTTTCTCAAAAATGTAATCAGCTACACTGAATTCAGAAAAAATTGATTCCTGATTTAAATCTTCCAATTGTTTGTAACGGCTGATGAGGAAGAACATTTGAGTCTGAAATGCGTATCTTTTCCTGTTTTTATAAAATTTTGCCAGAAAAGGGTTTTCATCATGGTTCTCCAAAATCATAGTCGCATTCAAGCGAACTTGAAGTTTACGGACAAGGGAAGTTTTCCCTGCTCCTATTACTCCTTCAACAGCAATATAATTGATCTCACTTTTCATCGAGAAAAACCACGCCTCTTTTCATTCTAAAAAAATTCCTGTTCCAACCTTTAATATAAGATTTCTCCGCCACTATTTTAAGGCTGCTTAAAAAGATACCTTCCCCCGGCAGAATTAAATCGGGATTAATTTCAAGCAGAGGTACCAAAAAGAAATCCCGTTTTTTGAGCTCTCTGTGAGGGATATTAAGAGACTTTTCATTTACGATTCGCTCACCATAAAGGAGAATATCGATATCAATCTCTCTTTCATGCCACCTCTCCCTCTTGATCCGTCCTGTTTTTTCCTCAATCATCTTAATTTCTTTAAGAAGTTGCACAGGTTCAATATCTGTTTCTATCGATATCACCATATTCAGGAAGTCATCCTGCTCTTCAACACCATATGGTATTGTGTCGTATATCCTTGAAAACGCCGTTATTTGGGTGTCTTTTAGTTCTTTGATTCCATTAAGAGCAGAATGCAGATTTTTTAATTTATCTCCAAAATTGCTCCCCAAAGCCAGATAAACAATCGTTCCCGTCTTATTTAACTCCGTCTAAAGTAACAACTTCCGGGATAAAAGATTTGTAGAATTCTGAACGGGTAGTATCAATTTCCACTTCAACACAATCTACAACACCACCGATGGGAGGGTTGTTTTTTCTTACTCTTACAATCAGCCTCTCAAGTCCTGTATATTTTTCGAAAAGCACTTCACATATTTTATAAGCCACCCTTTCAATCAGGTAACTTTTTTTGGTCATCGCAATGCTTAAGATATAGTTGTAAACAGTTTCGTAATTAATCGTTTTTTGAAGGTTATCCGATAGTCCGGCTTCACTAAAATCGATGTACATATCGATGTCAGCTTCAAATTTCCCGCCAACCCTCTGCTCCTCCTGCATTACACCATGATATGCATAAAAGGAAGCTTTTTTTATTCTAATAATATTTATCATCTAATTTGTCGTTTTTTTGTTGAAAAAAATCTCGAACTGCGAAATAAACAATCCCGTAAGCACGAGAACACTCCCCAATAAATGAGTGGTCGTTAGTGATTCGTTATAAAACACCCACCCAAGCACAAGGGCAAGTATGGGAGTAATAAAAGCAACGAGTGACATCATAAGAACACTTACTCTTTTAAGCAGCCAGTAGTATGATGTGAAAGCCACAATTGAACCAAAAACTCCAAGATAAACCACAGAACCAACCCCTGCCATATCAAATTTGTTGGCAGAAAAATCTTCAAAAAAGATGCCAAGCAGAATGAACCCCACAGCAGATATCACCATCGGCACAAGATTCATAGAAAATGGATTTAATTGTTTTCCGTCTTTTTTGATCATTACCACAATGAATGATTGAATAATCGCACTTAATAAAATGGCGGCCGTTCCCAAAGTCTCCATAAGATCAAATTTGATTGCAAGACTGTCGGAAAAGATCACAATAATTCCACCGAATCCAATAATCATCCCCGTAAGTTTTGTTTTGTTTAAAATTTCATCACTTAATCTAAAGTGAGCCACGATAGCAACACAAAAGGGATAAACTGCAAACAAAACCGATGCCATTCCGGAATTCACATATTGTTCGCCCCAATAAACCAGACCAAAAGGTACCAAAAACGAGAAAAAACCCGCGTATAGATAGATTCTTGTTGCAACGGGACTTAAGTCCAGTGACATTTTTTTGATTTTCATTATACCATAAATCAGAATGGAAGCGAGAACAAACCTGAATCCTGCTGAATAAAAGACAGTTAGCGACTCCATTCCCACTTTGATAACGAGCCAGGTGGAACCCCAAATCAAACAAATTGCCAAATATCCCAATATTACAAGCGGCGTTCCTTTTTTCATATCTCTTTAAGGGCGATTATGCCCGATGCCCTTCCCGATCTGGCTCCTGCTCTTCTATAAGAATGAAACAGATTATCGTATCTATAACTGCACAAACGGCTTAGTTGAATGTTATCCTTCGGAATTCCGGCGTTTCTTAACATATCATAGTTTGCTCTGGGAACATTTAATAAAAACTTCTCACCGTGAGGTCTCAAATATTTATCATCAAAAAGTTCCGCAACTTCTGCTCCAACTTCATAGTGAATTTGGGAAATAGCCGGAGCAATATAACAGATCAGGTTTTTAGGTTTCGAGCCCATCCCGTTTTTCATTGTATTGATCGTCTTGGTCACAATGTTTAGTGAAGTTCCCTTCCATCCAGAGTGAATTCCTGCTACAAGTTTCTGTTTTGTATCGTAAACAAATATTGCAGGACAGTCTGCCGAGCTTATCAAAACTGCAATCCCGGGTTTATCGGTTATCATCGCATCGCTTTCGCCTTTCATCCCGCCTTCGGTGATAAATCGAATCTTATCGCCGTGAACTTGTTTCTGTGTTGCACAATTTTCCGGTTTTATCCCCAGACTCCTTACCCATCTTTTCCTGTTTGATAAAACTTTTTCTTCATCATCTCCAACAGAGAGGGACTGATTAAAATAAAACGGTGCCTCGGCTCCCTCGTCAATAATAGTCGAGAAACCACACACAATGTTGTCAAAACCGGAAAATATTCCGGGTCTCAGGGTTACCATAAACGGCTCCTTTTATATCCTTGCATAATTATTCCAATCTTTTCAAACCGGGAAATATCTTGAAATACAACGGCTCTTCTTTGCTGCTTCTGTAGATGTTCCCCCGACCTAAAGAAGAAGTTATCAATGTATCAGTTTCATTAAAATAAGCAGAAATCTCAAACTCCCTGCCTGAAACAGTTTTAACTCTCAGTTGAGATTTTGGTTTTCCGAGCTTTGCCGGATCAATGTCATCGGCAAAGTTCCTGACTTCGAGTGTAGTAAGCTGTTTTAAATAATCGTTGATCTTTGCAGAGTCAACTTTTTTATTTTCCACAAGCCAGTTAGTTACGGCTCTTTTCAGAGAAATATTCTCTACTCCGCTAAAATTGATTTCCTGCCACGATTCAGACCCGTCAAAAGTGAGTTTTGTTTGTCTGTATAAAGTCAGGTCAGAATTAAATGACATATCAAGAAATCCCGAGACCAGATAAACTTCATCGGCACTAACCATCTTTACATAAGTACCCATCTCCTGAGGTGAAAGCATTTCACTTTTGCCGATGAGCAATTCAAATTCACTCTCCCCTTTGGAGAAGAGTTTTAGCGATGTTGCTCCGGTGTCAAGTCCAAATCCGGCAAAGTCATCCTTTTTTCTGGAAACGAGATTAATCACTTTTAATTCGGAAAGGGTGAATATCATTGAGCTTATTTTCGTCCCGTCTGCGACAACTTTTTTCCCCGTTCCACCCGGGAGTGTGATTACCCAATCTTCACCGGTCTTTTCAAAGACCACCAGACTGCCACCCTTGGGGATCATTTCAATTCTATTAATGCCTGTTGTGTCGAGAGCGGGGATTCCAACACCAACATCATTACCTTCATTACCTGAATATTTCAGAAGGATACCACCAACAGTTATGACCAAAACCACAACGAGTAAAATGTAAAGCCTGTTACCCGACTTTTCAAAAAGCATCAGCTGTTCTCCGCTTTCTCTTCATCAATCCAGGATTCTTCAGAGAGTAATTTTTTTCTTGTTTTTCTTTTGCTGTAGCGGTAAAATCCGAATAATATTGCAAACAACACCGGGGCAAGAAAATTGAGATATTTCATGACAGTTTTTGAACCCTCTCCGATTGAAGGGTCGATTGGTCTCTGTGTTACACCTTTATTCCTGAGTTGAGCAAGCCCTGAGTTATCCGTTACATACTCGATCATGTTTGCAAGAAAGTTGATATTGTCGGCCTGAATGCTTTGTGCCTGTTCCCCCTCACCGTTAACCACAAAATCGCCATCAGAAATGAGCACAATTTTACTTACTGCCTTACCAAATTTACCCTCAGCCATAACCGCAGTATTCAGGTATGAAAACTGGAAATCACTCCCCGTCCATTCCTTTTGTAAATCAATCTTAAGAGGTAATACATCAAGTCCCGATCTGTCAGAGGTAATTGCAAGTGGAGTATATTTAATCCCCGGTCTGGCGATAACATCAATACTTGAAGGGAACATAAGAGTTAATCCCTCAATTCCTTTTAATGGCGGAAGGTTTGCAAATTGTGTGATAACCGGGAAATAATGAAAACTTACCGGAGTCTGGAATTCAAGTCCTGCCGATTGTTGCCTCACCATAATTGATGCACAACTGAAATCCCTGACGAAGTCAGATTTTATATTTAGTCCCTTGTCTTTAAAGAAATCCTGGAGTCCGGTCTCAAGTTTTTTAGCTTCACCCGTCTGCTGATCTATATCCACTGTGTTAATAGCTGCAACTACATTTCCGCCATTGGCAACAAATTTTTCGAGGAGGGCAAGATGTTCGTCGGGATAAACCGCAGACGGAGAAATTAGCAGGATGGTTTTTATCGCTTCAGGAATATAAATTGAATCTGACAGATCAACAGGGATTACATCAAGAGTGATCAACAGAGATTGCATCAATTGCGCCACAGCCTGCTGTGATGGCTCGCCGTGCCCCAAAATATAACCAACACTGCTTTTGTTCTCTGCCGTCATCTTTTTTATTGAAGTTGTGAGTGCATATTCCATGGAACTCCCCGGTTGGATAAGAGGGATTATCTCTTTTCTTGTTCCATATTTTATGACTGCACCCAGATAAATCTTCTGTTGCTTTACCTGATCTTTTTCACGGACATCCAAAATTGCAGGAGTAATTCCGTCTTCCTCTGCCTTTGTTCCGTCTTTTGGGTCCTCAATTTTATAGATAAAATTTGTTCCTGCAAGATATCCATATTCCGCAAGCATATCCTTAAATTCATCTTCTGTTCTTGATATGTCGGGTGGAAGATCTGAAGAGATGTATGCAGTTACCGTAACCGGTTGTTTTAAGCCGCTTAGAATGTTTTTTGTCGGTTCACTTAATGTATAAGATTTATCCGCGGTGAAATCGAATCTGGCGTAAAAGAAATATGAGAAGATATTTACCAAAATCACTATTCCGGTAACTGCTCCGATGATCATTAAAAAGGTTTTTTTTGAAATCATTATTTCCCCTCCTCAACAATATTTCTCTTTGAGAGTGAGGCACTGGCAAAAAAGAGCCCAAGGAAAGTGACAGAAAGAAAATATATAACATCTCTTGTATCGATGACACCACGGGAGATTGAATCATAGTGATCCGTCATACTCAGGTAGTTGATGACAACCCCCACCGGACCAAATATCTGTTGAGAAATGATGTTAAAAATCAAAACAAAAAAGATTCCAGCGAGAAGAGAGGAGATAAAAGCAATTATTTGATTATTTGTGAGACTGCTGGCAAATATCCCAATTCCCGCAAGGGCAGAACTCATCAAGAACAACCCAAGATATCCCATAATTGTTGCACCGTGATCTACCGGACCCAATATCATCACCGAAAAATAGTATGGTAGTGTTAACAGCAATGCAACACCTACAAGTGCCATAACAGAAAGAAATTTTCCGGCTATTACCTCCCAATCAGTAACGGGTTTGGTCAGGAGTAACTCCAGTGTTCCGGATTTACTTTCGTCGGCAATCGTACGCATTGTCAAAGCCGGAATAAACAGGAAAAGTATCCAGTATGCAGCAGTAAAAAATGATTGAAGCGATGCCTGACCGGCAAAAAATACATCTGACCCGTAGAGCCAGGTGAAAAATCCGCTAAATCCCAGGAAAACAACCAGGAGCACATATGCCATCAATGAGTCGAAAAAAAGCGTTATTTCTCTTTTTGCGATTGTTAATATAATATTCATGTTCAGGTGGTAGTCAATTCTTTAAAAATATCTTCAAGTTTCGTTTCAATTGTGGTCATCTCTAATAAAACAAAATTGTTGGCTATTGCTGAGTGAAAGATCAATCTGTTTAAATCTCCCGAGTCTCCTGTTACAATAAATGTGTTGTTATCGTTGAGTAAATCGACAGCACTTACGCCCGGAATTGATTTTAGTGCTTCGATCACTGTTTCAGTTGAAGTTTCTGCATCAACCTTTACTCTGATGGTTAATCCTTCGCCTGATGCTTTTCTGAGACTTTCAGGTGATCCATCTGCTACAATTTTGCCTTCGTTGATAATCAGAATCCGGTCACTCATCGCCTCCACTTCCGGAAGAATGTGAGTTGAAAGAATAACAGTTTTCTCTTTTCCCGCTTCTTTAATCAGATTTCTGATCTCGATTATCTGGTTGGGGTCAAGTCCCGTTGTGGGTTCGTCCAATATCAATATTTGAGGATCATGAATCAGAGCCTGGGCAAGCCCCACCCTTTGTCTGAAACCCTTGGAGAGTTCACCAATTTTTTTGTGTTTTTCCCTGTCGAGTCCACAAACAACAACCATTTCCCTCACTCTTTGATTTATCGAACCCTTTTCCATCTGCAACAATCCGGCAACATACTCCAAATAATCTGTTACATACATGTCATAATAAAGAGGGTTGTTCTCGGGGAGATAACCTGTAATTTTTTTTACAGCACCGGGGTTTTCCCAGACGGGTTGGTCGTTGATAAATATTTTTCCTGATGTGGGGGCGAGAAACCCGGTGATCATCTTCATCGTAGTTGTTTTTCCTGCACCATTGGGCCCAAGAAAACCGACTATCTCTCCGGTTTTTACTTCAAATGAAATGTCGTCAACAGCATATTGCTCACCAAAGAGCTTAGTGACATTCTCTAATCTTATACTCATTATGGGAATTTAAAAAATGATAAACCTAAATTTAGTCAGACTTTGGGTTTATATCAATGTTTTAAAAAAGACCAAACTTAAAACTCTTAAGCATAGCCATAAAAACGGGGCGGTATTGTCGGAATGCATCTCGTCCTTTAATACGAAATGTTATGATGTAGTCTTCAGAAGAATCGGTTCTCAAATAGACTTCAAACTTTACTTCTCCCTCAAGTTCTTCTTCACTATTGTAGTAAGCTGTATAACTGTCAAGTTCTTCTTTTGTTTTGTATCTATTTTCTCTGAATAGATACTTGTCAACAACTTTCAGTTGCACCCAGGGCGAATTCGGGATATTTGGGTTCCAAAAAGTAACTGCATCCAATTTTGATTTTTCGTTATTGTCGAGGAATGTCCATCCTGCGGAATATCGAATCTTCACATGCAATGAACTTTCTTTATATTCAAGATTCAGCAGAGTGGAATCTACCGCGTCGAATGCACCGGCTATCATTCCTTTCGGAGCTGTACTTTTTTCAGGGGATTTCTCTTTTACCTTTTCTGAAACGGGATCATTATTTTCCCTTTCGACAGGTTTTATTTCCGGTTTTTCCTCTGGAATAGTCTCCGGCTTAACTTCCTCTTTATCACCATCCATAAATTCCATATTTAAAACCGTAGTGGCTCCGTATTTTGAGGGTGGTGTAACTCCGGCGGCGGCAAAAGCAACAACCACAATCAAAATGTGAAGTGTGAGGGAAATAAAAAACGATTTGGAGAAATTACTTTTCTCTTCAATATAACTGTTCATCTTAAATATTTAACTTGCCGACATCCTCAATTGTTTCAGAATTTAACCAATTAGCAACCAAAATTACCATTAATTGAATTAACTTCCACGCCAAAAAATTGGAGTGATTCATTCAATCTCTGTGACTTTACTACTCCGCTACTATAAAAATTACTGCATTATTGGATTATTTGATTACTGCATTAAAAAAAGCTGCCCCTTCTCAAGAGCAGCTTTAAACTTCTGAAACTGTATTAACTATCGGGCTACCATACCTAATAATTAATAATTAACAATTAATAATTGAAATTTATTTCATCAGTATCATTTTTTTGGTAGCAGTGAATTTGCTGCCATCGATGCCTGAAGCATCAAGAGTATAAAAATAGATACCGCTGTTAAGTCCGGCTGCATTGAAGTCAATTTTATATTGACCGGCAACAAAACTGTTGTTTAAGATGGTTCTGATTTCCTGTCCAAGTGCATCAAACAATCTGAGGTTTACTTTGGCATCTGCTTTAAGAGTAAACTCAATCGAAGTTGATGGATTAAATGGATTTGGGAAGTTTTGAGCTAAATTGTATTCTGCAGGTACATTAACATCAGATTCAATTGCATTTGAATAAACGAATTTACCGTCGAAATCGATCTGTTTTAGTCTGTAGCTGTATTTGCCGGAAACCAAACCTGCATCAGTGAACGAATATTGTTTGCTGCTTGTTGTTGTTCCGTTTCCGTTGATGAAAGCCACTGTTGAATACTCACCGTTGACTGATTTTCTTTCAACTTCAAATCCCATATTATTGGTTTCTGTTGCTGTTGACCAGTTTAATACCACGCTGTTGTTGACGGCAGAAGCTGTAAAAGAAACAAGTTCAACGGGCACAACCTGTGAACCGGCGGCAACATCATCCATGTTAAAACCGTTACCGTCTGTGTTGCGATGTTTAAACGCTATAAAAATGTTTTGTCCTGCAAAAGCATTCAGCGAGGATGCCATTCTTGTCCACTCATTTGGAATGCCGTTTGCAACATCATAAGATGCAAGAGTGGTTGTGAAACTGCTGATATTCGCATCAGTGGTTGAAATCATTATGAAAAGACTGTCAGGTGGATATGCACTTGTATATTGTCTTCTGATCCAGAAAGAAAGTGAGTCACCCGCAGTGATCATAATCTGTGGAGTAATGAGCCATTTTTCATTCTCAGGAGTGGAATAGTCTGCCCATGCACATGCATTACCTGTGTGAGAGAACCCGTACTCTCTGTCCCAAATAACCGTTCCAACTGTTGTTGTAGCTGTCCATCCGGGAGGAGGGAACAATGTATCCTCAAAGCCCTCAACTATGTAGGAAACTGTCGATCCCGTTGGTTGTCCTGCACTTAATACATGACCAACCGGATTGACCTTTGGCGTTTTAATCGATTCTTTTTGATTTTGTGAGTTTACCGAAGTAACTACAAATAAAAGAAAAGCTGCAAACAGAAAAAACTGTTTCATTTTTACCTCATTGTTAGTGATTGATAGATAGTTATTCTTGAACAAGTTATTACAAATTGAACATTATCCGTAACGGAAATTACAATTTTTCATTGAAATACACTAATAATATAAAAAAATATTCTGATATAAACACACCTAAAACAAAAAAAAGCTGCCCTTTTTCAAGAGCAGCTTTTAAATACAGATTCAGTAAAATATTATTCGGTAATAATACCTGATAATTAATACCTGATACCTGAAATTTACTTCATCAGGATCATTTTTTTGGTAGCAGAGAATTTGCTGCCATCAACACCTGAAGCATCTATAGTATAGAAATAAACACCACTGTTTAAGCCGGTAGCGTTGAAATCAATTTTATAGTTGCCGGTAGCATAATTGTCGTTAAGAATTGTTCTTACTTCCTGACCAAGAGCATCAAACAATCTCAATGTAACTTTTGCATCTGATTTAAGAGCAAACTGTATTGAGGTTGAAGGATTAAATGGATTTGGGAAGTTCTGAGTCAAGCTATATTCAGAAGGAACATTAACATCAACTTCAATTGCATTTGAATATTCAGATGTGCCATCGAAATCCACTTGTTTTAGTCTGTAGGAATATTTGCCTGAAGCAAGTCCTGCATCTATAAAAGCATATTCTTTGGCTTGTGTTGTGGTACCATTACCACTTACATATCCAACTTTTTCAAATGAACCGGTTGTTGATTTTCTCTCAACTTCAAATCCCATGTTATTGGTCTCTGTTGCTGTAGTCCAGGCTAATGTTACATCATTTTTAATTACTGTACCGATGAAAGAAGTTAATTCAACAGGAACAGGCTGAACATTACCAACTATTTTGAAAGGCATGCCTTGAGCATATCCGGAAGCTGCACCAACTGCTGAATCTCTAAGAGCCAACCATGTGCCTGCTTGTCTTGCCCATGAATTACCTGTTTCAAAAGTTCCAATAATGGAAACCGGAGGAGCCCAAGGACCTGAAGCAAGTGTTCCACCGAGGGTCCACATTACCCAGTAGTTTCCTGGTTGAAGAACAACAGGAGCGTTTGCGAGAACACCCATGATTGGTCTTGTGTTTCCAGTAGGAGCTGCATCGGTTGCACGATACATACCTGTCCATGATGAGCCAACATATCTCTCGGTTGTCTCGTCACCAAATACTACAGTACTTGTTGGGAGGTCAGGTCTTCCGTTATAAATTACAACTCTGGCGCCATTGTAGGTTGAGGTTGTAGTTGAACCGGTTTGGTATGAGAAGAATTTAAAGGCGTCAATTGACCAGGATTCGTTTGCAGGTACGGTAAAGTCGTCTGTTACCCAGTTGTTGGATGCAACTTGTGAACCGTATCCAAGAATGTTAAGTGTAGTTGCCTGAAGTGCTGAAAGATCTGCACCACCAAAACCGCCACCGGGATTTGTAAGCAATGGACCGTTGTCATAGATGTATTCAACTATAAGAGCAGTGCGGCTTAAAGTATCGTTTGCAGGGTTTTGATCGCCGGCAAGCTGAGTGTAAGCTTTTCCAACAAATGAACCTGTTCCTGCTGTCCATGAATCAAAAGTTACATCCTGTGACTGATCTGCAGCAAGACCTGTAACAGTCTTTGTTGAAGTGTAGCCACCTGGGTTGATTGTCATTGTAACGTTAAATGTCTGTGTAGCAGAACCAAAGTTCTTTACGGTTGCCATAGGAGTAAAAGCTCCGGCATTCATTTCGCCACCAACATTGTGCGAAACCATACCAACATCGTTTGGAACACCGGTTTCAACATAAACACTGTCGAGATAGAGTCTCAACATATCAAGCTCTTTATACTGGAAAGCGAGATATATGGTCTGTCCACCAAAAGCAGCAAGTGAAACTTCAAATCTCTGAGCAGGAGCTGCCAAAGGTCTGAAAGCTGCGATCCTTGTGTATCCTGTAGGAGGAACTCCACCTGTGGTTGAAGCATAAACGATGACTGAGTCAGTATAGGAAGAAGAACCAACAGCATAAAAGTTAAGTTTATCGGCCGCATCAACGAGGAATGATGGTGTAACTAACCAGTCGTCGTTTGCCAAAGTGCCGGATTCCCATCTTACTGACGCAGAAGCTGTGCCAAAAATGGGTGCTGATGTATAACGGAGCCATGTATTTGCGCCCCCATCAAGCTGATGAACTGCCCATCCGGTTGGAGGGAAAGTTGCATCTTCAAATCCCTGTGACCATTTAACAATACCTGTTACATGATGAGGGTTGCCCTGTGACCAGTCGGTTGCAGGATAGCCAAGCAGATCAATTTTCATTTTTTCTGCAGTTGTGTACGTTTTACCCGTTACATTCTTTTCAGCGCCATTCTGCGCCCAGGAAATTCCTGTTACAAAGAAAAGGGTGAATACAACAAGGAACAATTTTTTCATTTGTTGCCTCAAATTAATTTGTTGATGATGAGTTGTTTAGATTCTTATTTAATTAATACCGTGCGAAGATTGGTTTTCATCCTTGCCCGGAAACAATTTTCTAATTAATAATTAAACATCAACTGCCTGTTTACGCACAATTAAAATCATCATTAGGCATTTTGATATAGATCACAATAAGCTCTTGCAAGTTAGTAATAATTTTTTTGAATTCCAATATCTATCGTAAGAAAAACAGAATTTTTTTTTGCTAACACAACAATTTTAACTATTCATAAGGAAATTTTACCGTTTCATCTAATTTGATTGTATTTTCTTAAAGATATTACTTTATTGCAGGTTAATTATTTTTTTATTTCAAACTTCAACGGAAGGAGTCACAATAAATGCCCCAAAAGTCAGATTACTTGAACGGTGTTATTGAACATATTGACATTAAAGAACACAATGTTGCCCCATTGGTGGATGCAATGGAGAAAATGGCTTTCCAGGCTCGGAACCTTAATAGAGCCGCCAGAATTTATGATATGATGCTTCGTGATAAAGATTGCTCAGTTATTCTTACTTTAGCCGGATCGTTATTCTCTGCAGGTCTAAAAAAAGTTGTTTATGACATGGTTATGAACAATATGGTTGATGCTATTGTCTCAACCGGTGCCAATATGGTCGATCAGGACTTTTTCGAGGCTCTTGGCTTTAAACATTACATTGGTACTCCATTTGTAAGCGATGCCGAATTAAGAGAACTTGCCATTGACAGAATTTATGATACCTACATCGATGAGGATGAACTTAGAGTTTGTGATGATACAACAGCTCAAATATTTGACTCGATGGAACCGGGTGCTTATTCCTCCAGAGAATATTTGAAAGAGTTTGGAAAATATCTCGATACAGTAGGTCCAAAATGCGACGACAGCATCATTTATGCATGTTACAAAAAGAATGTTCCAATTTTTGTTCCGGCTTTCAGCGACTGCTCGGCTGGATTTGGTTTTGTAATGCACCAGACCAAAAATCCAAAGTCATATGTTACTCTCGATGCTGCAAAAGACTTTCTTGAATTAACAAAAATCAAGATTGCAAGTGGAGAATCCGGAATTTACATGATTGGCGGCGGGGTTCCCAAGAACTTTACTCAGGATATCGTTGTAGCTGCTGAAATTCTCGAAGGTGACGCTCCTATGCATAAATATGCAATTCAGGTTACCGTGGCAGATGAAAGAGACGGAGCACTCTCCGGTAGTACTCTTAAAGAAGCCAGTTCATGGGGCAAGGTTGATCTTGTTTATGAACAAATGGTTTACTCGGAAGCAACCATTGCAATGCCTCTGATCACGGGTTACGCCTACCATAAAGGTGCCCACATCGGAAGAGAAGCGCGCGAATTTACAAAAGTTCTTGAGCAGGAAACTGTAACTGCTTAATTCAGACTAATTAAATTACAAAAGGCTGTCCGGAAAAATTCCGAACAGCCTTTTTTTGTTTACGAACTACAGGTTAAGGTTAACATTAACAAAATAGGTTCTTGGTGAACCGGGACCATAAACATAACCGGGGTCTTTGGAAATTCCAAAGTCGAGATCAGGCTGGAAAGCGTCAGTCAGATTTTTAACGCCAACTGTAATTATGGTATTTGTTTTGGGAAAAATCTCAATTGTTTTCGAAACTGAAAGATCAAACTCTACAAATGATTGACTTTTCACCAACTCAAGCAAAGGATCATTCTGATAGTCAACCACAATCTCGTGTGGTACATACATACTTCCTGAATATTTCATTGACCCGAAGAAGCTAAATCCATTTTCGAGCTCCCATGATACTCTAACAAATCCAAAATGGTCAGGTGTTCTTAAAAATTCGGTGGTATTAAAATCGGTAACAGGGTCGTTGTATTTGTTTTCTTTAATTGTTAAGCCGGCTCTAACTTCGAGTTTGCTCACCGGTTTAACTCCAAAATCAATCTCAAGTCCTCTTACATAGGCGCCCGAACTGTTTACCCTCTCCCAGAACTCAATATTTCCCTCTTTCGACACAAGTTCATCTGCGTACGCATCATTCAACCCGGTGTGAAATGCAGTAATTCCAAGCATAACCGGAATCTCCGTAACAAAATCCAGGAATTCGATCCCGGCACTTAATGTGCTGCTTCTCTCTTCACGCAATCCTGCTGCGTTCCTGATAACTCTCTGAGTTCCTTCAAGACCACAAATATGAAGGTCTTCATCAAATATTTGTGGAGCCTTAAATCCCGAAGTGTAACCTGCTCTGAATTTTAATGATTCAAAAATTTGATATTTTAAGCTGATTCTGGGTGAAATTATCCAGTTTTCAAGTGCTGAATGTTTATCAAGTCTTACTCCTGCGACGAGATTCAGTTCATTGTTTCTTCCAAGTGAAAATTCATCCTGGAAGAAAACTCCCAGATTTTCAAACACCTCATCCACATAATATGCAGCGGATGAGACACTCTGATCGAGAAGTTTATCGTTATTGTACTGTATTCCTCCTGTGAAACTGTGTCCACTTGTCAAATATTGAAATTGAGCGCCACCAGTGTGAAGGGGATTTTCCGAGAAACCATAATATCCGAGGGCTTGAAGCCTGGCTTCCTGCGAGTCATCTGCCAATCCGCCATAATAAGAATCTCTTTTTAGTAAACTGAATGCATAGTTGATGCTGTATCTGAAATCACTTCCAATATTTTGATTCCATTTAATTTTACCACCCCATTTATAATGTTTTGTCCATTCGGCAACCCTTGCCTCGTGAACCGGTTTTTCCATATCAGAGCCACCTCTTCGATCTTCGAAAATCCTGTGGAACGAAATGTCAAGTTCTGATCCATCAAATGGTCTAAAGAAACTGTTTACTCCAATTGTTTCATTGTCAAGTTTCCCGAGATCAGTAAAGCCATCTTTGTTTCTGTCATACGGGGATCTGGAACGAGTTGAGCCGAAAATAAATAGCCCTGAATTTCCTGATTCGCTTACGAGTTCTGCTACTGCACCAATCTGCTGGTCATAAGCTCCATCCGCAGAGTTTCCGGAGAAGCCAATTCTTGACCTGTTAAAAGCGGGTCGTTTGGTTATCATGTTTATGGTACCGGCTACAGCACCGGCACCGTAGAGAGCCGAACCACCACCCTTAACTATTTCGATCTGCTCAATCATCTCCTGAGGGTAATGTTCAAGCCCATAAACCCCACCCAATGAACTGACAACAGGATCACCATCGATAAGAATCTGCGAATATTTACCATCAAACCCCAGTATCCTGACTTGAGTGAAGTTGCAGTTGTTGCAATCGTTTTCGACCATTACACCCGTCTGAAGTCCAAGTGACTGAGCAAGATTACATGCCCCCTGCTGCTGAATCAGTTTTTTGGTTACTATTTCAGTTTTTACTGAAGCATCTTCATAAAGTTGTCGCGAATTTGTACCCGTAATAACCACAGTCCCCATCTCGAGAAGTGACGGCAGCAGTGTAAATTCATAACCTGACTCTTTTTCAAGCAGATTTATGGTGATGTTCTCTGATTTATATCCAATCATGGAAATACCAAGCGTAACTTCGGCTTTCCTGATCCCTTCTATCTTAAAATCACCATCCATCCCTGTGGCACATCCCTGCATGGTTCCGGTGACAACAACATTTGCTCCGTAAAGTGGAATACCCGATTTGTGTTCAACTATTTTTCCACTTATTCTGAAACTTTTGGTATCAGGATCACCTGTGGAAGCAGCGAGTAATTTGAAATTGGTTGTGAATAAAACTAATAATAGAACTGTTACAATGTATTTAGTAAGTGTTTTCATCTGTGTCTCAAAAAAATATTAAAGAGTTATTTAAACTTAGTCTAAATAAGAATAAAACGCAAGAGAAATTATTAATTTTATTATTTAATACACCAAAAAAATAAAAAAGAACCGGTTTTTTATGATATTGATATTCCGGTCACGGATTTTGTTATCAACCCAAGCCGGGTCATTTAGCGAAAAAAGATACCGGTTTTAGTTCGTTAATGATCTGAATGCTTAAACACCCATCTCATCCTGAAATATGCAAGGAGAGTATAGACCACTCCAAGAATAAACAGATGATTGAGCTCAGGGATGATGAGACCTAAATCCCCACCCATCCGAAACGTTTTAATAAAAGCTGAAAGGAAAGGTTTAATTGGTAACAGATCACCAAGCCAAACCATAAGAGGAGGAAATGAAAGCTCGGGCCAGGCAAATCCGGTGAGAAAAAAGAAGGGGTAAGAGGTGAATGCAATAACCTGCAAAACACCGGGTTTATTTGTAAAAAAGGATGCAATCAGAACTGTGAATGAAATATTGATGAATATAAAAACAGTTGTCAATATCAGTGTCTGAAACAATGGTGCATAAGAGGGTATATCAAAAAACCAGTAATGAAAAGTTATAAAAAAGAAGGAATAAACAACAAAAAGGAGGAAATATATTATGGTTTTTCCTGTTATTGCTGCCGAAGTGCTGTGATGACCATTTTCGAACCAGACAGCGAGTCGGCCCTCTTGTCGTTCTTTTGCAATTGATTGTGCCAGCCCCAAAAGCAAAGTTTGTTGTAGAATCAAGATCAGCACACCCGGGATAAGAAAATCACCATAGGTTAACATCGGGTTAAACATAAACCTGATTTCCTCTTTTACGGGCTCTACCAATTCCCTGGCCTGATGAGTTGGTATCCCCTTCAGATTAAAGGTCTTCATTCTGATCTGCTCTGTCCATGCAAATCCGATTTCGTTTACCGCTTTATTGATGTCATTGGAATGGAGAAATCTGTGTGTATTAAGCAAAACTTTTACTGAAACATGCCTGCCCGATTTTAAGGATTTCTCAAAATCCTCAGGAATTATAACAACCCCCTGAACAACTTCCTTTTTAAGAAGATTTTCTGCTTCAGAGATATCGGTGGTATGACCTTTCACCTCAATTAATTGATGGGCATCCAAATCACTCAAATATTGACGCGAAAGAGTGGATTCATCTCTGTCGAACACCGCAACAGGAATCTCAAATTCGGTTTTATTCAGATAAATTGTTGAATAAAATATCGAATAAAAAACAGGTGCGATCAGAACAAGGATCATTATGTCCCGATCTTTTACAAGATCTACAAGTTCTCTCCGGAGTATGGCAAAAAATCCTTTTATTCGTGAAGTCATACTTTTGCTCCAACTTTCCGCAAATGCCAAACAGACTGAAATTTCAAAATCAGAACCAATAATCCAAAAGAAATTAAAGTACCTCCGACCAGTAAATTTAACGGCATTCCAAGTTCGCCAAGCGACTCTCCCATCAAATAAATCCTGATGAACCCGTCAAGAAAATGAGTGTAGGGAATCATATTGGCGAATATCTGATGGGTCCCCGGCATCGCCCATATAGGATAAGTTAACCCGCTGAAAACAAAAGCTGGAGTTGTAAAAAACAAAATCACCTGAGTTGCCATCATTAAATTTTTAATTATTGCTGATACAACCATCCCAAGCAGGACACTCGTAATCCCAAAAATGAAAGTGAAAAGCATCAGTTCAAATGCACTCCCCCTCATCGTTATACTAAAAATCGGGAATATCAACCCGATCATAACCATTGCATCGGCAGCACTTATTAAAACATATGGAAGTAGCCTCCCAAAAACCGAGCCTACAGGAAATTTTATCTGACTTGTTAAAACTCCGGCATCAATTTTCTCGTGGTTGAAAACCGTTGCACCTGCAAGAGAAAGACTCATAAAAATGACAAAAACACACAGAGACGGCACAAGGAAATCGACATAGCTGTAATTTGAATTATACAGAGTTTGAAAATCGTACCTTACAGGATTTATTATCTCCATCGCCTGTGTTTCCGTCATCCCCGAAGACCTGAATTTTTTAAGTAGTACACCACCTGAGATCATCTTAAAAATCTTTGTGGCGTCGCTCATTATGTAATTACTCTTGATTACATTTATTCCATTTGCAAAAATAACGGGATGTACCTGTCTTCGTTTTTTTATATCCCTTTCAAAATTTTTCGGGATAAACACTATTCCGTCAACTTCTCCCGAAATCAGTCCTGCTTTTGCCTCTTCAAGCGACGCATAATAAGTTTTGATTGTGAAGGATGGCGATGCACCAAATGAGGTGATTGCGGTTCGTGAGATTACACTGTTATCATGGTCAATTATCGAAATTGGAATCTGTCTGACCAATGCACTCTGATATATGTAAGCAAAGAGAAAGAAGAGGATGGGAGGCACTACCACGGTTATGAGCATAAGTGACCGGGTATCCACAATCCTCTTCGCCTCTTTGACCATTTCATTAATAAATTCAGGTTTTTTCATCGGTTATATTTCAGAATTCGAATTTTACACTCATACCGGGCCTGATCACCACCAACTTGTCTTTTGGTCTGACCCTTACTTCAAAAGTTTTTATGTCAAAATCTGATTTCTGATTTGTTGGCTTCCAATTTGCAAATTCCCCCATCGGAGCGATATAAAACACTTCAAATTCATACTCTTTGTTGCCAAGTGCCGGAACTTTTCCTTTCAGAATATCTCCCTTTTTTATCCCTTCAAGCATGGTCTCTTTGAGTTGGATGGTGATCCATACTTCAGACAAGTCAAGAATGGTAAAAACAGGGTAACCGGCCGAAGCGATCTCGCCAACATCAACAATCTTTTTCTTCAGCTCACCGGTAACAGGAGCTTTTATAGTAAGTTCATCATGGTAAGCAAGCACCTCTTTAACTCCACTTTCAGCCTGCATAAAACTGCTTTTTGCCATTTCCTGCTCCTCGGGACGGGCTCCGGCAAGGACAAGATCATATTTCGCTTTTGCCGCAAACAGTTGTTCCTGTGCTGCTTTATACTGAAATTCGTAAACATCCCGTTCCTGCGCTGAGATCAACTGTTCACCATACAAATTTTGCATCCTCGTCCATGTTTTTGATGCAAGATCAAACTGAAATTGGGCTTGATTGTAAAGCTTTTGAACCGCTTCTTTTTCTTCAGGTCTCGCTCCGTTATGTGCCATATCCATTTTTGCTTTGGCGGCGTTACGAAGATTTTGTGCCTGTTCAACTTTAGCATCAAGCTCCCTGCTTTGGATTGTGGCAAGAATATCACCTTCGTTTACAACTGCACCTTCTTCAAAATATATTTCTGCAATTCTGCCGGCTATCTTTGATGCAACATCAATATCCCTTGCTTCTGCCATACCGGTCACCACTGTCTTTGAGTTTGTCTCTTCTGTTCTGTTCAGAAAGATTACTCCGACAATTATCAGAGTTATGGGTACTAAAAGGACTCCAAGATATTTTAACTTTTTCATTTAGTTTTTTCTCCTTGCATTAACCATATCCTTAAAAAATCTTCCGGTTTACCGCTCGTTTCAAACAACTGACAAACATTTTTGTAATATTCATAAAGTGCCGTTTTTAACTCAATTTTATTCTTTTCAAGCATTAGTCGGGCATCCACCACCTCAAGGGATGTACCAAGTCCGGTGTCAAATCGTTTTTCATTAAGCCGCAGGTTTTCCTCTGCCAGTTCAAGCGAAGTTGATCCTCTTCCAAATCGTTCGGCTGAATTCTCAGAGGCACGATATTGCTTTTGTACAAGAAGATTTATTTTCGAAGTTGCATCCTGCTCGATGTATCCAATCTCTTTTTCAAGCAGTTTGCTGCTTTGTAAATTTGCTTTATCCTGCAATCCATTAAAAAGATTAAGATTTAACGATACACCCACAGCCCATTTGGGCTCAATGGCTGAAAGATATTCAGGATAAAGTTCATATTTACCAAATGCGGCTATCGTTGGCATAAATTTTGACCTGTCAACACTAACTTTTTCCGCAGCCATCTGCTTTTTTATCTCAATCAATTTCAGAAGTGGGTGATTTTCTTTCGCAAGTTGAGTGTAAATTATTTCTGTTTCGAGAAAAGTGGTGGTTACAAGTGAGTCTTCGACTACTATTTCGCGATTCTCTTCAATTGCCATCGAGTTTTTTAAGGCTAAAATTGCCAATTCGAGGTTTTTTTGGTCGTTGTAAAGATTTCTTTCTGCATCTGAAACAGCCACTTTTGCACGGAGGTAATTGTAATTTGCAATCAATCCTTCAGCCAGCATCTTTCCCGCTCTCTCCTCGTGTTTTTTCATCCCCGAAGTTACATCAGTTCTTACCTTCACAAGTTCTGTTAAAAACACCACATTGAGATAATTATTGATCACCTCAGCGGTAATCTCATTTTTTACTCTTTGTAATTCCAGATTTGCTGCGGAGTATTCAAGTTCTGCAATGTTGTTGGCTGCCAGTATCTTACCACCCGTGAACAAGGGTTGAACACCTGTGATTGTGGCTGTCCAATAATCCTGTTTTTTCAGCGTGGATTTAAATTCAGGCAGAAGTGAATTTAATTGAGTGGCATAATTTCCAGCAAGAGATGATTTTTGGGCATCAGTCAATGGAGCCCCTCCACCCATTAATCTGTAAATATTTGCAAACTCAGCCTGATTTTTTGATTGGAGAGTTATCATGGCATCCCTTATCGGACTTAAGTCAATGCTTATCGGTCCGTTAAGGTGAGTAAAAGAGTACCCAAGATTAATTTCCGGTAAAAAATTGCCAAATGCATCTTCTTTACCTCTCTCACTTTTTTGGACGGCAGTCTCCATCTGCTTAATCCTGGGATGACCTTTAAGGGCAGATGCCACTGCAAACTCGAGGTCGATCTTCTCTCCCTGACTTTGTGGATGGATTACCAGAGCCCCAAGAATCAATAACCCCGTTATCTCTAATATTTTTCTGAAATTCATCATCTGTTCCAAATTTTAATTATATATGATTCAGTTTTCATTTTAATGCGTCGTCTATCTGTTAAATAAATTATATTTACCGCAGGATTCGGGACTCAAAAATTGCAGTTAATCACATTTCATGAGTCCAGATCTTCCGGTGTGGGAATTATTTAATTAAGAATTCCTTTTTTAATCACTGTTTTTACATTAATCCTGATTGCACTAAGCGGCACCAGTTTGGGTTCCTTTGCCCAGATATCAAGCAGAAGTTTGATGCCACCCAAAATAAAGAAACGAAGCACTTTAACATTCAGATTTGGATTAATCTTTTTGTCTTTTATCCCTTCGATGATAATCAACTCGGCTTTTGCCATAAAGTCGTGATAATACATAACATCCACTTCGGCATTCCGCATCACATGATGTTGCTCATTCACAAAAACGGTTGCAAGATCGGGATTGTTTGAAAAAATATCAAAGAAAAGGTCTATCAAATAATCAAGTTTTTCAGTTACACCAAGATCTTCCCTCATCGCAAGGGATTCGATCTCAACATACAGTTTCTTCCACAGATTCTCAAAAACTTTAACAAGCAGATCCTCTTTGTTTACATAATAAAGGTATAGTGTGCCTATCGAGACATTTGCTATTTCAGCAATCTTCGACATTTTTGCACCATGATAACTGTGCTGAGCAAATACTTTTATCGCAGCTTCCAGAATATCTTTTTCTTTAGTGCCTTCTTTAACTCTCATCTCATCTCCAGTAAACAAAAAATTTATGAATCATTATTCAAATATAACCCTTTGTCTTCATTCATACAATATCTTAGTACCATAATTATCACTTTATATTATGAATTGTGATTCATATAACATCTTTCATTTATAATGAAACATTCTTATAGTTCACTTATCTTAGGATTACAATACTAATCTCCAATGTAAAGTTGGGGATGAATTACTAATTATGAAGAATAACGGGTAGAATCAGGGGATGGGACCGGTGTTGAGCTGGGTATAAACTCCAAGAACAACACCGGATATCAGGCAAAATTAAAAATTCAGATTTTTCCCAAACGGGATTTCATGAGTGAGGCAGTGAAGAGTTCCAAGCCCCCAAACGAGGTCAACCGCACCAATTCCAACAACTTTGCGTTTTGGGAAAAGCTCAGCCAATATCCCCAGGGCAATTCTGTCGTTTGAATCGTTAAAGGTTGGAACGAGCACAGTTCCGTTTGCAATATAAAAATTGGCGTAGCTCGCAGGAAGTCTCATTCCATCGAAAACCACCGGCTCCGGCATGGGCAAAGCTACAACTTCAAGTTTTGAACCGTCCTCAAGAGTTGCTGATGAAAGCCTCTCGATATTCTCTTTCAAAATTTTGTAGTTTTCATCTTTTTTATTGTTTTCATCACAGATGACAACAGTTGTGGGATTCACAAAACGGCAGAGATCATCAACATGACCATGAGTATCATCCCCTGCAATACCTTTGTTTAACCAGATAACATTTGTAACTCCCAGAAATTCTCTGAAAGCAAATTCATAATCATATTTAGTGAAACCTGGGTTTCTCGTTTGAACAACGGGATCGAGAAGACATTCTTCAGTGGTGATCAAGGTTCCCTTGCCATTTATGTCAATTGACCCGCCCTCGAGAACAATTTTTGTGTTATTATAAACGGGTATTCCATATGGGATATTCAGCATTTCGAGCAAAACCCTGGACGATTTTGCATCTTTTTTAAAATTGTCATATTTAGCCCAGGCATTAAAACCAAAATCCCAACCAAAAACCTCGTTTTTTGCTTTTACGAACTGCGGCATCGAGTCTCTCATCCAGCCACGATCGGTCATCGATTTCATAAATATCAGATTTTCTTCAGAAACCTCAGCCATCTTCAGTTTTGTTTTGATTCCTTCGAGTCTTTTGTCGGTATCATAAATAATAACAACTTTTTCATAAGGAACAAGTTTTTTCACAATCTCAGTATAAACCCATGGGATGGGCTCAAATTTGTCGGGCCAGTCCTCTTTATTGTGAGGCCATCCAAGAATGGTTGCGGAGTGTTTTTCAAATTCAGCAGGCATCATATAAGCAGGTTTCTTTTGTGTCATTGGGATTATACCTTTGTTAAAATCAGTTTTCGAGGAATCTTTTGGTTATATCACCGTAAGCATCAATCCTTCTGTCCCTGAAAAAGGGCCAGTTGCGTCTGATATATTCAATCTTTTCCAAATCAATTTCAGCAACAATCACCGCTTCCCGGTCTGAAGGTGCCTCGGCGATAATGACTCCCTGAGGATCGGCGAGAAAAGAGGAACCCCAAAATTTTATTCCGGGCTGTTCTTTCACGGGTTGCTCAAATCCTACTCTGTTCACAGCTGCTACATATACTCCGTTGGCGACAGCGTGACCTCTTTGTACAGTCATCCAGGCATCTCTTTGTTGTTTGCCATGCTCCTCAATTTCATAGGGATGCCAGCCAATCGCTGTAGGATAAAACAACATAACCGAGCCGAGCATTGAAGTGATTCTGGCTCCCTCGGGGAACCATTGATCCCAGCAAATTAAAGTTCCAATCTTGCCGTATTTGGTGTTAAATGCCTTAAATCCCAAATCGCCGGGTGTGAAATAAAACTTCTCATAATATGCAGGGTCGTCAGGGATGTGCATCTTTCTGTAAATCCCCTGAATCTCACCATCATCGTCGATGAATGCAAGACTGTTGTGATAAACTCCCAACGATCTTTTCTCAAAAACCGGTACAACAATATAAGTTCCGGTCTCCCGTGCAATTTTTGTAAAAACATCTGTCGAGATTCCGGGAATAGTCTCTGCAAGATCATACAGTTCAATATCTTCTTTTTGACAAAAATATTGTGAACGATATATCTCCGGTAAACATATTACATTTGCACCCTTTTGCGCAGCTTCCCGCACTGCCTCAGCAGCGTGTTTTACATTTGCTTCGAGGTTTTCACCTATCTGAAGCTGAAGTAACCCGACATTAAACTTGCTTTTGTTCAATTTTTATTCCTTCTTCATAATTCCAAACGGTTTTGAATTTGTTAGTCTTAAACATCTCAACCATATCAATAAACTTTTTCGCCGATCAGTTTACCCGATGAATCATATTCTTTTGATGATTTGAGAACCCCTTTTTCGTAAAAATCAACCGACCATAATCCACCCGACTCAAAATATATTTTTGATTCTCCATCAAGACGGTTATTCACCCAAATCTGCTCTGTCCAGATTTTTCCCGATTCATACCAGGTTTTAGAGGTACCAACCTTCAAACTGTTTTTATAACTGATCTCACTGCTTAAATTTCCATTTTCGAACCAGGTTTTATGTATCCCTTCAGCTTTGCTCCCAATGTAATCTTTCACTGCTTTGGGTTTTCCCGATGGATAATATTCTTTAACAGTCCCGTGAATTTTGCTTGAAGTGTATGGGTATTCGCCAAGAAGTTCACCTGTTTCATAATACCATTTAGTGATTCCCTCCTGCACACCATTCTCATATAGAAGTTCCCCTTTCAGAATGCCTGAATCAAAATACTCAAAAGAAATACCCTCAAGTTTCCCCGATATAAAGAAGGATTTACTTTTTATTTTGCCATTTTCGTGATAAGAGACATAGTCACCTGAGAAAACTCCATCAAGATAACTCCCCTCTTCTCTCAGTTTCCCATCTGTATGAAATGTTTTAAACTTTCCGTTGAGTTTGTCGTTGGCATAAACAAAATGTTCTTTGAGAATTCCGGTGGAGTCGTAATTCATCAACTCACCGTCTTTAACTCCCGATTTGTAATTTATGGAGGAAGCAAGAATACCGCTCGGATAATATTGCCGTACTATACCATCAAGTTTATTATTCTTAAAATGTTTTACCTCTTTTAGAATCCCTGATGGATACCTCTCAATTTTTTCACCATTTTGGGTTAAAACAACAAAATTCAGCGCCAAAAAAAATAAAATCAAAGTTTTCATATTAGTATCCAAATGTGTAAATCAAATTGCCCGATGAATCATATTCCCTGGCTGTTTTAAGCACTCCACCTTCGTAGAATTCCTCTTTTTTAATCATTTTTTCATCATAAAATTCTTTAAGGTTGCCTTCAAGTTTTCCGTTTTTGTAAAAAGCCTCTCTCCAGAGCATCCCGTCTTCAAGAAACAGCTCCTGTTTACCGCTTAAATTTCCTTCATAATAATTCTCAATTACCCGGGTGAGTCCATTTTTATGAAAACCCCGGTATTCACCATTTAACAAGTCATCTTTGTAGGTTGCCCTGAACTTAAGAGAACCATCTTCTTCGTAAACAAGCATTATACCGTTTTTTTGGCCACCGTCATAAACTGCGTTCGAAAGGAGTAAACCTGTTGGATAATAAGTTTTAACAGAACCGTGAGCTTTACCGTTGAGTAACTCAAGTTCCTCCTGGAGAACACCATTTTCATGATATCGATATACCCAGCCTGTTAGAATATCCTTTTTATAAGTCATCTCCTGTCGAAGAAATCCACTCTCATAAAAAGAACTCAATTTACCTTCCTTAAATCCATTTTTTACCGGCACTTCCTCCCACAACACGCCATTACCATAAAATTTTCTGTCAACCCGTTCCTCCTCTGTGAATTTTCCGTCTTTATCATACCGGATTCGGGTTACAAGCAGATCAGCTTCATAATACTCGCGAACACGAACCTTCCCAAGTATATCGTAATAATATGCATAACCATGTTTTTTGCCATATCTGTAGTCAGCTACCGCAGAGACATTTCCGGATTCGTAAAAAACAGTTGTTTTCCCATGTTGAAGACCATTTTCGAAGGGTCTCTCCACTTCCTTTTTCCCGGTTTCATAATAGATTGTCGCCATCCCCTGAAGCAAGCCGTTCGAATAATACCAGTCACCTTGAATTTTCCCCGATTTATAATATGTTTGGACGAGTCCTTCCACCTTGTCATTTTTATAGTTTTCGCGTGCCCATAGTTCACCGGTTTCGTAATACCAAAGACCTTCACCCTCTCTTTTCCCGTATTTATAATTCCATGTCCGGTTAAGGGTTCCATTTTCAAAATACCAGTTTGAAATGCCATGTTCAATACCGGTTACAAAAGTCCACTCTTTCCAGAGAACTCCCGTGGGGTAGAATTCCTTAAAATATCCATCAAGTTGTCCATTGAGATATTCTCCTTCAGTTTGAACTTTCCCGTTTGGAAAATTAGTGGTTTTTACCTCCTTTACCGGCTGGGCAAAGAGAGTTAAACAGGGTAAAAGGAGAATAAGAAGAGATTTTTTCATCGATCAGTAATTTATTGCGTTAACTTCGCAAATTACTAAATCACAAAGAGAATAAATATTCATAAAAAAGCCCCGCCATTTCTGACGGGGTTTTGTAAAAACATTTACTTCAAGTGGGAAGTTTCTGTTATAAGATATCTTTGATCGTCACACCAATTCGAGTGGTTTGATTACCTTTATATCCACCATAATAGATCAGGTATTTATCAGAGATTTTAATCAGATTACAATAGTCGATTGAACTGGAAGCCCAACCTTGGGATGTAGCCTGATTACTAAAAACAGGTGTAGAACTTTTTACCCAGTTAAATCCATCGGTTGATGTAGCCATTCCAAAAAAAGTTTTATTCCCCTGAAGTGAAGAATAAACCATTAACAATGAATCTCCATCAACAATAACTGAAGAGGAGGAGACCATTATCCCTTCCCATGGATGGGTTGCTGTCACAATTGGGTTGCCAGGGTATTTGGTCCAGTTGACAAGATCAGTGGAGGTCGCAACACAAGTTTTGTAGGAAGGGTAATTCCTGACAGTGTAATAAAGAAGGAATTGATTACCCCATCTGATAACCGAAGTCGGAATTATTTGATAATCGTCGCCGGATGTTACGCCAAGAATTGGATTGGGTCGTTTTACCCAGTTGATACCATCCATGGAAGTTGCTAAACCAATGCCCCACGGGCCATAAGGGTCGCTGAAACCATGGAAAAAGAGGTAATACATCCCATCATTTTTGATGATTGCACCTGAAGTAATACACTTTGCATCCCATGATAATGTATCAGGACTTCCGGGATAAATCAAAGGTTGAGAATAGGGCCGGGTCCAGGTAAGTCCGTCCATTGATTCAGCATACGAGATAGCCCCCTGTCCATTTTGTTTGAGAGAGGTATAGTACATTTTGTACTTCCCTTCATCAAAAATCACATTGGCATCTCTGATATCATTGTCCCAAACTGAAAAACCGGGCAAAAGGATCGGATTGTTGGCATAATCTTTGAATGGGAAATTTAAAATCGGAGTAACTCCCCAGTTGACATTTATCTGGATGCTGCCAAGTCCGGTTGAGGAAGGATTTAGTGTTAAATTGACTTGGGAAATGAAATTAGCTTGCACCTCAACATCAGTTTCCCCGGTGTAAACAACAAGGTTATTGTTATTCAAACCATCAACTTTAAGGTGCCAGACTCCCTCGGGAATTCCTTCTACAAGAAGTTCTGCCGTTGAGTCAGATAAGATATTAAGATTGCCTGTTATTGGTGTAAAACCGCTTCTGCTCAATTTCATGGTAATCATGATAACAGATGCCGGAGCGTTTTCTTTTGCTACTTTAAATAGCAATTTGCCCTCTCCCGAACTTGACACAGGATCTTGTTGCTGTACTGTGCAGGAGGATATGAACAATGTAAATGTTAGAATTATTGAATAAATTCTTCGCATTTTTCCGCCTTTCATATATTTAAGGAACTGTGCTTCAAATTACAAATAAAAAATGATATCTCAAATAGCAACAGAATTAATTTTTTCAAAAAGTAAGGTTACCTGAAAAGTGACATGCTTGAGGCTCCCTTTTTTCCTCTTCGTCACTAACTCATTATTTCGTAAATTGTTAGGTTGAATAATTTTTATTTATACAAACAACAAATTGAAGTAATAACATAGGACACAGATAGTTCGTGGAAAAGGAAAAAGAAGAACAAAAAAATGAATTGCTGAACGAACAGAAACCTACTGCCGCTAATAAGCCTGCAGAAGAGAGCGTTTCAACTGTCAGTGGGGACCAAACTATAGAGAAAACATTAACGGGTGAATCAAAAAAAGGAACTATTTCTGAACCAGAAGTCGAAGAATCAAAAGAATCTACAAAAGTGGAAAAACCGGAAATTCCTGCAGAAACAGCCGAGACTCCGGTAATAGTATCGCAAAAAGAAGTGATTGTAAAAGCCCCCAACAGCCATGTTTACAAAATCAAAGAGCGCGTTGAAGGTGACGAAATCCCCGAAATTGTGAAACAGGTGGAAAAAAGACCTGAACCAGTGGAACGAACAGAAAAAAGCGCAGAGTCAACAAAACCGGTACACAAAATAGAGGAATTTGCTAAACAAGGTGAAAAGGTACCTGAACTGGTAAAATCGACTGAAACAACTCCCGAGCAGGTAATCGTGGAAAAACCGGCTTCAACTTCAGGATTAACCTCTGTTTTGGAACCCAAAGTTCCTTCAGATAATGCCGCGGGAAAAGATGAAATTCCTCAAAAACTTACTCCGGTAAGTAACGAACTAAAATCGGTTGTGGAAGAATTCCCTTTTCAGGATGATCTGAAAGCAATCGAGAAAAAGATTGAACCGGAAAACGAGAGTTCTGAAGAAAAAACCGAGGAATCTCCTAAAGCTGCAGCTCCACATCGGAATGAAACCAGAGCAGAAAGAGGCAGACCGGGACAGAACAGAGATAACACCAGAACCCCTGGGAACAGAAATCAAACCCGTGTTCAACAACCAAAAAAAGAATCGACTCCTGATCCAACAATCGTGAATGTTAAGGTTGATAAAGGATTGGTAAAAACACCCGGTGAGATCGAAACTCCGGTAACGGTAACACCCCCTCCTGCGAGGGTAAGAGGAGAAGTGCCCCTCAGAAGAGAGCCACGCGAGAATACCCGTCAGCCACATACCCGTACGGAGAATACCCGCACGACTGTAAATCGGGAAAAAGAACCGGTTGCTCCTGTCGAGGAAAAAGAACCGGTTGTCCGTCAGGAAAGAGTTACCAAAGAACCTGTTACAAGAAATGAACCAAGGGAAAGAGAAATAACTCCTCGTCCTGATAATCGTGACAGAGACAGAAACTCGGGCAGGAGAAATCCGAGAGAGCCTTACAGATCGAACCAACAGCAATCACAGGCACAACAGCCGCCACAAAAGCCAAAACTGCGGTTTAATTTTAATAAAGTTTCTGTTGTTATTCCGCTGTTTAATGAGGACGAATCACTTATTCACCTCGCTAATGAAATAAAATCAGCATTTAAAGACCTTCCATTAACTTTGGAAGTGATTTTTGTGGATGATGGTTCAACTGATAAGTCACTCAGGATAATTAAAGACCTTTGCAGAACTGACCAAAGATTTAAATATATCAGTTTCCAGCAAAATTTTGGGAAATCCGCTGCTCTTAATGTTGGCTTTAAAGCCGCAAAAGGTGATGTGGTTGTAACCATGGATGCCGATCTCCAGGATGACCCGCATGAGATTGTGAATCTCCTCAAAAAAATTGAAGAAGGTCACGACATGGTCTCCGGTTGGAAAAAAACAAGATATGACCCCTTCATAAAAAAATATACCTCTCGTCTGTTTAACTTTGTAACAGCAAAAATGAGTGGAATTAAAATCCATGATTTTAACTGTGGGCTGAAAGCCTACAAAAAAACCGTGGTTGATAATCTCAATATTTATGGTGAGATGCACAGATATATCCCGATCCTTGCAAAATGGAAAGGATTTACTGTAACTGAATTACCTGTTAAACACAGTCCAAGAAAATTCGGGGTTACTAAATTTGGTGCTTCCCGCTTTTTCAAGGGATTTGTTGATTTAATCACAGTAACTTTTATTACTCGATACATTAAACGCCCAATGCACCTTTTTGGGTTTTTTGGAGCGATTGCATTCCTGCTGGGATTTGCGATCAATGGATATCTTTCCTACGAGTGGATTTTCGACCATCAACCTCTGAGCAACAGACCCCTGCTTTTGTTGGGTATGCTCTTAATGATAGTTGGAGTTCAATTCTTTACTACAGGTTTACTTGGTGAATTAATGGTACATAATTTCCAGACCGATAAAGAATATTCGATTAAAGATTCAAATATTCGCGGTTAGAGATTATGCACTACGATCCGGTTAAAAATGTATTCGCTGCTGTAATCAAAAAACTTCCCTTTACGAGAGTCTTGTTCTACAAGACTCTCGATCTTATGTTTCTCAGATCATGGTATGTCAGGAGAGAACTCCGCAAACTCCGGGAAAAAGCCGGTAGTAAAAAGTTAAACATCTATGATGCCGGAAGTGGTTTTGGCCAATATACCCACTTTATGGCAAAAAATATGACTCCCTGCGACATTTATTCAGTTGATGTTAAGGAAGAATGGATGAACGATTGCCGTGAATTCTTCGGAACCACAGGTATTAAAAATGTAACATTTGGAGTGGAAGACCTTACCAGGATTAACCACAAGGAAAGATTTGACCTCATCGTTTGTGTTGATGTGATGGAACATATCGCAGAAGATGTTACTGTTTTCCATAACTTTTACAATGCCCTGAAACCCGGCGGTTATGTGCTGATTAATTCTCCTTCAATTTATGGTGGCAGTGATGTTCACGGTGAGGATGAAGAGAGTTTTATCGGTGAACACGCCCGCGACGGTTATTCAAAAGAAGAACTCACTGAAAAAATGGAGCCTTTGGGCTTCTCACTTTATCAATCGAAATATACTTATGGATTTTGGGGTGATAAGGCATGGCGACTTGGTATCAAATATCCCATGCTAATGCTAAATGCATCAAAAGCATTTTTTATTCTTCTACCATTCTATTATTTGTTCACACTTTTACCAGTTCTGTTCATGATGTATGCCGATTATTCCTCTGACAATGAAAAAGGTTCAGGAATAAACTACATCGCCTACAAAAAGTAAAACAAATTTCAACCCGGAGTTTTAATGGCTAAAAAGACGACTACTGTTAAGGAAATAAGAAAAAAAGAGAAAGAACCAATCGGTTTTGATCTTGACGCAAATGTGCCGGCTAAATATCTGAATCTCTCGGTTATTGGTTTGATAATTGTGATCTTCCTAATCTTCCTGTCACCTCTATTCTTTCAGGGAAAGATTTTCCAGTCAGGCGATATTATTGCCTCTGAAAGCGCTACTTCCTATTTGCAAAAAGCAAGAGAAGGATTTACCCTATGGAATCCGCATATCTTTACCGGTATGCCTGCCTATGCCTTGTCGGTTGGTTACACATGGTTTAACCTTATTTATGTAGCTCTTACATCGATTCGTGAATTGTTTGTTTGGGTGTTTGGTAACGACTTTGTCAGATGGGCTTTTTATCTGATTGTTCTCGGAATTACAACATTTTATCTTATGAAAATGTTAACCAAAAACACAATGGTGAGCCTCTTCTCCTCCCTTGCAACGGCACTCTCCACAGGGTTGGTTGTTTTCCTTTATATCGGACATGTTACAAAATTGACCTCTCTGGCTTTTTTCCCTGTAATCTTTTTGATTCTGTTGCGAAATCAACAGAAATTCCGGCTTATCGACTTTTTCATTCTGACAATAGCTCTACAGCTTATCGTACAAGGCTTCCATGTTCAGATAATCTTTTATATCCTGTTCACTGTTGGGATTTTCTTTCTATTTTACATCACCCGGTCACTTATAATAAAAGATAATGGACTGCTGAAAACCACAGTTAAATCCGCACTCCTTTTTACAGGAGCTTCTCTAATTGCAATAGGGATTCAGGCTGACAACCTTACTCAAATTTATGAATATACCCCCCACTCAACTCGTGGAACTGCAAGCATTCTTGACAAATCCGCCCAGTCAGGTGGAGAGGAAGATAAAAGTAAAAATTCGGAATACTACAAATATCATACCGACTGGTCATTTTCTCCCGGTGAAGTGATGACATTCATTATACCGTCATGGTATGGCTTTGGAAATTCTGATCAAATTATCAATGGTGAAAAGTATAAGTTAAACACCTATTTTGGTCAGATGCCTTTTGTGGATGTGGCAATGTATATGGGTGTACTCGTCTTTTTCCTCGCACTGTTTGGTATGGTTAGCCGCTGGCGTGAACCATTTGTAATGTTTCTGACGATTCTGACATCTATTGCACTTTTGATCTCTTTTGGAAGGAATTTCCCGTTATTTTTCGACCTGCTTTTTAACTACTTCCCTAATTTTGATAAATTCAGAGTTCCTTCGATGATCCTCGTAATCCCTCAAATGGTAATGCCAATACTTGCGGGACTGGGACTCATGAAAATAGTTGAGCTCGGGAAAGAGAAAAATGTTACATGGGAAAAAGTTATTATGGGAATCGCCGGGGTATCCTCGGTTCTCTTTGTTTTCTCTCTTCTTGGAAGAAGTGGAATGATTTCATGGGTTTCAAACCGTTTTGCGTTGTCCGAAAAAGCTGCCCAGTATCCAAAAGAAGCAATCTCTATTGTTGGGAATGCAGCCGGTGAAATGTTTGCAAACGATGCTATCATCAACTTCCTCATCGTTGCTGTTGCCTTTTGGCTCGCATGGTTCTTTATCAAAAAGAGGGTTTCGGCTCTCGTTTTCACTTCAATTATTGTTTTGCTTTGTGTTGCCGATCTTTGGAGAATTTCATCGAGAGGTGCTGAATATACAGATGCACCTTCTAAAAGTATAGAATTCGCTGAACCCTATTATGTAAAAGCAATCAAAGCACAAAAGGATGACCAAAATAATCCTTTTAGAATTCTGAATCTGAAAATGGATGGATCAAGAGGGTCAATTCAGAACAACGGTAACTTTAATGCTTACTTCCTGATGGAAGATGTTTATGGCTATTCTGCAATTAAGCCAAGACCTTATCAGGATTATCTTGATATCCTGAAAACACCTGCAAATGAAACCTTTATAAACATGACCGGTACAAAATACCTTGTGCTCGATCAACCGGGTATTCCATTTGAAGGTTGTGTCCCAGTTGCTGTCGATACATCTTCCAAGACTTTTGTCCTTGAAAATAAAAACGCTTTACCCAGAGCCTTTTTTGTAAACAGAGTTGAAAACAAAAAGCCTCTTGAAATTCTTGAAATGGTAAGGGACAACAAGTTTAAGCCACAGGATGTAGCTTATGTTTCAGGTCACGATGTAAAAGTTGATCCAATCGATTCAACTGTTACTTCAAAGATCACAAAATATACAGATGAAATCCTCGAACTTGATGTAAATACCTCAGGTAGCAATTTCCTCTTCTTCAGTACCACATACCATAAAAAAGGATGGCATGCTTATGCAGATGGTAAAGAAGTGGAAATACACAATGCCAACCATAATTTTATGGGTATTGTCGTGCCAAAAGGGACTAAAAAAGTTAAGTTTGAATATGCCCCCGAAAGTTTCTTTATCGCAAAATATACCGCTCTGACACTCAGTTCTTTTGTAGTGTTTGGTCTGATTATCACCTTGATAATCGGATACATGAAGTCGAAGAAGAAGGAAGAGGTTGCAGAGTAAAACCAAAATTAATTTCGGTTCTGAATCATTCAGGAAGTATTTTGTAAATACTTCCTGGATGTTTGCCGAAAGAGTGATCAAGCTCCTTTTAAGCTTTTTCATTGGAATTTTTCTCGTCAGATACCTTGGTCCCGATCAATTTGGTATCCTCTCTTATGCAGTAAGTTTTGCCCTCCTTTTTGCAAGTCTTGCAAATTTTGGTCTCGACAACATTCTTGTCAGAGAGCTTGTAAAGTTCCCCGAAGAACAGAACACCATTCTCGGTTCTGCATTTATGCTGAGAGTTGTTGGTTCGGCAGCAGTTCTGATTATTACCTGGTTTGCAGTTAAGATCAACAACGAATCGGATGATGTTGCTCTATTGATCTACATCATTTCCGCAGGCACAATTTTTCAGGCTTTCCATGTAATTGAATTTTTCTTTCAGGGGAAAGTTCAGGCTAAATTCTCGGCAAGTGTTCAGTCGTCATCTGCAATGCTTGCATCTTTGTTTCGACTATTGATGATTTTGCTTTCCGGTGGATTAGTCTGGTTCGCCTTCATTCAAGCTCTTGAACCCATCCTGATTGCCGCTGGATTTGTTCTTGTCTTTACCCTTCGTAGAGAAAGCATCCTTAAATGGCGATTTAACAAAGATGTAGCAAAAAGACTTTTTCACGATGCCTGGCCTCTCATTCTTGCGAGTCTTGCTGTTTCAATCTACATAAGAGTGGGACAAATATTTATCACCAATATGCTCAGTCCCGAACAAAACGGTTATTATGCCGCGGCAGTAAGATTATGTGAAGCATGGTACTTCATCCCGATGGCTATCTCAAGCTCTCTCCTTCCTGCGATAATAAATGCAAAGGAAGTTAGCGAAGAGCTCTACCGGTCACGGATGCAAAAGCTATATGACCTTTTGGCATTCATTTCCATTGCAATAGCGATACCGGTTACCTTATTATCTGAGGAAATTATCACAATTCTTTTAGGAGTAAAATTCCTTCCCGCGGCGCCCGTCCTGACTATTTATATCTGGGCGGGTACAGCAACTTTCCTGGGTGTAGCGAGTTCACAATATCTTGTTGCAGAAAACTTGACCAAAGTCTCATTTATGAGAACCCTCATCGGACTTGTGTTGAATGTGGCACTTAACATTCTTTTGATCCCAATTCTCGGAATTACAGGGTCGGCACTCGCCACACTGATTTCATACTCTGCTGCTACTTTTGGTATTATATTGCACCGAAAATCTACCCATCAGGGGGTTATGATGATCAAAGCAATATTTTTTGTAAATATAATTAAACTGGTCTTAGAAAAATGGCGATCCCGATCTCAAAACAAATAACAACTGTATTAAAACTTTTTACCGAACCAAAAGTGCTTAAAACACTTCTTTCCTTAAGAGAAATTGGGTACCTCAAAGATACGGGATGGATAAAATCCCTCATTATTGGGATGCCGGTGGATGTCGATGGTGTGCCCATTCCATGGGTGACCCTCTCATTCTACGAATTCATTAAAGGAAGATTAAATCAGGAACTTGATGTATTCGAATTTGGATCAGGGAACTCATCAGTATGGTTTGCCAAAAGAGTAAAATCCGTTACTGCGGTTGAACACGACAAAATCTGGTTTGAAAAGATGAAAAATAAGATGCCATCTAATGTAAAGGTAATTCTTTCAAAGGATGAGGCGGAAGTCTATTCAGGTGAACTCGGAACACTGGAACAAAATTTTGATATAATCACTGTTGATGCAAATCATAGAAATGAATGTATGTTTGCAGCCCCTGCAAAGCTTAAATCCGATGGGGTTATAATCCTTGATGATTCCGAGAGAGAAGAGTATCTTCCCGGAGTCAATTTTTTGTTGAATAGTGGATTTAAGAAAATCGACTTCTATGGAATTGCATCAGGTTTTATCCATCATAAAGCCACAACTGTGTTTTACAAACAGGACAACTGCATCGGTATCTGAGTTATGCCATCTAAACTGCGAAAACGACTTTATTCCCTCTCAGGTCCCGTTCTGAAGCCCGTTTCAAAACTTGCATGGTTTTTTTATGTAAGGATGTCAAAAAAAATCCGAGTGATCATCGGGTCAGGTGATACGCTTTATTGGGGATGGTTTCCCACTGATATTAAAACACTGGATATTACTAACGAAAAAGACCTGAAATTTTATTTTGCAAAACAAAAAATGGATTTTATACTTGCAGAGCATGTTTTGGAACATCTCGAAACTGCCGATTTAGAATTGATGGCACTAAATATAAAAAAATACTCAAACAAAGGAGCCAATTTTAGAGTGGCTGTGCCCGACGGCTATCATACCGACAAATCTTATATCGATCATGTAAGACCCGGAGGAACCGGTCCCGCTGCAGATGATCATAAACACCTGCTCAACTATCGTTCACTCTCTTCCTTTTTTGAAAAATATGGCTACACCTCAACATTAATCGAGTATTGGGATGAAAACGGAGTTTTCAAATCAAACTATAAAAACGATGATGAAAAGGGATATATTAAAAGGTGTCTTCTGAATCACAGGAAAAATTTCGATGGTAAACCAAATTACACATCACTAATTATCGATTTTACGCTATGAGATTTGCCCCGGTTGCGGTTTTTGTATATAACCGAAAATATCTGCTCGAGCAGACTATACAATCACTCGGTCAGAACGCTGAAGCTGCGGATACAGACTTATATATCTTCTCTGATGGGTGGAAAGATGAAAAGGACAAACCCGGGGTAGTTGAAGTGAGGAAATATATTCACTCAATTAGTGGATTTAAGTCAGTCTCAATTAAGGAATCGCCTGAGAACAAAGGATTGGGGAAGTCGATCATTGCCGGAGTGGATGAAATGATCAATAAATTTGGAGAAGTGATCGTTCTCGAAGATGATCTTTTGTTATCTCCTTATTTCTTGAAATATATGAACGATGGATTAAATTTGTACCGTAACTCTGACAAAGTTGCTTCAATTCATGGCTATATGTACCCAAACAAATCGAATCTCCCTGAAACTTTTTTTATTAAAGGTGCAGACTGCCTCGGATGGGGTACCTGGTCGAGGGCTTGGAAACTTTTTGAAAAGGATTCGAATAAACTTTATGATAGACTCATCCATTCAAAACAGATGGATGAGTTTAATTTTAATGGAGCGGCATTCAAACAAGGTATTTTTAAGAAATTGATGACTGGTAAAAATGACTCTTGGGCAGTGCGCTGGGATGCCTCGGTATTCCTTGCTGATAAACTTACACTTTACCCGGGTAAGTCACTTGTTCATCATCTTGGGGCAGATGGTGCCGGAACAAACACCGGAAAAACAAAAAAATTAGATGTTGTTTTGAATATAAACCCGGTAAATTTGCAGAAAATTGATGAAATTCCATCTCCGGAAGGTTATCTTGCAATTGGGAAATTTTATTTGTCTTTTAAATCCTATAATCCGATGAAACGACTAATCTTCTTTCTTAAATCCAAAAATATGATCCCCCGCAGGTAACCGGTATGAAAAATATTTTAATCATAAGACTTAGTTCGCTTGGAGACATCCTGTTGACCACACCTGTCATCAGATCGTTGAAAAAGCTTCTTCCGGATTGTAATATCGACTATCTTACAAAAATTGAAAACAAAGAGACTCTTGAGTTTAATCCTCATCTCAGAAAAGTATATATTTTCAGAGAAGAAACTTCACTTGAAGAACTTACTGCCGGTGGATATGATCTGGTTATAGATCTTCAGAACAGTATGAAATCGATAAAACTCACCTCCGGCGTGGAGAAGAAGATCAGGTTTAACAAGTCTAATGTGAAAAAATTCCTTCTTGTCAATTTTAAGCTTAATCTCCTTGAAAATTTTCCACAGATCCCTGACAGGTATGCCCTCTCAATTAAACGGAGTGGATATCTTCCCGGTTTTGAGCTTGATAACGAGGGACTTGAGATGAAATTCCCTGTTCAGACAGTACCCTTGGACCCCCGGAATGACTATATAGCCATCGCCCCGGGATCAAAACATTTCACAAAAAGATGGCCTGAATATCATTTTACTGTTTTATGCAGAATGATTCTCGACTCTGGTGCAATCCCTGTTTTGATTGGCGGAACAAGTGATATTAAAATCTGTTCGGCAATTCAAGAATCCGAGCCGGGTGTAATAAATCTCTGTTCTGAAAACGAGCTTTTTAGAATATCCTCAATTTTAGCCCAGTGTAAAGCCGCAGTTACCTGTGATTCAGGCTTGATGCATCTCTCTTGCGCTGTTAAAACTCCGGTACTGGTTATATTTGGTTCTACAGTCAGGGAATTTGGATTTACTCCCTACAAAAACAAAAGTATAGTGATCGAAAACGACTCGTTGTCGTGCAGACCCTGTTCCCACATCGGGAAAAGTTATTGCCCTCAAAAACATTTTAAATGTTTAACTGATATTCAACCCGCGGATGTTTACGAAAGTCTCTCAAGACTGGTTTACGAGGATTAACCTTTGTTACTCTTTTTTTACAGAATACTGTTTATCCCTTTTTTCTTCCTCTCCATGAGGATTGCATCTCTTTTTAATTCAAAAATTAAGAAGGGAGTTGCAGGACGAAAAAACCTTTTTGAAGGGATAACAAAAAAAGTGACCGGGTTCGACAAAAACAAAACCACCGTGTGGTTCCACTCCTCATCTCTGGGTGAGTTTGAACAAGCCAAACCGATTATTGAAAACCTCAAAAATAGAGGTAAATTCAACATTTTTGTTACTTTTTTTTCACCCTCAGGTTATGAAAATTCTGTAAAATACCCACACGCGGATGCCGTTACCTATCTTCCCCTCGATTCCGGAGCGAATGCTAAAAAATTCGTTAAACTGGTTTCCCCAAAATTAGCAATATTCATGAGATACGATATCTGGCCAAATCATGTGTTGGCGGTCAGATCAGCCGGAACACCCGTCCTCCTTGTAGATGCCACAATGCGGGAAGATTCAGCAAGACGGTCGATATTTTTTAGATCATTCCATAAAATGCTCTTTGCCAATTTTAACCTGGTACTTACAGTATCATCCGCCGATCTTGAAAACTTCCGTTGTTTTGGATTGAATGAAGATCGTCTCCTCGTTAGCGGGGATACAAGATTTGACAGGGTCTTCACCCGTGCGGCAATTGCAAAAGAAAAAAACCTGATTAACGCAAGAATCTTTGCAGGGAAAAAGGTTATGGTTGCAGGAAGTACCTGGGAAGAGGATGAAGAAGTTTTACTCCCCTCGGTTAAAAAACTACTTAAATATTTTGATAATGTGGTTTTTATACTTGTACCGCATGAACCAACTCTTCTTCACCTCGAAAAACTTGAAAATGAGTTCGCCGGAATTGAACCAACGATCCGATTTTCGTTCCTCAACAGTTACAATAACGAAAGAATAATAATTGTTGACTCGATTGGAATTTTGTTAACACTCTATTCATATGCTGATATAGCTTTTGTTGGTGGAAGCTTTAAATCAAATGTGCATAACACTCTTGAAGCTGCGGTATATGGAATCCCGGTTGTTTTTGGACCTAAGACCGGAAACTCCCAGGAAGCGGGTCAACTTGTGGATTCCGGTGGCGGATTTATTGTGAGGACTAAAAAAGAGATGTATAAAACGCTCAGGTCATTCATAAGTGAAGATGCTAAACGAATCGAAGCCGGAAATAGAAGCCGGAATTTCGTTGAAGGAAACACCGGCGCCACAAAAATTATTCTTGAAAAAATCGACGAAGTCCTTAAACTGCGTTAATTCCGTATCTCTCCTTTAGAATTTGCAGATGATGTTCTAAATGTGCAGGAATTAAATAAAGAAGTGCATTCACTTTCATCTCCTTGTTATTTGCAACTCCGGCCTTCAGATAATCATCCTCACATAACGACTCAAACAACGCCAAATTCGCTTGACGAAGTCCATTAAATTCTTTCAAAAGGGATTCTAATGACCGTTGATCAAAATTTCCCTCTGCCACATATATATTTTCATCATATCCCGGCAGTGATTGGGTTTCACCTCTTACAAAACCAAGAACCCGGTAACCAAAGATTCTTTCGGTATCTATGCAGTGCCCGAGTACTTCAAGAACACTCCACTTCCCCGCTGCGTATCTGAAATGTTGCTTATCTTGTGAGAGATTGGATACAGCTGCAATCAGTCGATTACGCTGTGTCTCCATCATGTCGAAGATATGTATTTGCGGATTTATTTGTTTGTAATAAGTAGCATAATACTCAGGATATTCACCCGATTCCGGGAAAGGGATATTTATTTTGTTTTCCATATTTTTACCTCCGGGGTGAGTCCTTCACCCGTTACTCCTCTGAACATCGATTCCGTATTGAATACAAGTGCAAAATTACCGTTTTTATCTATTGCAACCACTCCACCATCGTTGGGCTCCAAATGCTTAAACATCACTTCGTTGCAAGCTTCTTCCAAAGTCATATCTTTATACTCCATCAGCGCAGAGATTCTGAAAGCGACATTGTGCTTAATAAATTTTTCACCTTTACCTGTTGCAGAAATTGCCAGTGTTTTATTGTTTGCATAGTTACCAGCTCCGATTATTGGTGAATCCCCAATTCTGCCAACAAGTTTATTCGTCATCCCACCGGTTGAAGTGGCAGCAGCAAGATTTCCTTCCATATCGAGAGCAACGCATCCAACCGTCCCTTTAGAGTTCGCCTTATTCCACGATTTTGTTCTCTCACTTGTAATAAAATAAGCCCGATCCACAAGTGTCAACCCGTTAAGTTCTGCAACTTTCTCCGCACCTGCACCCGTAATCATTACATGGTTGGTCTTTTCCATTATCACTCTTGCAGCACTAATGGGATTTTTTATATGCTCCACAGCTGCAACGGCTCCTGCGTTAAGAGTTTTTCCATCCATAATCGATGCATCCAACTGTGCATACCCCTCGCTGTTTAGAACTGCTCCTCTGCCTGCATTAAACAAAGAATCGTCTTCGAGAAAGTTGACCACTGCCTCGACAGCATCAAGACTTTTGCCACCGGATTTAAGAATCTTTTCACCAATCTCAAGAGCCTTTCTAAGACTTGAATAATATCTGTTTTTCATCTCTTCCGGCATATTTGCATCTATTGCACCTGCGCCACCATGAATGACCAACATATATTTCGGCCGTTCACTTTTCTTTTCACCCCGCAAACTGAAAACCACTGTAAAAGTGATCAGTGCCAGAGTGGTGATAACATAAAAGGCTCTTCTAATCTTCATCCTCTTCATCCTCAATTGAAATGAGTTTTATATCGTCAAGAAACGGGAATGTTTCCCTCGTTTTTTCAAGGTATTCGAGATCAACCTCTGCAATCCCAATTGATTCTTCGTCTCCCATCATAAGAATCTCTTCTCCCATTGGTCCAAAGATTGAGCTGTTGCCGGTATATTTAAGTTTTGGATCATCCCCGGTTCTGTTAACCGCAACAAAAAAACATTGATTTTCAATAGCTCTGGCTTTGCAGAGGGTTTTGTAGTGTTCAATTCGTGCTTCGGGCCAGTTTGCAATATTTACAAAGATCTCAACTTTATCGATCGCCATAAACCTGAATAGCTCAGGAAAACGAAGATCGTAACAAATTGAAAAACCGATATGGAAATCTTCAGTGGCGTTGTTTATGTATGCAAAACCGCCGGTGTAGTGTTTGGCTTCCTCACCCATCGTGAAAGGATGGATTTTCCTGTATTTGTCGGCAAGTTCACCTTCACGGTTTATAAACAGAAGGGTATTAAAAAACTTCTTTTTCCCCTTTTCGATTATTCCTGCCACCACATTTACGCCATATTGTTTGGCAATTGAAGAGAAAAACAAAAAAGTTCTTCCGTCCGAATATTCGGCGTGGACATCGGGAGCCATACTAAAACCTGTCAGCGTCATCTCAGGGAAAACGATCAAATCGACCTCTTCACTAAGTGATTCCATCATCTTTGTTATTTTTTCCATATTTGCATCTTTATTTTCCCAAACGGGGGAATATTGGAAAAGTGCAATTTTTATAAGTTCACTCATTTTTTACTTCCTGTTTCAAACAATTTATGAAAAATAATACCGGCAGCAACAGCCACATTAAGCGATTCTGCTCCTTTTTCGCCGGGGATTTTAATTCTAACATCGGCAATTGATGCCAACCCGGGGAGAACTCCGTGACTTTCATTGGAAAGCACAATTATTATCTTCCCGGAAGGCTTAAAGTCTTCGAGGTTTTTCCCATCGAGTTCAGTCGTAACAATTGAATATCCCGATTCACGAATCCCTTTTAAGTCGACTTCTGTAACTCCTTCATGAAATGACATCCTGAAATTTGAACCCATTGCTGCCCTGATCACTTTGGGATTGTAAACATCAACACAACCCGGAGAAAGCAGAATCTGACGAAAACCAAACCAGTCGGCAGTTCTAATGATGGTTCCCATGTTTCCCGGATCGTTAATTCTGTCGAGATATATTAATGGTGTAGAAGTACGGTCTAATATCTCTTTTTCGGGCATTCTGAAATAACCGAGAATCCCTTGAGCATGTACAGTGTCAGCAAGCTTTTCAAACTCCCTGTTTTTAACTGCTTCACATCTGATTCCTTTGTGTCTGGCTAAAGCAAGCACTTCATCAAAATTATCACCGTCTTCAGTTCTAAACACAATAAGTTCACACTTTCGTCTGCTGAGTATCCCTTCTTCAACTTGTTTCATCCCCTCTACAAGAAAAATTCCTTTCTCATCACGGAATTTTTTGATTCGGATTGACGCAAACAGTTTTAACTCATTAACTCCAAGCATAAGGATGTTGTCCGTTATTTCTGTTCGGTGTTCTGATCTTCCAGTGTGTCGATATATGTCCAGGAGTAGATGCCGGTATCATGCCCGTCTTTCCACCTTATCTGAATAGCATAATCACCTACCGGAGCAATTGCAGCAATTTTATACATCTCCGGTTTTTCTATCGTAATCTTCTGTGGTTTAAATGTAGTGTAGAGAATCGTCTCTCCTTTACAATTAGCACAGGGACATTCTTCCCTGAAATACTTCAGATCAAAACTCCTTTTTATGCCCTCAGACCATTCAAAATGAATCTTTCCACCGTTAATCTTTATCTGTTTGGGTTTCATCTTTATCTCTTTTTCAAATTTCTATTGAATTTTTAAGCCAAATAATATATTTAGGAACTGAAAATTAATTAATTTACTCATTAGATACCAAAATTATTAGAGATTGACTTGAAGATTTCCATACTAATTACATTATTACTCTTTGTTTCCATATCAGTTTATGCACAACCGATAACTTTTACTGATGTAACAAACAATTATTCACTCCCTGCAGGTGTGAAACTGATTAAAGGACAACGCACCACAAATCCCAAACTTGCCCTTTGGTATTTTGATGTTGATATGAACAGAAGTGATGTGGCTATAAAGCCCTACCTCAATCCCGTGGGTAAAGAAGGACTCACTTCATTTGTCACAAGGCTCGGAGCCTTCGCAGGGATTAATGGAGGCTATTTTGATACAGGCTCTGATGCTTCCTATTCGGCTCTTATTGAACCCGGAATTGTTAGAGCAAAAAATATTGCAACAATCGTGAGACCCGCAGGCACTTTTTACACCACTCGCTCACTTTTCAGTTTTACTGATACGAGAGAGCTGTCGATCGATTGGATTTACCATTTTGGTAACCGTCCTATCGACATATACACTTTTGATGCCCCCTTACCAAATACTGAATCAACCCCGGCACCTGCCCCGTCAGTTTCCGCCGGGACACAATATTATGAAATCCTTGCAGGGATTGGCGGTGGCCCGACTCTGGTTAAAAATGGACAAAAACACATAACATACACCGAGGAGGTCTTTTTTGGTTCCGGAGTCGGAAACACAAACCGTGATCCCAGAACAGTTATCGGATATACCGCTGATAAACATGTGATTATGATGGTAATTGACGGAAGACAGGCAGAAAGTGAAGGACTCTCGCTCCCCGAGGCAGCTGACCTGATGATCTCTCTGGGATGTGTGGAAGCAATGAATCTTGATGGCGGGGGCTCTTCAACAATGGCTGTGGGGAATCAGCTTGTTAATCTTCCTGCCGGTGGCACATTTCAAAGACCCATTCCCACTATGCTGGCGATCGTAAATCCGGATTCAATTAATCTCCTCGACCCCACTTATTATATCGCCAAATTGGACAATATCGATTCGGGAATTGTAAAATCAGGCACTTGGGCTGTTTCAAATCTTGGAGGTTACTGGAGCAACACTCCCTCAATTTTTGCAAATTCAGGCTCCGGAGAAAGCACAGTTAAATGGAAAATGTATCTGCCACAGGAGGCAAATTATGATGTTTATGCATGGTGGACTGCTGCTTCAAACCGTGCCTCCGATGCTCCATACATTATTAAACATAAATTTGGAATGGATACTGTAAGACTCGATCAGTCGTTGAACGGCAGCACCTGGAATAGAATAGGAACTTACACATTCACAGGATCATCTGAGGAAGGTGTTTCCATATCGAATGCTGTTTCCACGACAGGAAAGGTAGTTGTTGCAGATGCACTAAGGATAATTTCATTTGACAGTACCCTTGTTTCAGTGGAAGAAAACTTATTGGCAATTCCATCATCCTTCAGTCTTGAGCAAAACTTCCCAAATCCGTTTAATCCGACTACCATTATCCGTTTTGATTTGCCCGCTGAAGGGTTTGTTAAAGGAGTGGTTTATGATATTTTGGGAAGAGAAGTGGCAACACTTCTAAATGACGAAATGTCCGCGGGTTCACACCAGGTAACATTTAATGCCGCCGGTATCCCGTCAGGAGTATATTTTTTCAGACTTGAATCAGGGAAATATTCATCTTCGATTAAGATGATTTTGATGAAATAGAAGCGGAGAGGCGGAGTCACAGAGTCACAAAGGGATAGAGACAAACCAATAACCCCCAAATTCATTTGGTGGTCGTTCAATATATTAGATTCGATGGATAGTAAACTAATATTTTTTCAGTATAAATCTGATTCTTTCGCCGTTTCCGTCAATTCCATTGCGAACCGGAATATCAAAAATTTCACACAACAGGGGGTAAATATCGATGTTCCGCAATGTTCCGGTTTTATAATTTTTTCTGAATGATGGTCCCATCGCCACAAAATAACCGTGCATATCAAGTGCATCTTTTTCATATCCGTGGTTCCCTTTTGCTTTCCAGGATATAAATCCTTTTTGTGCTTTTGAATCGCCTGCTTCCCATCCAAGATCGGTAATCACAATTAATTCCGAGAAGAATGGATTGTTCGAAAACCGATAAAAATCGGGCACTTCACTTTTTCTGTAAACTTTGTAGTGTTCTTCATTAGCCTTCAGTTTATTGTAAACAGCCTCAACTCTCCCTTTTTCAGGCTGGATCAAGCAGAATGTGCTCCAATTCCAATAGTCCACTTTCTCATCACCGAGTATCTCCTCCAGGTTCACATATTTATCACTGCTCACTTCGGTCATCCCGTGGTCGCTTACAAATATAAGATTTGTGGAATCCAGGAGATTAATCTCTTTTAATTTATCCATCAGATATCCTGCCATCCCATCCAGAACTGAAATTGCATAATTTACACTGTCGGAGTTTGGTCCATACTTGTGTCCATAAGAATCAGTGGCATCGAAATAGATGGTAAGAAATCTCGGGCGTTCTTTTAATGGGAGTTGCAACCAATCGATCAAACCATCAACCCTTGGTTTGTAAGGATAATCATGGTCATAATCTTTAAAATATTTTGGTCGTCTGTAATCCAAAATAACTTCAGAACCGGGCCAAAAGAAACTTGCAGCCGTAATCCCGTTTCGCTGAGCAGTCTCCCAAAATGCTTCACCCTTATACCATCTGGGATTTCTGACCTGAACAGGATCGGATATTTTAAAGGTTTCGTTAAAATAAGGGTCATATATCGTATTGGCAATAATTCCATGGTTTTCAGGATACATACCTGTAATAATGGAAGTATGGTTTGGGAAGGTTTTTGAAGGATAAACAGGCATAAGTGAAAGCGCTTTTACGCCATTTGAAGCAACTTTCCAGAGGTTTGGTGTTAATCCTCTATCCATATAGTCATGTCGAAAGCCATCAAACGAGATCAATATCGTGTAGGGTGCCTGAGAGAAAAGAATCGCCTGAAAAAGGAGAAGGAAGCAGAATATTTTAATCAATAATTTCATCAAATTTCCATAAAAATCACTTTCAAATATAATGATTTCCCGGATTTTGATTGTTTCCGCAGTGTTAATTTATCCTTTGCAATAATCGGTGATTATTCTCCTCCGGTTTCTTAAATTTGGATACTAAAAAATAATAATTCCGGAGTATTAATTGACAGAAAAGAAGATAAAGATTGCGATAATCGACCTTTATAATGGCGAGCCCAATCAGGGGATGCGATGTATCCAGGATCATATATACGAAATAGATACTCTCTACGAGGATGTCCCGGTTGAATACACAATCTTTGATTCGCGGTTAAAAGGTGATATCCCCGACTTGAGCCACGACATCTATATCTCTTCGGGTGGCCCCGGAAGTCCATTTGAAGATGAAGGAAGGAAGTGGGAGAGTGATTATTTTAAACTGTTGGACAAACTTTACAACAACAACCAGACTTCAGCCGAGAAGAAACATATCTTTTTTATCTGCCACTCTTTTCAAATGATGGCACGGTTTTTTGAACTGGGAGATGTAGTCCAAAGAGAAAAAAAATCGTTTGGAATAATCCCATTTTCACTCACGGAAGATGGCAAAAAAGACCCGATTTTCTCACACATGGAAAATCCTTTTTATGGTGCCGATTTTAGAGGCTGGCAGGTTATTCACCCAAACAAGTCTAAATTTGATCAACACGGTGCAAAAATATTAAGCATGGAGATTGAACCCGCTGCTTTTTATGTTGAACCTGCGATGATGGCAATAAGAATATCCGATGAAATCATCGGAACACAGTTTCACCCCGAAGCTGATCCACCAAGTATGTACTACCACTTCCGTCACCCTGAAAGGAAAATTCAGGTTGTTGAACAGTATGGAGAAAAAGCATATTATGACATGATTGCACAACTCGAAAATCCGGAAAATATTAACAAAACAAAAAAGACTGTCCTACCCGGATTTCTAAAAAATGCCATTGAAACACTAAGAGTGAACACTCATTCATTAGTCTGACCGTTCTTGTAAAATATTATACCCGTGAAACTTAATTTTTATTAAGTTAGGTCTCACGGGTTTTTTTATTTTAAAGGACACTACTCATGATCAAATCAATTTTCCCTGTGTTGATAATAGCTCTTTCGGGCTTTATCCATGCCCAGGATTCCCATACACCTGATGCTTTGATGCTCAGGTTTCCCGATATCTCAAAAGATAAAATTGTCTTCTCTTACGCAGGTGACTTGTATTCTGTCCCAAAAACAGGTGGCACCGCAATTCGACTCACTTCTGCTCCCGGAGGTGAAGCATACGCAAAATTTTCACCAAACGGTGATAAAATTGCTTTCTCCGGAAATTACGACGGTAATGTAGATATCTACACCATCCCATCATCTGGTGGCGTACCGGTCAGATTAACCCACAACCCAACTCCGGATATGGTAAATGAATGGTTTGTTGACGGAAATTCGATCCTTTTCAGATCACAACAAAACTCCCCTTCTTACAGATACAACAAACTTTGGAAACAACCTGTTAAAGGTGGAATGCCTGAGCTGCTTCCACTCGAGTATGGCGAGTTCGCTTCTGTTAGTCCCGATGGTAAAAAAATTGCCTTCCAGACAATTGCAGTTGAAAACAGAACATGGAAACGCTACCGCGGTGGAATGGCGAGTGTAATCTGGATTTACGATATCCAAAACAACATTTCTGAAAAAATTGCTGAACATGAAGCCTCAAATGGTATTCCTATGTGGCTGGGTGACCGGATTTTCTTTTTATCCGACCGTGACGGGAATAAAAAGCTTAATATTTGGAGCTACAACACAACAACCAAAGAAGTAAAACAGCATACATTTTTTGACGAGTATGATGTAAAGTGGCCCTCGGCCGGTGAAGATGAAATTGTCTTCGAGAATGGCGGCAAGCTTTTGGTTCTTAATGTGGTTACAGGAAAAACCGGCGAAGTGAAAGTAACAATCCCATCTGACCTGCCACAGGTAAGACCCACTCTTAAAAATCTCCAAAGATTTATAAGTAACTTCGAGATTTCAAGGGATGGAAAAAGAGCTGCCTTTGAAGCCAGAGGTGAACTCTTTACAGTTCCGGTAAAAGATGGTGTCACAAGAAATCTTACCAATACATCCGGCGTTGCCGAAAGAGAACCCACATGGTCACCGGATGGCAAACATATAGCTTACTTCTCAGATGCTTCCGGTGAGTATGAACTTTATATCATACCTGCCGATGGTAAAGGAGAAGCCAAAAAGTTAACCAAACTTGGTGAAAGTTATAAACAGGGAATCTTTTGGTCACCTGATAATAAAAAACTTGTTTTTAATGATAATTTTGGAAATCTTTTTATCCACTCCATCGAGAGCAATAAAACAACCAAAATTGACAAAAACAATTATGGCTATTTTTTCAGCATAAGCTGGTCATCAGACAGTAAGTGGGTAGCCTACGACAAAAACACTCAGTATGCCCACTCTACAATTTTCGTTTATAATGTGGATTCAGGCGAGTCAAAGCAGCTTTTCTCCGATTTCTACAATTGCTCGGTGCCTGCATTTGACCCAAAAGGTGATTATCTCTATTTCTACGGGATGAAAAACTTTGATGCCACTTATTCTGATCAGGACCCAACCTGGATTTATAACAACTCTACAAATCTTTATGCAGTCACTCTCCGTGATACTGTGAAAGATATTTTCTCTCTTAAAAACGATGAAGTTGAAGTAAAAGAAGAGAAAAAAGAGGAGGCAAAAAAGGACGATGCTAAAAAAGATGAGAAAAAAGACGAATCTAAAAAAGATGAAAAGTCTGATGTGAAAAAGGAAGATAAGTCGATAAAAATCGATTTTAACAACCTCGAAAGCAGAACAACTCTTATCAAAAAACTTGGAATCGCCAGTGGAATGTATGCCGCCGAAGGTAAAGTATTTTATATCTCGTTTTCAGGAGCCGATGGGTGGAATGGCGAAGGTGGAACCCTTTGGCAGTTTGATCTTGACAAGAGAGAACACAAAGAGGTAACAAAAGGTGTAAACCAGTTCAGGCTTTCAGCAGATGGCAAAAAGATTCTGGTGCAGACCCCCGACCGTTCTTATTCAATCATAGATGCAGCACCCGGCGCGAAAGTTGCCGATGGAAAGCTCAAGTTTGCAGACATGAACGCTACCGTTGACCCAAAGCTTGAATGGCAACAGATATTTAACGACGCATGGAGAATTGAGCGCGATTTCTTCTATGATCCCGGCATGCACGGACTCGACTGGAAGAAAATGAAAGAGCGTTACGGAAAACTTCTTCCATATGTTGCTCACAGAAATGACCTTAATTATGTGATCGGTGAGATGATTGCCGAACTTAATGTCTCCCATGCCTATGTTGGCGGCGGTGATATGGAAAGTCCCAAAGCTTCATCAGTTGGAGTTCTTGGTTGCGATTTTGAACCCGACTATAGCGCAGGTTACTATAAAATCTCAAAAATTTACGAACCCTCACCATGGGATGCCTCTGAAGTAAGATCACCTCTGAGATTACCCGGCCTCAATGTAAAAGAAGGTGACTACATCATTGCAGTTAATGGCGTTGAAATCGATATGAAATCCGATCCATGGAAAGCATTCCAGGGTCTCGCAGGAAAAACCATCGTGCTTACCATTAACTCAAAACCGGAAAAAACAGGTTCAAGAGATATTCTGATTAAACCTGAAGACGGCGAGCAGACTCTCAGATATCGTGCATGGATTGAGAACAACCGTAAAAAAGTTGATGCAGCAACCAATGGTAAAGTTGGTTATATCTATGTCCCCAGCACCGGTATAGATGGACAAACAGACCTCTACATGCAGTTTATGGGCCAGCTCGAAAAAGAAGCTCTTATCATAGATGAAAGATTTAACAGCGGTGGGCAAATCCCGGACAGATTCATCGAACTCCTGAACAGAAAACTCTACAATTATTGGGCTCGCAATGGATTTGAGGACTGGCACACACCATTCATCGGTCATTTTGGACCCAAAGTTATGTTAATAAATGGCTGGTCAGGTTCAGGTGGTGATGCATTCCCTGCCTACTTCAAGGCTGCAGGACTTGGCAAACTTGTTGGTAAAAGAACCTGGGGTGGTCTTGTTGGAATCAGTGGTGCCCCCGGACTTATCGACGGTGGTTATGTTACCGCTCCATCTTTTGGTTACAGAGAACTAAATGGCGAACTTGGAATTGAAGGTTATGGAGTTGATCCTGACTTTGATGTCGAGAACTATCCTCATGAGCTTGCAAAAGGAAACGATCAGCAACTCAACAAAGCGATCGATTTGATGCTCGAAGCTCTAAAAAATAATCCGCCAAAAAAGCCGGGTAAAGTTAAATATCCCGATAAATCGAAATAATTACACAAAAAAAAGGCTGCCTCCAAAACGGGGCAGCCTTTTATATAAAATTAGAACCTTAATATTTTTCGCCTTCTGATTTCTCCCGTTTATCCCTGCCATTCTCAATTTTGGATGAATCTTTCATCTCTTTAAATTCCTGGGCTCCGGGTGTGGGAGTTGTACTAAAAGTTTTCTGAAGACCTTTTATCAGTTCGGCTTTTTCCATGATTGTAAGATCAGCTTCTGCATGAAGAATTAAATAATCAGAAAGAGGCATTTCACCTTTTTGAATCACTTCTATCGCTTCTTCAGGTTCTTTTGTTCCAAGAGGATAATCAGAGAAATTAAAATGTCTGCGACCGTTATATACATGGTTGTAAACTCTCCAGGAGACAGGTGCAACATAAGAATACCATGGCCAGTTTGTCTCGTTGCTGTGGCAATCAAAACACGCCTTTTTGGCAAGTTCTCTCGTCCTCGGAGAATCCCAATTTGGTTCTCCCCTCACAGCTGGATTAGTATGATCAACTTGAAATATTTGAATCGAAAGGAACAGGACTCCGACACCTATTCCCACATATTTAAATATCTTTCGTGGTGATGCCATTAAAACTCCTTAAAATTTGATTTTTTCATAAGTGCCGTCAAGCCTTGGGATCACCTGAATATCAATAAAGAGGGCAAAAGCAAGTGCGGATGCATAAAACACAAAATCGAGTGGATCAAAAAGACTTCCAAACAGATTAAAATCGAAGTATTGGGCAACCTCGATGCAGGAAGCCAAAATGAATATTATTATCGCTTTGGCAAATTTGTTACCGCTAATTTTCTTGAATAACACACTCATAAAATATGCGACAATTACCACACAAATCTCCAAAGCATAATTATTGATAAAACCATCAAAGGGCCCACCATAACCATCAAGAAGGAGATAGTATGTTCCTGCTGCTGCAGCAGAAAAAATCAAGATTAAAAATAGCCGGATCAAATTATCGGTTCCTTTAGTGCAAATATCACAACTGTAACAGGGTAATGAGACAATTTCACTCAAATTAAATAGAATCAACCACTATATTAAGAAAGATTCAGCAAATTCCCAAATTAAATTTTAGAATCTGTTAACCATTTTAAGTTCAACTCCCCTAAACTCGGGTTCATATCTGCAAACTCCGCCAATACAGATAACTCCGGCCTGCCTCGATCCTGCAAGAAGACTCAGGTCGGTGTGTTCACCAATTTTGATCGTTCCCTGAATGTAGTTCCATAACAATCTTACAGTGTTACCCGGTACCGGTTCAGAAGTTTTCATTTCCATCACCCACGCAATTGAATATCGTGGTGAACGAAGATATTCAAGAGACAAAACATCTGTGAAATAATTTGCAGATGTTGTCCTGTTCTCAGTCTGCTGATGCTCAACGATCAAACGGAGTGTATTAACCGGATCAAAAGAATACCTGACATCAACAACACCTGTGTAATTTCGAGTGTTCTCCTCAAGTTCCTCATTATATCCAAAAGCAAAAATCGTTTTCAGGTCATCAGACCACATATTGGAATACTGCCCCGAAACCTCGCGATGACGCAACCTTGGGTCCAGATTTTGTCCCAATATTCTTTGATTATACGAATCCATACCGAGTGTTTTGGTTTCAGAATACTGAAGAAGTAATGACGATGTGGAAGTGAAGTTGGCATTCGCTTCAATCTGGAATCCCTGTTCATTATCTGAATCCAAAGTTGAAGGATGTCTGTTAAACAGTTGATAGGTGTAATCTTTTCTTGTTGAAGGGGGCTGGTTATAGTTAACGGTCTGGTCGTTACTCTTAAATCCAAAATTATCATACAATTTATACTCACCCGTCAAAGAATAATCACCGAGGTAATAGGATGCGGACGCATATATTCCTTTACCGATAAAACTCTCTGTGCTGTTGAAAATCCTGTTTTGGATGTCGGCATTCTTTTTAAGACCATATTCAACATAAGCATCAAAGCCTTCAAAAGAGGTTTGTAGTCTTAGCGCACCAACATCTGTCCTTGCAGCCTGGTCATAATCAGGTTTGTTTGATGCAAAAGTGGCACCAGCCTTTAGCCACTTTAAACCTCTAAACTCGACATCAGCAAGATAGAGGAAATCTTTTCTCTCATTTTCTGAATTGGCTGCAGTTCCGGTGAGTGCAGTCATCCTAAAATTTGCATAATTAACTTTAACGAGCATTCCCAATAAGTTGTTATCAAGTCTGAGATTTCTGTCTTCATAACTTTTTAGAATCATCCCCCTGCCTATCATCGCATAATAATTGCCGGCAGTTATTTCAATATTTGTCTTTTTACTACCAAAATTAACGGTGAAATACTTAAACGCGATATCGGAATAATTTTCTTTACCCCTGCTGATTGCGGGACTTGGGTCATTCGGCTGGAAAGTTTCATATCTTATTCCCGCCGAAAAATTTTCATACCTGTAATCGATATTCAACCAATCTTCAAAAATCGCTCTTTTGAGTTCAAGATCGTAAGAAGCCTTCATCTGATTGAACATGCTTACTCCCTGTGGGAGTTTTGGCGCCGGGATATCCTGAGAAAAGAGCACTCCGGTAAATAATATGAGGGGTAAAAGGAGTAAAGATTTTTTCATAAAACAGCACCGAGAATTTCAACTAATTTCGCTTTAAGCTGAATTTCATCTCCTTTTTTGTATCCGGAATGAGAATAGACAATTTCTCCATTTGAATCTATGATTACTGTAAAAGGTACAGTAGTTGCATAATAAATTCTGGCGATGTCTGAATTTGTATCGAGCAGCACAGGAACCGAAAGTTTTTTTGCCTTCACAAATGGTTCTACCTTGGCCACACTTTTTTCACCATCCACAGAGATAGCAAAGGCTTTTAACCCCTTTTCCTTCAGTTCATCATAAATTTTTTCGATTTCGGGAAGCTCTTCGATGCAGGGTTTACACCATGTAGCCCAAAAACTGATTAAGATTGGACCTCCACCAAGGTTTTCCTCGAGGGTGATGATCTCTCCATCAAGATTTTCGAGCCTGAATCCGGGAGCAATTTTCCCTTCCTGGGCATAAAGTGAAGTAGTAAACAGAAAGATTATCGCTATCAGGCAATATTTCATTATTTCTCCAGGATCATTTTTTTGGTAACTGTGAATTTATCAGTTTTTAATGTATAAAAGTAAACTCCGGAGGAAAGATGGTTCATGTCGGTTGTCACCGAGTGGCTTCCCGAAGCATAGTATCCTTCTTTTATCACCCCAACCTCTTTCCCGTTTGCATCGTAGAGAAGCAAAGAAATATTACTGCTAAACGGAAGTGAAAAACTGATTGTGGTAGAGGGGTTAAATGGATTTGGATAATTTTGATCCAAAGAGAATCCGGAAATATTGGATTCGTCTTCAACCGATACAAGAACGGATGCAGCCGTTAACTCAGCTTCATAAACCTCATTGGGATTGTTCATATTCACAGCTTTAACGGTAACATAACCGGTACCGAAGTTTGCATAAGAGAATACATGAACTGAAAAATCTCTACTCTCACCGGGGAGAATGGGTGAACTCCCATAATCCTGTGTGGTTGCCACGCTGTCAACAAATGGAGCAAAACATCCCTCATCAAAACAGAGAGAAGATGTCCAGTCAGTTGGCAACTGGTCACGGGTTCGAAGTATATAAACGGTTTGTGGCACGGTTGAAATGTTCTTCAATTCAAAATCGAAAATCATTTCACTTCCAAGTGTGTCGTTAACAACAGTATGAATTGGATAGAATTGGAAAGTCTGGGCATCCGCTGAAAATGTTAAAAACAGAAACAGTGAAAAAGCCAATATCGTGTTTTTCATGGTTAATTTAGTTAGTTTGAAAATGCAGCCTGGTATATCTCTTTTGTAAGTTTGTTTTGCAGAAAAGCAACAACTTTGATTTTTGTCATATCCCATCCGTTACCAACCGGAATTGACAAATTGAAACTGAGTTCTTCACCAAAATAAGTAAAATTGGCTGCCGTGCCGTCAGCGCCTGTGAAGAACCCGCGCACTACATCATAAAACACTGTCTCACCATTTGATCCCGGAGGGGTTGCAAATGATGTCTCTGATTGAATTGCCATAACATGAAGAATTAGATTACCAGTGAGAGCAGGTGTGAGAACAGTTGGATCGATAACTCTAAGTGCAGCTCTTGCAAAGATCATTCCACCACCAACTGAATCTGTCACCGTCACTCTGAATTTTGCAGAAGTTGCCAACTGCTGATCAACATACTGTTTGATCTGCATCGAGTCACTTGAAATTGGTTTTAATTTACCATCGACATACGATGTGGGAGTGGAAAATACATTATAAAACTGTGCTCTCTTATCAATTACAGCTTTGTTTGCCTGATAAAAAAGATCCTGAGGTGAGGGGTAACTGACATGATACTTGATAACAAGCAACTGTTCGCTACTGTATGTTCCTGCCATCAGAGACCTGATAACAAGATTTGACTGGACACACGGTACACAACTTACATTCGCAAAATCTTCCAGAAGTACAAGCTTTTTCTCCGTAACGGGGGCAAGATTAAAAACTTCTTCCGAAAAAGAGTTTTTGGAAACTGTTACATTTTTAGCTTCTGAAACATAACCGTCTTTTTCAACTCTAATGGCATGAGTGCCTGTTTTTAATGTAAGTGTATCGGGCAGAAAACTTCCTGACATAACATCATCAACGAATATTGCGGCATTTTCAGGACTTCCTGATACCGCCACCCTGCCGGTCGCTTCACTCTCTACTTCAACCGGTGGAGAAGTCTTGCATCCCTGCAACAGAAGGACAGAAAGGATAAAAACAATTGATACTTTTATTGATTTCAAATATTGCTCTCTATTACGGATAGTTAACAGTCTTTTTGTTTTCTAACTTAAAAAATTAACAGACTACTTCAAAAGTATCATTTTTTTGCTGAGTACAGTTCCGTTGGAAACAAGCCGGTAAAAATAAATTCCACTGGAAAGGTCGGTGGCATTAAAATTGGTCGTATATCTCCCTTGCGCCATCTGCTCGTTAACAAGAACTTTCACAAGTTCACCAATTGAATTATACACCGCAAGATTTACTATCCCCGAATTTGGGATGGTAAAACTTATTGTAGTTGAAGGATTAAATGGATTTGGGAAATTTTGATCCAAATTAAAATCAATCGGAATCTCATTTTCATCTTTTTCAAATATCGAAGTGGCGATCCCCGCCTCCGGGGTTGGAAGTTTTACAGTTGTGTAAATCTTAAACTCACCCGGGAGCAATGAAACCGACATATTAACATCGCTTACCATTATTGTATCACCCGAGAAAAAATCAAACCACATTCCTGTGTTTTGGAATCCGGGGTTAAAACTTGCCTGCGTAACACCAAAATTACCAACGATCGTCACATTCATCGAAGCGTCGTTAATCTTGATCTTTTTCATTGCAGTTCCTGCATCAATCGTAAAATCGGTACTGCTAAAAGCCGGGTAGTTCTGTTTTAACTTGATAAGTTCGGCATATGTTTTGTAGAGATTTACTCTGCTTGTTTCCTGCCAGTATTCCCATTTTAACGGTTTGGGATCGGTTTTACAACCGTCATCACCGCATGGATAAAAAATTGACAGATCATAACCAAGTTCACCAAACTGCCAGATCATTTTGGGCCCGGGTACTGTAAAGAAGAAAGCACCGGCAAGTTTCTGACGGGCAATTGCAGTTCCGAGGTTTTTTATGCTATAATTACCACTTGAAGCACCGTACTGAAGATTTTTGAACATCAGTCTCTCTTCATCATGAGACTCCATGTAACCAACAAGTTTTGGAGAGCTGAAATTTCTGTTTTTCCATGAAACGCCGCTGAAATTCGACTTGTTGTTATCATGCCATCCCATTGTTGCTTCATTGTAGTTTGAATTGTGATTACCCCACAACATCATTCCTTCATTAGCGAGTACAATCTCTTCATTGTTATCGGCAAAATGTTCAAGAATTACATAAGAATTTGGATCAACGGTCCAAATCTGCTGAGCCATTCTTTTTAAAAGGTTAATTCTCGATTGATCATACTGACCCCATTGCCCAACATTCGATCCACTGTTGGTCTGGGTGAATCCTTTTGATAAATCGAATCTGAAACCATCAAATTTGTATTCTTCAATCCAAAACTTGTTAACTCTGTCCACATAGTCTTTGGTCGCCTGGGTTTCATGATTAAAATCGTAACCAACATTGTAAGGATGGCGCGGGATTGCATTAAACCAGGGACTGTTGGCTGCCGGTCTGTTGTTTGCGGCATCCCAATAAAGTCTTACCATTGGATTTAAACCAAATGCATGATTTAAAACCATATCAAGAACCACTGCGATACCTTTTTTATGAGCTTCGTCAATCAGTTTCTTCAACTCATTGCGGGGACCATACCATTTATCAACTGCCATGTGGAACATCGGGTTATAACCCCAACTGTTGTTGCCTTCAAATTCCATAACAGGCATCAATTCGAGACAGTTGATCCCTAATCTCTGAAGATATCCAAGAGTGTCGGTTATCGATTTATATGTTTGTGCTGATGTAAAATCTCTAATAAGAAGTTCGTAAACCACAAGTTTCTCTTTAGCAGGTTTTTGGAAATTTGTTACCTGCCATTGATAAGGAGTTTGACCCGGTTGCATTACAGAAACCACATTGGATGTGAGCCCAACGGGATATTGAATTAATCCCGGATATCTTAAACTGTCAATATACTTGTCATTCCAGGGGTCCAGTACTTTTTCGGAGTAAGGATCGCCAATTTTAATTGCATTATCAACCAGATATTGAAAACGATATTCTTTTCCTGCGGTCAGGTTGTTTAGTTGTAACCAATAACGGTTTCCATCGGGTGTTTTATATAACTCATGGAGAGGGTCAATCTCCCAGTTATTCATGTCACCAATGAGATAAACAAATTGTTTTGAAGGTGCATAAAGAACCATAGTTGCAGAAGTAGCCGAGGTATAATTAATACCATCCTTTACTCCACCCGGAAGAGCCTGAACGGGAGTGGTCCCTCTTACAACATAATATACTGAATCCGCACCCTGACCACCAATGCCGTCAATTGCCACGACTTTGATCCTGGTTTTACCCATCGAAGAAGCGGTTAATTGATATGTTATCGAGTCGTTATTAACCGAAGCAACTTCACTTCCATTTATAAAAAGTTTCATGGTCTGGGTACCCGGAGCACCGATGGCGAGAACAGGAACATTGGTGTTCTGAGCTATTATACCTGAAACAGGAGGTTGCAGGATCGCAGCTGTTTGTCCCGGGGTTGACAAGGGAAGAAAAATGTCGCCACCATCAGAGGTTTTACCGGTTAGAGTACCGGCAGAGTTTCTGAAAACAAAAGCAAGCTGAAGCACTGTTTCATTTGCAGGTATGCCGTAATAATCACGAATTTTAAAGGCTATTTTCCATTTGGTGCCACTTATAAAGGTCAGTTGGGTTTCGGGAGTGTTTTGCCCCCACTGGGTTTTCACATAACGCCAGTCGGAGGGGCTGGTGCTCTCGCTGGTGATCACACCTGTATGAGCATAAATCGGAAAAACACCGACCAATCCACCGTTCCCTTTTGAAGCATCATAAATTATTACGATGGAATCTTCGGGAGTTGCAAAATAGGGTGTCCATTCAAGTTCCTGCGCAAAAACACCACTTATTAATAACATCACAACAATAAATAGCTTTTTCATTCGTTCTTAAGTTAAATTATTAAAATCGTTTTGTTTCGATCTTTATCTCCCGACAATTTTATGCGAAAAGATAATCGATCATTTGTTTCCAATTATCTGCCAGATAACAGTTCTTTCTCTTGGTCTGGTATCAAAATCGATAAAAATAACCTGTTGCCAGGTACCAAGAGTCAGCTTTTTATCGATGAAAGGGATATGCAGTGATGGGCCTTGAAGAGCTGCGCGGATATGGGAGTGCCCGTTTCCGTCGTGCCAGGTCATATCGTGATGATAAATTTTTCCGGCTGGAACTTCTTTGTCCCAAAATTCGGGATAATCTTTAAGAAGCCCGGGTTCAAATTCTATTGTAGTTACAGCGGCTGTGGAACCGGGGACAAAAAGGAGTACATTCCCCTCTGTGAATCCATTTTCCGCTATTGTGTTCTCGACAAATACAGTCAAATCGACGATGTCGGAATTACCTTTTGTATTGAATTGATATTTACCAGTAAGGAAGTCCATCTTCTATCACTTTTTTGTTAAATCCGAGCTTTAAGATAAATATAATTATAACGAAGAGCAAGGAAGAACCGTGGGACTTTAGAACCTCAGAACTTCAGAGCTTCAGAACCCCGGTGATTGAAACTTGAGTGACTCGAGAGACTTGAGAAACTTGAGTACTACAAATCCCCCTCTGCGAAAATCTCCCAAAGGGATGCCTTCGGCATGCAGTCCCCTTTAAAAGTCATCCGTGGAATCCGTGCTTAATCCGTGGAACTATCCTTCACACTTTCGTTATTTAGCCTGCTCGGTCAGGATGATGGATACTTTAACTGTGTCGGAGAGGTTAAGTACTTTAACAGCGAGGAAACCATCAAGTTTGAAGTTTTTAGGGTCTTTTGGATCGGCTTTTTCCCTGGCAGATTCAATTGTAAACGAGAGTGGAATTTTGGCTGTATCTCCACTGTTCACAACAGTGACATCCGGTGCCGACAATGACTTTGCGCCTTTTCTTCCACCGGTACCAAGAACGGGTTTACGAACAAATCCGATTTCCAAAGGGAATGGAAAAGAATTTACGATTTTGATCAACGAACTCACAGTTGTCCCTTTTTCGGTGTACATCCCTTGGATCATTTTTTCATCTGTTCCAAGTCGTTCCTTAACTTCCTCCAATACCTCTCTTATCAGATTTGTAGATGACATATAACCCGAGTAGTTCCCGCTCCAAGTTCTGTAAAGAAGCCCGGCGGTAAAAGAAACTTCGATTGATGTTGAATCACTTTGTGATGACAAAGAATCGGAAAAATTAAACATCAGAGGCAAATAGAAGGTGTCAGTTTCACCGGAGGAAAGTAAAAATGTTTTATCAGGCAGAGAAATTTCTTTTCCGCCAAATTTTACAACAAACGATTCAGATGAAACAGAGGCTGCAAGATCGTTTTCCAAAATAAAAGGGAGCGAGACATAAAGCGAACCACTCTTTATACTATCTATTTTAATATCGGCGGTTCCTAATTTTGCGGTTATTCCATTATCTTTTCCTGAAAAAACCAGTAAGTCGAAAACGATTACCAGAATGACAAGTATAACAAAAATAACAGATGCTGCCCTCAGAGGATTAATATAATTTTTATCGATATTTTGTAACATAATACGCCTTAATTGCCTGAAGTGTCAGGTGGAATCGTCTCTTCGTCAACGGGTTTTTTTTCAATTTTCACTGTGTCCACAGGTTTTTCTTCCTTCGGTTTTACAGTGTCTTTTTCTTCCCTTCTCTTCTTTTCTTTGTTCCGCTCATCCTGCAATCGTTCATATTCAACTCTGTCGATTGAGTCCTGATTCACAAAAACAGAGTCAACTGTAGCTTTGGAACCTTGTATCCATCTCTGAATATCATTTCCAAAAATAAAAAGAAGCACAACTATGGCAGCAAGTCCCAGCAGAAGCACAAATGAAGCTGCACCACTCGAAACATTTTGTGCGGCACTCTGCTTTTCATCTTTTTCCGCCCGTTTCAGGTGAAAATCGAGGTACTCTTCACAGTGGGCATATCTCTCAAGTTTGTCTTTGGAGGTCATGTGATAAATCATTTTGACCACACCGGGAGAGATATGTGGGTAAAAATCGAGTGGATTTTTAATTGGTGTGTTCACAATCTCATTCATCAAATCATATTCTGAATCGAGACCAGTGTTATAGGGAAGTTTTCCTGTTAACATCTCATACAAAGTGATTCCAAGAGAGTAAACATCGGTGCGTTGATCCACCCCTTTTGGGTTTTTAATCTGCTCGGGTGACATATAATAAACGGTACCAAGTTTTGTGCCCGTCTGGGTTAAACCTTTGTCACCAAGAATTTTAGCGATTCCAAAATCTGTTATTTTAGGATTGCCGTTTTTGTCGATGATTATATTTCCCGGCTTAATATCGCGGTGAATAATCCCCTGAGAATGAGCATAAGCAAGTCCTCTCAAAATCTTATGGAAAATTGGAAGTGCCCTGTCTTCGGGAAGCAGCCCCGTTTTGGCAAGCATCTCTTTAAGGGTCATCCCCTCAACATATTCCATCACAATAAAATAATGTTCGCCGTTTTGTACAAGCCGTGTAAGCTTAACGATATAGGGATGCGTCAGTTTATACTGAGCCTTGGCTTCGGTCTTGAATCTTTCAACGATTTCGGGGTCGGTGGTCATCGCCATATGCAACAGTTTTATTGCAACTTCCTGCTGCATCAGAAGATCTTCGGCGAGGAAGACAGTTCCCATGCCACCTTCGCCAATCTTGCGAATTATCCGATACTCATCTTTTATTATCTGGTTCTCTACGAACATAATCTCTTTGTATTTAATTAATTCTGTGGGTTTGGTTTTTCGTTACCCTTTGGGTCCTTCAACGGTTTTTTAGCAGCATCGGCTCCGCCATTTTTATCATCACCAACTGTTGAACTGCTGTCTTCCTCAATGTTTGCAGGCGCTCTTTTTACGGCTTTAGTGGTATCTTGTACCGGGGCAATTATCTTAATCTCCTGATTAAAATTACTGAGCGCATACCATAAAATCAGAACAACAAATGCAACAGCGGCAACAATTGCAGCCTGTTTCAGTTTTGCCATGTCCCTAAGACTTGTCGCGCGCTTTTTCCCGTCGGTTATCTTAATCACCTGAACAGTAATATTGTCTTTGCCTCCCCGCTCATTAGCCATTTCAACAAGTTTAATACAAGCCTGCTGAGGAGGATACTTTAAGACGGTCTCTTTTATTTCAAAGTCTTCCACATGTCCGGTAAGTCCGTCACTACAAAGAATAATATAATCATCTTTAAATAAAACTTCATCCCTTGGATCAACCTGCGGTTCCGAATTCCCGTTGGGCCCCAAGGATCTAAGAATAACATTCTTCTGCGGATGGGCTTCAGCCTGCTCTTCGTTTATTATGCCGTTGTCCACCATCTCCTGAACAAGAGAATGATCGCGTGTGAGCCGTTCAATAACATCATCTCTAACACGATAAATTCTGCTGTCACCAATGTGAGCGAAGTAGAGTTCTGTGTTGTGTAAAAGAGCAACAACCGCGGTTGAGCCCATTTTACCAAGTTCGTCATCCACATCAGCTTTTTCAACAATCTCTTTGTTGGCAAGTTTTAATGAATTAAAAAGTTCGATCCTGAGGTCGGCATCCTTTTTAACTGTCTTAAAATGTCGCTGAATCGATTCAACCGCAGTGGTGGAAGCAACTCTGCCTCCTTTATAACCACCCATACCATCACAAACAATAAAGAGATCACCAAACTCTCCACTGACGCTTCCAAAATAATCTTCGTTTGCTTTTCTTACCTGGCCAACATCAGAATGGTTTCCAAATTCAAATTTTACAGACTCTGCCATTGGATCATGCCTTGTTTATAAGAAAGTGACCTTCGCAGCCACCAATTTTGAAAGAATTTCCATGTACAATTGGAGTGGGTGATAAAATCTTTGACATATTCACAAAAACACCATTTGAAGAATTTAAATCTTCGATAATAAATGAGGTTCCGTTAAACGATATTTTTGCGTGTTTTTTTGAAATAGTTGCAATCGGAATTACGAGCGAAGCCTCAACTTCCGAACGACCAATTATAGCGCCCGCAGTTGTCACAGTGAACTGCCTTCCGGCAAGTTCACCAACTTTGATGTCGAGAACAAGAGTTAACCCTGCCCCTGCCGAATGAGATGCCGATCCACTTCTCATTATAACAGTGCCATCGTGTGGAATATTTCCACCACCCGAGGGTTCTTCGATAAATGTTTTGCCGGGGTCTCCTCCGCGTTGTCCCTGTTCACTGCGTTGGCCTTCTGAAAAATTCGCGGCGTTTTGTCGGGCTTCCTCTTTCGATTCCTCTTCAAGTCGTCGCCTTCTCTCGGCTTCAATTTTCTTTTTCTTTTTTCCATTTAGAACCAGAACGACGGAAGCAATGATAATCAAAACTGCAACACCAATGAAGATGTAGAGCCAGGGAATATCCGATTTTTCTTCGGGGGGACTAATCATCGAAGCAACAGCCAGTTTAAACTTGCCCGAGGTTTCGCTTTTTAATTCACCTTTGGTAACGGTAAACTGCCCATTGGCATCCTGCCCTTTTCCTTCAAGTCCATAAATTGAATACGCAACAAGATAAATATTAAGGATGTTTTCGCGCATCTTTTTAAAATTTTCGTCAAGTTGCTCTTTGTTGGGAGATTCGTAATACCTTCCACCCGTTTCAACACCCATTTTTTCAAGATTCTGAAGTTGGGTTTTTCCCCCTGATGTGTAGCCAAAAGTAAATACAGGAACGCCAATTTCTTTTGCCTTGGCAATTACATCGTCAATTTTATAAGCTTCGTTTTGGTTTTCGTTGTTTCCGTCTCCCATCACAATCATGATAACGGGTTCATCTTCAGAGGCTTTTCCTCTTAATTTTTCGAGCCCTTTGTCAGCTCCATAAAAGAGGGAAGTATTCTGATCTTTTGCAGTAAGTTTTTTCACCTGTTCTTTAAGATAGGTTTTGTCGTTACTGAAATCTGCAACCAGATTGGCACCATCACCATAAGAATAGATAGCGAGATTATCTTTATCGCCGAGTTCATCAATATATCTCAACACCGCATCTTTGGTATTGTCCATCGGTTTGCCTCTCATCGAGCCCGATATATCCATACATAAAACGGTATAAACTCCCTTTCCGGTGGAAGCGAGGGTCGAGACAAAAGCTATATCTCCCTTTTTTCCTTCAACAAACATCGTAAAATTTGTTTTGTTTAATTCTTTGACGGGATTGTCATAATTATCATAAACAAGCAGAGAGGTTACTATTTTTCTGGGGAATTCTTTAGCGTTGGTCTTCACATGTCGGGCGTTAAGTCCCTGAGCAAATGAAGTGCCACTTAAAAGCAGCACTATCATTGTAAAGACAAAAATTCGTAGAACCGGATTTCCGGTTACTGTAGGGTATTTATCCGTTTTCATATCGGCATTTTCCTGTTTTCTAAAATATAACTTCGATTCAAATGATATCAGATTACAATAAATCTCGTATTGATATCACCAAATCTTACTTCATCCCTGTCGGTCAGTTTCACCTTGTCTTCGAGGGATTCACCATTTACGAATGTGCCATTTGTTGACAATTCATCCGAAATAAAAAATTTATCATCACGATAAAGGATCATTGCATGTTTATCACTGACGGTTCCACTTGGGATTAGAACTCCTGCAGGAGGAATTCTTCCAACTATGTTTCTTCCTTCATAGAGGTTGTAAACAGTTCCGAGTGCATCAAAGTCGTAAGTTACGAGGAAACCCACAAGTTTTCTGCCTGAAGGATTTACAGTCTCGGCGCCAAGAGGGGCGAGTGTTGGGCCTCCCTGGTTTGATGATTTAACATGACCACTTATCACGGTTCTGTCGTCCACCGGAGTGTATGATGAGACAACCGGTCCTTTTTGTTCAATTACTGTTTTATCATCAACAGCCTGAGCCGGCGCTACATCCAATACGGTTTTGATTCCACCGGGTGCTTCTTCAGCAGGACAATAAGGGCATCTTGCCCCTGAATATTGATGACCATTTGCACATGTTTTAAATTCGGATTTCAATTTAGCTCCACATTCTTGGCAATGACTTTTATTTGCCGGGGTTTCTTTTCCACATTCAGGACATTTCATATTACTTCTCTTCTTAATTTCAATCAAATAATTGAATTACAATTTTTTTACAAAAAAGTATTATTCAGAATCCTAATATATAAATTAATAAAACGATGTCCGAGAGAGGAAGGTTTCAATACTTACCAAAGAGTGGTGAATAATAAAAATTCGTGGTAAAAAAGGAAGGGTGGTTATTTAGGTGCAACGAGTTTATTATCAGGGAAGGTGTTTCAAAAAAAAAGGCTGCCCTTTCGAGGCAGCCTTAATAAATTAATTATAGATTTCAGATCACGAAATCAAATGTGACTCCTTTTCCTCCGAATGAATTCGGAGGCTATTGGTAGATTATTTCCAGCAAATAAAACCAATGGCGTTGGGTTTCAACACAAGGAAAAAGGTCAATTTTATTTCAAAAACATCATTTTTTCGGTTTTGACAAATAATGGTATTAAATTTTTGTCTCTGACTAACAGATTGTAAAAATACACTCCGGATGCTATGTCTTTTAATGTTCCGATTGTTGCCGGCGAAAATTCCCTTTCATACTCTCCTTCTGGAAGCCACCCGTTTTGAAGCATTGTTACCAACTCA
>Ga0209573_1000339_pt1 | contig 105419 bp, 88 predicted proteins | sample TNRBio252014_DNA_FD_185870 | JGI IMG/M metagenome (GOLD analysis project Ga0209573, IMG submission 185870) | Wastewater treatment Type I Accumulibacter community from EBPR Bioreactor in Madison, WI, USA - TNR Reactor_6/25/2014_ DNA (SPAdes)... | ecosystem: Engineered > Bioreactor > EBPR >...
TCTGGGCCCGGGTGATGAGGCACCGTTACGGCGCCAAGAGTGACCGTTCGTGGTTCATGAAGACGCATGTCCAGACGGCGGGGTGTTCGCTCACCGAGCAGCAACCGCTGAACAACATCGTTCGTGTCGCGTACCAGGCTATGGCGGGCGTGCTAGGCGGGTGCCAGTCGCTGCACACCGATTCGATGGACGAAACGCTGGGGCTACCGACCGAGCAAGCCGTCACGGTAGCTCTTCGAACGCAGCAGATTCTGGCGCACGAGACCGGCGTCACGCGAGTCACAGACCCGCTGGGCGGTTCTTGGTTCATCGAGCAACTTACCGACACCATGGAGCGCGAGGCTCTCACGCTGCTGCACGAGATCGACAGCATGGGCGAGTACGCCGACTGGACCGCCAAACCGGGCAAGGCCGAGCCGAGCCCGGACCTAACAACGCACGCGGCGTACCAGGCACGCCGCACCTACGGCAAGTCCGTCGTCAACGGGATCAACCGCGGGTACTTCCGACGCGCGATCGCCGAGGCGTCGTACCGGTTTAGCGAAGAGTGCGAGGCGGGCGACCGCATCACCGTGGGCGTCAACGCATACGTTGACAAGGACGAGAAGCGGCCGATCGAAATCCTGCAGATCGGCCACGACGTCGAGGTGCAGCAGAACGCTCGGCTGGCGGATTTCAAGCGTCGCCGTGATGCCTCAGTGGTTGCCAAGGCTCTTGACAACATCCGCGATGTGTGCCAAGGGAAGGCCCCCCGGCATGCGCTCGGCTTGTTCGGTACCCAAGGCGTGCTGGCGTCGAGCGACCCCGCCGCAGCAGGCCTGCACGTCACGAACGTGATGCCCGCGCTCGTTGAGGGTGCACTGGCCAATTGCACGCTGGGCGAAATGGTGCAAGCAATGGCGGACATTTACGGCCGCTACACCGGTGGGCCCGAGTGGTAGGAGTCTGAGTGATTGGCACCGGTGTAGTGCGCGCACGCCGCATTGCGTAGCGGCGATTCAAAAAATGATCGAGCCTATGCACCACGTGGTGGCACGCAAGGCAAGGGGGAATGGAGCCGGGGGGAATCGAACCCCCGTGCCGGAGCAGCCAGCGTGGCGCCTCTACGCGTGTGTCTCACCATTTGTTCTCGGCCTGAGGACCGCGGCGAGCGGCGTTCCTTTCGGTCAATATCCGCGGAAGTTTCTCGCGGGTGACCCCCGAAGATCTCGGGTCTCCGCAAAGCCTGATGCTTCGTTGGCTTCTCTATCAGGCGTCAAGAGCCAACGGGCTGCCTTAATTAGGCTGCCAGAGCGTAGTTGTTATTAGCAACTAATTTTGTGCACGCTTTTTACGAGGCCCGCGTGCGCCTCGACGCGCCACACCACGCATCACATGTCCGGTCGAATCCATTTCGGCCCCACTTGTCAAAGAGGTGGATCATAGCACCCCTTCGCCGCTGGCCCGCAAGGCCGGATCTGGCTGACCGCTCGAGTGTTCCTCAGTCCGCCCACTCCACATCAGGCCCACCGCGAGCACCGCCAGGCACCACCCACTCCCGCCGAGCGTTCGCCACGCGTCGAGCGCGGGCTTAAAGGTCGGCACGTTACCCGGAGGCAGGGTGATCCCCAGAACGAATACCGCCGCCCCGAATAGCACCGGCCCGCGCGGGCCGAGGGGGAGTGCTCGTACGGCGTCCTTGTCTCGAACCATCAGCCAGGCCGCCACCACGAATGCCGGGAGCGCGAGCATCATGTGCCGCACCGTCGTCTGCGGGCTGAACATCAAGACCGCCAGCAGAAGCCCGCACCAATGGGGTAATAGATCGTTCATCCTGCCCCGCCCGGTCTCGCGTGTCAGGTGGCGCGTGCCTACGACCCTCACCCCCCAAAGCACTCCCACAATGACTAATCCAACGGCCCCCGCCCCCGCGAACGCGAAAGCGTCTGAGACGTCCGGCCCGAGCATCTTGGCCATGCCACTCGTGATCGAGACGCTCTTTTCCCATCGGATGTCGTGCGTGGCCACCGCCCGGCCGACCACATCGCCCGACTCGCGGATCCCAAGAAGTCTTGCGACGCCCGCCACGGATCTTGCGAGCCCGTCCAGGTTTCGATCCCATCCCAGGACCAGAGACGGAGCAAGAGCAACACCCACAACTCCTACCGCCGTTGAGATCGCCGCCGTGAAGCGTCGGCGGATGATGAGATACGGGAGCACGACGAGCGCCTGGTATTTGATATTCGCGGCAAAGCCGAGAGCGAGCCCCGCGAGAATAGGCCATCGCTCGACCCACACCATGGCGAGCACCATGCCCAAACACACCAGCGTGTCCGTCTGCCCTTCCTCGATCTCCTGCCGCAGCGGCTCGAAACCGATAGCGACCGCGAGCGCGGTGACGACGACCAGCGTGAGCCGGTTTCCGGGCATACCCAGCCTGCGCCTGCATTCTCTTAGCGTGAGCATGACGATCGACGCGAGCGTCAACAGATTGATCACGGCCCAGACCATTTGTGCCGGCCTCAGGTCGAGCGTGGCCAGCGGTCGAAGAATCGTCGCTAGCAGGGGGGGGTAGATATACCCCCGCGTGTGGCTCTGGTAGATGTCCTCGCCCTCAGCGACGGCCCTGGCGGCGAAATAGAAATGCTCGAAATCTCCGCGGTTCGGGTTCACATCGTCGGGAAGCCCCCGCCACGCCCGCAGAACGAAGTACGCACTCACCGCCGCGAGTACGCCCACCAGCACCCACGAGAGCACCGCTCCACGAGGCCGATCCATCATGGCCCAGCGTAGGGGCGCAGTTCAGCCGGCGTTCCCAGCTCGTGGTGCACTATCCTCGCCTATGCCAGACCCATCGATCGCCGTGATCATCGCTGCCGCCGGATCGTCTTCCCGTTACGAGCAGGCCGGTGGGATTCGACACAAGCTCGATGAAGACCTCGGGGGCAAGTCCGTCTTGCAGCGCACCGTCGAGGCGTTTAATGCCCACGACCGAGTCAGTGAGATCGTCGTAGCAGGCCCCGCCGATCCCGAGGTGTTCGCCGCGTTCAAGCTCCGACACGGGGACCGTCTGAGCTTGCTGAACGCACGTTTGGTGCCAGGCGGCTCCGAGCACCGCTGGCAGTCGGTCGCCACGGCACTCGCCGCCGTCAGTCCTGACTGCACTCACATCGCGGTTCACGACGCCGCTCGTCCCTGTATCACCGAGGAGTTTCTCACGCGGGTATTCGATATGGCTGCCTCGCACCCGGCGGTCATCCCTGCCGTCCCGGCGGACGATACTCTTAAACGCATCGTGCAAACCGACCGCGCGGCATATGCCAACGAGGACCCGGTTGCCGCCATCCTCGGGGACTCCCCTCGCTCCAAGGAAAGGCTCAGGGTTGTCGCCGCGACGATCGATCGAACGGGCGTTGTGCGAGTCCAGACGCCGCAGGTGTTTGAGGCGACCCTTCTACGTCGGGCGTATGCGCAGAGCGATCTGAGCGGCACCGACGACGCTTCGATCGTCGAGCGCTTGGGGGTTGAGGTCGCCGTGGCGACAGGTGATCCTTGCAATATCAAGATCACCGTCCCAGCGGACCTACGACTCGCCCGGGCAATCCTCGGCGTTCGACCGCCCGAGGAGAAGTCCGCTGCCCGACGGTTCTAGAATCTCCCGCGAGTCCGCGTGAACGGAACCGGTGATCCGTCCGCGGGTGTGCAACGCGGGAGGCTCCATGACTCCAAAGCTCTTCCTGTGGCTGCTGACTTCGATCGCCGTCGGAGTCGTGCTGCTCTGGCTCGGACTCCGGGGGCGTAGGATCAACCGCAACCCGTGCTGCAAACAGTGCGGGTTCGACTTATCGGCTCATTACCCCGCCGCCGCAACATGTCCTGAATGCGGTGCGGGGATCCGGCTCGCACGATTTGTGGTCATAGGCCAGCGCCGGCGCGTGTGGACATTACTCGCACTCGGGGGGCCGCTCGCGGTGCTTCCCATCGCACCGATCGCGATCGTTCTTTTCTCGGTGCTGACGCGCACGGACCTATCGAGGTTCAAGCCGATGGGGCTGTTGCTCTGGGAGGCCAAGTCGCTGGACGAAAGCGCGGTCAAGGCCGCGGGGGCGTACCTTCTCGACCTCCAGCTCAAGGGCGGCCTCACGCCGGCGGAGCTCGACCGGGTGTTGCAAACCGCGATGGAGCTTCAGTCGGACGCAAGCCGGCCGTTCCAACTCGAATGGAGTCAGATTCTGGATCAGGCCCGCGTCGACGGCAAGCTTTCTGACGAGCACATCGCTCAGATTCGAGCCTCGGGTGCCATCCCCACGTACACGAGCCGGCCCGTGGTCTCGGCCGGGAGCGAACTGCCCATTCTTTGCGACGCGGGGCCCTGCCGGCTTCCTCCAACGTTCGATGCCGAACTCTCGTTCCGGCTCGTGTCGGCGACCATCAATGGTGAGCGCGTCAGCGTAATCCGAAGCACTCGGGTGTCTTCGCCAGACTTCTGGACAAAGTCTGGGAGCTTGCCCGCCGACACCTGGAAGTTTATCTACAGCGGAGCAGGATCCGCGTTTGCGCAGTTCGCGGGTGGCTTCGCTCACCAGACCGGCCGGTTCGCCATCCGGGTGCCAGAGTCGGTTGGGCCTGGCCCGCACGTCGCAACGCTCACGATCGAACAGACTTCGAGCCAGGCCCCCCAGTTCAGCGGGAATTCGAACCTGACTCCGCCGAAGAAGTCAAAGAGAGTGCTGACGATCGATATCCCGTTCCGCGTGGAATCACCCGAGACCGCTGCCGTCCAATCCTTGCTGCCGGACGACGCGATCTCCAAAGAACTCGCGACGCAGCTCATTCCCACGAGCGCTATGTACTACGACCATAACGGTTCGGGAACGATATCCGTGTCCTTTAATATCCAAGGGATACTGACACCCTTCGTATACCGTGTCAGGCTCGTCAACGGGGACTCCTCCTTGTTGCTCGGCACGATTACCAACGGCAAAGGCGGCCCCTCGCTTGGATACGACTATGGATTGAACCAGATGGGGTCGAGGTATCTACGCGCATCCGCGCCCAAAGGCTTCAACATCAAGGGCGCCAAGCTTGTCTTCTCCCCGGACCCCGACTACGCCGCAAAGACCGTCAGCATGACCAAGATTTACACCGGCGAAATCGTCATCGATGATCCAAACATCCAGACCGACCGCAGCGACTGGCAGAACAATCTTGGTTCTCCTGCGTCGGGCGTCATCCGCTGGTTCTTCGGTGCATAGCCAGATCTATCTCGTCCGACCAAAGTGCATCGAAACAACTCCCGTCACCTTTGGCTTTTCTGGCTTTGATGGAGTGAAATGGGCTCGCACATCCACCGTCTCTGCATCAACGCGGTCGGTCTTGCCGGTCTCCAGCAGCGATAGGTCGAGGTGATAGCAAATTCCAGCGACCTCTCGCATCGCTCTGGCCTCGATCGCCGCAAGATCGAACGTCCACGACGTAATCGTCTTTCCCTGGTGATTGACGAGGTCGAAGCGGATCGTTCCACGCACAGGGATGGCCAGCGGGTAGCCGCTTTCACCCTCGAAAAAGTAACTCTTCGTCGCGATTGCGTCCGGGTACCCGTTCCCGTCCGTGTCGCGTGGCAGGTCCGTCGAGAGAACCATCCGCCGGGCCGTGGGATCCTGTGGTGGTACGACGCCGACAAGCGGATTGCTCTGCCTGTCGGGAACGCAACCAGCAAGAAGCAACGCCGAGGCGAATCCCGATGCGGCAGCGCCAATACCACTGGTCAATGCCTTGCTCATCGGGAAGACTCCGGCTTCTGGGGAGCCGGCGCCGGCTCGGGCTTCCGTAGATCGATCGGCGAGTCGTCCGGAGTCGATGTCGGCCCCCGGTCTCCGGGCCTCAGCGTGTCCACGGACTGAAGCTCATCGGTCTTGAGTTCCTCATCATCAAGATACTGACGTATCGGCAAGGGGTTGTCCATCTCACGTACTGCGCTGTCGTTCATCCGCCGGATCCGCTGCTCCCAGTCCGGTCCAGCACCGGGCACCACCCGAGGCGTGAGGATGACCAGAAGCTCCGTCTTCACGCTCGACTTCTTGTTGGTCTTGAATACTTCCCCGATGATCGGGATATCTCCGAGCCCGGGCACCTTGGTCTTACGCTCCTCTTCGGTCGTCTGGATCAGACCGCCGATCACGACGGACTGTCCGTCCTTCACGTTGACCACCGTTTTCACGGTTCGCTGATTGATAATGGGAGCCGAGAACTCCTCCGAGATTTGCGTGGTGCGTTGCGTCAACGCCGAGATTTTCGGTGCGATATCCATCTGCACAAACCCATCCGACGAGATCCGCGGCGTTACATCCAAAATAATCCCGATGTCCTCGCGTGTCACGTCCGCGCGAACGGCACCCTGCGGAGTGCGTTCGGTGCCCGTGGCGATCGCCACGTTATCACCAACCTGGATGGAAGCCGTCTTGTTGTTGTTGACCATCACGCCGGGTCTCGATAGCACCGACAACTTGCCCTGGACCTCGAGTGCGCGAACAAGCAACTGGAAGTCAGCGGATGACACCGAGATATTGCCTCCGCCCAGGCTATTCGCGATTCCTCCGGGGCTTCCACCGCCGTACGACACGCGGTATGCGTCGCCGCCGAAAGGCCCCACTCTGAAGTCAACTCCCCAGCCGTCTTCGCTGTCCATCGTGACTTCAGCAAGAAGCACCTGGATCATGACCTGCGGAGGCGTCGCGTCCAACTCGTCGATCAACTTCAGCACTTTCTCCATCGACCTGGGGCTCGTCGCGATCAGCAGATTGTTGCTGTTCTCGTCTCCTACCACGGTCACTTCGGCCTCGAGCTGCCGCTCCAGGGATCCCGTCTGAGTCGAGCCGAGCGTCGCCTTGGTCAGCCCGGACTCCTGCTTGAAGATGTCCTGCAGCGTTCCGGCCATCTCCTTTGCTTTCGCGTTCTTCAGGTGGTACACCGTCTGAAGCCGCTCAACAGCCTCGATGCTATCGAGCTTCGTCACCAGTTCGCGAACCTGATCGAGATACTTCCGCGTCCCGCTCACGATGAGCGTGTTTGTTCTGGCATCAACGGCCACCGATAGAGACTGGCGTTCATCGGGCACTGCCGTCACGGTGGGCGACTTCGCCCCGCCGGTCGCATCCGCAGGGTTTTCCTCCGAAGGCACCAGAACGTAGCTCGTACCCTGTTGACGGAGCGTGAACACACGCTGAAGCACCTCACCCATCCGGGTCGCATCCGCGTTCTTGAGGCGGAACTGCTCGATCTGGCGGTCAGCCTTGTTGCTGTCGATATCGTCGATCACCTCGCGGATCAATGCGAGCACTTGTGGTGGTGCGTTGACCAGCACGGCGTTGGTCCTCAGATCGGGCGTCAGAGTCACCTGATCTCGGATCGCGCCATCGATCTCGGCCTCCGTCGGCTCGCCCGTAGGATTGATCTGCTCCGCAATCTCTTTGCGCAAATACTGGATCCGCGTCGCCTGTTTGGGGCCGATGCGCTGCCCTCCGACTCCACGCCCGCTGAGCACGTTCTCGAGCAGGTTGACCACCTCGAGCGCATTGGCGGAGCGCAACTCGATCCGGTCAAGCTGCCGGACCAGCGCCACGTCGGTTGACTCCAGCCGCTCGACCAGCGCACGGATCTCCGTGATGTCTTTGGCCGTTCCGTTCACCAGCACGGCGTTGAGCCGCTCGTTGGGTGCCACCGTGACCGCTCCCGTCCCACGTCTTTCCGCCTCTTTCTTGACGTAGATGTCACGGATCTGCGCCACGGCGTCGTTCACCGGCATCTTTGTGAGCTGGATCAGCCCGGTCTCGATCGCTGCCGCTAGGGCCTCGCTGTTCTTCATCAACGCCGAGACCAGCTCCTTAACCACTCCGAAATTCTCGTCGCTGGCGGCGACGATCAGCACGTTGCTCGCAGGCTCGGCTTCGACGCTAAATGCGTCCATCGGGTTGGGAACACCGCCCGATCCGGTTCTTGCCGCACTCTCGATGCGCTCTCGCATGAGACGCTGCACTTTGGCCGCAAGTTGCGTGACGTCCGCACCCTCGACAGGCAGCACGTGCAGCGAAACGCTCGGGCTTGACTCTTTATTGTCGATGGTCCGCAGTAGCGACTCGACGACCGCGAGACTGCGCGCCGAGCTGCTGATGATCAGCGTGTTGGTCCTCGCATCCGCCGAAACGACAAGCTTGTCCTCGGCCTTGAGCGGCGACACTTTATCTCGCTGAGTAAACACATCCTGCAGTAAACGACCGGCCCGGTCGGCCGCGGCGTGCGCCAGAGGAAACACCCGGAACGTGTTCGCGGCCGATGCTGCCTCGACATCAAGCATCGAGACCAGTTCCTTCACCACCGCGATATTCCCGCTCGAACCCACGACGAGCAGCGCATTGAGAGTGGGCTCTGAGGTGATCACAAGCCCGTTCAGCGGAGCAAAGAGATCCGCTTGTACGCGATTCTCGGCTTTGTTCGGGTCCAAACCGGCAAGCGACATCCGCAGACGCCCGTATTGCTTCTGGAGCCCCGCAGCTTCTGGAGTTGTCGCCAGACCCTTCACCAGAACCTCGCTGAGCTTGGCCGCCACCGCAGAGGCATCTGCGTGCCGGAGTTGGATGATCCGTGGCTCGATCCAGTTGCTCATCCTCTCGGAATCCAGGTCCTTCACCAGCACATCAACGAGTGTCACCGCTTCTTGAGTTCCGGCGACGACGATCGTGTTTGTTCGCTCGTCAACCGAGACGGCGATCTCCCCGCTCAGGGCCTGCCCTGTCGCCGTGACCGGCTCACCCCGCCGCGGCGTCCCCGGGATCCGCGACAATTGCCCGCCCTGCTGGAACAACTGGTCAACAACGAGCTTGATCCTCGCGGCCTGAGCGTTCTGAAGCGGGAAAATCCGGATCACCACCGCATCGCCCATCGGCAGGGAATCCAATAATTCCACCACAGGTCCAAGAGCCTCTACGTTCCCCGCTGTAGAGCCCACGAGCACCGAGTTGCTCTCGGCGTCCGCGATCAATCGGATGGGCTTGGCAAGATCGACCTCGATGTCCTTCTGGTTCACCGCTGTCCGCAGGAGCTTTATCCTGCGGAGTTGCTCGGCGAGCGCGGGTGCCGGGCCGTTCTGGTTTGCAGTCTTCGCCTGGTCCAGCATCTCTGTCAGCGTTTTTACGAGGTTGACAGCCCCGGCCTTCTTGAGCCTCACGATCTGCACGATCTCGCCGGACTCTGGAGGAGACTGGTCCAGGGCCTTGATCAGCTCGATTACCGCAGGCCCATCACCCGGGCTCGCCAGGATCGCCAACGCCGAACGAGTCACCATCGGCACGACGCTGATGGGCTCAACCACAACCCCGGGCTTGTCCGCTGGTTGGGGCTTAGTGAGCCCCATGTCTTCGAGCATCTGCTGCATCTTTGTGGGCGCGTTGTTCTTTACATCAACGATCAGCACCGTCTGCCCAAGCCTCGTTCCGCCCGGAACCTCGCTGCGGCCGAAGGTGTTGACATCGAGCTCTCGGATTGTCCTCTCGATCTCGTCGCGCAGCCGCGGTGAGCACGCCACAACGATGGCGTTGCTCCCCCTGTCGACCTCAACCGCGAGCCCTTCGCCAAGCTGAAACGCGACGGGGGCGAACGTCTTCTGCAACGTCGGTGCGATCCGCGCCGCAGGAACATTCACCAGCTTGAAGACGTGCGGTAGCACCCGTCCGGCATCGACCGCCGTCTGCAGGTTCTCGGCAACTGCCTTGATCTGCGCGAATTTGTCCTCCGGCGCGCGCACGATGAGCGCACCAGCCGTGTCATCACCGACAACAAGCACGCCCCGCTGACGATTATCACGTTCGTTCGTGGAGTCGTTCAGGAAAAGTTGTCGGATCTGCCCCGCGATGACGCTGGGCTTGCCCGCTCGCAACGCAACCACTCGGATATCGTTGATATTCGCCAACGCTGGGACGTCGAGTTGCTTCACGAGCGACTGGATCCGCTCGAGCATCTTCGCCCCGGCAAAGACGACCAGGCTGTTTGTCTGCGGCTCGGCCGACACCGTCGGTATGTCCTTCGACTCGATCAGCACGGTGGGGGGGATGAACTCGTCGCGGTCCCGATTTCCCTGTCCGCGCCGCTCACGCTCGACGCGGATGCGTTCCCGCTCAAATTCAGCCTGCAACGGGGCTCGAAGGCCCTCGTTGATCGCCCTTGCCACCGAGACCGCGTCGGCGTGCTGCAGCGCGATCACCGTGCTCTGCTGCGCCGTGTCGTACTCTTTCGTGTCGAGTTTCTTGAGCAGTTGACGGATCCCTTCCCACTGGCTCTCCTCTGCCGATACCACCAGCGAATTGCTCGCCGGATCGGGAATGATGGTCACGTTCCGCGCTTGAGGCGTGGCATCAATCGCGAATCGGCCGTAGAAGTTCTCCAGAGCCTTGGCTGTCTGCTCGGCCTTGGCGTACTCCAGTTTGATGAAGTCCATCTTCCGCGGCTTATCGGGCGGCATGTCCAACGACTGCACCATTTTCTCGACCTCGGGCATCGAGTCCGCTGACGCCGAGATCATCAGCGTGTTCGTTCCACGGTCGTAGTCCACGCTTGGCATCGGCTCGCCCTCGCCGCGGGGCCTCGCCTGAAGCATCTGCCGCATCGTGTACGAGACGTCATCGCTCGCCGCGTGCTGCAGAGAAAATCGCCGGAACACTGTCAGCGCTCTTGGCTTTTCTGTGTCCAACTTCGCAATCTGATCCATCGCGAGCTTGATCGCCTCGTTGGATCCCGTCAGCATCAGGCTGTTGCTCCTCGGGACCGCCGTGATGCTCACTTTCACATTCTGGGGCAACGCCTGCCGGAGCGCCGTCGCAACCTCTTGCGCCCTCGCTGCCGACAGTGTCACCGTTTGGATGTTCGCCTGTTCTGGTTTGGGCGCCGCGTCCAGCTGCCTCACCAGCGCCGCGATCTGCTCGAACTGAACGATCGGCGCCGAGATCAGCATCGAGTTCTGCGACGGCTGAGGGGTGATCACCACCCGCTCTTCCTCGCGGCCCGCTTTGGGGAACAGCGACCGCAGCGTGTTCGATGCCTCCGCCGCGGTTGTGTTCTGGAGTACGTAGATCTCAGTGCGGCGGTCCTTGCCCAGGGTGTCGGCATCGATTTGCACGACGAGCTCCCGCACTGTGGCCAGGCTCGCCTCATCGCCCGAGACCACGAGCACGTTCCCATCGGGCGATCCCATCACGCTCACGTTTGACTCTTGCAGCCCCTGCGCACGAGCACGCTCCGCGAAGAACTGCCGCAGGCTCTGCGCTGCTCTGTCGGCCTTCGCGTTGACCAGCGTGATCGACTCGATCTTTGTATCGCCACGGCCCGAAGCTTGCTCGAGCTCTTCAACATACTTGATCGCCTGCGCCACCCGCTCGGACTTGCCCACAAGGATCAGGCTGCGACGTCCTGAGTCGATCTCGACCCGAACGCCCTCAGGGTCAGGGCCTCGCCACTGCCTCCACCCGGGAGTCGCCAGAGCTTGCTCCACCACCGTCTTCAGCGTCCGGAGGTCCGCCTTCTGAACGCCGACGGCCTTGATCGCCAGCTGCCCGCGTGTCTCTTCCGGGATATCCAACTGAGCCACGATCCGTTCGACCGTGGCGATCGCGTCCTCGCGACCCATGACCACGATCGCGTTGGTCCTCTCATTAGGCTGGATGAACACACCCTCGACCTTGTTATTCCCCTGTTGATTCGACGACCATTTAAACTCATCGATCAGGCTCGTCACCGTCGATTGGATCTCACTGATCCGCGCATGCTTGAGAGGTAGAATCTTGAACGTCATGTCCTGGGCCGAGGCGGGCGCGTCAAAGTCCTTCGCCAGCCCCTGGATCTGAGCGAAGTCCTCGTCGCCGGCCGCCACCAACAGCGTGCCCGTCCGTCGATCCCCGACGATCGATACCCGCACGCCGGACCTCACACCGGGCTTGGCCGAGGCCTGCGAACGCTGCTGATAGAACTGCGTGAGCGATTGGGCCACCTGCTGCGCATCGGCACGTTCCAGCTTGATCGACCTCACCGGAAGCCCGCTCGTCTCACTCCCATCGATCCGCTCAATCAAAGACCTCACTTGGGCTAGGTCTTCTTTCGACGCCCGAACCGCAATGAGGGTCGAGCCCTCCTCCGCCGACATCCGGATCGTTTCCTTCTTCGCCGGATCTCGCCCGATGAGGATCTCCTCAACCATGCGGCGAACCGTTCCCGGCGAGGCCGTCTGCAACGGGATGATCGCCAACTCCAGTTTGTCGTCTTCGAGAGGAGCGTCCGCGGCCGCCAACAGCCTCGTCACCTCGTCGTGCTGAGGAGTCGACGCCGTCACCAACAGCGAATTCCCCCGATCGTCGGCGAGGAACTTGGCCTGCGGAGATTCCGGGCCCGCACCTGAACCCTGCCGCTGCGCGTCAAACAATGCTTGGAACGTGCGAGAGAGATCCGCCGCCCGAGCGTTCTTCAATTCGTACCGCCGGATCCCCAAGCGCCCTTGCGCCGGGCTCTGGTCGATCAGCGAAACGAATCGATCGAGGATCGCGATCGCGTCCGCTGGCGCAGAAACAATCAACGAGGCCGATGCCGGCCCTGCAGCAACACGCACCATCGCCGGGTCAAGGCGGGCCGCCGTTGATTTCCCGTCGGGCCCGACCACCGTCACGTCCGATGCACGCACCCGCCGGGCCTGCGCTCCCTGGGGCGATGCGCTCATCAAGTCGCGGATGGACTCTTCCGCTTGCTTGGCCGACACGCTCGTCAGAGGGTACACCTTGATCGTCAACTGGCTCGCTGCGGATACTTGCGTCACACCCACGATGATCCCCGCCAGCGTCTCGAAGTCCGTCGCATTGGCCAGCACCACCAGAGCGTTGCCTGTTGGGTCCGGCAGCACCGACACCGGGCCCGAAAAACCACCCGTGTTCGTCGCCGAACGCCTCCCGATCTGGGTCACTGTCTGAGACAATAGCTGTGTCAGAGCGTTCTGATCCGCGCCCGAAGGCAACGTCACGACACGCACCGACGCAGGATCTGAGGGCATTTGCTCCTGCAATTGCTGCGCAAGCTTCGCCAACTGGTCGGTGGTTCTCGGCGAGCCCACGATCATCACAGAATTCGTCGAGGGGTCCACCGCGATCGTGACCTCGGGATCGACTCCGTTGGTACCGGGCTCAGTCGCGCCAGGCTGCGCCACCGAAAACACGGCCCACAACACCGCCGCAGGTGCCAGCGAAGCGTGCGTATCCAGACCCGTGCCACGGCCAGTGGCGCCGGGGCTGTTCCCATCCTTGCGTTGCTGCCGCTTCATCAATTCTTCGACGCTGATCACCTCGACCTTGGTGCCGCCCTGTTTGTTCAGAAGCCGCCGAAGCGTCTCGGCGATCATCTCCGCGTCGGCCTTGCTCTTGTCGACGTTGATCACTTTCATCTGCCGGTTCGTCGCCAGCGTCGCCTGATCGATCTTCGCCACCACCTCGTCGATCGTCGCAAGCTGCTTGGGATCCGCTCGAACGATGAGCGAATTGCTCGACGCGTCGACCTGAATCGTCGGCGGCATCGCGGTCGCGTCCTCCTTGAACACCGTATCCAGACTCTTCGCCAGGTCCGCCGCCTCCGCGTTCTTCAGGGTAATGACGCGGATCGTCCGCGCAGCCCCCTCGGGGACCCGCGTCGCAGGATCCGTGTCAAGGTCCTTCACCATCGTCTCTGCGACGTCCAGCAGCGACTTGGGACCCGACACGATCAACGCGTTCAGGCGTGGCTCCGCGGCGACCCGAACCTTCGGCTGAAGAGTGATCCCGCCTCGGCTGATCACCACCGCCCGCTGAGCCGGTGGCAGCATGTCCAGCATGCTCTCCTGCGTCAGCACATTCTCGATGACGGGTCGAACCGTCTCCGCTCGCGCGTGCTTCAGGTGAATCGTCCGCACCGACAGCATGTCCGGCTTGGCCATCTTGTCCATCGTCTCGACGAGCTTCTCAGCCTCCGACACCTGCCTGCGGCTCGCCGTGATCACCACCGTGTTGCTCGCCACTTCTGCCGTCACCTGCGGCGAAGGCTCTGTCGGCAGTGCGCCCGCCGTCAGTGCCGTCCGAAGGCTTGATGCCACGCTCGTTGCATCGCCTGTCTCCAGTCGGAACACGGCCACTTCGGCCTGCCCGCCCGATGCCGCCGCCTTGTCGAGCTGCTCGATCAGTTGCTCGGCAGCCTTCTGAACCGCGTCGGCCCCCGAGATCAACACCGTGTTCGTCGCGGGGTCAGCCGCCACCGCAAACTGCCGCTGCAATTCCGCCGCAGACGAGCCCGCTGGCGCGTCCGCCGCTACCCGGATCATCAGCAACCTCTCGACCAAAGGCTGCAACGCTCCCACACGGGCGCTCTTCAACGCGTACATCCGAACGATCCCGGGCTGTGACACCGACTCGGTGTCTGCGTCCTTGATCACCTGCTCGATCGTCGTGAAAGCCTCCTTCGGCGCGCTCACCACAATCGTTCGGCTCATCGGCTCCGCGTTCACCGTCACCGGCGTCGTCGGCGCCACCCCCGGCAGCGAATTCGCCGAGACCAACGCCCGCAGAGTCGTCGTCACCGCGTTCAGGTCCGCACGTGCGATCTTGAACGTTCTCACCTCTGCGTCGCCAGCGATCTTCGCCAGGTCCAGCCGCTTCACGATCTCTTCAAAGCCGCTCAACCGCTTCGCAGGTGCGTCCACGATCAGCGAATTCGTCGCCCGATCAGCTCGAACAACCACTTCTCGCGGCTGCTTCAGGTCCGGGCGGGGCTGATTCGTCCGGGGATCTCGCGGCACCGGTGGCTCCGGATACATCTGATCTATGGTGAGCGCCAGTTCCTCCGCCCGCGCCACCTTCAAAGGATAAATCCTGATCTCACGCCCGGTCTTGTCGGTCGCCTGCTTCTCGTTCAACTCCCCGACCAGTTTCTCGATCTCCGCAAACACATCTGGATGCGCAGAGATCAAAAGGGTGTTTGTTGCCGCGTCAGCCTGGATGTCCACAGGACGTTTGCCGCGTTCCTCCGCCGGCCGCTGCGAATACGACGCCTGCAACACGGATGCCAGATTCGCCGCGTCACTCGTCGTGATCTTCAGAATCCTCAGCGGGGGCCTCTCTCCCTGCTTCCCAGCGTCCAGGTTCTTCACGAGAGCCTCGATGATCGTCATCTGCGGGCCCGTCGCCGCCACCAGCACACTGTTCGTCGTCGCGATCGGCTCGAACACCGGGTTCGATGCACCCTTGATATTCAGAGTCTCGCTCCCCTTCACCAACTCCCGCATGTACGACACCACCTCGTCCGCCTTAGCCAGCCGCAGTTCGAGCATCCGAACCTCGCGCGCAGGGCCCGCCTGCTTCGCAAGTTCTTCGAGGATCCGCGTTACTCTCGGCATCGCCGACGAATCCGCGATGATGTTCAGGGTGTTGCTCTTCTCGTCCGCTGTGACTTCGATCGGCTTGGCCAGCGGCTCGCCCGCAGTCTGCGACCCATACAACTCCGTTACCCGCTTCGCCACCTCGTCCGCTTTCGCGTTCACAACCGGATACACCCGGAGGTCGCGTGTGCCCGAGTCCTGTACATCCAGTTTCGCCACCAGCCCTTCCACCAGCGGCATCTGCGACGCCTCGGCTCGGACCATCAGCTTGCGCAACTCGTCTACAGGCTCAAAAACCGGCTCCACATAAGGCTGGCTCTCATCCGGCGAAAGCAACACCCTTGCAAACTTCGCCAAACGCCCCGCGAGCACGCTCGGCGTCGCCTTCGTCACGTCCAGCATCCGACCCACACGCTCTACCTTCACATTGCCCTGCGCTGTCTCCAGCATCTTCTGATACGACGCCAAGCCAACCTTGCTCCCGATCAGCAGGACGCCCCGGCTGTCCTCGTCCGCGTTCACGGTCACCGGCTCCTTCTCCGACAGCCCTGTCGCCGAGTACAGCCGCGTTGCTTCAGCTACGACCTCCGGCACTTTCCCCTTCACCACTTTCACCAGCAGAATGTCGCGCTCCGCGTTCGCGTTGACATCCAGCGTCTCGGCGATTTTCTCGATCGTCGCTACATCAGCACCGGGGCCATGAACGATCAAGCCACGGCCGTCCGGCGTCGCGGCTGTCTTTACCATGTTCGTCTGCCGCGGAGTCAGCAGCCTGCGGACCGTCTCGGCCACTTCCGTCGCCTTCGCGAATTTCAGCCGCACGAACGCCGCTCGTGTCTCAGCCCGAACAGTCCCTCCTTCGTTCACCACGCCCGGGTCGATCGCCGCCAGCAGCGTTGTTGCCTTCGAAATCTGTTCCGACGTACCAACGATGGTCAGCTTGTTTACCTGAGGCAGCGCGATCACCGTGGGCCTCTTGGGTGCCGGCAGGCTCGCGAACAAATCCACCACCTTCGGCGCCATCTCGTTAGCGCCCACTTGCGATAGCGCGATCGTCACCATCTGCGAATCCGGGCCGCCCGTCTCGTTCGCCGGCACGTCCAACAAGTTGATCATGTCCTCAACCTGCTGGATCTTCGCCGCAGAACCAACCGCGATAATCGAATTCGTCCTCGGGTCGGGCTGCAATTGCAACCCGCCCAGCGTGTCATCCTGTTTCGTTGTCCGCTTGTTGTCCGCCGTGATGAACGTCTCGATCGTCCGTGTCGACAGCAGCCCTTTCAGCGTCGCGAAAACCGTGTCTGCCTGCGCGTGCCGGAGCACAAACATCTTGTATTGAGTGTCCGCAGGCTTGACCTGATCCACAGCCGACACGATGTCCCGAATCCGCTTCACCTGGGCGGCCGTGTCCGTCACCAGCACCATGTTCTGCTGCGGCACCGGCAGCACCACCCCAAACTGACCAAGCAGCGGCTTGATCTGCTCCACCACTGTCCCCGCTATCGCGTGATTCAGCGGGATCGCTAGCGTCAGGATCTCCTCAGGTCTCACGCCCGGTGGCAGTTCCTTCACCACCATCCCGGGCTTCTTTGCCGAGTCTGCAAGTGTCGAGAGATACAAATACTTGTCCTGACGACGAAGAACCACACCACGAGTCGACAGGTTCAGGTTCAGGATCGACAACGCATCCTCAAACGCGTAGCGCTGCCCCGACAAAAACGTCAACGCGCCCGCTGGAACCGGCGCCTCAAAGATCACCGGCAATCCGGCTTCGCGCGCAAAAAAATCGACCACCTGATCGAGCGGTGTTTCCTTAAAGTTCAAACTCAGCCCGTCGCCAGCAGGTGAAGGAGTAACCGCTGGAGCCGCGGCTGGAGCAGCAGCAGGTGCGACTGCTGGCGCCGCGGGCTGAACCGCGGGCGTCCCCTCTTGCGCCCACACCGCCGTTGGCCGTCCCGCTGCCGCGATCAAGCCCGCCGCTGCCAACATCCGCACCGTTGATGCATGTCCCATGCTTGCTCCAGTTCGTCAGCCAACCCCGAACAAATATCCTTACAAACCCCTTCCCGCTCACCCCGCAGTCTACACCATCAGCCGACCGGCTCGCGCTCCGCGAGGGTCTGATTAATCCGAACCCTGAATTTCGCGCCCGCGATCTCGAAGACGGCCACTTCACCCGACCCGTCAACGAGCACCGCGTCTTCTACTTTCGCGCCCTTGAGCACGGTGACCTTTGCATTTGTGCGCACATTGCTCATGAACGCCTGGACCCCCGACGCTCGACTCACGACCAAGCCGGTCAACCGCCATTCCGCGTATGGCGGCGGTGGGGGGGGAAGCACCGGTCCCGGCTCCGGTGCAACATCCGGTCCCTTTGGACTTTCTGATGCCACCACAACCGGCGGCTGCTCCGCCTGAGTCTTCTTCGGATCAAGGAACGCGTTCCGAGTCGTGATCGCAGACAGCACGAACCCTGCTTCATCCCTGGCTCCAGGGAGCGCGATTTCCGTGGGCTCGGCTTTCACGAGGTCCGCTAGCATCGGCGCCGAAATTCCCATTTCGATCGTGAACCTCTCACCTCGCTCCATCGGCGTGAGCGTAAACGAGTCGATCCGGCACCACGACTGCGCATCAACCTCCGCCATCGCACGCAGGACCTGCTCCAGCGTTCCTTGCCCGCTCACATTGCCCCGCATCACCTGAAAGTCCGCCCGGCCCCGAAGAATCTTTTTCACGGACTCGGGCTTGATCCCTGAGACTCGCGTGATCGGGCTCAACTGCGACTCGGGCTCTCGGTGTGAGACCACCACCCTCGATAAACCATTCCGCTCTGCAAGTTGCCGCAGGCTCGCCGAGTACTGGTGGCTCACCGCGTCGACCGCTTTCCCGAGTGTTTTCTCGGCGAGCCCAGACAGCTCCTTCTTCACGCCCCTCCCGTCGCGCAGCCGCTGCTCCAACTCATCCAATCGGTCTTCGCTCTCCACGAGCCTCGCCTTGGCTTGTGCCATCGGCCCGACATACATCCACTGATAACCCGCATATGCCGCCACGAGCACCCCGACGATCGCTGCCAGTTTCGCTGCGTTCATGGTGTTCACTTGTGGGCCCCCTTCTGCTCGCCGCCCTTGCCGCCCGTCCGTTCGTTCCCCTTCACGGCCTTTTTTCCCGCGTCGCCCGCGATTCCGGGGCGTGCCGACGGGTCTAGCTTCGATGTCGTCAACTCGAACGCAAACCGATCGGCAACGTCCGCGCCCAGCATGTCGACGGTGTAGAGGTCCCCTTGCAGGAGCCGGCCCCGCATCTCTGTCACTAGCCCGCGCCCGCTCGCCTTCCCCTTCAATTGAAACTTCGCCACCGTGTCGCTCACCCATTCTCCCGCGGGGAATGGCTCCGTCGCCTTCCGGAATACCACCTTTGACTCAAGATCTCCGCGGAGGCTCTCGGCCCTCGCTGTACCGCCCAACGGAACTTGCCCCAGCAGCGTGTTGATGTGTCCGAGCCAATCCACCCTCGTCGAATTCCACTCCTGAACATGGGCCAGCCTCGCCTGATCAGCGAGCAACTTGTCGTACTCGAGTTGCCTCGTCACGACCTCGCTTTCGATCTCGGCCGCTCGCTCGTGGACCCTTTCGACTCGCTGCTTTGCCACTGTCCACGCCGCACCCACGACGATGATCCCCGCCAGGCACCCCATCAGCACCGCGCGCTCTTTCTTTGCACGATCGCCGCCCCCTTTGCGAGGGTTCAAGAAGTCGATCGTCGCAAGACCCTGCATCGACTCGACGAGCAGCCCGGCCAGTGGTGCGCACGCTGTGCGTTCGCTAGCGGGCATCTCCGCAGGAACCTGCACGGCCGCGGGCAGGGTGACCCGCCGAGACGGGCAACCCAGCTTCTCACCGGATCGTTCGGCCACCGCGCGCGTGAGGTCGCCGTCCCCGGGCACCGCTACCAACTCGGGCCTGACCCCCGCTCTCCCCGCTGCGTAGCTCATCCAAGTCCGCTGGACTTCGACCGCGATCCGATCGGCGAACCCGTCCCACTCACCGCGAGAGGTCGGCCTCACCGCCTCCACCGCTCGAGCCAGCACCATCCGACCCTCTTCCACCACCACCACTTCGGTCGAGCCCCACCCGATCGCCACGCCCACCACCGTCCCCTGCTTCGCTTCTGCAGTCTGCCTCAGCACAGCAGCAACCCCAGAGCATCGAAGCCCTACCCTCGACACTCTCAATCCTGCTGACGTCCCCAGTGTCTTGGCCCACTCCACCCGAGTTGCAGGCATCGCGGCCAGCAGCACATTCCATGATTCCGCCGACGACGCACCGGACGGCACATAGTCCACAACAGTCCCCTCCGCGGGGAGCGCGATCTGCCGCGATGCCTGAAGCCGAACCATCTGCGCCAATTCCGCATCCGTCGCTTCTGCGGGCTTGGGCAGCGTCATGTGCTTAAGCACCGCATCCCCACGCGACAAAGCCACGATCCCTGTCCCGCGCCCGATCCCGGCGCGTGCGAGCTCACCCGCAGCCCATCCACCGATCGCTCGTGCGTCGTCCGCCGCAACCTCCTCGGGGCGAGCCGCAGACATCCATCGCCGAATCTCCACCACGTCCTTCCCTACGACAGCCGCCATCGCGGTCAATCGCCCGCCGTCAAATTCGATGACGCACACCGGCTTACTCATATTGCGCTCCCATCCGTTCGCCAACGCCCCTGCCGACGATCTTTCAGCCCTGAGGCCTTCTTTTCGGGCTCGCCGTCCTCTCCACCCTCGCCACGAGTTCCGGTCTGCGGCCTCGTCCCCCCGTTTCGCCTCCCTCGATCCCGATCTCGAGGCCCCGAAGCCCGATTCTCGCGCGGTGGCTGAGTAGCTGCCGTTCCGGTTTGGGACGACGAAGGCGGAGGAAGTGGGGGAGGCGGTGGGGGAGCGAGCCGCTTGCGTTCGGCTTCTAGTTTCGCCGCCGTCGCCGAGACCTCGCGTTCCATCGCCATCGCGAGCGCCATATGTGTGACATCGCGGTAGTATGCCAGCCGGGGCCGACCGTCCGACGCGTCGATCACGATGTCCACCACGAGACGACCCCGCTCTCGAACCCCATCTTCCATACTCGATCCGGCCAGTTCTCCAACCGTAAGCCGATACCGCCATTGCAGCGATCGCGTGCAAAGCCAGTCCGCAGCAGCGATAAACTCATCCTCTGTCATGATCCCCGCGTCCAGAGGCCACGTCACGAGGCGGCGACGATCGTCCTCAATCTCTTCGCGACCCTTCACGATACCCGATGCAATCTCCGCGCTGATCCCCGGCACGCACGCCAGTACTTTCGCCGGCGCACCGTTGAGGTCCACAAGCCCAGGCACAAACGCATCATCGCCAAACGTCACCGCGTCGAGCACCTTGCCCCAGCTCGCCTTGGCCACCCCTTGATTCTTCAGCATCACCGCAAACCGCGACCGAGTAAGACCAGCCCGACCCTGACGCATCGCGCGAGACACCCGATCCCACGCCGCCTTTCCGAGTTCTGCTTCAAGGTCCTTCAGGAACACCTCCGGCAGGCTCTGTCGAACATCCACACGAGCGTCCCCCGCAACTCCGCTCCCCCACGGGACCATCCGAACCGCCGGCTCATAGCTCTGCACCGTCAGCCACCCCACCAACGCTTCCTTCTTCTCATTCTCACGTTCTCCGGATGCCTCCGAGCCACTCATAAGCCCTGCCACGTCGATCCCCGGCACTGTTGCCAACTCCTCAACGCTCCCAAAGGATCTAGCCCGCCGCCGCGCGACCACCGCGTTGGCGGCCTCCTCCTCCATTCCCCCTTTGAGAAGCATCGCCACATCCGCTCGATTGAGCGCGACTTTCGCCGGCTCGGCGTGCCATTGATCATTAGTCCCCTGTCCCTCCGCCCCGACCGCGACCCCAGGACCTTCAACCAATGCCACGACGCGCCCCGATCCGCTCGGGCCCCAAAGATCGATCACCCCCGGAACCTCGATTGCACTTCCTGCAAACAAAGCATCTTGCTGCGCGTGCACTTTCGCCATAAGCACCTGCACCGCGGACCACGCGGCTAACCGCGACTGAACACGATCATCCGCCAGCTCCGCAGAACGCCGCGCCGCTGATCCCTGCGACAATACCGATACCGCGACGCTCGCGCCCGCGGCGATCACCAGAAGGACCACGAAAATCGCGACGCCGCGCCTCAACTCGTGCCTTCCTTCCACCCGGCACCGGGTCCATCGGGAACCGCGATCACCCGCACGCGATCAGCACGCCGAGAAGGCTTCTCGTCGACAAACTCAATCGCTCCAGAAGTGGATCTCCACACCCGCACTTCGACCGCCACCGGCAGGCCTCCCCCTTTCGACGAATCAAACTCTGTCGCCCAGCGAGTGCCGTCGTAGTACCTGAAGCGAACAGCACCCATCGCGCCAGAGTCTTCCCCGAGGTTCCCGCCCCCGACTCCAAGAAGCCGCTTCACCGTGACCCTCCCCTCCGCAGCGACATACTGCGCCGAACGAAGATCCGACAACTGTCCCCGCGACTGTGCTTCACCCCCTGCGGGGTCCGTTGGAATCCCAAGACGCCGAGTCGACAAATGCAACGACTCTGCCGATCCAACGATTCCCGAATCCCGCGTGCGGCCGCCGGCCACCACCGACGCGAGGTCCGACTCCAATTGGTCGAACAGCGAAGACAGAATCAACTCTTCTTCGACGACCGCCTCGACCCCGCGTCGGGTCGATGTGAGATTCCATACAAAGCTCGACACTGCCGCCGCCAGACCCGCAAGCAACCCGATCGCGACAACAACCTCGACGAGAGTGAAACCGTGCCCCCGTACGCCTTTCATGGTCCCACCCCGCTTTCCGATCCTTGGTCGGTTGCCCATCCACCTGTCGCGTCCCACGCCACAACGCGAACGAGCTGCCGCAACACCACAGCATCCGGCCCCGACACCCCGCCTCTCTGCTTCAGCCCTACCCGCACCGTCATGAGCGAGAGACCCGTATCCGCCGTCGGCTCTACTTCAACCTCAAGCTCCATCGATCCCTCGTCGAGCCCGTCACCCAGTTCCATGTTCTCCTCGGTGTCCAGCGCGAGCCACGCCGCAACCCCCGCTGGAGACTTGACCAGCGTCGAAACGTTCTGCGGCGTAGCCAGTCCTGCTTCGATCGCCGCCATCGCAGACCTCGCCAGATCCATCGCACGCTGAGAGTTCCGCGCCGCTCTCAGTGCCGCCTCGCCTTGCCCCATCACGCCCAGAATCGTTATCCCCACGGCGACAAACATCGCGATTGAGACCACAACTTCCAACAAGATGCTCCCTCGCGAACGCTCGTTCCTCATCCGGCGCCCCCTTCCTCCACCATCCCCGTTGAGGGCACTTGTTCAGGAAGACTCTCCTGCCCACTCTCCTGCCCCGCGCCGGGCAAGGGTTCCGCTCGAACCGTCTCCCACATGGCGCTTCCCGTCCAGCCGTCGAGCCTCAGACGGCTCTCGAACACAGGCTTCGCCCCCCCACGTCTCAACACCAGCCTCCAGTCGCCCTCGCTCGCCGCCACCGTCCCGTCGGGCAAATACAAGACCAGTGTCAACCCCGATGTCACAGAGTCCGCTTCCGCTCCAGTTGCGACCCGGGTCGAGCCGGCATCATCGACTTCCGGCTCGTCCTCACCCTCTCTCCACTCCACTTTCCGTGGTCCGAGCGTAAAGCCCGAAGGCAACGTCAAGACCTCTACTCCCGCGTCCACCACCTCTGCCGGTGGCGCCAATCCCTCTGATTCATCCACTTTCGTCGGCCCACGCCACGCCGCACGCGTCACTCGGCCGTCCTCATGAACCACGACGCGCTGCGCCACTCCGTCTCTCATCGCTCGTGTTCGGCAGCCAGCCAACTCGCTGCCGATCTCACGCTTGACCGACTCGAACACGCTTTCATCTCGCCATCCGGAAAGCGCCGGCATCACCAGCGTTGCGATCAACAGCAGCAACGCCATCACCACCAGCACCTCCACGACAGTCATCCCCTTCAGCGCGCGCAGCACAACCCCGTCGCTCCGGCCCATCAAGATGTCGGCCCGCGTCGCCCGCAATAACTTCTCCTTCTTCGTCCGTGATCTGTCGACGCCGCCGTCGAGACTAGCTCGCGCCCGCTGGTGTTCCCGACCCGCTGCCTGACGCGCCATCTCCGGACCCCATCGCCTTCCTTGCGTGGATGTCGTCGTCTGTCCCGTCCTGACGATCCGGACCCATCGACCACACGTCCGGCACATCCCCGGCCCCGCCATCACGTTCATCTTTTTGGCGATACAACCAGGCCTGTCCCCACGGATCCTTTTGTGCATCCTCCGCGTTGTTGATGAACGCGCTCCACTTCGCTCCCTCTTCCTCGTTCTCCGTCTGCAGCGCCGACTTATCCCATAGTACTTTGAGCCCCTCTTCATCCGTCGGATACCGACCAAACTTGTCGTTGAACCGGTCCAACGCGCCCATGAAGCTCTTGAGGCTGATCTTCGCCGTGCTGATCTGCGAGTCCTTCTTGTCCCCACGCAGATTCACGACCACCAGCGTTGTGATCGCCAAAATGATCGCGAGCACAATCATCACTTCCACGATCGTAAACCCTGCACGCACGCCGCCCTTGCGGCTGATTCGAGTAGCACTGATCATCGAACGAACCTCCTCGCCGATCCTTCGGCAGGCACACGCCAAGCCCTGCTGCCGGGCACTCCGAGAGGCCCTCGCATCCCAGTATGTTACCGCCTACTAGCTCTCTACGCTGCCCAGACGCATCGGCTCTTCGCACTATTTTTGCCCGGGGTTTGTTCGTGCCAAACCTCGTTCATCGCTCTCACGTCTGTTCCCGACACCGCAATCCCAAACTCACATCGCTCGGCCCATTTTCGTCATCGGGATGACGAGCGCCGCCGCGATCATTCCAACGGACCCCGCAAGGAAGACTAGCAAGACCGGCTCGACCAGTCGCACCGCTGTGCTGATCAAGCGGTCCACCCTCGACTCCGACGTCTCCGCGACGCTCAGGAGCACCTCATCCAGATTATTCGCGCTCTCCGCTACCGCGATCATCTCCACCACGTCATCCTCAAACAGCCCGCTCTCTCCCAGCGGCCCCGACAAAGGCTGCCCCGCACGCACCGCTTCCGCCGCAGTCGAAATCGCCCGCTCCATCAGCACGTTGCCCGCCGCGTCCTTCGCGATCGACATCCCCGCCAGCAAGGGCACTCCGTTATCGAGCATGGTCCCCAGCATACGGCAGAACCGGGCTGCGGCCAGCGTCCGTACAAGCGGGCCCACCACGGGCAACCGCGCTTTCACCACATCAACCCATTCCCGAACCCCAGGCCTTGTCAGACCACTCACTACAGCCACAGGTATGACCACCGCCGCGGCCACCAGCCCAGGCCACGTCCATCGAAAGATGTCGTTGGCACCAAACACGATCTTCGTGATCGTTGGCAACGGTACGTTTGCTTCCTCGACCACCTTCCGAAATTGTGGCACAAACATCGTGAAAACCACCGCGATGATCACCACACCCACCACAACCAGAAACGCGGGATACGCCAGTGCCCCCAACACTTTTCCTCGAAGCTCCGCCTCCGCGATCACCATGGATCCCAGCCGCGCCAAGACCCTCTCGAGAAACCCGCCTCGCTCACCCGCCCGCACCATCGCCACGTGCACCGCGGGAAAAACATCGGGCCTCTCGTCCATCGCCGCCGCCAGGTCGTCGCCCGCCGCCACACGATCCGCGAGCTCGCCGTACACCTCCGTCAGTCGCGTCTGTTTCTTGCGTCCCGCGATCAGCCTAATGGCCCGCAGAAGCGGCACTCCCGCCCTCAGCAAGTCCGCGACCTGCGTATACGCCTGACCCATAGGCCTCCGCCCGACCCCTCGCCTCAGACTCAGGCCCCCACGCTCGCCGCGTTCCCGAACGCTCATCGGCGTCAGTCGTCTCGACTCAAGTTCCGCCAGCAGTGCCGACTCATTCGAGGCGGCCAGCACCCCCGTCACCCGCTTCCCCCCGCTATCGAGCGCGATGTAGTCGTATTTCGCCACTCTCCCAGTGTACCAGCCCAGCGACAGCCTCGCCCTCCGCTCTTCACGCAACCTTGACCATTCTTTCACGTTTCCAAAGGCGACTCAGCAACACCCTCGGAGAACACTTCACCGCCTCAGATCAGGCGCGTGCCAGCTCTGGAGGCAGAGAGATGACCATTCTGTTCGGGAGACAAGACATGAAGAGCGCGATCATTGCGACCGCACTGTTGGCCGCCACCGCCAACGCCGACATCATCACCCAATGGACATTCAACAACGGCGACGGCAGCACCGGCACCGGCACCACCGCCACCGCCATCGGCCTAGGAACCGCCTCGCTCGTCGGCGGCGCCACCGCCACGTTCGCCTCGGGCAACTCCGGCACCGGCTCCTCCGATCCCGAAGTCGCCGATGATTCCGGCTGGAACCTTTCCACCTGGGCCGCCCAGGGCACCGACTCGGGCACTCGTGGCGCTCGCTTCGACGTTTCGACCGCCGGCTTCCAGAACATCATCGTCACCTGGGACAACCGCCACTCCAACACCTCGTCTCGCTACGTCCGCTTCGAATACACCCTCGACGGTTCCACGTTCTCCTCCGCGGGCCTTGCCAACAGCGGCGTCTTCGAAGGAAACCTCGGTGACACCTGGTTTAACAACCGGTCCGTCGACCTCTCCTCCATCGCAGGCGTCGCAAACAACGCCAACTTCGGCTTCCGCGTCGTCTCCATCTTCGCCCCCGGATCCTCCGCCTACGCAACCTCCAACCCCGCAAGCTCCTACGGCACCACCGGCACGCTCCGCTTCGATATGGTGACCATCAACGGCATCATCCCCTCGCCCGCCTCCGCCGCCCTTATGGGTCTCGGCCTTCTCGCCATCGGCCGTCGTCGCCGCTAATTTCAACCTCTCGGGAGCACGGGGCAACACCCTGTGCATCCCGCTTGATCCCCAGACTCATACCCGCCTATCCGCCCTTTCCCACCCACTTGACCTCTACCCCGTTCCCCAGCCGCAGCCGCATCGACAGCGATGCCGCGTGATGCTGGATGTGCCGGATATTCACGAGTTGATGCTCCAGCTTGGGCATGGTGTACCACGAGAACCCACAGGACGCCGCCGAGAGGTCCAGATTCATCAGCGCCGTGTCCACAAGCCCATCGCAAAAGCTCCAGTACCCGAGCAGTTCTTCGCGCGTGTATGGTGGAACCACCGCAAAGTCGCTCCCCTCACCCGAATCCAGATCCACCGCCTCTTTGCGGTGCCTTTCCCAGGGCACAAACGACTTCTCGTCCTTCGACAAGTACATGTGCGTGAAAAACAGCGTGTGATACGACACACGCCAGAACGCAGCCGGGTCATCCGACCGACCGATCCATACTCCGTCAGGACACTGCGTCATGGCCAGCCGAAGAACCCTGAGCGACGCGTGATATTGCGACTTGAGCGCGGCGATGATGTCCATAGGTAAACACAATAGGTGGCTTGCTTCGCCGCCTGTTGCCGGCAATTTCTCATCAGAAAAACGAAACACCCCGGTGTAATCCGGGGTGCTCCATCGTCTCGAAACAGCGGGCGACCGGGCTCGAACCGGCGACTTTCGCGTTGGGAACGCGACGTTCTACCACTGAACTACGCCCGCACAGCCCCAGTATACGGACCCCACACCGTCCCCGGCAAGTCCAGCCCTTGTCACGTCCCGCTCAACTCATCGGGCACACCGGTCATCGATGCCTGTGTCTTCTTCACCAACCCAAACCAGATCAGGCAAAACAGCGGATACGCCACCGCAATCGCCGTCATTGCCACCGCCATGATCATCTGCACGTCGCCGGATCCCCCGGACCCACCGTACCACCCCGACTTGGCGTACAAGTTATCCGGATTCGCGGCCGCCCACTCCGCGATCGCTTTCTGATGCTGCATCGACACCACCATACCCGCCACCGAATTCGCGATGCTCAACGGTGCGTACACCAAGTGCAGCGTCCGCCCTGTCATCGACCGCTTCAGCGTCATGATCCCGGCCATCAGCAGCAACACCGTCACCACCGTCCCAACTCCCATCGTCACCACCGCCGCAACCGGCGCGATCAGGACCTCCGGCGTCGGGCCGTTCTGTTCTTCCGCCATCTTCATCAGGTTCCCGCTCAACGCTAAGAACAGCGTCCCACACCCACCGCAAACGATCCCGAGGCTCCCCCACACAATGCTGAAAAGCCCCACGACGCGAGGCCAGCCGGGCACATCCGCATATACCTCCTCATACGCCTCTGCTTCGTTCCGCACTTGCTCAGTCATCGGTGTCTCCTGCGCGTTGTCGCACGTCGCTTCCCATGTTACCGTTCACGCCAACGCTGGTTCCAGCGTTCCCACCGTGCACGGCGCGATCGGGTATGCCTCCGCCACACGCCGCAGATCGTCAAGGCTCACCGCGTTGATACGGTCAAGCTCTTCGTCGAGCGTCGTGTACTCGCCCAGATACGTCCAGAGCCGCCCCAGACGCTGCATCCGGTCGCCGGGCCTTTCCGCGTTCAGGCACGCCGCCGTCGCGATCCGGCTCTTGAGACGTTCCAGATCCTCTTTCGTCACGCTCGCCACCAGCTTCGACAGCTCGCGGTCGATCGTTTCCGCGATCTGTGGCAACCTCGCGGGGTCGCCCGCCGCGAACACGTAATACTCGCCCACTCCGTCGTGCGCGTCAAACGCCGACTGCGCTTCCTCCGCAACACCCGACTCCACCAGCGCCCAGTGCAGCCGGCTGTTGTCCGGGCTCCCAAGCACCTGCGCGAGCAGCGCGGCCGGATACCGCAACTCATCCTCCATCGCGGGAGCCTTGCACAATGCCAGGTAATACCCACGATTCACCTTCGCGTCCTTCAGGCTCAGCCGTCCGCCCACCACCTCGGGACCTTTCGGGCTCCGCGTCGCGCCCGTCTTGGGCCACGCTCCGCACAGACGCTCGATCTGATCCACGCTCGCCTCAAAGTCCAGCCGCCCGCCCAGAGCCACCACCGTGTTGTCCGCCGAGTACCTCGTGTCGAAGTACTCTTTCATCTGATCGCGACGCAAAGCCTTGATCGTTTCATCAGTGCCCAGCACCCGGTGCGACATCGGGTGTGTCCCATAGTGCTTCTCGATCGCCGCCTCGTACAGCACCCAGAACGGATTATCCCGGTACATCGCGATCTCTTCCAGGATCACGTTCTTCTCGGTCGTGAAGTCCTCCTCACGCAGCGAAGGCCTCATCATCCGCCCCAGCAGGTCCAAAGCCTTGGGCAGCCTCTCGGGCAGCACCTGCGCATAAAAGCACGTCATCTCGTTGCTCGTGTACGCGTTGTTCCGAGCGCCCATCGAGTCGAATTCCCGGTTGAGCTGCTCCGCCGAAAGCCCCTCGGCTCCCTTAAACATCATGTGCTCAAGAAAGTGGCTGACTCCCATGAGCGCCGTGCTCTCGTCCCGCGCCCCCGTCTTCACGAAAAAACCCGCCGCCGACGTGTGTGACGACTGGTCGACCTCCGCGACGATCGTGAGCCCATTCCCAAGCACGCGATGATGAAAGCCGAATGACATGCAGCACAGTGTACCGCATACGGAGAACGGATGTAGGGCCACCTTCCCCGAAACGATCGTGTATGCTCTCACCCATGTTCACCTCACTCTTCCTGTGCGCGCTCTCCCTCGGCGTCGTCCGCCCTCTAGATCCCTCCTCCGATGCCTTTGTTCGATCCGTCCAGTCCCGCATCGATGCCCTGTCCAAATCCACCGGCGCCGCCGTCTCCGTCGCGTCCCTCACCAGCTCGACCAAGGGTCGCCCCATTTCCATCATCAAGCTCGGGGAGTCTCCCGCGCAGGCTCCACCAGCCGCCGTCCTGATCGTTGCTGGCGCGGACGCCCGCCACCGCACCGGCGTCGAAGTCGCTCTCGGGCTCTGCGAGGCCGTGGTCCGCACCAACCCGCCCTGGCTCAAGTCACGCACTGTCTACGTCGTCCCCTGCCTCAACCCCGACGCCTTTGCAGTCGCCGGGCCCATCACAGACTCCGGCCGCCTCCCTCTTCCAGACGATGCCGACCACGACCGACGCATCGCCGAAGACCCCGCCGACGACCTCGACAACGACGGCTTTATCCTCTCCATGCGCATTAAAAACCCCGCGCCCTCGACCGGCCTCACCGCCACCCTCGTCGAAGATCCCGATGAGCCACGACTCCTACGGCCCGCCGACCCCGCCAAAGGTGAACGACCCGTCTACGCCATCCTCCCAGAAGGCTCCGACAACGACGGCGATGGAAAGTTCAACGAGGACGGTCGCGGTGGTTCCGCGGGCGGTGGCCTCGACCTCGACATGAACTTCCCCGCCCACTGGCCACAATTCAAAGACGGATCGGGGACCAGGCCACTTCAATCCCCTGAGTCCCTTGCCCTGGCTCAGTGGTGCCTTGCGAACCACCAGCTCGCAGCCGTCATCGTCTTTGGCCGCCACGACACCCTCGTCTCCATCCCAGAATCCGGCAAAATGGACCCTTCCGGGCAATTCCCTCTCGGCATCGAGAACGACGACAAAGCCCTCTACGAAGCCATCTCCACCTCCTTCAAAGACATCACCGGCATCTCCGAGTGCCCGAAGGTCGACGCCGCTGGTTCTTTCTCATCTTGGGCGTATTCGACCCTCGGTATCCCCACCTTCGCGACCCCAGTCTGGGTTCGGCCCGACCTTGTGAAGGAGGACAAACGCTTCAAGCCCCCCGCTCCCACTCCTCCGCCGGCACCGACCCCCATCGCTGAAATCCCCAACCCTCCAGACGACGCGCCCAAGCCCGGCGAGCCCAAGAAGGACGACAAACCCAAGAGGAAAGACCCGAAAAACGACGACCAGAAATGGCTCCGTTACTTCGATGACTTGCCAGCGGGCTCGCCGCCCGGGTTTGTCCCGTGGAAGCCGTTCCATCACCCGCAACTCGGCGAACTCGAGATCGGCGGCTTCGTCCCGCTCGCACGCACAAACGCCCCTCAGACTCAGGTCTCCTACCTCGTCGAGCAGCAGGCCGCATTCCTTGCGGACCTGCTCGACCGCCTCCCCGCCCTCGAAGCCAGAGCGTTCCTCTCCCGCTCGGGCACCGGCATCTGGAAGCTCTCGGCACGCATCACGAATACCGGTTCCATGCCCACGCGTGCAGCCATCGCCGCCAAGGCCGACCGCGTCCTTCCCCTCATCGCCACCATTAGCGTGGAGCCTGCTTCTCTGATCGCCGGGCGCAAGCGGCAGACCGTTGACCGACTCGCGGTCGGCGGGACCGCTGCCACTTTCGAGCCTGAATGGACGTTCCGCGCCGCCGAGGGCGCCACCATCTCGATCTCGATCACCGACCCTGTCGCGGGGAACCTCACCCTGTCGGTCACTCTCGCAGATTCAACTCAGGAGGCCGCCCGATGAAACTCTCAAGCCTCGCCGCCGCGATCATCTCCGCGTCGTCATTGGGCACGTCCGCAAGCGCCCAAAGCGACGTCCCTTCCAAGGTTCCCCTCGAGTTCAACCGCTACCACACTCTCGCGGAGATTGACACCGCTCTCCAGAATATTGCCGCCGCGTACCCCGATATCTGCCGCGTCGAAGTCATCGGCAAGAGCCTCCAGGGGCGCGAGATGCGTGTCCTGGTCGTGTCGAATTCCAAAGCCGGGCCCGACTCCGCCAAGCCAGCAATGTGGATCGACGGCGGAATCCACGCCAACGAGATCCAGGCCGCCGAGGCTGTCCTCTACACCGCCTGGTACCTCACCAAACACCACGGGCACACGCCCGCCGTCTCCAAGCTCATCGACGAGCGGGCTTTCTACCTCCTGCCCGTCGTCAACCCCGACAGCCGCGACGCTTGGTTTACCGGGCCGAGCACCCCGAATAACTTCCGCAGCAATCTGCGCCCCGTGGACAACGACCGCGACGGGCTTACCGACGAGGACGGGCCAGACGACCTCGATGGTGACGGCAGCATCACCCAGATGTGGAAGCAGGACCCCTCGGGCCGCTGGGAGCGCGACAAGGACGACGCCCGTGTCTTCCGCCGCGTTCCTTCCGACAAGCCCCCGGGCGGCTGGACCAATCTCGGCGAAGAAGGAATCGACAATGACGGCGACGGGCAGATCAACGAAGACGGCCCCGGCGGCGACGACATGAACCGCAACTGGCCCGCCGGCTGGCTTCCGAATTACGTTCAGTTCGGCGCGGGGCCGTTCCCCCTCTCGCACCCCGAAACCAAAGCTGTCGCCGACTTCATCGAGCCCCGCACCAACATCGCCGCCGCACAGAGCTATCACAACGCCGGGGGCATGATCCTCCGCGGGCCCGGGGCCGCGTTCCGAGAGTGGGCTTACCCCGAGACGGATGTCCGCGTGTACGACGCCTTGGCCAAAGTCGGAGAGAAAGTCCTCCCGTACTACAAGTCCATGGTCATCCACAAAGACCTCTACACCGTCCACGGAGGTTTCGTCAACTGGACCGCAGAAACCCTCGGCATTTTCTCCTTCACCAACGAACTCTGGACCCCGCAGAAGTACTATCAACGCGACGGGGCCAACCTCGGCGAAGCCGACCAGTGGCTCTGGCGAGACCGCCTCGCATTCGGGCAACTCTTCACCGGCTACAAGGAATTCAACCACCCCAAGCACGGCAAAGTCCTGATCGGAGGGCTCAACAAGTGGTCGAGCCGATCCACACCGACCTTTCTCCTCGAGGAGGAATGCCATCGGAATTTCGCATTCACGATGTACCACGCCGACCAGATGCCCAGCGTCTATTTCCGTCGCCTTTCGGTGAAAGAGCCCACCCCGGGTGGATTCGAGATTGCCCTCGAAATCGCGAACAAGGGGCTCATCCCCACTCGATCCGAGCACGCACGCCGCAACGCTATCGGAAGACCAGACCTCCTCCGGGTTGAGCCCGCCTCCGGGTCCGTTCTCCTCGCAGGAGAACTCGATTCCTGGGACGACGAGACCCCGATGCTCATCGACAACCAGCCGGGAAGATGCCTCGTTCCCGGCGGCGTCCCCGGCAAGGGTTCGGGTGTGCTGACGCGGAAGTTCTACATCGAGGGAAAGCCGGGCACGCTCGCCAAAGTTGTCTTCGAGGCCGACAAGGCCCGTCCGATCGAGATCACCATCGAGCTCAAGCCACAGGACTCGACCTTCTCCGAACCCCAGTAGCTCAACACCCGACCTTCGGTTCGTCGGAGCCGGCGAACGAAGGGATGCGAGAAACTATCGGAGTTCTTTGAGCAACGACCAGAACAGAAATGTCAAGACTCCCAACGCCAGTGTGTTGATCACGATGCCGACGAGCATGAGTCGATCGGCCGTGGCCACGCGCCGTTCGGAGGCGTATCCTCGGCGCAGGGTGCGCCATGTGACCCAGACGGGTCCTGCCCAGGCGGTGATCAGCATGGACCCCGCTCCCACGATGAAAACCGGTGTCGCTCCGATCCGCAAGCCGATGCCGGCGATGAAGGTCGAGCCAACGAGCGGCAGAAGCATGTAGACAAGCCGCGAAGCCGCCGATGACCACTGGGCGGTTGGGATGGGCGCTTGCCGGTAACCGCACTCGGGACAGGTGAGACGGCCGTCGTCGAGCAAGCCACCCGTCAGGTCGTAGTCGCACGCGTTGCACAACACGAAGGCAGCAGACTCGATCGCGGCGCCAGCCGAAGTGCCAACGGGGAGCGGCACTGGCTTATTACTCGAATCGGAATTGGAAGTATTCATGTGGGTGTCCTCAGGGTCGGAGGCTCGTTCCGGGTGTTGCCGGTGAATTCGGGTCCCCAGCTCCCGGGTTCAGCGGCCAGGCGGTCGTTGAACTGGCGTGCCCCGCGGAGCCGTTCTCGAACTGCGTCCGCAGGGAACATCGGTCGGTGCGTGCCACCGGAGGGTACAGCGGAGGACGAGAAGGCCGGCGGGGTCATCCCGAGAGAGGAATGGGGACGCAGATCATTCGGATCAGGGGCGCCGTTCATGTGAGTTTCACCTCATCGGCGGGAAAGTGCCTCGACAAAAGGATAGCCACCAACGCCGAGGCGTCGTTCATCGCCCCCAGCACGAGCTTCACTCGGACATCGCGGGCCTGTTCCTCGGCTTTGGCCGGAAGGCCGAGGCGACCCGGGCCTGCTCCGTATGGTGCCCTGCAATGGACACCGAGAACGCCGAAGAGGGGGCCATCGACATGCCCGGGCAAGGGCGCGGAATGCACCGTTGGGTACTCGTACAGGAATCGGGACTCATCCGGTGATGCACCACGCAACTCGGTGGGATCGCGCACTGGGGTGGCTGCGAGCCAGGTCGGCGGATCGGGCTGATCGGCGACCTTGGCCTGCATGTCCTCGGGCATGCCAAAAAGAGGTTCGTCCTCTGAACCGTCGGCGGCGGGGTGAGATCGGCGGTGCTCTGCGACGGCTTCGAGATTGCAGACGTGCGGCAGTCGACTCGAGAAGACCTGGCCTGTGAGTCCGGTCACGAGGTCGCCCATGTCGAGTCCGCGATCGGTGTCGGTGGGGCGGAAGTTGGCTTCGCACGCCGAAACCAACGTGTCATCATCAACGAGGTGGAGCGAGGCTCGGACCGAGTCGCGTGGGACTCCCAGAGCGGCGGCGCAGAGGGTGACGAGGTCGTCGAGCACACCCCGGATTTCGGCCTCGCTTGCCTTGCTCATGATCGAGGGGCGTCCGGCGAGATCGAGCCATCGCTTGGCGAAACTGTACCCCGCCCTCACCATGCCCTTGACGAGGTCGGGACCCAGTGCGGGAAAGTCGAGCCAGTGGGCGGGACCATCGCACGCGGGCTCGGGCTGTCGGATGGTGATCGAGCGGGAGGAGTCGCGTGCCAGCAAGGAGTCGAGTTGGTTGCGTGCATCGCCGGTGAGCATCCGGAACAGGGAACCCCAGAACGATTCGGGGATTCTGACATCGCGCATGTCGCGTTCCGCGCTCCCGACGCGAAGGCCCACACGGATCCACGGGAGACCGGCGATCTCGAAACAGTCCTCGGAGTGGTTGAGACGTTCCCGGAAGCCGCGGGAGAAGACCCACGCGGGGAAGTTGGTGATCACACCCCCGTCGACGAAAGTGCCTCCTGGTCCGCACATAGGGAGGTCAACGGGGCGGAAGACACCTGGGACGGATGCCGATGCTCGGACTGCAGAGGCGACCGGGACGTCGTCGTAGGCGCGGTCCATCGACGTGATGAGCTCGAGACGGCGCGAAGATAGGTTGGTGGCCGTGATGAACAACGGAGGTCGGAAGAACTGCGAATCGCTCTTGGCGGCGGCGTGGAAGTCGCCGAACGTCAGGAGCCCGTTCTTGTGACGGATTTCGTCGGGGAGGGGGCCGAGCCTGAGCAGGCGGTCGAGGAGATCGGTGAGCGGCCGGCCGTGATAGAGGCCCCGTCTGCCGATGACGCCCGATACTGGGCACCACAAGCGAATGACGGAGGCGAAGGCCCGGCCAGCGCGGAAGAGGATGTGCCCCGGGGTGCGGAGGGCTCCCAAGAGTCCGGTGCCGGCGGATGCGAGCCGAGATAGAGCTTCGAATCCTACGGGGTCGGCGTTCTCACCCAATTCGACGGTGCCAAGAAGAGAGGCGAGCCCGTCGGGGCCTGCGGAGGCGGCCTGAAGCAGCTCTCGCTCGATGTCTCTCTGGGAGACATTCGCCCAGAGCAAGGCGGCGACGATTGCGCCTGCCGACGTCCCTGCGAAACCACGGGGGCGATAGCCCGCATCGAGGACCGCACGGGCCTGGCCTAGCAAGGAAAGGGCATAGACGCCGCCGCCTTGGATCACCAACACGCAATCTCTGGACTCGGGCACCCTCATGCGAAGATCGTACCTCCTTCTACAAGTACGAACTCGCGACATCGGACGCGCGCACGCCGGAGGTCAGAATAAAGGGTGCCTCACGAATCTCGTGAAATTCAGGCGCACAAGTTGCGCGGAGATGAGAGAGGTGACGGACGGGGACGAGAACGGGGCATGCTCCGCTCATTCCGAGCTACTCCTCCGTCTGGGGTGGGAGCCTTCCTTTGAGCATGCCTTCCGTGATGTGGACGAGAGAGTCGAGGAGGGGTGCGAAGAAACCGTCGGGCTCCTCGTCGAGGCGTTTCATGACGGAATCGATGGGGGCGAGGACGACGGCGTGGCCTGTGTTCCACAGGGCGAGCGAAGTGCCGGATTCATCGGAGACCATTTTCCAATCGAGGACGGGGAACGAGGCTTTGAGGAGTTCGCCAAGGGCGACACCGAGGATGTTGCAGGTGGTCTCGAAATCGGGCCGGTCGTCGTCGGGCTGGGCGTGCCACCACCGGACGACCGAGTCGAGTGCGTCGGCGGCGTCGCCCTCGGTCAGGTCACGCTCTGAGACGCCCGCCGCGCTGGCGAGCTCGAAGAACACCTGGCAACAGTCGGAGACAAAGTCGCTCTGCTCGGGCGTGAGATCGGCGGCGGAGAGACGTGAGGGAGCCATGAACGACAGTATGGCCGGGAAGTGGCGTGCTCGTGTGGGAATGCTTGGAACTCGTCCCGATTCTTGTGGAAGCGGAGGGGGGCATTCGGTTGTTTGGCCGCTGTGTCGGTTGCCCGATACCCTGTAGGCCCATGTCTACCTCTCACCCCGCACCCACGCCCGCCGCTGCCCATTCCACTGTCGCTGGTCCTCAGTCACTCAAGGAGGTCACGGCGGGGATGCTGGCCGCCGAGGCGAAGATCCGCGAGGGGGGCGGGAAATCGGCGATCGATCGGCAGCACGAGAAGGGTCGGCAGACGGCCCGCGAGAGAGTGGGGAAGTTGATCGACCCCGAGACCGCGTTCCAGGAGTACGGGCTCTGGGCGGCGCACGGGATGTACAAGGAGTTCGGAGGAGCTCCGGCGGCGGGTGTGGTGACCGGCGTTGGGATCGTGCGAGGGCGGCCCCACATGATCATCGCCAACGACGCGACGGTGAAGGCCGGGGCGTTTTTCCCGATGACGTGCAAGAAGATCATCAGGGCCCAGACGATGGCGCAGATGGCCCGTCTGCCGCTGATTTATCTGGTGGATTCGGCGGGGGTGTTCCTTCCTTTGCAAGAAGACGTGTTCCCCGATACCGATGACTTCGGGCGGATTTTCAGGAACAACGCGGTGATGTCGGCGGAAGGAATCCCGCAGATCGCGGCGATCATGGGTTTTTGCGTCGCCGGCGGGGGATACCTGCCGGTGCTGTGCGACACGCTGCTCATGACCGAGGGCAGCGGGTTGTATCTTGCGGGCCCCGCGCTGGTGAAGGCGGCGATCGGGCAGGATGTGACCGACGAGGAACTCGGCGGGGCGAGCATGCACGCGAGCATCAGCGGCACGATCGATTTTAAGGAGAAAGACGACGACGCGTGCATCGACCGGCTGCGGTCGCTGGTGGGTAAATACGAGGGCGGCGCAGAGGCGAAAGGACGCGGCGGGGAGTCGAAATGGAAGGCCGGGTCGAGGGCTTCGGAAGACGTGTACACGGTGTTTGCGGATAAGCCGGGCGCGCAGTACGACGTGAAGGACTTGATCTCGTGTGTGGTGGATGTGTGCGGGCAAAGGAACGCCGAAGGGCACGAGAGTCTGGCGGCGGACTTTGACGAGTACAAGGCCGAGTACGGGCAGAGCATCGTGTGCGGGTACGCGAAGGTGGGCGGGCACGCGGTGGGGATCGTGGCGAACCAGAAGAAGTTGGTGCAGCGGACAATGGCGGGGGGCAAGGCCGGGCCCAGCAAAGCGGTGCAGATGCCGGGCGTGATCTACGACGACTCAGCGGACAAGGCGGCCCGGTTTATCATGGACTGCAACCAGCGAAAAGTGCCGATCGTGTTCTTGCACGACACGACAGGGTTCATGGTGGGGCGTGATAGCGAGCAAGGCGGGATCATCCGGGCCGGGGCCAAGATGGTGAACGCGATGAGCAACTGCGTGGTGCCCAAGATCGTGGTAATCACGGGAGGCAGCTACGGGGCGGGGAATTATGCGATGTGCGGGCGGGCGTTTGATCCGTTCGTGAGCCTGGCGTGGCCCGGGGCAAAGTGCGCGGTAATGGGTGCGAATCAAGCGACGGGGGTGTTGACGACGATCGAGGAAGCAAGTCGGAAACGAAAGGGCGAGACGATCGACCCCGAGACGCACAAGCAGATTTACAGCGCAATCCACGCGGGGTACACCGATCAGGCCGACATCCGCCACGCGGCGAGCCGTGGCTGGGTGGACAGGCTGATCGAGCCGCACAAGACGCGGGAAGAGCTGATTCTGGCCCTGAATGCGGCGAGCGGGTGGGACTACAGAAAGCCGTTCCGGGTGGGCGTGTTGCAGACGTGAGCCGATCCGGTAACGGTCGGGACTGAACTCGGGTAGGCCATGGGAGTTGAGGCGTGAGGTCGTTCAGCCGTCGGGGGTTTTGGCGGTAGCGATGATGTTGCGTGCCATGCGGCCGGCAAAGTCCATGAATGCGGCGGCGGCGGGGCTGAGGGAGCCTGGGGGCGAGTCGGGCGGGGCGGGAGCGAGACGAGTGACCGTGGCGTGGAAGAGCCTGAGCCACGTTGAGAAGTGCCTGGTGCTGAGATTCGGGATCGAGAGGTGGGCGTGCAGTGGCCTGCCCGAGTATTCGCCCGTGCGTAGCAGCACCGCGCCCCAGAACAAGCGAATGCGCTCGAGGTGCTCGTCCCAGTTGGTGATGTGCGCGTGGAATATCGGGCCAAGTTCTGGGTCGGCGCGGCAGGCTGTGTAGAAATCGTTCACAACCGCAGCGATGAGCGCGGCATCGACGCCCGGGGCCTGAGCGGGCGGCGCCGCGACGGGGTTTGCGGCCAGAGGGAGTTGAACGATCCGTGAAGGAGGGTTGGTGGGCATGGGACGGAGAATGTGGGTTCCGCTGGTACTGTTTATGGGCAGATGGGAGGGGGGACACGACTAGCCCTGGCCTTCCAACACTCTGGATCGCGGGTTAGATCTCAGCGAAAGTGGCGGTAAAGTGCCGCAAGACGGTCGGGGCTTCAACGATGCGAAGGCCCCGGAGTTCGTGGCGGCGTGCGAAGAGTTCCGAGCAGGCCTCGGCGACGTAGTCGAAATGGCTTTGCGTATAGGCGCGTCGGGGGAGAGCGAGACGTACGAGTTCGATGGCGGGCGGGTTGGTCGGGTTTGGACCGGCCATGACGGAGCCGATTTCGCACGAGCGGATCCCGGCGATGCGGTAGAGGCCACAGACGACGGCTTGCCCTGGGAATTGCGACGCGGGGATGTGCGGGCAGAAGTGGCCGGCGTCGATGTAGATGGCGTGGCCGCCCGGGGGCTCGATGATTTTGATCCCCGCCGTGAGCAGTTTCTCGCCGAGATACTCGACGCTGCGGATGCGGTATGAGAGGTAGTCTTCTTCGAGGACTTCCTTATACCCTTGAGCCATGGCTTCGAGGTCGCGTCCGGCGAGCCCGCCGTAGGTGACGAATCCCTCGGTCAGGATGAGGAGGTTGCAGGCCCGCTGGAAGAGGTTGTCGTCTTTGATGAGGAGGAGTCCGCCGATGTTGACCAGGCCGTCCTTCTTGGCGGAGATGGACGCGCCGTCGGCGAGGTCGAACATCGCACGGACGATCTCTCTCACGGACATTGACTGGCAGTCTGGCTCGCGGGTCTTGATGAACCAGGCGTTCTCAGCGAATCGGCAAGCGTCGAGATAAAGCGGGAGCCCGTGCCTGTCGCAGACCGCGCGCACGGCACGGAGGTTGGCAAGACTCACGGGCTGGCCGCCGCAGGAGTTGTTGGTCACGGTCATCATCACGAGAGGAATGTTCTCACGGCCAACCTGAGCGATCAGGCGTTCGAGTGCGTCGACATCCATGTTTCCTTTGAACGGGTGCCGATTCGACGGGACGTATGACTCGGGGATGGGAAGGTTGACGGCCTTGGCACCGCTGTGCTCGATGTTGGCCCGGGTGGTGTCGAAATGTGCGTTGTTAGGAACGACTTTGGTGGGGCCGCCGATGAGATCGAAGAGGATGCGTTCGCTGGCACGCCCCTGATGGGTGGGGAGGATGTTGGCGAAGCCGGTCATCTCGAGGAGGGTTTCTTTGAGGCGCCAGAAGGACTGGCTGCCGGCGTAGCTCTCGTCTCCTCGCATGATGCCGGCCCATTGCTCGCTGCTCATGGCGCTGGCGCCCGAGTCGGTGAGCAGATCGATCAGGACGTCCTGGGCGTGGAGGAGGAACGGGTTGAATCGGGCCGCGGCAAGCAACGCTTCTCGCTGGGCCGCGGAGGTCATACGGATCGGTTCGACGGCCTTGATGCGGAAGGGTTCGATGATGGTTCTCAAGGTGTACTCCCGGGGTGAAGGTGCGGCGCGACGATGGCATTATTGGCCTAAAGAGGACAAAGAGAACCGCAAATCAGGAATTATCCTCATTGGAGCATTGCTACGCTCGGGCATGACAGAGCCGACGACGGGTGGCGTAGCAAATTCTGAGTGGTTAGCCGAGGCGGTGCTGTCGTGCCGGGTGCTGGTGGGGAGGTATGTCGTGGGGTTTGACGATGCGACGTGCGTCGTGCAAAGAGCGGGGCTGCCAAATCACGCAGCGTGGTGCCTTGGTCACTGCGCTCTGACGATGCACCGGGTGGCGTCGATTCTGGACGGCGGGACACTCCCGCCGGGCGACTTTGGAGTAGGGGCGCTGGGGTCGCGGAACGACGGGGTGTACGGCGTCGAAGGTGTTGCGTTTGGCTCCGAGCCAACCGGGGACGCGAGTGTGTATCCCCGGGTATCAAGGGGTGTCGAGATCTTCAACGCGGCGTGTGATCGGCTTGCGGGAGCCGTGCGTGCTGCGCCCGAAGGCGCTCTCGATGCGGAGGTCCAATGGGGTGGCGTCGTGGTGCCGATGCGGCTGCTGGTGGTGCGGATGGTCTTTCACAACGGATTCCACACGGGACAGATTGCGGACCTCAGGCGAGGGCTGGGTTTGGGGTCGATTTTCGGGTAAAGAGAGGATGAGGGGAGGGGTCAGTTGGGGGGTTTCCTGCCGGAATCTGGGCTGCTACTCTCGTCGTTGGGCGTGGGGGCGATGGGAGTCACTATGGAAACATTCGAGAAACTGCGGGCCGCTGTGGCCGAAGCGGAAGCGGACGTCGCGAAGTGGAAGGGCGGGAACAAGGCCGCCGGAACGCGTGTCCGCAAGGCAATGCAGGACATCAAGGCGATTGCGCAGGAATTGCGAGTCGAGGTGCTGGGCAAGGGATCCGAAGGCGATGAATCCGACAAGTAATCCCGCAGGGGAAGGCGCGGGTGGGGCGGCTCGTCCGAGTTCGGTGGTGCCGATCATCGATTTGGCGGGGATCGACACGCAGAAGGTCGTCGCCGATCGAGACGTCATTGCACAGTTCATCCCGCACCGGGGGACGATGATGCTTATCGATGGCATCGTCTGGCAATCGGCGGACTACACCCAAGGCGTCGGCGTCAAGCACATCCGTGGGGATGAGTTTTGGTGCGCTGGGCACTTCCCGGATCGACCTCTGTACCCGGGCGTGCTGCAGATCGAGTCTGCGGCGCAGTTGGCGGCATACCTGTACTATCGGCGATTTCCCGACATCGGGCTGTCGGTGTTTTGCAAGATCGAGGAAGCGGTCTTCCGGGCAATGGTGCGGCCTGGTGACGACTTGTTTCTGCTGTGCAAGGACATCCGCGTGAGTCGCAAGCGGTTCTATTGTGACGTGATGGGGCTCGTCGGAAGCACAGTGACGTTCCAGGCCACGATCCTTGGGATGGCGCTGGAAAGCAAGTAACTCGTGCTTGATTGATAGAATCGGCATCGCCCCTTTGGTGCAGAGCCATTGCGGGCCGACGGTCTTTGAACCCCTCGATCGGCAACCACATGGCTCACACACAGGCATATCCACTCGTGCTCCGTCCGATTCTGAAAGAAAAAGTCTGGGGCGGGCGTGCGCTCGCGGCGTTCGGGAAGCCGTTGCCAAGAGATGCCAACATCGGCGAGAGCTGGGAGCTTGCGGATCTGGCAACGACGAGCGCATCAGGCGGTGGTGGGGGAGCCGAGCACTCCGTGATCGACAACGGCCCTCTCGCCGAGCGGACGATCCGCGACGCGGTCGCGATTCTCGGTTCCGACTTGATGGGCTCGGCACGGGTGTCGGCGACGGGGGGGTTTCCCCTGCTGGTGAAGTTCCTCGATGCTCGAGAGAATCTCTCGGTTCAGGTCCATCCCAGCCCTGCGTATGCGGCGTCTTGCCCGGGCGCGAACCTCAAGACCGAGTGCTGGTACATCATGGCTGCGGCACCGGGGGCGGTGATCTATAAGGGCATCAAGCCCGGCGTTGATCGGGCCACGTTCGCGGGCCACATCAAGAGCGGGGACGTGGTCAACGACATGATCGCGATTCCGGCGGTGGTTGGCGAGTGTCACAACCTGCCCAGCGGGACATGCCATGCGCTGGGGGCTGGTGTATTGGTCGCGGAAGTGCAGACGCCCAGCGACACAACGTATCGAGTGTACGACTGGGGCCGTTCGGGTCGTGAACTGCACGTGGATGAAGCGTTGGAGTGCATCCAATTCGGACCCTGTGAGCCGGCGACGACGTTGCCTCCGGGGGCGACACGTGGCCGGCTCGTGACGACTGAGTATTTCACGGTCGATGGGCTGCGCCTTCCCCAGGGGGGCCGAACCCGTCTCGTGACCGAGACTGCGTTGGTGGGTGAGGCTGGTGCACCCATGGTCGTGATGCTGCTGGAGGGGTCCCTATCGATCATCACCGCGAGCGGGATGACCAGGATGATCGCGGGGCAGACGTGCGTGGTTCCCGCATGCCTTTCCGCGTCGGCGGCGGTGCTCGCGGAGACTCCTGTTCACGCGATCGTGGCTAGCGTCTAATCGTTTGATGAATCGTCACACGAGAACGCCGTCCTGAATCCGGACAACGCGCTGAGCACGGGCGGCGGTTGCTTCGTCGTGCGTGACGATAATGGTGGTCTGTCCGAGGCGATGGAGTTCTGAGAAGAGGTCGAGAGTCTTGGCGCCGGTGACGCGGTCAAGGTTTCCCGTCGGCTCGTCCGCTAAGAGAAGCCTGGGCCTGTTGATAAGAGCGCGGGCGATGGCGACTCGTTGGCGTTCCCCTCCGGATAGTTCGGCGGGCCGGTGTTCGAGACGGTGCCCGAGCCCTACGCGGTCCAGGAGTTCTTTGGCATAGCTCTCGATCGCGTGGCGTTGCCTCCGGTACCCGACGCGGCCGTGGGCGACCATGCCCCCGATCGTGACGTTCTCGACCACGGTGAGTTCGGGGAGGAGGTGATAAAACTGAAAGACGAACCCAACGTCGAATCGGCGATAGTGATCGAGCACTCGGGCCGGGGCTCCGGCCAGCTCTCGACCGTCGAATGAGATCGTCGGGCCGAGTTCGTGCTGAGAATTCGACCGATTCTCTCTTGCGTCTGGCCTATCGAGTGCTCCGAGCAGGTGGAGGAGAGTGCTCTTGCCCGAGCCTGAGGCGCCGAGGATAGCGACGCACTCGCCCGGCTCGACACTGAGCCCTACGCCGCGAAGTACCGGCACATCGACTCGCCCAAGGCGATAGGTCTTTCGGAGGTTCTGGGCGTTGAGGAGAGGCATGTCGATACGGTCTTTGTGGAGGAGTGAACGGAGGCTACTCGAATCGGATTGCACGAACGGGGTCCATGCGGGCGGCTCTCATAGCGGGGATCAAGGCGCCAAGGCCGCTGGAGATAACCCCAGATGCGACCACAATCCCGGCGTCGACCCAACGGAGTTTGGCCGGAATCTCGTTGAAGTAATAGACTTTCGGATCCCACACGTACATGTTGAAAGTGCGTCCGATCCAGTCGTGGATGTCGTTGATGTTCGTGACGATGAGGTATGCGAGACCGAATCCGGCGAGCGACCCCACGATTCCGATCGCCAGTCCGTACCGGATCCAGACCCAGGCAACGCCCGATCGGCTGGCGCCCAAGGCCCGGAGAATGCCCATGTCCTTGGTCTTTTCAGCAACCATGGACCAGAAGATCGCGAGCACGAGAAAGACGGCCGTGATCGAGATCAGGCTGAACAGAATGAGGACCATCCCCGTCTCCTTTTCGACCGCGGAGATCATCGTGCGATTCGAGTCGCGCCAGGTGCTGACATAGAATCGGCCGCCGCGTGCGGCGTCGGGGAAGTCGGTTGTGAACTGCTGGACAACGGTCTCGATGCGTCCCTTCAGTGCTTCGGCGTCTACCGAGGTGCCCTTGGCTCGGACGTACACGGTGGTGACTCGGGCGGGATCCTCGCCCACAACCTGAGGCCGAGGGAAGGCCTCGTTGCCCTTGGTGTCGGTCACGACGGTGCCGGCCGGCGGCGGGGTGGTGACGCGGAGCCCCTTGTCCATCATCAGCATGGACTGAATGGCCCCGAGTTCGACAAACACCGACTTGCGATCGACCTCGTACACCCCGGTGTGGAATTCATTAGCGACAGGAAAGGAACGGCTGACGGCGTCGAGCACACGGCCCGAGGAATCCATTGGGAGAACATGCAGAGTCACTTTGCCGGTGAGGGGCATGATGACCGGAGTAGGAGAGGGGCGGTCGGACTCGAACTGTCTTTGGCGCCAGCCGTGCCCGTACAGCGGCGAATAGAACCCTTGTTTCTCACGCTTGTTGAAGCCACCGACCTCGATGCCCGGGACTGCAGCTGGGTCACGTTTGCCGCCCTCTACAGGAACCGTTAGGGAGATGCCATTCTGCGAGACGGCGCTGTAAAACGCGTTGGCGGCTTCGGAAAGCCTCGGGTCCTCTCCCTTTGGATCTTTGCGGAGCGGGCTGGTGATGGGTTTCCACCAGACCGAATCGCGATAAGCGGTAACCTTGGCGAAGCTTTCGCCTTCGATGCCTCGGATGAGGACCAGCTCTTTGGAACCGTTGGGGAGGACGAGGAGCCCCTGGGTGGAGACGACCGGGGCGGTCGCTTCGACGTCGGGGAGAGCCTTGAGGCGGGCCTGGAGCTCGTCGTAGTGGGCGAATCCGGTGTAGGGGACTTCGACGGAGACGTCGCCGATGAGCGAGCGGCCGGAATTGACCAGATGCGAGAGGAACCCGCCCATGACGGACCAGACGACTAAGACCATCCCCGTGCAGAGCATAACGGCCAAGCTGGCCAGCAAGGGCATGATCTTGCTGCTGAGGTATTTGCGGGTAAGTAGTGAGTGGTACACGGGTGTCGAGTGTAGCGGTCTGCACCCGGGGCGGGTTCATCGGAAGAAGTGGGGGGAGAAGCCGCCGACTCCGGGATGACCCCTGTCGGCAGAACATGCGGATATCCGATATGCTCGGACACCGTCCCGCAGTACCACGGGGCGATGACGCGGAGAACTCATGAGCAGCCAACCCTTCGGCAACTCCTCAGGCCCAAACGACCAATCCGGCGGCAACGCGACCGAGAGCACACTCCTCGGGCAACCCGTCGGGCTATTCCTCCTGTTTATGGTCGAGATGTGGGAGCGGTTTAGCTACTACGGCATGCGAGCGATTCTGGGGCTGTACCTCAAAGCGCCGCTGGAGTCGATGATCCAGGGCAAGCCCAATACCAACCCGGGTCGCGGGTGGGCAGAGGGGGAGGCGAGCAACCTTTCGGGGTGGTACACAGGGCTTTCGTACTTGCTGCCGATCTTGGGCGGGCTGATCGCCGACAAGCTGATCGGGACGCACCGATCAATGATCGTGGGCGGGCTGCTCATCGCACTGGGGCATGTCGTGCTGGCGATTACGGGGTTCGGTGACCTGGGCCACAGCCAGCTCGGGATGTCGATTTTCATCGGCGGGCTGGCGCTGATCATCATCGGCACCGGGCACTTTAAGCCCTCGGTCTCGGTGATGGTCGGGCAGTTGTACAAGCCGGGCGACCCGAGGCGTGACGTCGGGTTCAGCATCTTTTACATGGGCATCAACCTCGGCGCGTTCATTTGCCCCTTCATCTGCGGGACGCTCGGCGAGAAGGTTGGCTGGCACTGGGGCTTTGGGTCCGCCGCGGTCGGGATGCTGCTGGGGTTGTCGTTCTACATGCTTCTCAAGGAGCGGTACCTCCCCGGGATCGGCGCCCCCCCCGACGGCAAGGGCGCCAAGGCCCCGCTGTTCATCGTCAACGGGATCGTCATTTCGACGCTCGTCGCCGCGGCATTTCATATGGGAGTGCTCGGACGGGTCGATGAGATCTTTACCAACCCCTACGTGCTGATTCCGCTCGCGTGCATCAGCGTGCTCTGGATGGCATTCTTCACCATCAAGCAGGCCCCCAATGACCGAGGCCCCGTCGCGTCGATCTTCTTGTTCATGCTGCTCAACGTTCTCTTCTGGGCCGGGTTCGAGCAGGCGAGCACGAGCATCAACTTCTTTACAGACAGCTTTACCGATCGCAACGTGGGCTCGTTCGAGGTGCCAACAAGCTGGCTTCAGGCCGTCAATCCGCTGGGGATCCTGTTGCTGGCCCCGGTTTTCGGCGGCCTGTGGGTGTGGCTTGCCCGACGCAACGCGAATCCGAGCCAGCCCGCGAAAATCGGTCTCGGACTGATCGGGCTCGGGCTCGGGTTCTCGTTCATGGTGCTCGCCGGCTTGCAAGCAAAGGTTGACGGTGCCAAGGCCACGGTGCTCCTGATCGCGGCCACCTATGTCATCCACACCCTGGGCGAACTTTGCTTGTCGCCTACTGGTCTCGCGTACGTCACCAAGGCGGCTCCCAAGCACGCTGTCTCGCTTCTCATGGGCGTGTGGTTCTTGTCGAGCTTCGTCGGCAACTTCGCTGCCGGGAAGCTCGCGGCGATCGCGCCAAAGTTCAACGACCCCGCGGCTGAATTGGGTGTGCTCCGTATGTTCAAACTCGGCGGGCAGGCCGACTTCTTCGTCTGGTTTACCATCGCGCCCATCGTGCTCGGCGTCGTGGTGCTTGTCCTCACGCCGATGCTGAAGAAGTTGCTCCGCAATGCCACGGACTGATGCCCATTGCACTCTCCTCCAACGACACGTTTTTGATGATGGTGAAAGATGGTGTGTGTTGCGAGCTAGAAGAACAATCGCCCGTGAGGCGCACTCTTGCGAGGAGGCTTCCCGGGCGATTGTCGTTGGCGGGTTGTCGTCGGAGGGTGGCGTGGATCAGGCGGCCCGGCGTCCGGCCTCACGCGTCACCGCGCCGACGAAGCGAGCGATCTGTTCGGAAACGAATTTTTTGTACATCGGGTTGTGGATGAAGTCGAAAGCTACACCGCAGTAGGTGTTTTGCTCGTGGTCCATGTGGGTGTGAACGATTCGGGCCGCGACTCCCAGAGGAGCGGGGATTTCAGGGCGGAGATTGATCTTCATCCAGTAGTTTCGGCTGCTGTCGGCGACGCCCTCGCCCTTGTTGATCTGCATCCCCATGCCGCCTCCGCCGAGGTTGAGCAGCAATCCCTTCAGACCCGGGCCAACGTTGGGCATGGCCGATGGGCCCGTGGGTGGGGTGCCTGTCTCGATGGCACGGTCGATGACGGCCTTGCAGTCGGCCTCGGCGATGACGGCCGACGCGGGATCAAGCAGCGGGAACACCTCGACCTCGGGCAGCGACAGGCCGACGGTCGAGACCCGCATGAAACTGCGGCGAGAGCAACGCTCGACGCTGGTGGGCATCGTCAGCCGCAGGGCGGTGACGAACCCCGAACGCGAATTCATCCTCACGCGTCCCGTGACGGTGGTGGCGAACATCCAGCGGTTCTGCCCGATGGACATCGCGACGGTCAGGGCGGTGCCGTCTCCGATGTCGATGGGTTGGTTGAGCGATACGGGCGACTCGACGACGATCTCGGTCTCGGAGAGTTGCAGGATGCGTACACGCCAGATGAGGTCGACGCCCGCGGAGGAGCGTGTCGGGGCGATCTCGAGGCCGCCATTGCGTTCGTAGATCTGGTGCAAGCACTCTTGCCAACGGTCGGTGCGGGAGCGGTTTGCTGGCATATCTGAATTCCTGTGGTAAGCGTGCGGTCGAGGTCAGGCTCATCTGGCGTTCGTCGGCCATGATGAGAGTGAGTTTGATCGGAGCAAAGGATGCTCGGCATGAGGAGATGAGTCCGATAACGCGATTTTGCTACTCATTTCATCGAACAAGGAACAATGACGATACAGAGTGATATCATTCTGCAAAGGAGGTTCGCTCATGGTTGCAGAACGCGTCTTCAAACCGGGGTCTGGGTGGGGGATGCTGACTTCTTTGATCGTGCTGGCTTTGGTGGTGATTGGGCTGTTCGTCTTCTCGGTGTCGAACATGCCCAACAACGGCGGCACGCCCCCGTGGTGGGCGGTGACTGGGCTGGTGGTTTCGTTGCTCGGCGTGCCGGTCGTGATTCTGATCATCAAGGGGTTCATCGTGATTGCGCCCAACACGGCGAAAGTGATCACGCTGTTTGGTGAGTATCGGGGCACGGTCAAGGAACCGGGGCTGTGGTGGGCAAACCCCTTTATGAGCAAGGCGAGCATCTCGTTGAGGGTGAGGAATTTCAACTCGGACAAGCTGAAGGTCAATGACCATTCGGGCAACCCTATTGAGATCGCGGCGGTGGTGGTCTGGCGCGTGGTCGACACTGCCAAGGCGGTCTTCGACGTGGACGACTACGGCAGCTTCGTCCACATCCAGTCTGAATCAGCGGTGAGGCATCTCGCGTCGTCGTACGCCTATGACGGGCACGAAGGGGTCAAGACGCTGCGGGGGAGCATCGATGAGGTGAGCAGGGCTCTGCAAGCGGAGCTCCAGTCGAGGCTTGACAAGGCAGGGATTGCTGTTGACGAGGCGAGACTGAGCCATCTGGCGTACGCGCCGGAGATCGCGGGGGCGATGCTGAGGCGTCAACAGGCCGAGGCGGTGGTGGCGGCGAGGATGAAGATCGTCGAGGGAGCTGTGGGCATGGTGGATCTCGCGCTCGAACAACTCGCGAAGAATTCGAAGATCAATCTCGATGAAGAGCGCAAGGCAGCAATGGTGAGCAACCTGATGGTCGTGCTGTGCGGAGATCAGGGTGTTCAGCCGGTGGTCAATACGGGGACGCTCCACAACTAGCCATGGCGGACGAGCGCAAGGCCATTTTGCTGAGGATCAGCCCGCCCGTGTGGGCGGCGCTGAACCGCTGGGCGCAGGACGACCTTCGATCGCTCAACGGGCAGATCGAGTATTTGCTGCGAGACTCTCTGCGGCGCAGCGGACGAGGGGTTCAGGGATCGAAGGCCGGGTTAGAAGTCGCGACGCCTGAACAAGAAGGCGGCGAGCCCGAGCATCGAGAGTGAAACGGCCGACGAGGAGGCGATGCTCTTGGTGGCGTCCACCACTCGGATGGCCCGAGCCCCGGCCGCCCCGGCTTGCTTCGTGTCGTTGAGCTCATCGTCGGACATTCCCCGATCCTTGAGGTGCTGATCGGCAGCACCGCCTAAGTTTGCGGCCGCTGCGAGTTCATTCGCGGTGGGGGCGTTGGCGATGTTCGCGATAATCTTCTGGATGTCCCCTGTCTTCGGGACAACGAGTTTGACCGCTTCCATTCGCCGGGCCCATCGGTGGGTGGGTTCGTGCATCGGGGTCATGCGATCGATCTGTTCCTTGGCCTGCCCGATCGCGCGGCGCTCACCCTCGGTCATTTCGCGGCCAGCATCCCTGACGCGATGTTCGATGGATTCAATCCGAGTCCGAGCCAACTCGATGAGTTTGCCGGTCTCTCCCGAGATCTGGGTGAGACGGTTTGAGGAGAATTGGATGACGAAGACTGCGAGCCAGAAGAGCATGGTGCCGATGACGCAGGCGAGAGTCGAGCGCGTGATGACCGCGAGCAACGCCGACACGCTGTAGAGGTAGAAGAACTGGAGTGTCAGGAGCGGCACGGCCCAGAGGGCCTCGTGAAGCCAGACCCCGAACTTGAACCCCATGAGCAGGTATGCGAGGAGCACCCCCGCCGCGGACTGCAGGAGCACGAACAGGAGCGAGCCGAGTACACGCCAGAAGAGGAGAGCGATCCTCGACATGGGCTTGGAGAGGTAGAGCTCGATCGAGCCGCTGGAGAGGAACTCGGGCAGGATGCTCGCAGTGGAGAGGACGCCGAGGATGATGGCGCCCCAACTGAGCCAGAAGCCGACGAAGATCGAATTGAACATGTACGCAACAAAGAGCCTTGCGCCTTCGGAACCGGCGGTCAGTTCCGGGTTCTCCCACGTCTTAAAGAGAAGAACACGGAGCCCCTTGTCGTTGAACGAGTATGTACCAAAGAGGACCACGGACGCGAGGAGTGACAGCCCCAGGCAGAGCCAGAACAAGTGCCGGCTCCGCAGCAAGCGGAGCGAATCTGTGAGGATGGAGATGCCTTGCTTCACGAGCGACCTCCTCGACTGGATCGGTCGGCACCGGGTTCGGCTGCCCGCCCGGTTCGAGGGTCGATGACTGCCCGCATGAAGAGATCTTCGAGTGACTCTTGCACTTTGGTGATCGACACGATGGTGGTGCCCTGGGCCCGGAGTCGGTCGATCATCGGCTGGACCAATTCGGGGTCGTCGGTGCCCATCGACAACATGGTCGACGACTCTCCGGCGGGCTTCGTGCTGAGCCCGGCTTCCAGCGCCCACGTCGGCGGGGGACCGAGCACCACGACTTCGTAGCGTCGCGAGTCTCGGGTGAGTTCGTCGAGGGTACCGGAGGCGGCGAGAGCGCCCTTGACCAGAATTGCCACCCGGTCGCAAACGAGTTCGAGCTCTCTGAGCAGATGGCTATTGATGAACACGGTGGTGCCTCGGGCTTTGAGGCTCATGAGGATCTCGCGGATTTCTTTGCGTCCGACAGGATCAACGCCGTCTGTGGGCTCATCGAGAATGACAAACTCGGGGTTGTTGACGAGAGCCTGCGCGATGCCGACGCGTTGACGCATTCCTTTGGAGTAAGACTGGATGGGCTGGTCGGCCCAGGATCGCATGCCGACGAAATCGAGGAGCTCGTCACCACGGGCTTTGCGGGCGGCTCTGGAACCGCCGCTCAGATCGCCGAAGAAGTCGACGACCTGGCGTCCAGTGAGGTAATCAGGGAAGCGGTGGTGCTCCGGGAGATAACCGACACGGGCGAGCGTGGGCTTGTGTCCGATGGGGTTCCCGAGCAGAGTGCCCGAAGCGGAGGTTGGTCGGATGACAGTGGTCAGGATTTTGACGAGTGTGGACTTTCCGGCTCCGTTTGGTCCCAAGAGCCCGAAGACCTCGCCCTTCCCGACGCGGAGGTCGACCCCGCCGTTTCGGCTACCCAGCGCGTATACGCCACGAGAGTAAGACTTTGATACGTTCGAGAGGTCGAGCGTCCAGGGGTTCATCGCGGGATGGTACCTTGAGGAATGATCGAAGTTGCGGCCTGACGGGCCAGACAGTGAACGTACACTACGCAGATGACACGCACACCAAGCCAGTCCGGCCGCCCCGTGGTCGCACCGACTCACGCGCCGCCCATAGTCGCCAAATTCGCGGGGTTACCCGACGAAGCGGGGCGATTCGGCGTGTACGGCGGGGCGTATGTTCCCGAGACTCTCGTGGCGGCACTGTCGCAGCTCGGCGAGGTCTACGCGCAGGCCACAAGCGATGAACGGTTCTGGGATGAGCTCCGATCGATCCTAGGAACTTTCGTAGGCCGACCGACTCAGCTCTACCGAGCGGGCCGGCTGTCGGAGGTGGCCAAACGGCAGGCTCGGGATCGCGGAACCGAGGCCGGAACGATCTGGCTCAAGCGCGAGGACCTCGCGCACACCGGGGCCCACAAGATCAACAACACGATGGGACAGGCGTTGCTCTGCAAACGGATGGGCAAACGGAGGATCATCGCAGAGACGGGAGCAGGGCAGCACGGGGTGGCCGCGGCAACGGCGGCGGCCCACTTCGGGCTCCAGTGCGACGTGTACATGGGGTCGGAAGACGTGCGGCGGCAGAGGCTCAATGTGAGCCGGATGCGGATGCTCGGGGCAAGAGTGATCGAGGTGGAATCGGGGAGCCGGACGCTCAAAGATGCGACCAACGAGGCTATGCGAGACTGGATGGGGAGCGTGGAGCACACGCACTACGTACTGGGCTCGGTGGTCGGCCCTCATCCGTTCCCGATGATCGTGCGAGACTTTCAGTCGATCATTGGACAAGAGACCAAGGCGCAGTCGCTGCGGCAACTCGGGGGGCTGCCCAGCGCGGTCGTCGCCTGTGTGGGGGGCGGCTCCAATGCTGCGGGGATCTTTTATGCGTTTATCGATGACATGAACGTGCAACTACACGGGGTCGAAGCGGGAGGGCAGGGGCAAGAATTGGGCAAGCACGCGGCGAGCCTGACCGCGGGCCATCCGGGCGTCTTGCATGGATCTATGTCGTATGTACTTCAAGATCAGCATGGGCAGACGGCCGATGTACACAGTTGTTCTGCGGGCCTTGACTATCCGGGCGTCGGACCCGAGCACGCGCACTGGAAAGACAAGGGCCGGGTGCGGTATTCGGCGGTGGGGGATGAGGATGCCCTCCGAGGCTTTCTCATGCTCGCGCGAACCGAAGGGATCATTCCTGCACTGGAGACGGCGCACGCGATCTTCCACGGGGTAAGAGTCGCCTCGGATGTGGGGAAGGAAGGAAACGTCGTGATCTGCTGCTCGGGTCGAGGGGACAAGGACGTGGAAGAAGCGACGCGGCTCTTCGCAGATCAAGGATTGGCGTCGCGAGTTGGATTTGGTGCGGGAGCACCCAAGGGGTAACGTGTGCCCAGCTTCGGTCCGGCAAGTCAGCACGTGTGGTACGCGACGATCTTCGCGGCTGCGTCGTGCGCGTGGGGGGCATCGGTCGTGCAAAGGCAGCCCGGCGCCGGGGCGACTGGCCAGGACGCTGTTGTCGAAGCCGAGCCGTTCCAGCCTCAGGAATTCTCGCCTGAGGATCGTCGCGTTCTGGTGGGAAAGCTCGTCGCCGCGATCCGCAAGCTCAACCTTGCAACACCCGCCGTCGAAAGATCGAAGCTCATCGCGGAATGGCTCTCGGATGAATACCCCGAGGTCAAGCTGGTCGGGCTCGAATTAGCGGCCAGAGAACTGGCGGCGGCCAACTCACTGTCCCCCGACGTCTCGCAGAGCGCGACGAAACTTCTCCGTGATCGTGCACCTGCGATCCGCGCCGCGGCCGCGTCGCTGCTGGCTCAGCTCAGCGGGGCCGATCCTCGCGACGAACTCCTCGCCGCGCTGTCGGTCGAGTCGGACTCGGGTGCTGCGGCGTCCATGCTCAAACTCGCATGCCGCTGGCCTCGGGGTGAGTCGGCACCCATCGCGATCGCCTGGCTCACGCGGGCGAGCCCCGGCGTGGAAGGGGCTTCAGCATGGCGCTGGGCCCGCGATGCCGCACTCGATCTGGCATGGAATCTTCTCCGGGCGGGCGAGCTGAACCCCACGAGCACTCAGGAAGTGGCCCTTGCCGCCGCTCGCGAGATCCCGTTGACCGAGTTAGGCCCGTCGGGCTGCTTGCTCATTTCGTGGCTAGGAACGCCCGCGGATCGCACCCGGCTTGGCGAGCTGCTTCTTTCGGCCGACGCCGGTCAACGTCTCGCGGCGGCGGAATCGCTCGTGGTGTTCGAGGAACACCTCGATGGGATCCTTCGAGCTGCGGCTCTAGATCCCCAGCTCATCGAACTCTCGATCAGAGGCGTGATCCTGCACCGGCAGACCGAGGCGGGATTCTCTGGGATAGCGGCCATCACCAATAATCGCCCCGAGGTCCGCCGATCCGCGTTGAGCCGGGTCGCTCGTTTTCTGTCCGCACGCGACGTGCTCGTCGCGGCCTCAGGCGTTGGCGGGGAGCCGGCGGTGCGGGAGATCGTCCTTGCCGACCTTGCGAGATCTGAACGTATCCTCGCCGAGCGGGTCGATTCGGGGCAGCGTGAAGCCATAACGCTGGGCCTCGAGGCGCTCGCGAGGCTTCGCCTCGAGCTCGACAAGCCCGGGGCTGCGGTTGCAGCGATCGACGCCCTCGAAACTGTCGGCGAACTTGCCGAAAGCGCCAGAGCGCTCAAAGCAAAGGCCTTTATCAGTCTCAACCGCCCCGACGATGCGGGACTGCTCAGGGTTCCGCCCGGAATCTGGATCGACTCACTCGCGGACCTCATCGGGCGTCCCTCCGCGGCCGACATCCTGGACTACATCGACGCAAGAATCGCTCCATCGTTTGATGAGGGGCAGGTCGCGCGTCTCGAGCAGCTTCGCGCCAAAATCGTTCTCTCTCAGCCGGTCGAGCCCGCGCCGTCCCGATAGTCACCGCACCCGGAAATGCGGTCGAGCAAGGGCTAACATCGTCCTTCCCGGCCGAAGCCGGCAGCAGCGGGGGGGTGGAGGCGGTGTTCAGGCCGTGAGGGTTCCCCAGCATGACGCATGACGAGATCTTTACGACGATACAGGCTCTCCTAGTCGACGCGCTCGCCGTTGACGAAGAAGACGTGACGCTTGGAGCTCGGCTGACGGCCGATTTGGGCGCTGAGTCCATCGACTTCCTCGACATCGTGTTCAAGCTTCAACAGTCGTTCGGGATCAACATCCCCCAGGGCGAGTTGTTCCCTGAGGGTCTCAGCCAGCAGGCGGACTACGTCAAGGACGGCAAGGTTACTCCGGCGGGCATCGCCGCGTTGAAGGCCCGCTTGCCGCACGTCGATTTCTCGAAGTTCGAGGCCGACCCGGTCGCCAAGAAAGTCGCTGAGGTCTTCACCGTCGAGACGCTGGTTCGGTATGTCGAACGCAAGCTCCAGCAGAAGGCCTGAGCCGGAGGCGAACCATTGCGGTGGATGTGGATCGATCGCATCGTTGAACTCGTGCCCGGCAAGAAGCTGGTGGCGGTCAAACTCGTCAGCATGGCCGAGGAGCATCTCCACGCTCATTTCCCGGCCCGCACGTGGGAAGGTGGGCACCGATCTGCAACTCCGCTTATGCCCATGAGCCTCATCATTGAGGGAATGGCCCAGACGGCAGGAGTTCTCGTCGGGCACGCCGAAGGCTTCCGCGAGAAAGTCATTCTTGCCAAGGTCAGCAAAGCTGAAGTCACCCGCGACGCTCGCCCGGGCGACACCCTGCGATACACCGCCGAGGTGCTCCAAATGGACCGCGCGGGGGCAAGCACCAAGGGCACCGTCGAACTCATCTCGCCGACATCCTCGGGCTCGTCTGGTGAGCCCGTGGTCATCGGCGGGATCGATCTGATGTTCAGTCACATCGACAACAACATGGGCGGCCAGGAATTCCCATCGTGGAATTTCGTCTTCAGCGATAGCTTTAAGACGTTGCTCCGCACCAGCGGCGTGGCGCAGGTCTGACTCCTCTTCGGCGACGTGACGCTCATGCAAGTGCGTGACGCGTGATTGATGTCGGAGCGTAACGGAAGAGCACCATGATCCCAAACAACAAGGCGGTCACGTTTCTGTGGTTCAAGCAGGATGCGCTGGTGGCTGCCCGGTTCTACGTATCGCTCTTCGAGAACGCCCTTGTGACGTCGGTCACGCTGGGCCACGACGGGCAGCCTCGGGCGGCGAATTTCTGCATCGGCACTCAAGAATTCATCGCGTTCAATGGCGGTCCGCATTTCTCTCTGAACGAAGCGGCTTCGATCTACGTGAACTGCACCAGCCAGGCCGAGATCGACCGCCTCTGGACCAGCCTCTCCCAGGGCGGGCAGGAGCTCCGGTGCGGCTGGGTGCGCGATCGCTTCGGGTTATGCTGGCAGATCATCCCCGATATCCTCATCAAACGCATGCACGACCCTGACCCTGTTGCAGCACGTCGCGTGGTGGACGCGATGATGGCCATGGTCAAGATCGACATCACGTCCATCGAACGAGCCTATCGGGGCACTGAATGAGCGAGCGATTGCAGATCAGAGAAACTAGCTCGCTGAGACAGACCCAGATGCAACGTCCTATAATGTGCGTTATGAGAAGTGGAGGCGGGGTTTCGTCCAACTCGGTGATACGCTGATATCCGCCGATCGAAACCCTGCCGGACAACGCCGCCGGACCTTGTCAACGAGGATGAAAGGCCGTCATGAGTCCGGATATCGATGCTTACAACGCGGCATGCACCCCCCACGCACGAGCGATCTGTAGCCTTCTCGCGGAGATGATCGACAAGCAGTTTGCTGGGCGCGAAGGGTCAGAAAGCAAAGTCTGGCATCGGCACCCGGTGTGGTTCTTGCACGGGAATCCGATCGTTGGATACAGCAAGCTCAAGAACTGTGTGAGACTTCTGTTCTGGAGCGGTCAGTCCTTCGACGAACCAGGGCTTGCTCCTGAGGGCAGCTTCAAAGCCGCAGAGGCGAGGTATTCCGACGTGATCGAGATTCTGCCACACGATCTCGATCGTTGGCTCCTCAAGGCCGTCGACATTCAATGGGACTACAAGGACATCGTGAAGCGAAAGGGCAGGCTCGAACGGCTGAATTAGTGATCGGACTGTCGCGGATGATTCAGCAGGGGGGGCATCTCTGACAGTTATGCCTTCACAACGACTCGGGCCTAGGGCAGTTCAGGTTCTTCCCGTACATCCCGGAGCGGTCGAAACAGCACGGCCTTCGCTTGCCCTTGGCGAGCATGTCGCAAGCGGCCGCGACGCGTTTGACTCTGGTCTCAGCACGTTTGCCTGAGGTCATCCAATGGATCCAATCCCGCCGCGCGGCCGGGGTCACATCGGCCCATGTTGCCCGTGCGGCCTCGGGTGCTGCGGCCAGGGCCCGACGAACGTCCTGCGGCACTTCGGGCTCGGGCTCTTCTCCCGAGGGCGTCGGCACGAACTCAAAGTGCACCGACTCCCCCACTACGACGTGCAACGATTCTCGAAGCGATCTCTCGATCCGCAGCCAGTGGCCGCCCCGACCGTCGGGCGCCAACGTGGCACGGAAGGGCCGGCCGTTGATTGTGCCATCCACTGCGACCATGCCGCGAGAGGGCATCGCTCTGCTCACATCGGCAGGGATCATCACAAACGACCAGGTCGCGGGGCTTTGTCCGGGCTCCGTAGCCGGCCGCAAGAGAGACGCGGCGAATCTCGCGGCTCCGGCTCGCTTCGGCTTTGTCTGTCTCGTTGCCATCGTCCCACAACGATAGTCGAGTTCGGAAGAATCGGGCTGAGCGTTGGCGTCGTCACTGCTATGGTCCAGCATGAAACTTCGCACTCTCGTTGCGTCGGTCTTGTCGGTTTCCGGATCCCTCGTTCGCGCCGATGAAGGGATGTGGTTGCTGAATGCCCCCCCCACCGCCGCGGTCAAAGCCGCGTACGGCGTCGACGTGAAGGCCGATTGGCTCCTGCGGATGCAGCGGGCGGCGGTTCGCTTCCAGACAGGCGGCTCGGGTTCGATCGTGTCGGCGAACGGGCTCGTGATGACCAACCACCACGTCGGCTCTGACATGCTGCTCAAACTCAGCACGAAAGAGCGAGACCTGCTCAAAGAAGGGTTTGTTGCCCGAACGACCGATGCCGAACTCAAGTGTCCGGACCTCGAGCTCAACGTGCTGTGGGAGATCGAGGACGTGACGGCGAAAGTCGCGGCGGCGATAAAGGACGGGATGTCCGCCGCTGACGCGGGCAAGGCCAGACGCCGAGTGATCGCCGAGCTCGAGGCCAAGGCGAGCGTCCCCCCCAACGGAGGTCCGACGCTCAAGGGCGAAGTGGTCACGCTCTACGGCGGCGCCCGGTTCCACCTGTATTCGTACCGCGTGTTCACCGACGTTCGCCTCGTCTTCGCACCCGAAGAGTCCGTCGCGTTTTTCGGCGGCGACACTGACAACTTCGAATTCCCCCGCTACAACCTCGATTGCTGCTTCTTCCGCATGTACGAGGCAGGTAAACCCGTCAGCACTCCCGAGCACCTCGTCTGGAGCCGCGCCGGGGCATCGGAGAACGAGCCGATCTTCGTCTTTGGGCACCCGGGGCGCACCGAGCGGCTGAACACGTTCGAACACCTGCGGATCGCTCGCGACCATGAACTTCCCCGCCGACTCGCCTGGCTCTGGCGCCGAGAGATCAAGGCCATGAGCTTCGCCGGTCGGAGCAGCGAGCACGCCCGAATCATCCGAGATGAGTCCGCGAGCGTTGCCAATTCCCGAAAGGCGTTGACGGGGCAGCTCGAAGGGCTCCTCGACCCCGAAGTGATGAACGCGAAAATGGCCTCCGAGAAGAGCCTCCGAGACGCGGTGCGTTCCGACCCGATCAAGCAGGCCAAATGGGGTGGCGCGTGGGATCAGATCGCGGCGGTCAAGGCGGCCGAGCAGGACCTTGCGGTGCGACGAGACGTCATCAATCGTCTCGCCGCTGCTTCGCCCATGATCGCCCATGCCGTCACCATCACTCGGCTCGCCGCAGAACTCCCCAAGCCCAGCGGCGAGCGGCTTCGCGAATACGGTGACGCGCAGCTCGAATCCGTGTACTTGGGGCTCTACTCCGACGAACCCGTGTACGACGCCCTCGAAGCCCACGCCATTTCTGAAGCGCTGACGTTTGCCGCTGAGCGGCTCGGCGCCCAAGACCCGCTCGTCGCGAGCCTTCTCGCAGGGATGCCCCCAAAGGCCAGGGCCCAGGCGCTCGTCATGGGCATGACCCTACGCGATCCATCGCAGCGTCGCGCACTCGTTGAAGGCGGGGCCGGTGCGCTCGCAAAATCAAAGGACCCAACGATCACCTACGCAAGAATACTTGACGGCCCGTGGAGAGAGGTTCGCACCGCATACGAAGACACCGTTGAGTCTCCTCTGCGGAGCGCGTACGCGCTCATCGGCGAGGCCGCCTTCGCTGTTCGCGGTGAGTCCGTTTATCCCGACGCCACCTTCACGCTCAGGATGTCCTATGGCTCAGTGAAGGGCTACACATCGCCCGGCGAAGCCATCCCCGCGTTCACCACGCTTGGCGGTATGTTCGAGCGTGCCGACGAGCGCAAAGGACAGAGCACGTTCGTTCTCTCAGACCGCTGGCTGGCAAAGCGAGGCCAGATCAACGCTGGAGTTCCCTTCAATTTCATCTGCACTGCCGACATCATCGGTGGGAACTCGGGCTCGCCGGTGGTCAACGCCAAAGGCGAGGTGGTCGGACTCATTTTCGACGGGAACATCCACTCGCTGCTGGGTAACTTCGCCTACGACGGCCGCACAAATCGCGCGGTGGCTGTGGACGTTCGCGGCATGGCCGAGGCGTTCAAGGTGGTCTACAACGCGGGGGAATTGCTCTCCGAACTCGGATGGAAGTCCGACCCGGCAGCACCCGAGAAGTAGCCTTTTTACGCTCGCCCGAACAGCGCCGTCAGCGGCCAACGCACGTGCCGAGCACTGCTCCCCCACTGCGCTGCGAGTTCGCAAGCGATCTTTGTAGTTGCTCGCACACCTCTGGCCTCGAAGTACGACTGACTCGCAGACCATGTTTCGAGGAACCCGAGCATGTCGTCGGCCTCCCATTTCGCCGTGACATCCATCGCCGGGCACGCGATCTCGTCGAATGGGAAGTCGAGCCGCTCGTACCCCTGCGCCACGATCCGTATCCGCGGCGACCAGTACTCTCCCACGATCTCGTTCTGAAACGTGCGCAACAACTCGTCGATCCCCGGGGCCACGCGGGCCTCTCGGTACCCCCACGCCGCCAGAACCCCGCGAGGGACAAGCACCCGTCGGGCTTCGTCATAAAAAGATGGGAGGTCGAACCAGTGCATGGCCGAAGCCACGGTCACGAGGTCCACGGATCGATCGGCGAGGCCGCTGTCATCGGCGAGCGCAACGCGGTACGTCACGTTCGGGTGTGGGCGCGCAATCGAGACCTGCGCAGCGCTCGCGTCCGTGCCCACGACCAACTCAAAGTGTTTGGCGAGCCCCACCGCAGCCTGTCCGTTCCCAGTCCCGCAGTCCCAAGCGCATGTTCGGCCCGGCGCGACGCCCGCTAGAAACTCGTACAAGGCCTTGGGATAAACGGGGCGGTACCTCGCGTACGCGTCGGCCTGCGACGAAAATCGATCCTCGAAAGTCTGTTTCTCTGAATCGCTTGGTCGCATCATCCACCATACGGAACACCGAGTCGATCGATCTCCCACGCCCCCCCCAGAAGGGGCACACTGTTTGAGCATTGTTCGGTTTGACACCGACCGGTGTGGGTGCTTTACTTAGGCCCTAGTTAGGGTTCCCCCTCTGCGGCGTGTGCCGTCGGAAGGGAGACCGGATCACCATAACCGGCCCGAAGTCTCGGCCACCCGGTTCGATCGCCCGGCCCGCCCCAGCGGCGGCCAACCCGGGCACCCGATGTCGAGGCCGCCTTCTGGGCGTTCGCGGTGTCGGAGACGGAGGAATTCGATGGCACGTTATACCGGCCCCAAGGTCAAGCTTTCTCGTCGCGTGGGTGTCCCCATCGCCGACAACCCGAAGCACACCAGCAAGCGCCAGCTCGTGTACCCCGGCATGCACGGGTTCCGCGGCCGCCGCTTGCGTGCGTACGGCATCCGCCTGAACGAGAAGCAGAAAGTCAAGTTTCACTACTGCGTGCTCGAAGCACAATTCCGCCGCATTCTTGCCGAGGCGGGTCGCCGTCCCGGCAACACCGGTGACGTGCTCATGCAGCTTCTTGAGCGTCGCCTTGACAACGTCGTCCGTCGTGCTGGTCTGGCCCGGACGATCTGGGGCGCACGTCAGCTCGTGGTTCACGGGCATGTGAAAGTGAACGGGAAGAAGCTCGACCGGCCCAGCGCCCGCGTGGAAGTCGGGGACGTGATCACGATCAAGGAAGCCTCACAGAAGCTCGCGAAAGAGAGCATGGAGAGCCTCCCGGGTCACGAGATCGCCGATTGGCTCGAACTCAATCCGTCGGAGCTGACGGTTCGCATCGTGGGCATGCCCACGACCGACCAGATCCCCTTCGACTGCAACCCCAACCTCATCGTCGAGTTCTACCGCTAAGCCGGTGGCCGACACAGGACCTGTGCCGCGCCCGGGTCACCCCCGGGCGCGGTGCTTTGGCGGACCTATCTTTCCTCACGAACGTACGGGGCGCGCCGTTGCCCCACGTTCGACATTCCCACGAGCCCGCACATGAACAAGTGGCTGAAGCGCAACAAGAAATGGCTGATGGTCGTCGGGGGAAGCTTCCTGATGGTCGCCTTCCTCTTGCCTCAGACGATCAACCAGATCGCGGGTGATCCCGGCAAAGTCGTGTACGCCACGCTGGGTGGAGCCAAGCTCCGTGGGTTCGAGTACAACCAGTATCAGAAGCAGTACGAAGCCCTCAAGTCCTTTCCGTTCACGGAAGCCGCGTTCAAGAATCTGGGTGTCGATCAGTTCGAGCATTATCTGCTCTTGACCAAGCAGGCCGAGCGTCTAGGCCTCGTCGGCGGGCGTGCCGACGCGCAGGGGTTTCTCGATGAAATCGCTCCGGGCTCAGGCGCTCAGGAAGCATCCAATCAGGACATGAACAGCGGGGATTCAGCACGTCTCCAGAGGGCTATCAAGGCCATGCAGGGCGACGCCGAGGCGCGGCAGTATTATGTGAAGTATGCCAAGGAGACGTTTGTGCCCGCTCTGTCTCGGGCCGCCGCCGGACGGGCAGGCCTGACGCCCGAACAGTGGGACCACACGCTGGCTTCGTTCGTGGGGACGCTGCGCATGGTCGAGGGATACCTGCAGACAGCAAAGGTCTCCGATCGCCGTGCTCTTCAACAGGCCCGCAAGCTCGCCGAAGCAGCGACGATCGACTACGCCATCGTTTCCTCCGATCGCCTCGCCGAGAAAGTCCCCTCGCCCACAGACGCCGAGTTGGCTTCTCACTACGAGAAATTCAAGAACGTCGAGCCGGGTTCAGGCGATCACGGCATCGGGTATCGCATGACCGACCGTGTCCGAGTCGAGTGGGTTCAGTTGAACAAAGCTCGCATCGCCGAGGCGATCCGACTCAACGACGCGCACGTCCGCGAACGATGGAACCAAGCCAACCGGGGAGGGACCCAGGCCCAGTTCGACGCCGCGAGGCCCGAGTTTGAGAAGTCGCTCCGGCGTCAGTACGCGGACGATGTGATCCGTATCGCCGACGGGCGATTCCGCGAGATTGCGGCTGAAGCCAACCGTAAGTTCCAACTCGAGGGCCGTTGGCGCGTCGTCCCGAGCAACTGGCGCGAGAACGTCATGCCCCTCGCGCAATTGGCAAGATCGATCGAGGCCGCCGTCAAGGCCGAGACCGCCGCCCCCGATGACCGCGAGCGCTGGCAGAGCCCGGTGGACATGACCGACGCTGCCGTCGTTGCCGCGGAAACGGCGTTGCTCGCTGAGTCCGACCTCCGCAAGCTCGACGGGATCGGTTCCGCATCGCTCCAGCGAGGCAACGAGAGGACTCCCTTTGCGAGTCTGGCGCTCGCCGTCCGTGATCTCAGAGCCGACACCGCGTTTCCGCTCCAGATCGGGGTGATCCCGGTCTTTGACCGCTCACTGGCGGACAACGACGGAAACATTTACTACGTCCGAATCACTGGATCACGCCCCGCTGGCGAGCCTGAGGGACTCGCGGAGGTGCGAGGCAAGGTGTTCGGCGACCTGAAGAAACTTGCCGCGTATGAACTGCTTAAGGCAGACCTCAATGCCGCAGTCGAAGCCGCAGGGACCGCAGGCCTCGATGGGGTCGTATCTCGATATCCGGTGGCCTCCGGGCTGGATCCCAACATGTCGCTCCCGACACTCCCTGTTGAGATCCGCCGCGGGGCACGCGTGACACGTGATCGCTTCCAGTTCCAGAGCGACAGCAGCACCCTCGACCTTCCCGAGTTCCGCGACGCCGCCATCGCCAAAGCTCAGACTCTCGACGCCCGCACGCTCGCGTCGAGCTTACCGGGGCCGATGCGAACGTTTGCGGTTCCCCTGCCCAAGTCGCTGAGCGTCGTTGTGGCTCGGATTGAGTACACCGAGCCCGTTACACGTGAGTTTCTCCGTCAGGCGGACCAGGGCATCAGCGGCCGAGTCATTAGCGAAGAAATGCCCGCACGCACCGGTCGTACGCCTCTGCTGGTGAATTCGCCGTACTCCTTCGAGCAACTCAGGAAGCGGCTCGAGTACGTCCCCGTTCGAGGCGAGGAACCCAAGAGCTGACGCCGAACATTCTCGGCCACGTTCGAGCTCGGGCTACGAGTGCCGAAGCGCCACGATGGGATCCTGAGCCGCCGCTCGCCGAGCGGGGTAGATCCCGAAAATCAGCCCGATGAAGACCGCGAACGAGAAGGCCACGAGGATCGAGCCTGGAGTGATCGCCGTGGGGAGTTCATACTGCTCTGGGAAGAGCGAACCGATCCAGGGGAGGGTGTGCAACCGCCTGACGCCCCAGTCGAGGAAAACGGAGAGTCCGACTCCCAGTGCGATCCCGATGAGGCCGCCGGACGTCGAGATCACGCTGGTTTCAACGAGAAACTGGAGAAGGATCTGACCCCTCGTCGCGCCAAGAGCCCGCCGGATCCCGATCTCGCGTGTTCGTTCGGTCACAGTGGCGAGCATGATGTTCATGATCCCGATCCCGCCGACGAGGAGCCCGATACCAGCGACGGCTCCGAACACGAGCTTGTAGGTTAACGCGGTTCTCTCGGCGTTCTCGAGCAATTCGTAGGGCACCTTAACGGTGACGTCCTGAGCCTTGGATCGCCTTGAATTGATGAGTCTTGTCGCGACCGCGGCGTCTGTCATCACGCGTTCGATGCCGGGCGAAACGAGGTAGATCTCCGAAATCTGGACTTCGGACGATTGGAACGACCCGCTGGTTCGCTTAAAGATGAGATCTCCGAAGACCTGTCGCGCGGTGGTGATGGGGATATGCACATCCTGGTCGAGATCACGCCCAACCAGCGCCGCCCCGGCCCCGCCCGCAAGTCCCACCGGCTCCAACGTTCCCACCACGACCAGGGCTACGTTGTCGATGTTGATCGTTTGTCCCAGGGGGTCTTCGAGAGGAAACAACTGCTTGGCAATGTCTGCACCCAGAACGCAGACCAAGGACGCCTGCTCAAGATCCGCAACTTTGAGGTAGCGCCCGTGTCCAATCCGAAGAGTCGCGGCATTCAGCAACTCGGGAGTAGTCCCAAAGGCCTGGCTCGACCGCCGAAGCCGACCTCGCCATACCTGGGCACCCACTTCCTTCAGTGGCACCACCTGAGCCTCTGGGAAATTCTGCGCAATCACCTCGAAGTCGGCCCGCGTCAGGCCGTACCGAAGTGACCAACTCGACCGCTGCCCTTGCTGCTGCCGCTGGTCCTCGGGGGGCTTCTGCGAGCGGATGATGACGTTCCGGGCCCCGAGCTTCTCGATTTGCACCAGAGCGGCCCGCTTGCTTCCCTCGCCGAGACTCACCATCGTGATCACAGCCCCGACGCCGAGAATGATGCCCAGCGCGGTCAGCACGGTGCGCAGAATGCGCAGCCGAAGGTTCGAAAGGCCCAATGTGATTGTCTCGATCAAGAAGACCATCGAATCCTCGTCTCGTGGACATGCCTACATCGGGCATCCGACCCATCGGACTCACCAACTGGCACCCGTACAAAGGGGCGCACGCCGGACGTCGATACCGGGTTATCGTCCTGGAGTGAACTGCGGACAGCGGATTCTTCAAGCCAAGGCCCGCAACGTCCGAATGGTACCGAGCCGCAGGTCCGAGGTTCCTTATGAAACAGTTCACCCAGCCCAGGATTGAGTGTACCGCCGTCGCCGATGTTCCAGGCGGATGGTCCTGCACCGTGCTCATCCAGAGCGACGACCGCGCGGAATCGATCTCCGAACACACAGTCCGTCTGGCCTGGTGCGACCACGACCACTGGTGCGGCGGACGCCTCGCGCCAAGCGTGATGATCGAGAGCTTGCTCCGGACGCTCGTCTCGCTCCGCAAGGGAACCGTGGAGCACCACATCCCCGCGACGCTTCCGCCTGCATTTGACGCCGCCCGAGCCCGGCGATGGCACCGAGATATCGACCACGAGCTTCGGGTCGGCTAAGTGAACCGTGCCCGGCTCAGCACGGCCTATTTCTTTTTGAAGTACTCAAGATTGATCTGGATGTACTTGTTCCACTCGGCAGGAAGATCGTCCTGAGGAAATATCGCCTTTACAGGGCATTCATCGACGCACAGCCCGCAATCGATGCACGTGTCCGGGTCGATGTAAAGCTGGTCGCACTTTCCGAAATCCGCCTCGCTTTTAGTCGGGTGGATGCAATCCACAGGGCAAACCTCGACGCACGACGTATCTTTGGTACCGATGCAGGGTTCGGCGATGATGTGGGGCATGGGTGGTCTCGCTCGCCGCCTGAGGGCGGCTGTTGGTGATGCACGGTTCGGTCAAGATGGTAGATCGGTCGTTCCCCCCGGGCACGTCCAGAGACGGTGCATCGCGATCGCTCCCGCGACCGCAACGTTGAGCGAATCCACGCCGCTACGCATCGGGATGCGGGCCCGAATATCCGCGTCGAAGAGGGTTTGATGGTCAAGTCCGGGCCCCTCGGCCCCCAGCAGCAGTGCGGGCCTTCGCCCGCGAGGGATCTCGATCTGCGTCAAATCCGCGGCTCGAGAGTCCGGCGTCAATGCCACGGTCATGAACCCGGCATCCCGCAGTTGCTTCAGTTCCGTTGGATAGTGTGGCATCTGGATACAAGGCACGTGCAGCGCGTGTCCCATTGATACCCGCAGAGTCTTTCTGTAAAGCGGGTCACAACATCCCGGGGATAGCATTAACCCCGTTCCGGGTGGGGCCAGAACCGACATTGATCGCACAATTGACCCCAGATTGTCATACGACGAGATCCGCTCGGCGACCACCACGCCCGGTTGTGAGTGTCGCTCAAGCCATTCCCTGATGGTCGGCTGTGGAGCACGACGGGCAAGAACAAGAACGCCGCGATGAAACGCAAACCCGACCACCGCATCCAAAACAGCACGGCTTGCGATATACAGCGTCGCGTCCGGAAACAGGGAGGACATCGTCGCAACTTTCGCTTCTGACAACAGCAACGACTCGGCCCGGTGTGGCGACGTGGCCAGCATTGAAGCCATGATCTCTCCTTCAGCCACGATCTGCTGGCTTGCCCTCAGCCGGTCGCCGGCGAGCTCCCCGGATCGGAGGTCCCGAAACCCGTCGAGCCTGGGATCACTGGGGTCGGAGATGTGCTCTATAGGCGGCATCGGCAACTTTACGGGCCGCGGTCGCCGCGCCGGGGCGCCATGATATCCCCGGAGCGGGATAACTCGCGTATTGATATACTTCGATGTACAAACCCATGAGCACTCTGATTGCCATCCCAGTTTACAACGAAGCCCCGACGGTCTCCCGTGTCGTGGGCCGCGTTCTCGACTTTCACCCGGATCTGCTCGTGATCGACGACGGATCAACCGATGGGACCGCAGCGCAGCTCGCCGGTCTTCCCGTTGCAAAGGTGCGGCACGAAATCAACCAGGGCTACGGCTCCTCGATCATCGATGCTTTGGCGTGGGCTCGGGCGAACAGCCGCGACTGGGTGATCACCATGGATTGCGACGAGCAACACGAGCCCGAGTCTCTCCCGGCGTTCTTCGAGGCTATTTCCCAAGACAACGCCGACGTCATCAGCGGCTCTCGCTACCTGGGTATGGGCGATGCATCCAGCGCGCCCGCCGATCGACGGCGGATCAATAGCCTCATCACCGCGGAGATCAACCAACGTCTGGGATTCCGACTGTCCGACGGCTTCTGCGGGTTCAAGGCCTTCCGTGTCGCGTCTCTAGCCGGCTTGTCTCTCAGCGAGCCCGGTTACGCCTTTCCGATTCAGTTCTGGGTGCAGGCCGCAGCCGCAGGACTTCGGATCCGCGAGATCCCGGTCAAGCTGATCTATAACGACCCGAGTCGCTCGTTCGGTGTCCACCTCGACGACCCCCAGGTGCGTCTGGCACACTACAGAGAAGTGCTGAACGCGGAAATCGCTCGGGCATGGTCGCCACGGACTTCGACCCCGGCTTCCCTCCCGTCATGTCGCGGCCAATACTCCTGCTCTTGACCGATCACGCCGCACCCAGTTCCGCTTATTCCCTCGCTCCGCCTCTGTCGCAGTGGCCTGATCGTGTGATGCAGTCGATGGCACGCAGGCCCGCCGCGGCGATCGAATTCCGGTCCCAGCTCGGGCTCGCGGATCGAGACGATCAACCGGTGGTCATGTCTGGTCATCAGGCCGAGCTTTGGCACCCCGGGATCCTCGCCAAGGCAATTGCGGCAGAGCACACTGCTGTCCGATTGGGGACTAAAGCGTGTTGGGTGATTGTTGATCAGGACACGAACGAACCCTGTCGAGTGGCGTACCCCGCCCTCAACGCGCAAGGCGGGCTTATCCACGGCTACTGGTCAATGACTGACGCGCTCGCATCGGCCGCGGATATCCCCACCTGCTCACGCCCGCCCGTGCCGACGCCGGGTTCCGCGTGGCCAAGGCCCGCTGCCACGGGCCAGATCGCCTCAGCTCTGGCGTCGGCGTGCGCCGCGTTGTCACGCCACGCGAACGCCCCCACGCTCGCCAGGCAAGTGACGTCCGCCGCCTTCGACCTGGCTTCAGCGGTGGTTGAGACCCCCACCATCATCTCGGCCTCAAGCCTGTCCTCCACCTCACTGTGGGCACGACTGCTCGACCGTATGGACGCCGATCCCGGAGCTTGTACCTCAGCATACAACCGTGCCGTAGCCTCGGTGCCCGAAGCCCGACTTGCCCCGCTCAACCAGGCCCGCGGGGAACTCCCGCTGTGGCGATTAGCTCCGGGTGAGCCTCGCGGGCGGATCACCGCTTCAACACTCGGTCGTTTCGAGCGGTCTCAGCTCGCCCCGCGGGCGATTCTCATGACCGGCATGCTCCGTCACGCGGGCTGCGACCTCTTTGTTCACGGGCTCGGTGGGCAGCTCTATGATCGTGCCGCGGAACTCTGGCTCCGCGATTGGCTCGGCTGGGATCTCGCCCCAATGGCGGTCGCCACCGCCACGCTCTTCCTTCCTCTCAATGCCCCATCGCCACCGACCGAAGGGGAGGCTCGTCGCGCACGATGGGAAGCTCACCACGCCCGCCATACCCCGACGCTGCTGGGCGATGCCTGGGCGCAGCAACGAAAGCGTGAACTCGTCGATGAGATCCGCGATGCCAAGTCGAGAGGCAAGGACCCCGCACCCGCGTTCGACGAGATGCACCGGCTCTTGTCGCGCGTTCGGCTCGAGCACGAGGGCACGCTCACCGACCTGGCGACCCGCGCCGACGTCTTCGAGGTTGCTCTGGCTTCGAGACGTGTGGCCCAGGATCGCACGTTCGCGGCGGCTCTTCACACGACTGCATCCCTGCAAACCATGCGTTCCAAGCTCATCGGATCTTGACCGACGCTAGCCCGAGGATCACGCACAGCATCGTGATGATCCAGAACCTCGCAACGACCTGAGTCTCGGTCCACAAGCACAGATGAAGATGGTGATGGAATGGTGCCCGGCGGAAAATCCGCTTCCCCTGCCCGCTGGGGCCCTTGGTGAGTTTGAAGTACCCCACCTGCAACATCACCGACCCAGCCTCGATGATGAACACGACGGCCATCAGCAGTACCACAAACTCTTGCCGGATGACAACCGCGATATAGGCGATGAGAGCACCCAGTGCCAGTGATCCGGTATCGCCCATGAACACCGATGCGGGGTTGCAATTCCACCATAGGAAGCCAAGGCAAGCGCCGGACATGGACGCGGCCATCACGGCGAGCTCTTCGGCCCCCGTGATCCTGGGCACGAGGAGCTTGTACGCGAACATGCTCCCCGCGATGAGCGCGAGCACAAAGAGACCTACGCCGATGAGCCCGCAGACACCCGCCGCCAGTCCGTCCATTCCGTCGGTCAGATTGCTGGCGTTGCTGGTCCAGGTGATGAGCAGCATTCCGATGAGGACATAGGCCGCGACAGGGAGAATGGTGAGCCCGGGCTCGACTTGCCCTTCTTCAGCCCCCGGGACATACGACCTCTGGAAGGGCAGGTTGAGCACGGTCGTCAAAGGGCCCGAGTCCTGCCGCGAGCAGAAAAACACGATCACGCCCGCAAGCCCAAGCTGAAAGACCAGTTTCTCCCAGGCGTAAAGCCCTTGCCGGCTGTTCTCGGGCCGGTGCTTGGCAGTGAGCTTCAAATAGTCATCCATCGCTCCGATGCCAGCGTGTACCAGCATGATGATGAGGCCCGCTTGCACATAAAACTTGGAAATGTCGGCCAGCAGCAGGCAGCTGACGGCGATCGCTCCGATGAGAAGCACTCCTCCCATCGTCGGGGTATTCGCCTTGCTCGCCGCATGGGCGGCAAGATCGGCCGCGTCCGAAAGGCCCGTGTCACCGATCTTCTTGGCGCGAAGCCAGCGGATCACCGGCCTACCGAATCCAAGGACCAGCGCAAAGGACAGCAGTGCAGCCGCAAGGGCCCGAAACTCCACTTGGTCGAGAAGCCCGAACACGCTATAGAGCCCGATCTGGTCGAGCCATCCCGTCAGCGAGCGCAGCAACAGGTAGAGCATCCGTGCAACCTCATCCTCCGCCGCCCCGGTCGGTCGACTCCACCCCCGCCCGCGTGACACCCCGCGGGCGGCGTCACACTAGGCCTGAGCAGCAGGCCTGAGCAGGTGCACAACCCGTTCGAGCCGCATCCCGCGGGAACCCTTGAGCAGCACGGTGTCCCCGGGCCTGACCAAATCGGCGATTCGTGCCATCGCATCGTCATCGCTCACGGGCTCCAAAACGGCTCGATACCAGGCACCCCGTGCCTTCCCCGCTCGCACCATTTCTGGCCCCACAAAGACCGCCACCCCCGGCTCGCACCGGGTCAAGGCCTGCACGATTTCGTCGTGCAGGCTCGGAGAGCAAGTCCCGAGTTCGAGCATGTCGCCGAGGACCACAACTCGGCGACCCCTACGCCCTTCGGCTCCCGTAATCTGCGCGAACGTCTCCAAGGCTGCCCTCATGGACTCAGGATTCGCGTTGTACGCGTCGTTGAGGACCACAGCCTTTCCGTCCCCGACTTCGACATCGACCCGCTGCATCCGCCAATCCGGCCCGCGAGCCCTGGCTAAACCCTGCGCGATGGCCTCATCAGCGATGCCCAGCCGGCGAGCCACGATCGCGGCCCCCGCCGCGTTCCAAGCGTTGTGCCGTCCCAACAGGGCGACGCGAATCTCGGGTGCGAAGCCCGACAATCGCACCGAGACGCCACTTTCTCCCGACATGATCCGTACCATGCGAACGTCTGCCGACTCTGATTCACCATACGTAACGCAGGAGGCACCGCTCGCCGAAACCAGCGGCCGCCCGATCTGCGCGAGGTGCGGAGTGTCTGCGTTCATCACCGCGAGCCCGCCCGGGCTCAGGAATCCGAGCATGGCTGCCTCTTCCCGCGCGACGCCGGCGAGATCACCCAGCCCTTCGAGGTGTTCGCGTCCGATTGAAGTCAAGACCGCCACGTCGGGACGAACGACCTTTCCCAAAGCAGCGATCTCCCCCGGGGCGTTGGTCCCTACTTCGCAAACGACGAACCGATCCCCCGGGGCGGCGTTCAGCAGCGTCAATGGAACGCCGATGGAGTTGTTGAAACTCTTCGGAGATGCGGTCCCGCGGAGCGAAGTCGAGAGGGCCGACTCGATGAGGCGCGTCGTGGTGGTCTTTCCATTCGATCCCCCCACCGAGATCACCGTTGTACCTGTGAGGGTCTTGCGGTACGCGCTACCCAGGGTAAGCAGCGCGGCCGCCACGTCCGCTACCGCCAGAACGCCGCAACGGTCGCCGAGAACCTTCAAGGCTCCAGCGGGGATCGACTCAACCCTGTCGACGATCGCCAGAGCAGCCCCGGCGTCCGCCGCTGACTCGAGAAACAGGTGCCCGTCCGTTCTTTCGCCTCGAAGTGCGAAGAACACATGCCCCGGCTTGCAAGAGCGACTGTCGATCGAAGCCCCCTGGATCATCGCCCCTGCGGGTAGGTGAACCACCCATCGGCCACGCGACACCGCCTTGATCGATTCGGCTTCCCAGAACCCGCTCGTGGAATATGTTGCGTTCATGCCCGGATCCTTCTGGACGCAATCGCCGCGCGTGCGTGCACCCGGTCATCGAAAGCCATTCGTATCGTCCCGCCGCGACCGTCGGGCAAGATTTGCTCCGTCTCGTGCCCTTTGCCCGCGATGACGAGCACGTCGCCGGCCCGGCACCACTCGATAGCGAGAACGATCGCCGCCGCTCGATCCGCGTTGACCACCGCTGCCGCACGCTGTTCGTCTGTCATCCCGGCGCGAATCGCGTCGATGATCGACGACGGGCTCTCTGTTCGCGGGTTGTCAGACGTCACACACACCATGTCGGCAAGATCCGCTGCGGCCCGGCCCATCTTGGGTCTCTTGGTTTTGTCGCGGTCGCCGCCGCACCCAAAGACCACGCCCAGCCGCCCTGGCGCTTTGCCGCCCCGCATCGCCTCGCGGGCAGCCGTCAGCACGCTCGAAAGCCCGTCGTCGGTGTGCGCATAATCGACGTAAACCGCGAAGGGGTCGCCCTCGTCGGTCACCCGTTCGAGCCGTCCCGGCGGGGCCGACAGGGACGCGAGGCTCTTGACGACCTCCTCGCCGGCAACGCCCATCGCATGAGCCACGCACAGCGCTTCGAGCACGTTCATCGCGTTGTATCGCCCCACCATCGGGACGCGGGTGGCTGCCGCGCCAAAGGGACCCGCGAGCGTCAGGTTCATCCCGTGCAGGTCGGTCGCGTCGATACGTACCTGCGCCTTGTTCTCAGAGCCCAGGGGCTGGCCCGTCACCAACGAACAACGCACTGCTCGACACTTCACGCCTTGGAGCATCCGCTCCGAGGCCGGGTCGTCCGCGTTGACGACCGCAACCCCGTCCGCAGGGAGCATCCCAAACAGCCGCGCCTTGGCCTGCGCGTATGCCTCCATGGTCCTGTGATAGTCGAGGTGGTCCTGGGTCAGGTTCGTGAACGCCGCGACCTTGAATCGAAGCCCAGCAACGCGTCCCTGGTCGAGCGAATGGCTGCTGACTTCCATCGATGCCGCCTCGCACCCGGCTTCGAGCATCCGCCCGAACGTCCGCGAGAGCTCGATCGCCGGCGGGGTCGTCATCACTGCCGGGGCAATCTCGGTCCCGTCATCGACCACCACCGTCCCGACCACCCCACATCGATGCTGAGCGTCATTGAGCAACTGCCAGACGAGCCATGAGATCGTCGTCTTCCCGTTGGTCCCGGTCACTCCGGCTAGTTTCAGTCGTGACGTTGGGCTCCCGTAAAACCGTTCGGCCATCACCGCCGACACCGACAACACATCCCCGGCAACAGCGATCGCCGCTGCCGGGCATTCCTCGCCCTGAGTCAGCGGCCCAGCGTCTTGTGTCAGCACGACGGAGGCCCCGCCCCGCACCGCATCCATGACGTACGCCCGACCGTCGGTCTTTGTCCCCGCTCGCGCCACGAACAACGAGCCCGGCATGGCCGTACGGCTGTCCTCCGTGATGTCGCACACCCGCACCGCCGACGCCCCGGGCGTCAGCAGCTTCACATCCAGTCCCTCGATCAACTCTCCGAGCAACATCCAGTCGCCTCCGTGTCGGAATGCCGGTCGAGTATGGTACCAACGTCTGACGCTTCCCTATCGGTTGCATGCGTCGCTGTTCCGCACCCCTTGATCCAAATCGTTCAGGGCAAAACCAGCGTCGCGTCCCCGAAGCTGTAGAACCGATATCCCAATGCCAGCGCCCGCCGATAGTGACCCAGAATCGAGCCCACTCCCCCGCCGCCTTCGCCAGCGCGGCCCCCGTCGAGCAACGACGCCACCATCGCCATCAGCGTCGATCGCGGCAGGTGGAAGTTCGTCATCATCCCGTCCACCCACCGCCACCGATACCCCGGCGTGATCAAAATCCTCGTCGAAAGGCTCACCGGGCACTCCCCAGCCTCCGCCGCTGCCGCGAACGCCTCGAGCGTGCGTGCCGCCGTTGTGCCGACCGCGATCACCCGACCACCCGAGGCCCGGGTCGCCGACACACGTGCAGCCGTCTCGTGACTCACCGAGCACCACTCCGCGTGCATCGGGTGCTGCTCCACAAACTCCGCCTCCACAGGCCGAAACGTCCCGGTTCCCACGTGCAGCGTCACGCTCGCCACCTCGACCCCGGCCTCATGCAATGCCGACAACAGCCCGGGCGTGAAATGAAGCCCGGCCGTCGGCGCCGCCACCGAGCCCGCCGCTCCCGCCGCGTACACCGTTTGGTACCGCTCGTGGTCCGCCCCTTCATCGATCGCCAGCCCACTGTGACGCCTTGCCCGCAAGATGTACGGTGGCAGCGGAGTCAGCCCCACTGCTTCGAGCACCTCCGCCGCCGGCCCGCCCGCTACACGACCATCGGGCCATCGGGCCTCGACCACCCACGCCCCGGCTTCGCCCGATCGGCGTTCTTTCGCGTGCAGTCGCAGCAGGTCCTGGCCGCCCCGGCCCACAGCCAGCACCATCCCGGGCCTGACTTTCTTGGCCCGGATCAAGCACTCCCAACACCCATCCCCTTCGCCGGGGAGTTCGCACAAGAACAACCCTTCGACCTGTCCGCCGGTATCGAGCCTCACACCCTCAAACCGCGCCCTCAACACCCTCGACTGGTTAACCACGAGCAAGTCCCCACGCCTCAGCAGTGCCGGCAAGTCCGACACGCGCCGATCCTCCCACGTCCCGGGCTCTCCACGCTTCATCACCAGCAGACGCGCCGAATCCCGGGGCGTCGCCGGCTCGGTCGCAATCGCCGACTCGGGGAGTTCGTAGTCAAGGTCGCTGGTCCGAAGCACTGGTCGCTCCCACGCATCAACACCGTTGCCCCCACGCACCGGCCGCACCAATCCCTACGTCCTGCGCCGCCCCACCCTGCATCCCCGACGCCCACCGGGCCTCGTCTTGGCACCTCTTATAGGCCCCGCCGGCGCAGGCAGACGCATTGAGGAGTGCCTCTGGCCACGGTACGCGCCGTGTTCTTTGTGAGGCATCATGTCAAGAGCCGTTCACGCCGCCGACTTCTCGATCCCCGCCCTGGCCACCGCCCTGATCCGGCTTTCCGCCGGCACCCCGTGCCCGCCCAGGCGGCCCTTCGATGAAGCCCTGGACGCCGAGTCGCGGTGGCAGCGGGAATCCGCCGCGCCCACGCCCACCGACCTCGTCTTTGCCGCTCAGAATCAGGCCTTCCATACCGCGCAGATGATGGCCCAGGCCGACCTCAGCAACGCTCTGATCGCCGCACGCGCCTCGCACCGCATCGCGTTGGCCGCCCAAGCCATCGCCGCCGCCCGCGCCGCCCAGGCGTGCTCGAACCGCGTCTTGCGGCTCGACGTGCTCGCTTAGCCGCCCCACGACCACGGCTCGATCGACCACCAATAGCTGTCCCCATGCTTGCCGACACGGCCAAACCCGGGCCACGGAAGGTGGTACGCCAGGACCCGCGCTCGATCGGCGGCAAGCATCGGGAAAATCCGCTTCCGCGCCGCCGCGGCCATCTTCGGATCCGTGTCAAACGCGATCGTCCAGTTCGGGTTGTGGAACATCACCACGTGGTTGTGCGCCAGGTCGCCCATCACGAACAACCGCTCGCCGCCGGCGTCCACCGACACACACATGTGCCCGGGTGTGTGCCCCGCGGCGTCAACGAACTCGAGCCCGCCCAGCACTTTGTCGCCGGGCTTGATGAGTTCCAGCTTCTCTTTGAGCACCGCCAGCTTGGCCGCCGCGTTAGCCACCATCCCCTTCGCGTCGGCCTCGGGAAGCCTCGAGTTCGGCATCACCCCGGGACCGGTGAAGAACTCAACTTCCGCCTTGTTCACAAAGACCCTCGCGTTTGGAAACGCGGGCGTGCCGGCGTCGGTCACCAGCCCGTTGATGTGGTCTCCGTGAGCATGCGTGAGCACCACGCCCGTGATCTGCTCGGGGCGGAATCCCGCCGCGGCAAAGTTCTCCATGAACCGGCCCGATGTCCCGCCCCCGGCTTTGCCGTACGACCCCATCCCAGCGTCGATCAGCACCACTTCGTTCCCCAACTTCAGCACCACCGGGTTCAGCTCGCCCGTCGCCTTGTCTGTCGGATGCATCGCGTCGCCCAGCGCCTTCTCCAACTCGGCTTTGGTCGCCTCGGGCGCAAACATCGGGTGCAGATTCGAAAACCCGAACCATCCATCAGAGACCACCGTCCCCTCCACAGCGCCCACATTGAACCGGTAATACCCCGCCCCCTGCTTGCCCGCGGCTCCCAGCGCACGAGCCTTCTCGGTTTCCATGACGTGCATCGCATTCGCTCGCCCGGGAACCCCGAGTACTGCCGCTGCCACCCCCGCGCTTCCTGCGGCCACCATCATCGAGCGTCGTGAAATCGTCCGTTCCATCGTGCCATCCTCCTCAGTGTTCAACGTCTAGCGATGGGTAATCGGTGTACCCCTTGGGCCCGGGAGTGTAGAACGTCGCCGCATCGGGCTGGGCCAGCACCACAGGCTCTCCCACCGATTGACGCCTGAATCGATCGGGCAGGTCGGGATTCGAGATGAACAGCTTCCCGAACGCCACGGCGTCCGCCCAGCCTTCGCGCAGGTACCTGGCCGCCCGTTCCATCGTAAAGCCTGAATTGGCCACCAGCACACCTTCGTACATAGGGCGAAAGTAGGACGCCGGTATGTCGTGCTCAGGGTTCGCAAACTCGTTCGTCCCCGCGTACTTCTCCATAACGTGCAGATACCCGACGCTACGCTCGGCCAGCGCCCGCACCACGTACCCGAACGTCGCTCTGGGGTCCGAATCGAACAGGCCCGGCGCGATCCCGCTGGGCGACAGCCTCACACCCACCCGATCCGCCCCCCACACGCTGATCACCGCGTCCGCCGCTTCGAGCATGAACCGGGCGCGATTCTTCACCGGCCCGCCGTACGCGTCCGTCCGATGATTGCTCGTATCTCGGAGGAACTGTTCCGGCAAGTACCCGTTGGCCCCGTGCAGTTCCACCCCGTCAAAGCCGGCGTCCATCGCGTGCCGCGCCGCCTCCCGATACTCCGCGATCACGCGCGAGATCTCCCACAGATCAAGCGCCCGAGGCGTGACGCGAGGCTTCATCCCCTCCGCCGTTCGCGCCGTGCCGCCCGCGCTGAGCGCGGAGGCCGACACCGGCGTCACTCCCCCGGGCTGGAACGCCGGGTGCGACAGCCGCCCCGTGTGCCAGAGCTGCGCCACGATCAGCCCGCCTTTCTCGTGGACCGCCCTTGTCACTCCACGCCACCCCTCGACCTGGGCCCGCGTGAAAAGCCCCGGCGTGTTCAGATACCCAACCCCCCGAGGCGAAATCGGCGACGCCTCGCTCACGATCAGCCCCGCCGACGCCCGCTGCGCGTAATACTCCGCGACAAGCTCCGTGGCGACAAGCCCGGGCCCCCCGCGGCACCTCGTCAGCGGCGCCATGAACACCCGGTTCTTCGCCCGGGCTCTCAACACGTTCACCGGCGAAAGCAGATCCACGCTCGGCATGCCAACACTCCCGGGCTCGTCCCCGATCACCACCGCATGTGAACACCCATGTGATAGAACCCGCCGCTGGGGCCATTCTCTGGCAATGTGGCCAGTTCCACGCTCGTCCGGGCACCGTCCACGATCTCCATCGGCGCTCCCGCCCCGCCCATGTCCGTTTTCACCCACCCCGGATGGGCCGCATTCACCTTGATCGCCGTGCCCCGCAGTTCATGGGCCAGGTGGTTGGTGAACATGTTCACCGCGGCTTTGCTGCTGTCGTATGCCAGGAACTTCGCCTGATAAATCGAGCTGTTCGGGTCCGCGTGCTCGGCGACGCTCCCCAGGATGCTCGTCAGGTTCACGATCCGGCCCGCATTGCTCCTGCGGATCAGCGGCAAGAACGCCTGCGTCACCGCCACCAGCCCGAAATAGTTGATCTCGAACGTCTTTCTCAGTGCCTGGATCGACACCGTCGATGCCACGCCCTCGCTCGCATAATCCAACCACCCGGCGTTGTTCACCAGCACGTCGAGCACCCCGAACTCGCGAGAAACCCGCGACACCGCCCCCTCAATCGACGCCGCATCCGTCACTTCGAGGCCGACCCATTCCGCCGAGATGCCTTCATTGGTCAGCCCCGCCGCCGCTTCGCGGCCGCGACGCTCATCGCGTGCTCCCAGCAGCACCGTCATCCCCCGCTTGCCGAGTTGTCTCGCCGTCTCGAGCCCGATCCCTTTGTTCGCGCCCGTAATGAGAGCAATCGTCGCCATACGCACTCCTTTCAGACTTCTAGCCTCAGGGCACCGTGAATCCGCCGTCCACTTTCAAATCGTGCCCGGTCACAAAGCTCGCGTCGTCCGACAGCAAGAAAGCCACCGCCTTGGCGATCTCTTCGGCCGTGCCCACCCGGCCCACCGGGTGCATCGACTCCATCCACTTCATCACGTCGGGTTGCCGCCCGCCCGTGAATCGATCCAGCATCGGCGTCTCGATCCCGCCGGGGCTCACCGCGTTGATCCGGATCCCGCTCTTGGCCACTTCCAACGCCGCGCAACGCGTCAACCCCAGTACAGCGTGCTTGCTGGCTACATAGATCCCAACACCCGCCATCCCGATCGATCCCGCGATCGACGCGTTGTTCACGATCGACCCGCCAGCTTGAAGCACCGGGATCTCGTGCTTCATCGACAACAGCACGCCCAGTACGTTCACGTCAAACACGCCTCGATACTGTTCCGCCGTTGAGTCCGCCGTCGCGACGCCCCCCAGCTCCACGCCCGCGTTGTTGAACGCACCGTTGAGCGTCCCGGTCATCCCCGCCGCAATCGCCACCGCCTGCTTGATGTGCCCCTCGTCCGTCACGTCGCCCCGCACAAATTCGCCGCGTACTCCTTTGGCACGCACCGCCCCCACCACCGCGTCCCCTTCCGCTTGCCGTCGGCCCGTGATGACCACGTTCGCGCCGCGAGACGCCAGTTCGAGCGCTGTCGCTCGCCCGATTCCGCTCGTCCCGCCTGTCACCAGAAACGTCTTTCCTGTCAGTTGCGCCATCGATGTGCTCCTGTCCCGTGGCTTGTTCGTAGCAAACCTCCGGATACATATATAGATGTTCGTCAATATATCAGGTCACGCGCATTCTCGCACTGCGTTGAGTAATTTCGAATTCCGAGATCGGCCTGCACCACCTACATCCGGGATTTCTTGCGATGCGAGGGCGCTCGCTCCCCACGCTCGGACGCCCCGCTCACCATCGGCACCCGCCCTTCAACCGCCCCCGTGAACTCGGTCAGCCGCTCCAGGCATGCCGTCAGCACGTGAAATTGCCCCTCTCGGCGGATGGAGATCAGCCCCGCCCCTTCCAGCATCTTCACGTGGTGCGAGATTGTCGGCTGACTCAGCGCAAAGCACCCGCAGATCTGCGAGCAATTCAGCGATCCCAGCCGCCGAATCTCGTGCAGCATCCGCACCCGCGTCGGGTTCGCCAGGGCCTTGGCGATCTTCACAAAGTCCGCTTCGCGCATCGACAACATTCTATCCGCGCACGCGACCAGATCCCCGTCTTTTCCTACCCTCTGGCATGCTCAATTCCCCCGATCTCCCCTACCGCCTCGCCTGCCTCTGCGACCTCCGCGACGTGAACGGCCGCGTCCTCCTCCTCAAACGCATCAAGGCCCCCAACCTCGGCCTGTGCTCTCCCATCGGCGGCAAGCTCGACATCCACACCGGCGAATCCCCCGCGCACTGCGCCCAGCGCGAGATCCTCGAAGAAGCCGGCCTCCGCGTCGAACTCGCCGACCTCCACCTCCAAGGGCTCATCTCCGAACGCTCCTACGAAGGCAAAGCCCATTGGCTCCTCTTTTACTTCCGCGTCACCAAGCCTGTTTCTGTCGTCCCCCACGACATGAACGAAGGCCGCCTTGACTGGTACACACACGAGCAGATCGACGCCCTCCCACTCCCGGACACCGACCGAAACATCATCTGGCCCATTGTCCGTCTCACGCAGGGCTCCCCCGGCCAAACCCCGGGATTCTTCTCCCTCCACATCGACTGCCGCTCCTCTCACATGGCATGGCACACCGAGCAGCTCATGCTCCCCCGATAACCCGGCCCCCGCCCGGAGGGGCTCGCTCGTACGCCTGTTCCGAGTCATCACGCGAACACCCACCCCACGGCCAACGTACCCAATCGAAATTCCCTACATTTCCTGAGACATTGCACGCTGAATACCCTTCGACGTGCGCACGGACGCGGTCATCCACAGGGTCAGATAGAGAGCTATGTCAATCCTCCCCACCATCCACTCGCCCGCCGACCTCCGCCGGCTTCCCATCGATCGCCTCCCGGACCTCGCTGCGGAGATCCGAAGCGCCATTGCCGATCAGATCCGTACCTCCGGCGGGCACCTTGCCCCCAACCTGGGCGTCGTCGAACTCACGATCGCTCTCCACTACGTCTTTGACTTCTCCCACGACCGCCTCCTTTGGGATGTCGGCCACCAGTGCTACCCGCACAAGCTGCTTACTGGACGCCTCAACCTGCTCCCGGGACTGCGGACCCGCGCCGGGATGGCCGGCTTCCCCGAGCCCCGCGAGAGCGCGTTCGATCTCTTCAGCGTCGGGCACGCCGGCACCGCCATCTCAACCGCCGTCGGCATGGCTCGCGGCGACCAGCTCTCGGGTGAGGCCTTCGACAAAGACTCACGCCCCCACGGACGCCGAGTCGTCTCCTTCATCGGGGACGCCTCCATCGTCAACGGCGTCGCCATGGAAGGGCTCAACGCCGCGGGCACGCTCGGCCGCCAATTCCTCGTCGTCCTCAACGACAATGGGATGTCGATCAGCAAGCCCCAGGGCGCCATATCTCACTACTTCGATCGCATCCGTATCAGCAATACCTACACGGACTTCAAGAAGCGTGCCGCCGAGACGCTCGCCGGACTTCCGGGCGGCTCGTTGCTCAAGGACGCCTACCACTGGTGGAGCGAGGCCGCCAAAAACGCCACTCATTCCATGGACATCCAGTCCGGGTGGTTCGAGGGGTTCGGCCTCAAGACCATCGGCCCCGTCGATGGCCACGACATCCCCACGCTGATCGCCTTCCTCCGCGAGGCTCGCGATTTCGACCGCCCGCTTGTGCTGCACGTCAAGACCATCAAGGGCAAAGGGCTCTCCTTTGCTGAGCAAGACGCCAGTAAGTTCCACAGCCCGTCCCCGTACCGCGTCGAGGACGCCGACGACGAGAGCAACCCCCTGGGCTGCCGCGTCGAGATCAAGAGCGAGGGCCGCAGCTTCACCACCGCCTTCGGCGACGCGCTCACCGACCTCATGGCCCGCGACCCCAAGATCGTGGCCTGCACCGCCGCGATGCCCGACGGCACGGGCGTCTCCAAGGCCATCGCCAAATTCCCGAACCGGTCCTTTGATTCGGGCATCTGCGAGAGCCACGCGATGGACATGATGGCGGGGCTCGCCAAGACCGGTCACAAGCCGTTCTTCGCGGTCTACAGCACGTTTTTGCAGCGGGCGTTCGATCAGGCCTTCCAGGAAGTCGCGCTCCAGGGGCTCGCGGTGCGCCTGTGCCTCGACCGCGCGGGCCTCGTGGGCGGCGACGGCGCGGTCCACCACGGGTTCTGCGACATCTCGCTCCTCCGCACGCTCCCCGGCGCGGTCGTGATGGCCGCCATCGACGAACCGAGCCTCCGGGCCTCCCTCGAATTCATGCGTGGGTACGAGTCGGGGCTTTCTGCCGTGCGATACCCGCGCGACGTCGTCTCGGACATGTTCACTCTGGACGCCTGCCCCGAATTTGTCATCACCGAGACCGGTGGCAAAGCCCGGTGCCTCACGCCCGCATACGCGTGGCTCAGCGACCTCGAACACGCGCGGACGTCGCCGGGCGACCGCCCCGACCTCGCGGTGTTGGCTTTGGGTACACCCGCGCTCGACGCCGCCCGTGCGGCCGCCTCGATCGCGGCGTCCGACAAGCCCCTAAGGGTCGCGGTCTGGGACGCGAGGTTCGCCAAGCCCGTCGACAGCGAGCTTGTCGCCAGCCTGCTGACCGCCGGCATACCCATCGTGACGGTCGAAGATCACAGCATCGTTGGCGGTTTCGGGTCGGCGGTCCTCGAAGCCTCCCAAGAACGCGGCGTCGATGCGTCACGAATTACCCGGCTCGGGCTCCCGGATCGGTGGATCTATCAGGACAGCCGGAGCAAGCAGCTCGCCGAAGTCGGCCTCGACCCCGAAGGGCTCGCCCGTGCGATCCGCGGTGCGGCCGCAACGCACGCGAAAGCCCTGAAAACCTGATGCCCGCCCCGGACGTTGCCAGTTTCGTCGAGCCCACGCCCGATCGGCCCCTCGCCTTGCATCTGCACGCCAAGTTTGTCACGCCCGAGCAACTCGCCGGAGGCGTCGTTGTCGTCATCGACAATCTGCGCGCGAGCGTCACGATCACCGCGGCCTTGGCGGCGGGCGCGACACACATCGTGCCGACCCTGACCGTGGACGACGCCTTGGCCGTCAGGCAGCGCTTGGGGCCCGGCACTTTGCTCGGCGGCGAGCGAGGGGGCGTTCTCATCCCCGGCTTTGATCTCGACAATTCGCCACGCTCCTACACCCGGGCCCGCGTCGCCGGCAAAGCGGTCGTCTTCACCACCGTCAACGGCACGGCGGCCCTCATGCTCTGCGAGAAGGCGGCGCGGGTCATCGTCGGATCCTTCGTCAATCTCTCCGCCGTGTGCCGCGCCATCGGCCACGATCCGCGTCCGGTCCATCTGCTGTGCTGCGGCACCCGCGATGAGGTAGGCATGGACGACGTGCTCCCGGCGGGGGCGTTCGCACGAGAACTGCTGGCGATGGGCCGCGCGTTTGTCTCGGACGACTCGGGCCGCCTCGCCCTGGCCGCGTGGGAACACGCACAGCGCTCGGGCATCGCGGAGTGGATGCGTCACTCGCGCGGGGGACGCGGACTCGCACGGGTCGGCCTACTCGACGACCTCCCCGTGTGTACCGCGATCGACTCGATCCCGATCGTGCCCGAATTCGACCGGACTACGGGCCGAATTGTGACCTCGCAATCGCGGTGAGCAGGATCTACGGGGCGAGCAGGAAGGGGGCCAGTTGCGGGATGAGAAGTCTGGCAGCGGCCCCACGGTGGCTGAGCCGGTTCTTCTCGGCTGGGGGGAGCTGAGCGCTGGAGACAGCGAAGTCGGGCGCGACCAGGAACAACGGGTCGTAACCAAAGCCGCCCAGTCCATGAGGCTCTCGGGCGATGCGGCCCTCGAAGGTGCCCCGGACGAGAATCTTCATCTGGGCATGGAGAAGAGGGGCTGCCGAATGTTCGGTGATGAGGGGCGAAACACCCCCCACCACGTTTGGAACAGTGGGTTGGGCCAGGGCCATCACGCAGACGAAGCGGGCCCGGCGGTGCTCGTCCTGAACGTGAGAAAGTTCGGCGAGCACTTTGGCGTTGTTGGCCCGGTCGCGTTCTTCGCGGGACATGCCGACTTCTTGTCCTTGGGTGCAATAGTGACTGCTGATGACGCCCGGACGGCCCCCCAAGGCGTCGATCTCCAGCCCCGAGTCGTCGGCCAGGCATGGCATCCCCGTTTGAGCGGCGTACGACAGAGCCTTGATCGTCGCGTTGGCCTCGAATGTCGTGCCGACCTCGACGGGCTCGGTCAACCGAGAGTCGCCTGCGGCGTCGCGCAGGGCGACGAACCGGATCTGCGCGGGGCAAAGGCTCGCGAAGATCGCGTTCATCTCCTCGACTTTGTGAGGGTTGCTCGTGGCCAGAACGATGTCGGTCATACAGGATGCTCGTGGGCGTGCGTGCGGGGACGTTATGCCTTGTCCGTGCGAGCGTACGCTGAGGCATGACCATGTCCATCGAACATCGCGCGGCGATCGGGCAGGCCGCGGCGGCTCATCTCGCCTCGGCGGATCTGTCGTTGCTACCCGCACTCGTCGGCTTCGACGGGTTCATCGACAGCATCACCCGCCTCGTCGGAACCCGACGGACAATGGCCGGCCACGACTTCACCCCTGTGGCAACGATCGGCGAATTCGGGGACCGCGTGCTCGACGCGGCGGGGCGGAGCACGAACATCGAGGCCGTCCGTGTGGAAGACCGGTTCGGGGGCAACGGCCCGCTGTTCGCGGGGGCGTTGGGCAGCCTGGGAGTTCCGGTGACGTACGTGGGAGCCGTGGGCACCGGCGGCCCCGGGTCGGCGGTGCTGCCGGTGTTCGAGCCCTTCGCGGCGCGGTGCACAAAAGTGGTGACGCTGGGCAAGCCCTCGACGACGCTGTGCCTGGAGTTCGACGATGGGAAGGTGATGATCAACGACCGCGGGAACGTGCAGGCGGTGACGTGGGAGCTGCTCGGGGCACACCCGGGGTACGCCGCGTTGCGGGAGATGGTCGCCACGAGCCGGCTTGTGTGCGTGGTGAATTGGTCGCTGATGGGCGGCGTGCAGGGAATATTGGAGGGGATGGCGTCGATGCCCGCGTCAGGGCGGATGTTCGTGGATTTGTCCGACCCATCGCCCCGGACGGAGCAGGACATTCGGGCGTGCCTGGCGACGCTGGGGCGCATGGAACGGGTGACGTTGGGGCTGAACCTGGCCGAGGCGGCGTGCATGAGCCGCGTGCTGGGGCTGGCGTCGCTCGATGGTGCTCCGGGCCCGGCGGAACTGGTGGCCGCAGCGCGGGCGATCCGAGAGCGTGTGGGCGTCTCGTGCGTGGTGATCCACCCGCGAGAAGGAGCGGCGGGGGCGAACCAAGCCGGGGACGCAATGTGGTTCGATGGGCCGCTGTGCGCCAAGCCGAAGCTCTCGACCGGCGCGGGGGACCACTTCAACGCCGGTTTTTCGGTAGCGCAAACGCTGGGTATGCCGCTGGAGCAGTGCCTGGCGATGGGGACGGCGCTGAGCGGGGCGTACGTGCGTGACGCCGAGTCACCAACACGAGCGCGGCTGGTGGAATTCTTGCGGGCTCTGCCGCTGCGGGATTAGGTTGGGGTGGTGAGGCTTGTGGTGGTGCAAGTCTGCTGAGAGGTGGATGATCATCTCAGCAGGAACACCGGTCTGGAGACCGGTGCCACCAAGACCGGTGCCACCAAGGTCGGTGCCGCATGGCTAGGTGAGCCAGCGGCCGCCGTCGAGGCGGAGCACGGTGCCCGTGGTGTAGGCGGCGTCGAGGGCGAGGAAGACGACAGCCTTGGCGGTGTCGGCGGGGGTGCCGGGCCTGGCGAGCGGGACGCGGCGGAGGTACGCCTCTTGCATCGACGGGTCGGACTCGTAGCCATGCTCGGGCCACGCGACGACGCCCGGCGCGACCGCGTTGACACGGACTGAGGGGGCGAGGTCTCGGGCAAGGCACTCGACCATCTGGACCAGGGCGGCTTTGGCCATGGCGTAGGAGACAAAGTCTCGACGAGGGCGGCCCAAGACGTGGATGTCGGCCAGGGCCACGATCGCGCCGCCGCTCGCGAGCGGGCTCGAACGCAGCAGAGGGGCAAAGACCTTGGAGAGCAGCAGCGGTGCCAACGCGTTGACGGCGAAGTCGGCCAGGGCTCGTTCGGGAGTGACCTCGGCCAGCGGAGATGGCCCGTAAACTGATGCGTTGTGAACGAGAACGTCGAGACGTGGGAGCGAGCGGGCCAGCTCGCCCGCGGCGGCCGGGAGAGCGTTCGACTGGGCGAGGTCGCACGCCCAGATCAAGGCGCGGGCCCCGCGTGATCGGCACGCGTCGAGCGTTTCCTGGGCCTCGTCCAGGCTCGTGTTGGCGTGGATCACCACGTCACATCCGCGCAAAGCAAGCTCTGTGGCGATAGCGCGTCCCACACGCCGGGCGGCACCGGTCACCAGAGCGACAGGGCGTTGGCCGGAGAACGAGTCGGGTGTGCTCATGGGTGTTGATCCGAGAGGTCGTCGCTGGTCGGGGCTATGACCCGTTGCCCTGCTTCGGCCCACGGATCTCTCCCGTCGGGGGTGGGCCTGGGCCCGGGTGCCGGGGCAGCAAGCCTGCCACGACGCCTCATGACCGACCAGAACGCGGAGGCCACCAGGACACCCAGCATGAACGCGATGGCGAGCCCACCCCACGAGAAAAGCTCCTGAAGCCGGCTGGGCGGCGGGAGCGGCGCGGGCTGGGCAACTGCAGCGAGCATGACAGGGGATGGTAGGAGTCGGCGCGTACAGTGAGGCATGAGCACCTTCGGATCGATGACCGTCGAGCAGTTTCTCGCGGCAACCCACGCCAAGTCGCCCACTCCCGGTGGGGGCGCGGTGGCTTCGGCGGTGGGCGCGTTGTCGGCTGCTCTTGCGGGGATGGTGGTTTCATATTCGGTCGGTCGCAAGTCGCTGTCGGCTCACGAGGGGACGCTGCGGGATGCCGACGCGAGGCTCGTGCGTGCTCGCGGGCTGATGCTTGCTCTGGCCGACGAGGACGCGGCGGCGTATGGCGTGGTCAACGAATTGATGAGGCTGCCGGAGGACAACCCGGTTCGGCAGGCGGACCTCCCGGCGGCGTTGCAGGCGGCGGTAGATGCCCCCATGGCCACGGCAGCAGCGGGGGTTGATCTGCTGCGGCTGATGGTCGAGCTTGCCCCCATCACCAACCGCATGCTGCGGAGCGACCTCGGGATCGCGGCGGTGCTCGCCGAAGCCACAGTCGCCGCGGCCCGGTGGAACGTGCTCATCAACGCAGGGTCGCTGGCCGAGACAGCACGCCGAGAGTTGATGGGTCGGATCGATGGTTTGCAGGCAAAGGCTGGCGAACTTCGGCGGGGCATCGAAGCCGCGTGCGTGCAGCCGTGAAGCCTTGGGAAGCCCCGATCGATGATGCGTCTTTGGACCACGCGAGGTCGTGGGTGGAGGCCGCACGGACGCGGGCGGTATCGATGGAGATCGAAGCGGTGTACGCGGACGTCGCGTTGCAGGTCGAGGCCAGGGGCCCGGCGTGCTGGGCGAGCGGGCGGTGCTGCAACTTTGAGAAGGCCGGGCATCTGTTGTTCGTGACCGGGCTCGAGGCGGCGTGGACAGTGCTGCGGTCCGGGCGTGGGGGTACGGGCGAGCCGGGCGGGTGTAGGTTTCAAGAGGGCAATCTGTGCGGGGTTCACGAGGTCAGGCCGCTGGGGTGCAGGGTGTATTTCTGCGACCGAAGCGCCCAAGACTGGCAGCACTCGCTGTCCGAGCATGGGCAGGCGCAGATTCGTGGGATTCACGACCGGAACTCGCTGACGTACCGATACTCGGAGTGGCGGTGGCTTCTATCGGTGCTGGATCGGGTGTTGTAGGCAAAGGCCCGGAAAGTTCTGGGGTCGTGGCTTATTCTCCGGGCCATGCCACAGAACGCACGAAAGCACGACGCCAAAGAGCCGGTATTGACAGCCAGGAACGCGGATCGCCACGAGTTGTACGAGGCAGCGGTTCAGAACGCCGAGGCCGAGATCGACTTTGTGGACCGGCAGTTTACGAAACTTACCGGGCGACGGGCGAGCGTGATGCGTGAGGATTTTTGTGGGACGGCGAACGCGGCGTGCGAATGGGTACGACGCCGGCGATCGAACACCGCGGTCGGGCTCGATCTTGACGAGTCGGTGATGAAATGGGGAAAGCTCCGGCACGTGTCCGGGCTGACGGATGAAGCGAAGGAACGACTGACGTTGCTGCTGCGGGACGTGCGGGTGCCGGGGCGCGAGGGGTCGGGTGTGGACATGGTGCTGGCGATGAATTTCTCGTACTGGATCTTCAAGCAACGAAAGGACCTTCTGAAGTACTTCAAGACGGTGTACAGGACGCTGGCCAAGGACGGGGTGTTCTTTTTGGATTCGTTCGGCGGATGGGAGGCTCAGCAAGTGATACAAGATCGGAGAAAGTGCCGACTCCCCGGACGCGGGCTGCGTGGGCGGTACACGTATGTGTGGGATCACGCCGCATTCAACCCGATCACGAGCGACCTGTTGTGTAAAATACACTTCGAGTTCCCCGACGGCACTCGGATGCGAGACGCGTTCACGTACGACTGGCGGCTTTGGACGCTGGCCGAGACGCGGGAACTGCTCTCGGAAGCAGGTTTTTCGCGGATCACGGCGTACTGGGAGGGAGACGATGGGAGCGGCGGGGGGAACGGCGTGTTCACGCCCCGAAGCCGGGGGGAGAATAGCGAGGCATGGATTTCGTATGTTTCGGCGGCGAAAGCCCCGGGCCCCGAGCCCTCCAAGAATCTGAGGTGACTTTGTCCGCGACCAGCCAATCCGATTCACCGCGTGCGCCCCGCGAGGCGGCCGGACTTCATTCAGGCATGTTTACGGCGGAGCTTCCCGGTCTGACGGCCGAGACGGAGCGTGTGCTCGGAATAGCCCAAGCCGGGCTGACGCGGGTGATCCGGATCTTTGATGATGAGCTTCGGTCGGACATGCCAGAGGTTGGGGCGTTGGTTTCTCTGGTGGAGCGGTATCGGGGGAAGATGCTCAGGCCGATCCTGACGCTGGTGGTTGGATTGGCGTCGCAGGCTGACGCGTCATCACGGCAGTCGCTCGACGCGCTCCGCGAGGAGCACTATGTGTCGGCTGCGGTGATCGAGATGGTTCACATGGCCACGCTGGTTCACGACGACGTGCTCGACGAGGCCGACGTGCGACGCCGGGGCCCGACGATCAACCGGCTCCACGGGAACGAACCGGCGGTGATCCTCGGTGACTTGCTGATCGCGTCAGCGTACCACTTGTGTTCGAGGTTGCCGAGCCCGGAGGCGGCACGGATGGTGGCCCGGGCGTCGGTCGTGACGGCGACGGGCGAGTTGCTGCAACTCCACCACCGAGGCGACTTTGATCTCAGCGAGCCAACATACAGCCGGATCATCGCTGGCAAGACGGCCGAGCTGATCGCTACGGCGTCGGAGCTGGGTGCCTGGGCGACGGGAGCACCGAGCACGGTTTGCTCGGGGGCCCGTGCATTTGGGCTGGCGATCGGGTCCGCGTTCCAGATCCAGGACGACATCCTCGATCTGCTGGGCGATCAGGCCTTGGTCGGCAAGAGCGTGGGCAAAGACTTTGAGAAGGGCAAGTTGACGCTGCCTGCCATCCGGCGGCTTGCGGGGTTCGGGTCCTCGCGGGGGGCGGAGCGAGGTGCGTTCCTCGCGTTGCTGGAACGGGCCACACGCGACGAAGATGGGCGATCCAGGGCGGAACTGGCACGGGACCTCGTTGAATCTGGAGCGGTGGCATCCGCACGGCGACGGGCTTCAGAGTGGATCTCGGAGGCCAAGGATTCGCTTGGCGTGTTTGAGCCCTCACCGGCGCGATCGGCGCTGGAAGTGATGGCCGACGCGGTCTTGTCTCGGCATTCGTAGGGCGTTCTCGATCGTCGAGGCGGCGTCGTAGCCCGGGACGGCAATAATGACCCCACATGCGCCCGTTCTGGGCTTACGCCCGTCAGATGCTCCGGTATCCCGCCACGCTCGCGTTCGCGATGACGTTTGCCGTTGTCAGTGCTGGCAGCATGGGGGCTGGAATCCTGGGTCTACGACCCGTTTTCGAGATGATTCTCAGCGAAGACGGTCCTCGCGGACTGCATGAGTTGGTTCCGTCGTGGAACGAACGGCTCGCCAAACTTCCAGGCCAGATCGCGATCCCGGATCGGTGGGTCCAGGGGTTTCCTGCGGGACCGTTCTCCGCGGCTGCGGTCATTTTCGGAATTCTCGGGTTGCTAACAGTCGTCGGGGCGATCGCCAATTTTTTGCACGTGTATTTGTCGCTGACTGTGGTGAACAAGACCCTTGCCGACGTTCGGCACGCGTTGTTCGGGCGGATGCTTCGGCTTCCATTGCTGACGGTCACAGGGAAAGGCCCGAGCGATCTGGTGAATCGGATTATTTTCGATACATGGACGCTGTCGACGGGGTTTTCAACATTGATCAGCAAGGCCGTGGCCGATTCGACGAAGGGTGTCGTCGCGGTGGGCGTGGCGGTGTGGCTGGACTGGCGGATGTCGGCGGTCTCGCTGGCGGTGGCGCCGCTGATCTACGTCGTGATCCGCAAGCTGGGGAGCAAGATCCGGCGTGCGAGCCGAGGCGCGCTCGAGCATCAGGCGGATGTGACCCGCACCGCGCTGGAGAGCCTGCAGGGATTTCGCGTGGTGAAGGTCCACACCACCGAGGACAAGCAACTCCACGCGTTTGACACGTCGAATCGGTCGTTTCTTCGAGAGCTGAACCGGGTGCGGACAGCCCGAGCGCTGGCGAGCCCGCTCGTTGAGGTGATCGCGATCTTTGCCGTCGGAACGATGGCACTGGTGGCGGTCAAGGCCATCCTCGACAAGGAACTCGACCGCGAGACGATGATCCAGGTGCTGCTGGCGCTGGGGCTTGCGGGGGCCTCGCTGCGGCCTTTGACGGGACTGGTCAACGACATCCAGCAGAGCTCGGCGGCGGCGGACCGGCTCGCGGAGGTTGAGCGCGAGCTTCCTGAGCCCGGGCACGAACCGGGCCGTCCGACACTGGCTCCGCACGTGCGTGATCTGGTGTTTGAAGGAATCTCGCTGCGATATCCGGGTGCGGAGAAGCCCGCCCTTCGTGAGGTTACACTGACGATCAGGCACGGCGAGCGGGTGGCGTTCGTGGGCCCCAATGGGTGCGGGAAAACTACGCTGCTCTCTTTGGTCCCTCGGATCCTCGAGCCCGAGGCCGGACGTGTGCTCATCGACGGGGTCGACATCTCTGGGGTCTCGGTCGAAAGCCTGAGGGCGCAGATCGGCGTCGTGACGCAGGAAACCATCCTTTTCCGCGGGACCGTCGCGGAAAACATCGCGTACGGAACGCCCGGGGCGAGCCACACGCAGGTCCGGGCGGCGGCGGCCAAGGCCAGAGCCGAAGGGTTCATCATGGCCAGGCCCGGCGGGTTTGACGCGGACGTCTCCGAGCAGGGGGCGAGCCTCTCGGGAGGGCAGCGTCAACGGCTGGCGATCGCCCGAGCGATTATCCGCGATCCGCGGATCCTGATCCTCGACGAAGCAACGAGCATGGTCGATGGGGAGAGCGAGGCCCAGATCGCCGAAGCATTGACCGATTTCACACAGGGACGGACGTGCCTGATCGTGGCGCATCGTCTGAGCACCGTGCTCTCTGCAGATCGGATCGTTGTCATGGAAGATGGACGAGTCGTCGATGCCGGGAAGCACGAAGAGCTGATCGTTCGGTGCGATGTTTACAAGAGGTTGTTCGAGCAGCCCGGGGCCTAGCGACGAGCCACTCAAATGGAGCAGGGATGAGCAAGCCGAATATCGACACCACCACCTCAAAGGCACGCATCGGGCGTCTTCAAGCACGGATGGTCGAGCTGAAGGTCTCGCACTTTCTCGTGACGTCGTTCACCGATGTTGGTTATCTCTCGGGGTTTCTCGGAGGGGATTCGTACTTGGTCGTCGGGCCCGGGAAGCCGACGATGGTCTCGGACTTCAGGTATCAAGAGACGTTGGCCGAGTTGTCGCCGACGTTTGACATCGTGATTCGCAAGTCTTCGATGACGGACACGTTGACGGAGTTGTTGGCGAGGTCGGGCGTGGAGAGGCTCGGGATCCAAGCCGAGTATCTGACAGTCCTCGAACGCGACGCGTTCGCAAAGAAGCTCGCGAAGGGCTCGGTGGTATCGACGGCGGGCGTGGTGATGGGGCTGCGCCGGATCAAGGACCACGCCGAAGTGGCGCTCATCAGCAAGGCGATCAAGCTTCAGGAGCAGGCGCTGCTCGAGGTGCTGCCGACGATCGTGCCAGGCCAGACCGAGCTGACGGTGGCGGCTGAGCTGGAGTCGGCGATGAAGGATCGTGGAGCGACGGGACTGGCGTTCGGGACGATCGTGGCGGCGAAAGCCAACGGGAGCCTCCCCCACCATCACTCGGGCACCACGAAGGTGGCGGCCAATCAGGGCTTGCTCATCGATTGGGGCGCGGTGTACCAAGGTTATCGCGGGGACTTGACGCGGACGTTCGCGATGGGCAAGTGGCCAAAGAAACTGGCGGAGATCTATCCGATCGTGCTTGAGGCGCACGAGGCCGCCGCAGCCGCCCTTGCCCCTGGCAAAAGCAGTTCTGCGGTGGACAAAGTCGCCCGTGACGTGATCACGAAGGCCGGGTACGGCGACCAATTCGGGCACGGACTAGGACACGGGCTCGGTCTCGACACCCACGAGGAGCCCCGAATGAGCCACATGCTCAAGGGGACGACGATGCAAGAGGGTAATGTGGTGACGATTGAGCCGGGGATCTACCTGCCCGGGGTCGGCGGGGTGAGGCTCGAAGATGATTACTTGGTGACGGCCACGGGGTGCCGGAGACTGTCGAACCTGCCCAAGACGATGGAGTGGGCCACGCTGGGGGGGTAGTTGCTGGGGGTGATTGGACACGTCATGGGCAGGGATACGCTGGCTAGGATGTTGCCGCTGCGGAGAGCCACGAATGCGGCGATGGTTGCTGAGTCTGTGGATCGTTTGGCTGTGCGCGTATGGCGTGCGGGCCGAGGCTGCGCAGCCGACGGATCGCCGCGACCCGGGAGTGGCTCGAACGATCGTCTTTGGTGCCGATGAGAACTTTCCCCCGTTCTCGATGCTCGATCCGATCACGCGAAAGCCGACGGGCTTCGAGGTTGAGTTAATCGAGGCTATTGCGGAAGCCGTCGGTCTGCACGTGGAGGTCCGACTTGGTCCGTGGGAGCAGATCCGGCAGGGGTTTCTCTCGGGCGAGATCGACGTCGTGGAGCTGTGGGATGTCCCTACGCGTCGCACGTGGGCGCTGTTCGGCGAGCCGTTTGCCGCGGGCGAGTCGGCAATGTTCGTTCGAACCACCGGCACGCGGTATCGATCGATCAACGAGCTCGGGAACACGCCGGTCGGGGTCGAGCGTGGGGCGCTCTCTGCCGAGGTGTTGCGTGCCGAGTACCCGGGCGTCCGATACGTCGAGTATTCCAGCGGCGTTGAGGCGGTCATCGATGTAGCCGAGGGCCGGATCGAGGTGGCTATCACGGGACGGCTCGCGGGAGAGGCGATCATCCGCGAGCGAGGCTTGCACAACGTGATGATCACCGGCGCACCGCTGCATGTCTCGAAGATCAGCTTCTGCGTGCGACCCGGGGGCGAGGCGCTGCTGGCAGAGATCAACAAGGGTCTCTCGATCGTTCAACGATCCGGTGCATACTCGGAGATCCGCGACCGCTGGATCGGTCCTGCGGCCGAGTCGAGGAGGTGGGTCACGGTTGTCTCGTGGATCGTCGCCTTTGCGGGCGCGGCATCCGTCGCGGGGCTTGCGGTTCTGGCGTGGAATGCATCCCTCCGGCGTCAGGTATCGAGACAGACGGCCGCCCTCGAGAAAGCTCTTGCGAGCCGGAGGCAGGCCGAGGAAGCCGCCGCCCGTTCGCGGCGGTTGGAGTCCCTCGGCAAGATCACAGGCCGGATCGCGCACGACGTGAATAACGTGCTGACTGCCGTTGTGGGGACTGCCCATCTGCTCCGGGGAAACCCAAGACTTGACGTACAGGAACGGAATCTCGTCGATGGGTTGCTGACCGCCGCGGACCAGGGCGCTTCGCTCACACGCCAGTTGGTGGCGTTCTCGCACGGCACGCTCGGACGTCGGCAATTGGTGGATCTTGGGACGTTGATCGGGGAACTGCCTCGCAGTGGGCTGGTAAAGCTACCTCCGGCGACCGATCTGAGTGTTTCTGTGCCCGAAACGCCTTTCGTCGCGTTCGTGGATCCTTCGCTGCTCGAGCAGTTGGTGGTCGGCTTGATCGCCGCTGCTGCGGATGTGCACGAGCCCGAAGTGTGCGAGCTGATCGAGTTCGACCTCAGGTCAAGAGACGCCACGGCGTTCATGCGGGTGCAGGCTGTGGGCCGAACGATCGATCCCGGCACGATCGATCGTCTCTTTGATCCGCTGGAATCCCGATCCGGCACCGTGAGCGCCTTGGGACTCCCCGCGGCCCGGTCGCTGGCGCTGGCCCTGGGAGGGGAGATCAATGTTGAGACCGAACACTCCCGCGGCGTCGTCTTCCTCCTCTCGCTCCCGTTAGCGCTCGTCCAGCACAAGGCTCCCGCCGAGCCCCCGAATGCCACAGCCCTTTGGGCCAAGACCCCGCAGCACGCTGCGAGCGCTCCGGCAACGGCCTTGGTCGTCGAAGACAACGAGGGCGTCCGACAACTGCTCGTTCTTCAGCTCACTCGTGAGAAGTATGACGTCATCGAGACCGACAACGGTGCCGAGGCAATCCGCATTGCCGACGGGCGCCGCATTGACCTGCTCGTGACGGACGTGGTGCTCCCGGGGCGTCCTGGCCAAGAGGTGATCCGCCGTGTTCGCGAAAGGCATCCAGAAGTCGCGGTCGTGTTGATCTCGGGGTACGCCGAACATGCGGCCGAAGTGCACGCGGTGCTCGAGTCGCGAGATCGGATCCTGGCCAAGCCATTCGGAGTCGCCGAGTTCGAGAGAGCGGTCAGCGAATCGATGGGGCACAGGGATCCCGTCCACACTCCAAACGTGTAAGAAGCCGCCAGCGCGACCAGTCGGGTGAGCGGGTAGAATGCCGACCGTGCCCGGGGAAGCCGCTTTCTGGTGGGGCGTTGCCCGGCATTTGAAGGAACCATGCATGATCGATCCAAGTAAACTCAAAGACCTCGTCCGTCTGATGGTCGATAACGACTTGTCAGAACTTGACTTACGCGATGCGAACGAGAAAGTCACCATTCGTCGTGGCCCCCAGGGTGTTGTCCAGACGTTCGCCCCAGTACAGGCCTCTGCAGCTCCTGCACCTGTGGCCTCCGCTGGAGCACCCGTGTCGAGCGGCGCAGCCCCCGTTGCGACTTCGAGTGAAGACGTCGGGCTCGTCGCGATTGAAAGTCCGATGGTCGGTACGTTCTACTCGGCACCCAACCCTGAGGCGGGCCCGTTCGTTAAGGCCGGGTCAACCGTCACGGCCGACACGGTGGTGTGCATCATCGAGGCGATGAAGGTGTTCAACGAGATCAAAGCCGGAAAGGCCGGGAAAGTGGAGCGGATCCTGGTCAAGAGTGGGGACGCCGTGGAATTTGGCCAGAAGCTGTTCCTCATCAAGCCGTAAGGGCGATCATCATCATGTTTAAACGCGTACTGATCGCCAACCGCGGCGAGATCGCACTCCGCATCATGCGGGCCTGCAAGGAACTGGGCGTCGAGACCGTGTGCGTCTATTCGACCGCGGACAAGGACGCCGCGTATCTGAAGCTCGCCGACCGCGCGATTTGCATCGGTCCCGGACCTGCAAAGGAGTCGTACCTGAACATCTCGCGTCTGATCGCGGCGGCCGAGGTCGCGGATGTCGATGCGATCCATCCCGGGTACGGGTTTTTATCCGAGCGGCCTGATTTCAGTCAGGCTTGCCGAGATTGCAAGATCGAATTCATCGGCCCAAGCCCCGAGGCCATGCAAGCCTTGGGAGACAAGGTGACGTGTAAGAAGACGGCCAAAGAGAACGGGGTGCCGGTGTTCCCGGGCTCGAAGGACGCGATCGAGGACGAGGAAGAGGCGGTCAAAGTCGCGAACCAGATCGGGTTCCCGGTCATCATCAAGGCGTCTGCCGGCGGCGGTGGCCGCGGGATGAAAGTGTGCCACAACGAGGCGACCCTGCGTTCGATGCTGCGGATTGCCAGCCAGGAGGCCCAGGCCGCCTTCGGCAACGGCGCGGTTTTCATCGAGAAGTATCTCGAACGTGCTCGGCACGTCGAGATCCAGATGCTCGGGGACAAACACGGGAATGCAGTGTACCTGTGGGAGCGAGATTGCTCGTTGCAGCGGCGACACCAGAAGGTGATTGAGGAAGCTCCCGCGCCGCACATCGACCGCGAGAAGTTTAAGAAAGTATGCGAATCGGCAGCGAAAATGATCAAGGCTGTCGGCTACGCCGGGGCCGCGACATGTGAGTTCCTGCTCGACGACAAGGGTGACTTCTATATGCTCGAAGTCAACACCCGCGTGCAGGTTGAGCACCCGGTGACGGAGATGATCACGGGCATCGACATCGTGCAGCAGTCGATCCGGATCGCCGCTGGAGAGAAGATCCCGTACAAGCAGGACGAGATCAAGATCAATGGACACGCGATCGAGTGCCGGATCTGCGCCGAGGATCCGGCGGAGAACTTCCGTCCGAGCGCGGGAAAGATCACGCAGTGGGAAGTCCCCGGCGGGCTCGGAGTGCGCCTTGATACGCACGTCGTACCCGGGTATACCGTGCCTCCGAACTACGATTCGATGGTGGCCAAACTCATCGTTCATGCTCCGACTCGTGAGCAGGCCCTCGACCGTGCGGCGCGTGCGCTCAAGGAATTTCATGTCGGGCCGATCAAGACGACGATCCCGCTTCATCAACGGCTTGTGCAGAACGCCGACTTCCGCCGTGGAGGGGTGGATATCCACTACCTAGAGCGATTGCTCAAGGGGTGATGGAGCAAGCCGGCCTTGAGGATTTCGGCGCGTTTGAGCAACCCATGATGCTCCGCGTCGGTTCCTGCTATTTGCGAGACCTGATTGATCACGCACGATGCGGAGCTTCGTGAGACGAAGAACGACACGCCGTGTCAGCCCACCAGTGAAGGCCACAAAGGCGGGCAACGCGCCTGGCTACGCGGCGTCGGATTTCTTCCCTAGCTTTACGTAGTCGCGGAACAGCACGAGGAAGACCACGGCGAAACCGACGGCCATCAGAGCCGGGGCAAACCAGAACGCGCCCCAGTCTAGCGTGACTTTCCCTTTGGCCTCGGCGAGTTTGTAGGTGCCTTCGAGCTTGGCGCCGACCATGTTCCCGGCGAACATCCCCACGCCGTAGGTAAGAAGGGCGATGAGCCCTTGGGCAGAGGCGCGGAGTTCCTTAGGAGCCTTGTGGTCGGTGTAGAGGTGCCCGGTGACGAAGAAGAAGTCGTAGCAGATCCCGTGGAGGAGAATTCCGCCGATGAGCATTGCTTCCATCAGAGCTCGCTGGTTCTCAACCGCTGACATCCCGCTTGCGAAGGAGAAGAGGAAGTACCGTGTGAACCAGGCAGTCATCCCGATGATGAGCATGGTCTTGACCCCGAACCTTGCCAGGAATACGGGCATAAGCAGCATGAAGACGATCTCGGAGATCTGCCCGAAGCTCATTTTCGTCTCGGTCGCGGAGAGGCCCAACTCGCTGATGTAGCGGTTGGTCCAGCCGTAATACACCGAGAGGGGGATGCAAATGAGCATCGAGCAAAGGGCGAAGACAAGGAAGGAAGGATCGCCCAAAAGCCGCAGCGCGTCGAGCCCCAGGCTTCCGGCGAGGGTGGTCTGTTTCTTCTGGGTTGGGGCGTCTGCGGGCAGAGTAAAGCAGTACAGCCCGAGCGCGACGGAGACCGCAGCACCCATCTGGAACGGGAGCGCTGTGGTACCCGGGTCGATGGGTTTGCCCTCGGCGTCGGAGCCGGCGATGGGGCCAAGCCCGTACACAACAGCCCAGCCCGCGGCGATCCAGCCGATGGTCCCCCACACTCGGATCGCGGGGAATTGCTTCTCAGCGGCATTGAGCTGGCCGAACGTCACAGAGTTTGCCAGCGCGAGCGTGGGCATGTAGCAGAGCGAATAGCCGAGGAGGAGCCAATAGAAGTCCGCAGAGCCTGCGGCCTTGGAGGTCAGGTAAAGCAGGACTCCACCGACGATATGAAGAATCCCCATCGCGAACCGGCCCGGGAGGAGTTTGTCGGCGACGAAGCCGACGATGAGCGGGCTGATGATGGCGGCGATGGAATTCGTGCCGTATGCCTGACCGGTGATACTCGTGTCGTCCTTAAACTGCGTCGCGAGGTACTTGCCCATCGAGACGAGGTATGAACCCCAGACGAAGAACTGCAGGAACATCATCATCGAGAGCCGGACAAGGACATCCGCGCGAGTGGGTGTAATCGACGGCTGATTGGTATCCGACATCGGGGCCTCCGGTTGGGGCCCGCATGATACAGAGACTCTGGGATCTTTGCCTAGGACGGGGCGCGAAGCATGGGGATGACCACGAGAGCCATCAGGTCGTAGACCGCGTGACATCCCACAACCACTCCAAAGCCACGGAGCATGAAGACCAGTCCGAAATAGAGCCCGGCGGCCAGGTAGAACGCCGACATCGACACGGGGTCGTTTACGAACGACACGTTGTGGTAGACTGCAAATGCAATCGCCCCTCCAGCGACAGCGATCACGCTGGCGGCGGGCTCTTTCATACGGATGAGATCAAACGTCACGAAGTGGATCGCGGTCACGAGCACGAGCCGGAACAGTAGTTCCTCGTACAGCCCGGCCCCGATCGAGAGCGTGACTTTGGCCTGCCAAGTCTCTGCGCCACCGCTACCGCCCTCGAGGAGCGACATGGCCGCGGGGGTGGGCATGCCGCTTGCCCCGCGGGTGAGGTCCATCGAGAGCACCATCCCGAGGACCAGCAGCGGGAGCATCCACAATGCGGACTCGGCGGCCATTCCGACGAGAACACTCAGCCTGACTTTCCACGGTTCACGCTTGGCGATGTGCCAGATGAGCAGAACGACGACCAGTGCGATCCCTGGCAAGTAGAACTTCGTGGCGCCGAACTGGCTGAAAAATCGGTCGAGTGTCTTGTGTGCGAGAATCGTTTCGCGGAACGCCCCGTCTGGACTTGAAAGAAAGAATACCAGCCCGAGTTCGTAGATCACCACGAGCGGCAACAAGAAGGCGAGGATGTGGAGGGGTTTGAGCGAGTCCTTCGCGTAGCGGGCCTCGGCCGCGAGCATCGGCCCGGGCGGGTATGTGCGACGAGATGGTGCTGTGGTGCGTGCCATGTCGGGCCAGCGTAGGAACATGGAGAGAGAAAAAGACAACCGGCCGACGCGAGGTCGGCCGGTTGAGGGTGAATCCTGTTGAGTCTTTAGGCCTTGCCCTGCTTGACCTTGAGCTTCTTGACGAGACGGCTCTTTCGGCGAGCGGCCTGATTCTTGTGGATCGCGCCACGCTGTGCGGAGCGATCGATGACTTTCTGGCATACGAGGTATGCGGCCTTGGCTTCGTCGGCGCTGCCGTGCATGATCTTGTCGCTGAACGTCTTGAGCGCGTCACGCATGGCCCGCAGGCGCCAACGATTGATGGCGCGACGCTTGAGGTTCTGACGGACACGTTTGCGGGCGGTACGAGAATGAGCCATGAGCGATCGGTTCCTTTAGCCCGGACTCTCCGGGGCCTCTATTCTTGCCCCTGTTCGGAAAGAATCAAGGGGCGATCACTTCTCTCACTTGCCCGATGGGGGTCAACCGGTTACTCTTGTCCACCTTCAGAGAGCGCGTAGCTCAATTGGATAGAGCATCTGACTACGGATCAGAAGGTTAGGGGTTCGACTCCCTTCGCGCTCGCTTTACTCTCCGCATCCCCCCCCCACCACATTCGAGCATCGCATTCCCGACTGTGTCGGGATTTTTGTGATTTCTGGCTTGATTCATGACTTGAAGCAGTCAAACATTCGTTTCAATCGTGCAATTGATACGGTTGTTTCGAAATGACTGACAATACCCGTACAAACTTGCTGCCGCAGGCACCCGAGGAAGTCGAGACCCGTGAGCGGATCTTGGCCGCGGCGGGTGCGGTGTTCGCCGAGTCGGGGTTTCGTGACGCGACGATCCGCGAGATTTGTGCACGGGCGGGGGCGAATGTCGCGGCGGTGAATTACCACTTCGGCGACAAGGGGCGTCTTTATGCCGAGACGTTCGAGCGGGCCAGGTGCTTCAGCGAGGCCGAGTACGACCGGCACATTGCGGCGTCGCACGGGCAGCCCGCCGACAAGCGGCTCGAACTGTACATCCACGCGTTTGTGCGCAAGCTTCTCGACAGCGGCCGACCGACGTGGCACGCCAAGCTGATGAGCCGCGAGATGATCGAGCCCACGGGGGTGCTTGACGAGGTCGTGCAGAACTACGTCAAGCCGCAATTTGACATGCTCTGCGGCATCGTGGGCGAGATTCTGGGCCCGCAAGCGACGGTCGATCTGGTCTATATGTCGGCGGCCAGCGTGATCGGGCAATGCCTTCACTACCATCACTCTCGCGAGGTCGCCACAAGGCTGTGCCCGCACCTATACAACACGCCCGGGGTCGAGGGCGTGATCGCTGCGCACGTGACGGCGTTCTCGCTGCACGCACTGACCGGCCTGCGTGACTCGCACGGGGACACGCCATGATCCGGCTTGCGCTCAGGATGCTGACGGGCGATCGCGCCAAGTATTTCGGTATGCTCGTGGGGCTCACCTTTGCCAGTCTGCTCATCACCCAGCAGGGGGCGATCTTTCTCGGGCTAACGGCCCGCACGTACCAATTCATCCAGGACACTGGCCCCGCGGACTTGTGGCTGATGGATTCGGAGATGGAGCATCATTCCGACAGCAAGCGGATGCTCGAAGCATCGCTGACCAGAGCACGCGGTGTGGAGGGAGTGGAGTGGGCCGTTCCGATGTACCGCGCGTTCGCGTCGCTTCGGCTTCCGAGCGGGGCGACACGCTCGTGCATCATGGTCGGGGTTGATGACGGGTCGCTGGTGGGGCTGCCGCGAGAGTTTGCCCAGGGGTCCGCTGATGCGCTGCGCCGCGAAGGCGGGATCGTCGTCGATGAGGCGACGCTGGCGGGGTCCCTTGGGGTCAAGGGGACCGACGGGATCAAGCGACCACTGGCGATGGGCGACGTGCTCGAACTCAACGACAAGCGTGCGACCGTGGTGGGCGTGTACCGTCAGAGGCCGAGTTTTTTCTGGGAACCGACGATTTACACGACGTATCCGAGGGCCAAAGCATTCTCGCCTCAACAGCGCCGGGTGCTGACTTTTGTCATGATCAAGGTCAAGCCCGGAGCCGATCTTGAATCGGTGCGGGCCGGGCTCGAGTCGGCGACGGGGCAGATGGCGCTGACCACGGCGCAGTTCAAGACCAAGACGGCGATGTATATTTTGACTCAGACCGGGATTCTGATCAACTTCGCGATTGCCATCGGGCTCGGGTTTCTTGTGGGGGCGGCGATCGCTGGGCAGACGTTCTTCAACTTTGTGACGGACAACCTGAGATACTTCGCCGCACTCAAGGCCATCGGCGCCACCGATGCGACGATCGCACGAATGGTGACGGCGCAGGCCCTGGCGGCCGGAGCGATGGGGTTCGGGCTCGGTGCCGGAATCGCGTCAGTCTTCGGGAGCAGCGTGGGCGACTCACTGGCGTTCTTCATGCCTTGGCCGCTCGTCGTCTTTGGGGCCGGGCTCATCCTGTTCATCAGCATCGGGGCGGCGTATGTGAGCGCCCGGACGCTGCGGCGGCTCGAACCCGCCATGGTGTTCCGTACCTAGCTCGAAAGGTCTTTCCGGTGATCGGAGTTGCGCTAGCCATGTTGTTCCGCGATCGGGCCCGATTCCTCGGGATCCTGATGGGCGTCACGCTGGCCTCGTTGGTGATGACACAGCAGGGGTCGATCTTTGTCGGGATCATGTACCGCGCCAGCAGCCTCATCATCGACATACCCTCGGCGGACATCTGGGTCATGGACCCGAAAGTCCGCTACATCGAGGATCAAAAGCCGCTGCAATCGACGAAACTCCCGATCGTGCGCGGCGTTTCGGGCATCGAATGGGCCATGCCGCTGTACAAAGGGCAGATCAAGGCGCGGCTCGACAACGGGCTCGTGCAGAATTGCGTCATGCTGGGGGTGGACGATTCCACGCTGGTGGGCGCACCCGGCGAACTTGCTTTGGGCAGTGCTGGCGACCTGCGCTCTGCGGACGCGGTGCTGGTGGACGAGGTCGCGGCTTCCGGCCGATTGGCGAAACCGCCGTCGGTGCCGGGCGGGCGTCCGACGCCCCTGGCCATCGGCGACATCCTTGAGCTCAACGATCACCGGGCGATCGTGGTCGGGATCGCGCGGATGACGCGGTCATTCCAGAACCAGCCCACGATCATCACCACGATGAGCCGCGCCACGACGATGGCCCCGCCCGAGCGTCGGAACCTGTCGTACATTCTGGTCAAGGCCAAGTCGGGCATCGATCCGAAGCAACTGTCCCGCGACATCGCCGCCCAGACCGGCCTGGCGGCGTATACCGCGAGCGAGTTTCAGTGGATGACGGTGGATTATTTCCTCCGTTACACCGGGATCCCGATCAACTTCGGGTTGTCGGTCGCGCTGGGGTTTCTGGTGGGGACGGTCATCACCGGGTTCATGTTCTACAACTTCACGCTCGACAACCTCAGGTATTTCGCGACGTTCAAAGCAATGGGAGCCACCGATGGGCATCTCATGCGCATGATCCTTGTGCAATCGGTCATGGTTGCCGTTCTGGGTTACGGGGTAGGCGTAGGGCTCACGGGGCTCTTCGGCCTGAGTACCCAGAATGCGGCCATTGCCTTCTACCTCACCTGGCAACTCCTCGCGGTCGCGGCGTGCGCGATCGTCAGCATCTGCATGATGGCGGCCATGCTCAGCCTGCGACGCGTCATCACGCTCGAACCCGGTGTTGTTTTCAAGGGGTAAGCATGTCTACGAACACCATCGAAACACGGACATCCACGGGCCTTGCCGTTGTGTGCTCCGGCGTGACCAAGAGCTACGGGACAGGCCAAGCCGTCGTTCGCGCGCTGCGAGGGGTCGACCTTACCGTCCCCGAGGGCGAGTTGCTCATGTTGGTGGGCCCCAGCGGGTGCGGGAAGACGACACTCATCTCGGTCATCGCGGGAGTACTCGACCGTGACGCGGGCGAGTGCACCGTGTTCGGAAAGGACTTTTCAAAGCTCTCGGCATCTGAGAGAGTGAGGTTTCGTGGCCGCACCATTGGTTTCGTGTTCCAGGCCTTTAACCTGATCCCGACGCTCACAATTACCGAGAACATCTCGGTCCCCCTGTTGCTGCAAGGGGTCTCTCGGCGAGAGGCGATGGATCGGGCGCGTGCGACGCTCGAGCGAGTGGGCCTCGGGGACCGATGGCGTGATTCATCGTCGAAGCTCTCGGGAGGGCAGCAGCAGCGCGTAGCGATCTGCCGCGCGATCGTCCACAACCCCAGACTGATCGTGTGCGACGAGCCAACGAGCGCACTTGACCACGCCACGGGCGAGCGAGTGATGGAGCTTCTTCGCGAGACGGCAGCGGGCCCTGGGAAGAGCCTGGTCGTCGTCACGCACGACAACCGCATTTTCAAGTATGCAGACCGGATTGCCCATATGGACGACGGGCACGTGACGACCATCGAACAGAACACGAAGTCGATCGACTCGACAAGGAGCTCCTCATGAGCATCGCCTCGGCTATCAGCGCCGCCCTGAAGACGTACACGATCCCGCTGCTGGCCATCGCCGGGATGGGCATGGCCGCGTTTACCGTCGTGAAATCCGCCCGCCCCTCGCTTCCCGCGCCCCCACTGAGCGAGCCGGCCAAGACACCCTACGCCCACTCGGTCTCTGGGGCGGGGCTCATCGAGCCCTCGACGCAGAACATCGCGATTGGGACGGCTGTCCCCGGGGTGGTGTCGCGGGTCTTGGTTAAGGCAGGGGACACCGTCGAGGCCGGGGCCACGCTGTTTGCGATCGACGATCGTGAGATTCGTGCGGCGCTGGCGTCGCGAGAGGCGACGCTCGAAGTCCGACGGGCGGGGCATCTGACCGCACAGGCCCGGCTCGAATCGCTGCGGCAGCTCCCTCGCGCCGAGACCATCCCGCCGATGGAAGCCAAAGTGGCCGAGGCCCGGGCGGCGCTGAGCGACGCGGAGTCGCAGCTTGCAAAGTGGGACGCCGTCGAGGACAAGCGGGCCCTGTCCCAGGATCTGTTCAATCAGCGTCGGCAGGCCGTGCAGGTGGCCCGGGCGCGGGTCGCGTCCGTCGAGGCCGAACTCGCCTTGCTCAAGGCCGGGGCGTTCAAGCCCGAGCTCGACGCGGCGGCGGCGCAAGTCACCGAGGCCCAGGCCCAGATCGCGTCGGCGCAGGCCGATGTTGAGGCGGCTCGCATCGAGGTCGCTCGCCGCGAGATTCGATCGCCCGTCGCGGGTCGCGTGCTGCAGGTCAACATCCGTCCGGGCGAGTTCGCGCCCGCCGGCGTCGTTCAGACCCCTCTGCTGATCGTCGGGGGCGTCACCCCGATGCACGTTCGCTGCGATGTCGACGAGAACGAGGCGTGGCGTGTCAAAGAAGGGTCGCCAGCAGTCGCGTTCCTGAGAGGCAACTCGTCGATCAAGACCCCGTTGAAGTTTGTCCGCTGCGAGCCCTACATCGTTCCTAAGAAGTCCCTGACCGGGGACAGCGCAGAACGCGTTGATACCCGGGTGCTCCAGGTGATCTTCGCGATCGAGGGCGATACATTCAGTGCGTACGTCGGGCAGCAGGTCGATGTGTACATCGAGTCTGCCCCCCGGGAGGAAGCAAAGTGAACCCCACGTCGGCATCGTTCCCCCGCATTTCCAAAGCTCTTGCCGCGATGACGGCGGCCTCGTTGATTCTCTCGGCAGGATGCGCGGTCGGCCCCGAGTACTCGCCACCCAAGACCGGAATGCCCGACGCGTTCTCGTCGGTGGGAGATGTGAATGAGTCCGGCCCGGGGACTCGTGGCGCGAGCACCGACGCCGCCGACACCGCACGCTGGTGGGAGCGGTTTGGGGATCCGGCGCTCACGCGGCTCGTTGAGCGCTCATTGGCGTCAAACCACGATGTGCGTCTGGCGGTCGAGAGGCTCGACGAAGCCCGGGCCGCCGTGGGGCTCGCGCGGTCGGACGAACTACCGGCGGTCAGTGCCTCGGGCTCGGCGACACGCAGCCGAGGTTCGAGCAACACAGCGGGCCCGTTCAAGTCCGACGAGAACGACAGCTACTCGATCGGAGTGGGAGCATCATGGGAGCCTGATTTCTTTGGCCGTATCCGCCGCGGTGTCGAGGCCGCCGCCGCGGATCTTGACGCCGCCGGCGAGTCGGTGAACGACGCACGGGTGCTGGTGGCCGCGGAGGTGGTGCGTCGCTATTCCGATCTCCGAGGGGCGCAGCAGCGTCTCGATGTCGCGAGGCGTGCCATCGCGGTTCGTCAGCAGACGCTCGACCTCGTGAATTCAATGGTCAAGGCTGGGCTGTCCGCGGAATTCGACGTTGCACAGGCACAGGCTGAACTCTCATCGCGTCAGGCGGCCGTGCCGAGCCTCGAAGCGACCATCCGGCAGAACGCGCACTCGATCGCCGTGCTCACGGGCGAAGCACCGGGCTCGCTCGTGCAGACTCTCGCGGCCAGCGGTCCCATCCCGGCGGCTCCGGGCGTATTGGCCGTCGGGGCTCCCGCCGATTTGCTCATGCGCCGTCCGGACTTGCGCCGGGCCGAGCGTGCGATCGCGGCGGCGACCGCGCGTGTGGGCGTCGCCACTGCCGATTTGTATCCGAGGTTCACGATCCTGGGGAGTTTCTCGCTCGAAGCTTCGAACCCGGGCGATCTGTACGACCTGTCGAGCCGTTCGTATTCGTTCGGTCCGGGCGTCTCGTGGTCGGTGTTCAACAACGGGAAAGTTCGTTCGGGGATCGCCGCCGCCGACAGCCGCGCGAGGCAGTCTCTCATCAGCTACGACAAAGCGGTGCTCACAGCGCTTCGAGAGGCGGAGGACGCACTCGTGGGATTGGGCAAGGAGCAGGATCGACTCGCGTCGCTCTCCCAGTCGGTCGCCAGCAACCGCCGCGCCGTCGAGTTGGCCGAGTCATTGTACAAGAGCGGGCTCTCGTCGCTCACGCCCGTGCTCGACAACCAGAGGCGTCTGTACGAGGCCGAGGACCAGTTCGTGCTCGGGCAGCTTGCCGTGACCGAGCGTGTGGTTGATACCTACAAGGCCCTGGGTGGGGGCTGGGAACCTCCAACGTCGCGCTAGATCATTCATTCACGCCAATTCGGCACGTGATGGTCCCGCAGAGGCTTCCTCACTTCGGCGGGAGTTCCGGGGAATTCAGCTCGAATCCTGGCGGCTTCTTCGCCTTTGCCTGAGCCGTCGAGTACGTTGGCCAAGGCATAGGCCGTCCAGTGAGCGTCGACCGACTTTGCATCGATGGTCTTCCACACATTCAGTGACTCGCGGAGCAACGATTCGACCTCCTGGAGATCGCCACCCGTATCCGCGACGGCTTCGGCCAGCGCGTCGCACAACGAGGCCTTCATGGCTTGCACGAGCCCGCCGCCCTCTGCTCTTCCCCTTGCCTCACGCAACAGCGAGAGGCGTTCGGCGTGCTCGCCCTTGCGATCGAGCACGTCCGCGAGTTTGATCGAGAGAGAGACCTCGGTGACGAGCCCCGTCGGAGACTCTTTGATTCTCGTGAGTGCCTCGCGCAGCAAGGGCTCAGCGCTCCGATCATCTTCAGCGTCAAGCCAGGCGTCCGCCGCCATGATCAGGAACACCTCGGTCAGCACTTTGTCTTGCAGCAGTTTGCACGACTCGGCGGCTTCGGTGAAGTAACCCGCTGCCGCCCGATAGTCCCCCAGCTCGTGGCACGCCTGACCCACCTGGATGCACAGGTTGGGCAGTTCTTTACTCTGGGGCCCCATCACTTCGCGCAGGCGTTTGAGGAGCAGTTCGCCCTCTTGCCTCGCGTCCAGCGACCGGCCCAGACCCCGCAGCACGCTCACGAGGCGGATACGCGGCGAGAACATCGACGAGTGATCCGGCGGATAGATCCCCGCGCGGATCTGGATGGCTTCCCGCAGCGGTGCCTCGGCATCTGCGTACCGCCTCGTCCGCATGTACACGGTGCCCAGGGCAGACAACAACGACGCCAGCGACGGCTCACCCTTGACCCCCGCCGCCCGGGCATCTGCGATCGCAGGCACCAGTAAGGCCTCGGCCTTGACGGGCTTGTCTTTCCCCGGGA